>Ga0209084_1000060_pt1 | contig 105026 bp, 98 predicted proteins | sample C_130820_MF_Meta_FD_187309 | JGI IMG/M metagenome (GOLD analysis project Ga0209084, IMG submission 187309) | Freshwater microbial communities from Lake Croche, Canada to study carbon cycling - C_130820_MF_MetaG (SPAdes) (version 2) | ecosystem: Environmental > Aquatic > Freshwater > Lake... | reverse complement strand
ACGAGCGCGTGGATCTGCTTGAGGAGCGACTCGCTGAGCGGCCGCTTCTCGGCCACTAGGGAGCGGACGAAGGCAACCGCCTCGAAATGGTTCTTGGCCTCGAGATGTTCGCGCAGAGACTTCCCCGCGACGGTGAGGCCCTTCTCGATGACCAGCGAAGTTTCTCGTAAGGTGAGGGTGTTGCCTTCGATGCGGTTGGACTCGTAGGTGTACTCGATGTCAAGGGCGTGAAGAACTTCGCGGGACCCCAAAGGGAAACCCTTGGCTAAAAGGTCTTGGTTGCGTTCAATCTCGTCGAGCAGTTGTTGGATCAATTGGGTTTGCTCTATCACATCTATGGAGAATAGGGGAATCGAACCCCTGACCTATTGATTGCGAACCAATCGCTCTACCAACTGAGCTAATTCCCCGGTACGAAAGAAATATCCTGAAAGCAGGGTATTTGGCAAGATGGTTGCGAAACTTCGCGGCGCCGTGGTGAATCGGGAGCCTCCGTTGTGGTGGGTGGAACACGTTTCTTGACAGAAGAATCGAACCGCCCCTATCATCAATACAAGCGCTTGTATTGGAGAAAAAAGATGAACGATTGGGAAATCAAGGGTCGAAGGCCCATTTATTACCGAAGGGTGAAGAACTTCTGCGAAGTCTTGGGCGCGGACGTACTTCGCGACCAAATACCCTTCGAGGCAAAGTGGGCCCTGAGCACCGAAGTTATCCCCCTGAAAGCTTCGTTCGCCCTGCCCCGCCAACCCATCACCGAGGGCACCCTTTGGGGCAAGGCTTGGGACTCAGGCTACTTTCATTTTACCGCAGTGGTTCCCAAGGCCTGGGCAGGAAGGCAGCTGGCGGCCTGGCTCGATTTCGGGGGTGAGGGGTTGGTGTATTCGGCCCAAGCTCAACCTTTGGCTTCCCTCACCAGCGGCTCGGCGGAAGTGGCCAACTACTACAAAGACTTGTACCGCAGCCTTCCACCTGCCCGCGGAGGCGAAAGCCTGGAAGTGTGGGTAGAAGCAGCGGCCAACCACCTTTTCGGAATCCGGGAGTCCGATAGACCCGCTAAGAAAACTGACCCCGCTCGTCACGGCACCTGGGAAGCAAGGCTGAACAAGGCTCGCCTGTGCACCTTCGACCAAGAGGTTTGGAGCCTCCGCCACGACTTGATGTTTCTGCTCGACCTCTATGAGGATCTCGACCACGAATCCGTCAGGGCCGTGCGCCTTCTTAAGGCCATGTTCGAAGCCAGTCTTTTCTACAAGGAAGACCCAGCCAACGCAGCGGCCTGCCGGGCCATCTTGGCCGAACAGTTGCAAAAGCCTGCCTCGGCCTCGTCGCTCTCGACCACGGTGGTGGGCCATGCACACATCGACACCGCCTGGCTGTGGCGGCTAAAAGAGACCCGCCGCAAGGTGACCCGCACCTTCGCCGCCCAATTGGATTTGATCGACCGCTACCCGGGCTACATCTTCGGCGCCTCGGCCGCCGTTCACTACCTTTGGATCAAGCAAGACCATCCGGAAATGTACCAGCGTATTCAAAAAGCGGTAGCGGCCGGGCGCTGGGAGCTTCAAGGCGGCATGTGGATTGAAACCGACTGCAACCTTGTTTCGGGGGAATCGCTGATCCGGCAGATTCTCCACGGGAAAAACTTCTGGAAAGAGGAGTTTGGCATCGAGGTGGAAAACTGCTGGATACCCGACGTTTTCGGCTATGCGGCGTCGCTGCCGCAGATTCTTAAGAAAACAGGCATCCACACCTTCCTCACCCAGAAAATGTCTTGGTCGAAGTTCAACGAGTTCCCTCACGACACCTTTGTGTGGCAGGGAATCGATGGCTCGAAGGTACTCACCCATTTCCCGCCGGAATACACCTACAACAGCTTCGCTGACCCTAAAGCTCTGCGGAAAGCCGAAAAAACCTTCCACGAGAAGGCAGACCTTGATGAGTTTATTACGTTGATGGGCATTGGCGATGGCGGCGGCGGGCCTAAGGAAGAGCACATCGAGAACGTTTTGCGGTCTCAAAACACAGAATCCCTGCCCAAGGCCAACTTTGGCACGGCCGCCAGCCTGTTCCAGCGCCTCGGTGCCCACACCGCCAGCCTCGAGACCTGGGTGGGCGAGCTGTATTTGGAATACCATCGGGGCACCTACACAACCCAAGCCAAAACCAAGCTCAACAACCGCAGGCTCGAGTCGGAGATTAGGGCCGTCGAGGCGCTGTTGTCGTGCCTGCCGCTCAACACTTACCCAAGTGGCGAGCTCGACGCCATCGTGAAAACGCTTCTCCTGCACCAGTTCCACGACATTCTGCCCGGTTCCAGCATCCACACCGTGTACGAAGATGCCGACAAGGCCTACCAAGAGGCTTTTGCGGCGCTGGAAGCGGTGAAAGCGGCGGCAGCGGCGCGGCTTACTAAGCCCGAGGCTGCCTCGGTGACACTTTTCAACTGCCTTTGTGAACCCTTTGTCGGTTTGCTCGAGCTCCCGGGTCCGACGGGCTGGGTGGATGCAAGCGGCGTCGCTTTGGCGAGTCAGCGCGAGGGTGAGCGCACCCTCAGCCGGGTCACAGTACCCGCCCTTGGTTTTCTGACCCTGACGCAGGGTCAGACGCTTGCACAAGGGCAACTGGAGCAGACCACCGACCTGGTTCTGGAAAATGCGCTGGTGAAGTATCGGTTCGACAAAAACGCCCAGCTCGTGGAAGCCACCGACAAAGTGGCCAAACGCTCCATTTTGAAGCCTGGAAGCCCGGGAAATGTGCTCTCCTACTATGGCGATCACCCCCACAACTTTGACGCCTGGGATGTGGACTTCTACTACCCCCAGGAAAAACTTGGCGAAGCACGGGGAACAGCTGTGCGCCGATGGTTGGGAGGAGCAGTGAGGCAAACCCTCGAGTTCGACCTAGTCGTGGGCAATTCGAGCTTGCGGCAGGTGGTTTCCCTCGAGCCCGACTCCAAGGCTCTCAGGTTTGAAACCACCGCGGACTGGAACGAGTCGGCTCGCCTGCTTCGGACGGCCTTCCCCCTCGAGTCTTCGGCTACCCAGGCCCTTTGCGACATCCAGTACGGTTTCATTAGCCGGCCTACCCACGCGAATACAGAATGGGACTTCGCCAAGTTCGAGGTCTGTGCCCACCACTACGTGGATATCAGCGAACCCGACTACGGAGTGGCGCTCCTCAACGACAGCAAATATGGGCATTCGGTTCGAGACAACGTGCTGGGCCTGAGCCTGTTGCGCTCTCCACTCTACCCCGATCCGGACGCCGATCTTGGCCATCACGAGTTCACCTACGTGCTGTATCCGCATGAGGGTGATTTGGTCCATTGCGACGTGAGAACCTTAGGCTCCCGTTTGAACCGGCAGCCGCTGATTTTGCCCGGCGCGAAGGCCCTGCACAAAGGTGCTCCAGTGCATTTGGTGGGCGATGGGGTATCGCTGGAGGTTCTCAAGAAGGCCGAGCGGGAAGAGGCCTTTATTGTGCGTGTGGTGGAAACCCGTGGCGCCCGTGCCCATGCGAAATTGGAGACAACTCTTACCGGTGCGACGCTCGCCGAAACCGACATGATGGAGTGGAACGACGGAAAAAGTGTGCCGATGGGAAGCTCCTATGCCTTCAGCCTTTTTCCGTTTGAAATCAAGACCTTCAAGATCAGGCATGTCGGCCCCTAAACTCTCCGACCTCGCCCGGGTTCTGGGCCTGAACATTGCGACGGTTTCGCGGGGACTCAGGAACGATCCCCGGGTGAGGCTCGATACCCGCCAGCGGATTTTCGAGGAAGCGGAGCGCCAAGGTTACAGGCCCAACGTCGCGGCGCGGGCCTTGGCCGAAGGGCGCACCCGCACCATTTGGTTTGTGATCCCCGACCTAGAAATCGCCATTGCCCGCGAGCCGGCCTGGCATGCCAGTCATTTCCTTTTGGCCAAAGGGTACGATTTGCTGTTGGCCCAGCACCACAACGACGAGGCGGTGCTCAGCCGCATCCTCGAAAGAGCCTCCCGGGGAGGGGCCGACGGTGCCATCCTCCTGCCAGACCCGCGGGCCCGAGGATTATCCTCGGTGGATTGGAAAAACTTCCGTTTACCGTTTGTTTTTCTCGACCGCCGGACTTCGGGAGTTCAGGAGGCTCCTGTGGTCACCAGTGACAACGCCAAAACCGCCTACCGCTTGGTGGAGCGCCACGTCGAGTTAGAAGGAGCATCCCCCGATCTGGTCGTCAATGGCTTCAATTTACTCCTGCGCAACTCCGTCGAAGTTGCCCGGCAGAGCGGAGTCAGCGCGGCATGCCGCGACCTGAAAATTCCCGAGTTTAGGGGCCAAGGTCTGCCTCCGAGTTGCAGGAAAGCGCTGGTGTTGGCCTCGTCCGAAGACGACACTCTGGCTATTCTTAAGAGCCTTCGCCTTGAGGTGCTGGTCGACTTCGCTGTTTTCGATGCTTGGCACTCCGTCCCCTTGCCGGGCTGCCGGGTTCTTGTGGCGATTCAAGACTTTGAGGCGATGGCGCGCGTGGCCGTCGAGAGGCTGCTAGAACAGCTCGCGGGTGCCGACGAGGGAAAAACACCCCGCGAGGATCTTATTCCGATGAAAGAAATACGACAGCTACCCTTCTAGGGTCTGTTCATCGACTCGAAGGCAGCCTCGCCCTTTTTGCGAAGACCGGCGGCTTGGCCCACAGCGATCTCGGGTAGGCCCGCTTCCAAGCCGTGAAACAGTTCCTTGGTGAAGGCATCGAGCTCCATGCCACCATGGCTCGAATCGGGGTCGGCGCGAGCCTCTTTCCCCAGTTCGGTATCGACAGCCGGTGGGATGATCTCGATCACCTCGATGCCCTTCGATTTCAAACTGTGACGCATCGACATTGTGATCGAGTGCAAAAAGGCCTTGGTGGCGCAGTAGACGGTCAGGTGAGCTATGGGAACAAAGGCGAGACCCGAAGTGACGTTGATCACCGTGGCGCCGGCTTTGTCAGCCAGCATAGGAGTTAACAGATCGGTCAGCTGAAGGGCCGCGACCACATTGGTTTCCAGCTCTTGTCGCACTCTGGTGAAGTCCAGCCCGGAACCGACGCCACCGACAAACTGTACCCCGGCATTATTGACCAGAATATTGGCGTTGGGGTGATTGGCGAGTATCCAGCGCACAAAGTCGAGACGGTGACGCTCGCCAGCCACATCACACATTTTGGTGACAAGACCAGGATGCTTGCGGGCCAATTCGACAAGTCGGTCGGAACGGCGGCCACAGATGATGACTTTGTTGCCCAGTTCAAGGAATCGAAGTGCCATAGCCAGACCAATGCCCGAAGTGCCTCCGGTAATGACAATGGTGTTTCCGGAAAGTTTCACCTTGTCACCTTCAAGCTCACAGTTTTTTTCTCTTCCATCTTTCTATTATCGTCGGGATCTCCCTCGAGTGGCAAGGGAGCGAGCTTGTCCGAAAAACTTATTGAGCGAGTTGCCAATCAGGGTTACAATGTTGTCATGAAGACGAGTTACCGCCTGTTCCTGGATTTGGATGGGGTGTTGGCCGATTTTGATACAGGTGTGGTAAGGGCAACAGGGAAGCTTCCGGCCCAACTGGGCGACCAGGTGATGTGGCCCCTTTTGGCACGCACGCCGGGCTTCTACGACACGCTCCCGTGGACAGTCGATGGTGCCGTGCTCTGGGAGTTTAGCAAACCTTGGAAGCCAACCATCCTCACCGGCCTTCCGCGGGGGAATTGGGCAGAACGACAAAAACGGTCTTGGTGTGCGCGCGAGCTTGGCGCAGGGGTCGAAGTGGTCTGTTGCCTGTCGCGCGAAAAAGCTAAGGTGGCTGCCAGTGTGCTCGAAGAAGGTCAGAGGATGGTTCTGGTGGACGACCGGCTCAAGCTTAAGGCTCCTTGGGAAGATGCCGGTGGTGAGTTTGTGTTGCATATCAGTGCGGCTTCGAGCATCGAGGCCCTGCGGAACTTGGGTATCACGTGAGCCTGCCCAACCGCAAAATCCTCGAAAGGCAGTATGAAGCCGACCGGCGCCTCAATGAGCTCATCCTACAGGAATTGGAGCAGCGGTTTCGAGGCTGGCTCGAGGCGGAAAACCTCCACGCCGGCATCAAAGTGCGGGTGAAAAGTTTTCCGAGTTGGTTCGACAAAGTGCTCAAGAAAATCCGCCACGGAGTGGATCCTGAAAGGGTGCAGATCCACGATGTGCTGGGAATCCGACTGGTATGCCCCTTTTTGGAAGACCTGAAAACGATAGAGGAACTGATTCGGCAAAACTTTGAGGTGCTGGAGGAAGAAAAGAAGGGCGCTGTGCAGAGCTTCAAAGAGTTTGGCTACAACTCGACCCATTTTTTGGTTTCCCTGCCCGAAGATTTGGTAGAGCAACTGGCTCTTAGTCCTCCTCTGCCTTGCGAAGTTCAGGTGCGGACGATTTTGCAGGACGCCTGGGCTGAGGTGGAGCATGAATTGATCTACAAATCGAAGTTCTTGCCCTTCGACCAGCCACTCAAGCGAAAAATGGCTGCCCTGAATGCCAACCTCACCCTGTCTGACATCATTTTTCAGGAAATCCGCGAGTACCAAAGGCAGCTCAACCACGAGCTCGACAAGCGGCGCCATCACTACCTTGCCACCGTCCAAACTCAGCCGGGGCCGTTGCGCGAGCTTGAGAGCGAGGAGCACCATACTCCCATCGACAACCTCGACCAAGCCCTGCTGGATGCACTGACCGCTCACAATTGCAACCAGTACAAAAAAGCCATCAATCTGTATTCCGCCATTTTGAAACTAGCCCCGCAACCTTTTGTCCAATCTTTGGTTCTCGTGCACAGGGGCATGGCCTACTTCTCCGAGTCGTTGTACGAAAACGCCCTCGATGATTTTGATAGGGCTATTTCCGCCGACCCCCAAAACTCCAAAGCGTTCTTCTACCGTGGCACCGTGAGGCACTCGCTCGAGGAGTTTTCCCTCGCCATCACCGACTTCAGCCGCAGCTTGGAACTAGTTCCTTATCAACCAGAAACTTTAATGCTACGAGCCGAGAGTTTGGCCCGTTGTGGCCGCCTCGAGGAAGCCGGTTCCGATTGCGACGCGGTTATCGATCTAGAGCCCGACAACGAGGCGGCCCACAAATTGCGGCACCGATTGGTGGTGGAAACAAACTTGGTGCGATGATACGATAACGCCCATGAAAGTTGTTGGTTTCCTGCTGGGAATGGTCCTTTCGGCGCTTCTGTCGGCTCAGGTTCCGGTGGCCTTCAAGGTGTTTCCCCGGGACTACGAAGTGTTCCTCCAGGGCGAGAGATTACCTTATACCGTTGGGGTTGATGGCAAGCGTACCTACAACTTTCCGGCTGGCAAAATCCGGGTCAACCTTTCTGCTCCTGAACAGCAACCCTTGAGCCTTCAGCTCGACGTAAAAGTAGGCATGCCCCTCGTCCAAGCCAAACTGGAACCCCGCAGTTCACTGCTGAAGTTGGTGGGCGAAACCAGCGTGGGTAAGTTGCCGCGGAACCTGGCCTTTTCCCAAGACGGCAAAAAGCTGTTTGTCACTTTGGGCGACAGCCTGATCGAAGTTTATGACGTTCCCAGCTTGAAGTTGGCAGGCAAGCTTTTGCCTGGCTCGGGAAGCGGGGCTTTTACCGACGTTCAGGCGCGAACCGACCGCCCGGAGGTGTGGGCGCTGCAATCCGACGGCAACCTCCAGATCTTCGATGCGAAATCGCTCGTCTGGAAGGAAAATGTGTTGTTGACCGGAGGCGGAAACGCTTTCTTTCTCCCCCAGGGTTTTGCACGAACGGGCTTCTACAACGCTGATACCGGAGCGGTGGTGTCACTCGATCCGGTGACACGCAAGGTAGTAGGAACCATCAGCCTCGGCCATACGCCGCGCGGAGTCTGGGGCGACAGCACGAGTTTTTACCTTTCGCTGTTCGATGCAGGAAGCCTCGCGGTGGTGGATTTGTCGACTTGGAAGGTCCGCGAAACTTGGGGCGCGGGCTCCGCACCGCGAGCCGTGGCTGCCATAGGCGACCGTCTGTTGGTGGGTGACATGAGCGCCGCCCAGTTGCTGGTGTACTCCCTTTCGGCCAAAAAACAGATCACAAGCCTTTCGGTAGGCTCGAATCCTCACGCAGCAACTGTATCGGCCGATGGAAAGTGGGCCGCCGTTGCCTCTCGCGGGCGCAACAATTTAAGCGACTACAAGTTAGCGGGGCCCGACTTTGGCCAAGTTGTCTTGTTCAATGCCAAAGGCGAAGTAGCAGCCTCTGTTTGGGGTCGAAACCAGCCCACGGGCCTGGCCTTCTCACCCGACAGCCAGTACCTCGCGTTTACCGATACTCTGGACAATAACCTCGAACTCTATCGCTTACAGACCGCTCAGGAACCCACCACGGCAAGCACCCAAAACGCGCTGCCGGCCCGACAGATCGCGCCATAAACGGGTTTCTGAAAAGCCTACTAAACGCGCCAAAGCGCCTATTTTTTCCATCTGGGCATCAGCGGCTTCCAGAAGCACCCACCCGCCTTCCACCAGAGCTCCGAAACTTTCTTCCAGTAAACGACGCACTAGCTCTAGGCCATCTTCTCCGCCATCAAGGGCAAGTTCGGGTTCTTGCCAGCCAGAGGCCTTGCGGTGGCGGGTTTCTTCGGTGGTCAGGTAAGGGGGGTTACTCACAATCAGGTCGAGCTCGCCGGGCACCTCGGCCAAAAGGTCGGAGTCAACTACTTTTACCTGGAGGCCGGAAGCTAGGCTCACGGTGTTGGCCCTTGCAACCGCCAAGGCTTCGGGCGAAAGGTCAGTGAGCCAAAGTTCCCAGCTCTGACGCCAGCGGGCCGAGGCCGCCAAAGAAAGGCCCACGCACCCGGTTCCGGTGCAAACGTCGGCCACTCGGAGCTTTTCCTGCGACAAGGGCGAAAGTAGCTCTAGCGCAGCCTCCACCAGGGTTTCGGTATCGGCGCGGGGAACCAGCACTCCACGCGCCACCAAGAACTCGATACCCATGAACTCTTGGTGACCAACCAGCCAGGCAACCGGGACTCCGCCAGCCCGCTCGGCCAGTACCCGTGCCCACGTGACGGATTCTTGGTCTGGAAAAGGTTCACCGTAACGGCGCAGCAGCCCCGTGAGGTCGGTTTTTAGCACCCAGCACAGCAACACTCGGGCATCGAGTTCAGGACTTTCGGTGGACACTTCTCCCTGACGCAGAGCTTGAGCCCCGGCGGCCCAAGCCTCTCGGATGGTCATGTGGATTCGGCGAGAAGCTGGCTTTGGGCATCTATGCGCAGCGCGTCGATGATTTCTTCGAGAGAACCGTCCATCACGCGGTCTAGGTTGTACAGAGTAAGGTTGACGCGGTGTTCGGTGAGCCGGTTCTGGGGAAAATTGTAGGTTCGAATGCGGTCGGAACGGTCGCCGGACCCCACTTGGTCTTTGCGAAGCGCCGAGAGCACGGCCGCTTTTTTTTGAGTTTCCTGCTCGAGGATGCGCGAACGGAGCACCTTCATCGCCTTGACCTTGTTTTTCAGCTGCGACTTTTCATCCTGGCAGGTGACCACTGTCCCCGTGGGAAGGTGGGTGATACGAACAGCGGAGTCGGTGGTATTCACCGACTGTCCGCCGGGCCCGGAAGAACGGAACACGTCAATTTTGAGGTCTTTGTCGTTAAGGATCACGTCGGTTTCCTCGGCTTCGGGCAGCACCGCAACCGTAGCGGCGGAGGTTTGGATGCGGCCGTTGGCCTCGGTTACCGGAACCCGCTGCACCCGGTGACCACCAGACTCGTAACGAAGCTGCGAGTACACATCCTTACCGGCGATGCTGAAAATAACTTCCTTGAAGCCCCCTAGATCGCTCTGACTGGCTTCGAGAACCTCGCACTTCCAGCGCTTCACCTCGGCGAACCGGGTGTACATGCGGTAAAGGTCGCCGGCAAACAAGGCTGCTTCTTCCCCGCCCGTTCCGGCTCGGATTTCCATGATGATATTTTTTGCATCTAACGGATCACGAGGCATCAGGAGGCCCTTGAGACGGCTCTCACTCTCAGATAAGGCTTTCTCGAGGGTCTTCACCTCGTCTTTGGCCATAGCCTTCATTTCTGCGTCGGCCTCGGCTTCGGCCAGGTCTTGCGCCTCTTGAAGGTCGTGCACCAGTCTCTGGTGGTCGCGCCAGAGCTGAACAACCTCCGTCAGTTCGGCGAACTCCTGGCTGAGCTCACGGTATCTTTTCTGGTCGGTGGTGACGCCCGGATCGGACAGGAGTTTTTCAACCTCCTGGTAGCGGCGTTCGCGGGCTTCGAGCTTGTCGGTCATGGCGTCTCCCAGACCCTATTGTAGAGGAAACTCGGGTTAGGGTGAAGATTTGCCCCCCCCGTTGCCGATGATCATAGCAGTCTACTCCGGGAGTCACCATGCGTCCTTTCCGCGCCGTTCTGTTTGCCTTTGTCATGCTCTGGGTTTCGCCGTTGGTGGCACCCCAAGCCGCCGATGCCCATGGTCCGCTGCTTGCGGAGGACCCTCCCCGCAAAGGTTTGCCCGCTTGGGTGGAAGACTGGAACCGGCTGTTTCACCCCGCGAGCGTTCTCGACGGGCAAATGGTGGTGGCCTACTATGGGCAACCTAGCAGCACCAAGATGGGGATTCTCGGTGAACAGAATATCCAGTCTACCAAATTGCAACTGGATGCCACAGTAAAAACCTGGGAGGCTGTTTCGGCCGGCACCAAGGTGATTTCCGCCTTCCACCTGATCTACGCCACCTGCTATCCCGACGCCAATGTGGGGGTCCTCACCGACACGACGGTGCTCAAGTACATCGAGTTTGCCGCCAAAAACAACATGCTAGTCATTCTCGACCACCAACTGGGCAAATACAGCGTTGAGGCGGCCATGAAGTCCATGCTGCGTTGGCTGGCCTACCCCAACGTCCACCTGGCCATTGATCCGGAATGGAAAACGGCCAACCCGGGAGTGGAGTTGGGGCAGATAAGGGCGCAGGATGTGAACTTGGCCCAGCAACTGATGAACGATTACCTCGAGCAAAACCAACTCCCGGGCAAGCGGATGCTCATCCTTCACCAGTTTCACGCCAAGATGATCACTAACCGAGACGCGGTGCATGCCGATTACCCGTTGGTCGATTTGGTTCACCATGCCGATGGCTTCGGCCCCCCCCACCTCAAACTCGACACCTACAAGTTCCTGGCCGGCATGAAAAACCTTCCTGTGAAGGGCTTCAAGCTGTTCCTGAGCAAGCCATGGAAGACCGTGGGCATGGACATCCCCCTGCTCACTCCCGCTCAGGTGATGAACCTGACTCCGCGACCGGTCTACATTAGTTATCAGTGAGAGTTTTCAACTCTGACTTGCCCAAATAGGCCAAGGACGTCCAGAATACACTCACGGGCCTAGGTCCGCGGGAGGTTCTATGGTCGACGTGGTACGTTGGATATTGGCGGTTGCCGCTCTAGGCTTGGTTTGGGAAGTGGGCGTGGTTCCCACCATCTTTGCCGGAGTCTGGCTGGTGCTGTGGATCTTGACGCAGTGGGTTCTTCCCGAAGGCCCTCACGCCCGCTTGGCCTCCCGCCTTGTCCCCTGGTCGCTGGCAACCGGACTTTGGCTTTTTCACGGCTTTGGACTCCTGTTCTTTCTGGTTCTTGCCCTGCAAGAGGCGGCCGACCTTTGGCTTGCCCACAAAAAGGCCCGCCCCGTCGGCCGGCACTCCCCCGTGGTGGCCCAGATCTTCCGAACCGCCTTGGCCCTTTTTCCTGTGTTGGTCACCCTCGAGCCCGTTTGGTCTAAGGCCACCACCTACGGCACCGAATACCAGATCCTCCTGGCCGTATTGGGCTTCGCTTCGGTGGTGGAGGCGCTCTTTCTCGTGGTCTCTTGGGCAGGTCTGGCCTTTGGCTTGGCTCTAGGCGCGTGGCTGGTGTTCGACCAGTACTTAAATCCTAACCAAACATCTTCTGACCAAGGTTTTGCAGGAACGGAGGGAGCCGCGGGCACCTCGGTGGACTCTGCCTGGAAAGACGCCAAAATGGAAGGCGGAAGCCTTGTTTTGGGTCCTGTGCTCGGAAACCCTGGCCCCGACCACATGGCGGTTTGGGCCCTCGCGTTGCAGGATACCCAAGCTCTGGTCGTGGTGAGGGGCCCGGACGGCAAGGAATTCTCGCGCACCCCGCTTGCTCTCACCGCAGAGGCGGACGGCACCGGTTCTACTTTGCTGACGGGGCTGACTCCTTCAACTCGCTACAGTTACGATATTGTGGATGCCACTGGAAAATCTCTGATTGCCCCGGACCTGCTTCCCTGGTGCTCGTTCACCACTTTCCCGGCTGAGGGTGAGGACGCAGCCCTACGCTTCGCCTTTGCCAGTTGCCACAAGCCGCTTTCGGAAGACCCCAACGACTACTACGGTGGTCAGGTGCTCAACGAGCGTTTTGTGCTTTGGGAAACCCTAGCGCGACAGAGCCAGAGCGAGCATCTGGATTTCCTTTTGCAATTGGGCGACCAGCTTTACAACGACAAGCAGTTTTTTGGGGCCCTTCCCACCCCGGAACTTTGGGCAAGCTTGCAAAAAGATCCGGCGGCCCTGAAGCTGCAGGAAACCAAAACTAGGCAACTCTACCGCGACAACTACGTGCGTTTCTGGAGTCACCCCTCCATGCGCAAGGTGCTGGCCTCGGTTCCCAGCCTCATGATGTGGGACGACCACGAGACCCGAGACGGCTGGGGTTCGGTGGCCGAAGACCGCACCGACCCGCCGGTGATGTGGGTGGGCAAGATCGCCGAGCAGGTGAATCGCGAGTTCCAAAGTTTCAGCGCCCCCCGGGTTCAACTGGACGCAGGAAAGGGCCTAGGCTGGTTTGACTTCAAGTTTGGCAAGACGGCGTTTTTTGTACCCGATCTTCGCGGCCAGCGCAATGTGGCTCTGGCACCCGAGGCCCACCCCATGCTCGGTTCAGCACAAGCTGACGCCTTGGCCAAATGGTATGCCGGATTAGGCAAGTCTCCCACCGCGTTTTTGGGCCTCGAGTTTCCCATGGGAGACAGCGCCGGCTGGGCCATCGACTGGCTGAGCCACGATCGCTCGGGCCCCCGCGAGGCAGGCACGGGCGATGACTTCCGCGACAAGCTCAAATGGGCTGGAGCCCGCCCCGAGTTCACCAGCCTTCTTGACAAAACCGCGGACTGGGAAAGCTCCACTGGTGGACGAATGTTCGCGCTGGCCGGTGACGTGCACGTGGGTATGCTCAACCGCGTGGTCGGGCCTAACGGTATGCGACTGGAGGAGTTTGTTTCCTCGGGCATCAGCAATCAGGATGACACGGCGCAGTTCTCCTATAGCATTTTCTCGCTGTTGGCCGGAAAGACCGGTGTGGGGCCCTACCTGATTCAGTCGTTGAAAGTGGTACCAGAAATGAACTACGGCGTGGTGGAAGTGGGTACCGCGCCCGCCAACGGACCTGCTCCTGTGAAGTTCTGGGTGGTCTCCAACAATCCCCAGGCTCCCGATTCCAGCAAGTTTGTGAGGCTCTACGACGACTCTGGTGCGGGAGCTGGCACGGTTTGGAGGACCTTAGGCACGAAATAGTCTAGTTCCGGGGCTGTGGTCCGGCTGTCGCAGGTCCTGCTGTGGCGCTTTCCGCCTGCGCCCCGGCAGCCATCTTCAGGAATCCGAAGATGGTGCCACACACCCCGCCGATGATGTGCGCTAGGTTAGAAATGGCGGGGTTGTTGTTCTGGGCTCCCCGAGTGAGTTCCGCCAAAAGGAACAGAACAAAGATCAGAATGAATCCCACCGGAACATCCCCGGGCTTGGTGCGGGCAAAACTCACCAGCATGATCATCATGAACACCAGTGAGGACGCCCCCACGAGGGGCGGTTGCTTGAGCAAGATGTTGAAAATACCAGTGACGATGGCGGTCGTGAGCAGCATCATCAGGAACGGCTTGGGCGCATATTTTTCTTCCAAGATGGGTCCGAGGAGCAACAGGAACAAAAAGTTGTTACTCAGGTGAGTCCAGCTCTCATGGCCAAACACGTAAAGGATAACCGCAAAGTAGTGCGCAGGCGAGGTTGGATTAAAGTCGGCTCCCGGTGCGCTGAGGTAGGCCCCAACGAACCCCGGGAACACATACTGGTCGAGCAGCATGACGATCACGCAGATGAGCGAGAAGCTGAAAGTGACCGGGGCGTTGTAGCGTAACTGCATGGCGACTCCGTTTTGATTGTCGGCCAAGCGCAGAAAAGGTTGAGCCCAATGGGCCTTGCCAGGCTTTGTTGAGCAGGTTTTAGGAGGATGTGTGCTGCAGATTGACCCGTTGGGACAAGTAGCGGATCTCGCCTTCCTTCGTCAGAGGAATCAGGACGTCGCGAAAAACTCCCACAAAAACCTCGGGGTCGACAATGAGGCGCAAGCTGGGGTCGGAAACCGACTGTACCGCCTCCACCTTGGACCGCACCCGGGCCAAAACCCGGGCCTCTACCTCGCTCCGCGTGATGGCTTCTAGGATTCCCTCTTCATCGTCGGCCTCGACGAGCTTGCGGAACTTGTCTGGGGACTCTTCGAACTTACTTTCGCCCACGTACAAAGCACCAAAATGGATACGTCTGGCCAGAGCCTGAAGGCAGATAACATCGTGCTCCACCGAAGAACCCCACTGTCCATCATCGCCTTCCCTACACAAACGCGGCAACAAGGCGTGATAACCTGCCCGAATCGGTCCGGTCACATTCACGGTTTCTAAGTCTTGGATGGGAAAAGGCCATTCACCTTGAGGCGGCTTGCGGCGAGGTTGGGGGAGGCCGAGGTAGAAAGGACGTTCTTCAGGAATCAAGTAACGGCCAAACTTTGCGTCAAGCTTTTCCTGATGGTAGAGGCGCAGTTCAAACAGGCTGCTGGCTTCTTGAGGGACAAAACCGCTGCGGCTCGGCAAATAGGCCCCGCCATTGGCGGCAAATTGGGCCCGGTCGAGCAACTTGTAAATTAAAGTCTCTTCAAGGCCTGCCAGTCGGGCGGCGATTTCGTCCAATGACAAGTTCATGCGGCCCTCCGGTACACTTGAAAATAGTCCCAGAAGCTAGCGACAGAGGCGGCGGCAGTGACGGCAAGCAGGAGAGGAAGGCCCCAAATGAACACAGGAAGTTCGGCCAGGGTTGGCCAAGTGACCAGCGTCATTCCTACCAGCGACACCAAGAAGTACAGAACCGCCTTTAGTTTCCCTCCCGCCGATGCGGCTTGCACTATTCCTTTTTGCACAAGCAATAAGCGCAAAAACGTCATGGTGAGTTCGCGGTACAGAACAACGAGGAAAAACCAGAGGGGAATCAACCCAACCAGCAGAAAGCACGTAAAAAGGGTGAGGCGGCTCAGCACGTCAGAAAACGGGTCGAGCAGTTTTCCAAGTTCGCTCGTTTCGCCCCTTTTGCGGGCAACCCACCCGTCGAGCACATCGCTGGCCTCGGAAACAAGAAGGACCAGCCAAAGTGAACCTAACAGGATCAAAGCCGAGGAAGGAAGCCAAGGAAGCAAGCTGAAAAGGGTAGCAAACAAAGGAGCCAGGGCGATTCGGAACAGAGTGATTCGGTTTGCCCAGCCCATGAGCGAAGACTAATCCCCGTAAAGCCCCTTGTCAACTCGAGCCCGCCCCGGTAAGTTGTTGCCATGGTTTTGACACGGTTCGAGATCCGGTTGCTGGGCGTTGTGGCCCTTTTTGGGCTGCTCCAAGCATTGGTTTTTGGAGCGTTTGTGTACTTTTACCAGCTTCCGCGGGAGCTGTTTGGAGTGTTTCTTCCGCTCCATGGGGTCTACCACTTAGGAATTTGGCTGGCTCTTTGGGCAATCCGAGGTGACCACAAGGATCTGCTTGGCTTACCCTTATCGAAAATTGGAGTTCCTAACCTCGTGACCTTGTCGAGGGTAACCAGTCTGCCTGTCATGAGTGCCCTGTTTCTTCTCGCCCGCGACAAGACCGAACTAGCCGTACCGCTGGTGATTTACATAGCCGGCGCATTTCTCACCGATCTGCTCGACGGTTTTCTGGCCCGCACCTATAGCTGGGGGACCTACTTGGGCAAGATCCTCGACAGTTCCACCGACTACGTGATTTGCTTTGCTCTCGCCGTGCTATTGGGACTCACAGGCGTGCTGCCGTTTTGGCTGTTGGCGACCATTGTGTTCCGGCTAGGGTTTCAAATCTCGGGCTTGCTTTGGCTCGCCGTTGTCCGCAAAAAGCGGGTCGCCGAGACGACCTTTTGGGGCAAGGCCAGTCTCTTTGCTCTCATGTTGCTCTTTGGAGTCGAAATTCTGGTGTTTCTCCGCCTTCCTGGGCTGGAACACTCGTTGTTTGTTGTCATTTTTGAATTAGGGGCGGCGGCCGTGATGGTAGTTTCTACTGTCGACAAACTGCTGTTCTTCCGTCGTCAGGCCCAAATTGGCAGTAGCTGACAAAAACTCTTTGGTTTGGTAGTTTGTTGGCGGAGACCAATGTGAAATCCGCTTCCAGCATCAAGATAGCTTTTTTTGATACCAAGCCGTATGACAGGGTCAGCTTCGATGCGCAAAACCTTAGTTTTGGCTTCCAGCTCCATTACTTTCCCAGCCATCTGACAGAAGTTACGGTGCCCTTGTGCAAGGGCTATGACGCTGTTTGCGTCTTTGTGAACGACCAGGTAACCGGCCCGGTGATCGAGGCGTTGGTGAAACTCAAAGTTCCCCTGCTGGCGTTACGGAGCGCCGGTTTCAATAATGTCGATTTAAGGGCTGCCAAAGGCAGATTGGCCGTAACCCGGGTGCCGAGCTACTCACCTCATGGCGTGGCAGAACATGCCATCGCGATGATGATGACTTTAAACCGAAATACCCACCGCGCCTTTTACCGCACCCGGGACAGCAACTTCAGCATTAACGGACTGATGGGCTTCGACATGTTCGGCAAGACGGCAGGAATTGTGGGCACGGGACAAATTGGCCGCATCGTGTGCGAAATTCTACTGGGCTTTGGCATGAAAGTCCAGGCCCATGATCCGTACCCTTCCGAGGAGTGGGCCCGCGAGAAGGGTGTGGAAATGGTCGACTTGGGTACTTTGTACAAAAATGCCGATATCATCAGCTTGCATTGCCCGCTGACCCCGGAAAACATTCACATGATCAACCGAGGCACCATCAAACTGATGAAAACCGGCGTGATGATCATCAATACCGGGCGTGGCCAGCTCATCCGCACCGAGGACCTTCTAGAAGCCCTTCGCGACGAAAAGGTTGCCAACGCGGGGCTAGACGTTTACGAAGAGGAAATTGATTACTTCTTCGAGGATTTTTCCAGCTCGGTAGTGAAAGACAATGTGCTCGCCCGCCTGCTTACTTACCCGAATGTGCTGGTAACCAGCCACCAGGCGTTTTTTACAAAAGAAGCGCTTGCCAACATCGCTACGACGACACTGGAAAACCTGCGATCGTTCTTTCTCGATGGAAAGTTGGTCAACGAAGTGGCCACCGAAAGCTAGTTAATGCCAATTCAGGCTTGACATACCTGACTTTTTCTATCATACACTTAGGTGGATAAAGAAGCTCAAGGAGATTGGTATGGACACAGCTGTGGTTTACTCGGCTTGGGATGTTGGTTTTCTTTTGTTGCGGGAAGGACTTGAAGCGCTTTTGGTCATTGGGGCTCTCGTAGCCTTCCTGAACAAGGCCGACCAAAAATCTAAGACTCCCTGGGTTTGGGCAGGAGCGGGGGCTGGTTTGACGACGGCCATTGGCATTGCAGCTGCCGTTTCCGGGGTGGCCGCGGCCCTTTCCACCGAGTTTACCGTCCATGCCGTTGAGGCCATTGCTGGGCTTGTCGCCGTGCTTCTGATGCTTTCTGTGGGAAGTTGGCTCCATGGGAAGGCGAGAGTTCGCGACTGGAACCAGTTTTTGAAAACGCAGATGGTGAGCATCAACGCCAAAGGCAGTTTGTTCAGCCTCAGCCTTCTGGCATATCTGGCGGTCCTTCGGGAAGGCGGAGAAACCGTGGTTTTCTTCTGGGGGTTAGCCGCCGGACTTCAGCCGGGGGCATTCTGGATGGGAGTGGCAGGGGCTCTGTCCCTCCTGGCCATCATCGGCATCGCTCTGATAGGCTTTTCAAAGCGGTTGCCGTTGCAGTGGTTTTTCCCGGTCGCTACTGCTCTGATTTATTTCTTGGCGGTGAAAATTTTTGGTCAAAGCCTCCACGCTATGCAGGAAACCGGTTGGTTACCCACCACCCAGTGGAGCGGATTTCCTGAGATCAACTGGATAGGGATGACCAGCACCTTTGAAACTGCCTTGCCACAGTTGTTACTGGCCTTGGCGCTCTTGGTGGCCATTGTGTGGCCGCTGCTGAAGCAAAAGGCCCAACCCAAAACCGCCTGAGGGACTGCCTCTGTGGATCACTCGAGAACGCTAAGAATCATCCCGGCGCCTAGGCACTCGGGGCCGGAATAAAACACGCTGAATTGGCCGGGAGCGATTCCGCCGTCTCCCTTGCCAAGAACGACCCGCAAGCGTGGCTCTGCCACCGTGGGGTCTATCACAGGTTCAACCCGGCAGTCCAGCAACTCGGGCCCATGGCGAAGCTTGCAGGTCAGTTCCTCGCCGGCCTGGGGTGGCCGGTGAATCCAGGTCAGGTTGCCAACCAAGAAATCAGTGCGGCTCTGGTCGGCGCGGTATTCCTGATGGCTAACGAGCACTACGTTGGTATCGACGTCTTTGCCCACCACATACCAGGGGCCATTGCCTAGGCCGAGTCCTGACCTTTGGCCTATGGTGTGAAACCAGAACCCCCTGTGATCCCCTAGCTTTTTACCACTCTCGCGATCGACAATGGAACCGGGTCTCTGACCGAGGTAGTGCTGCACGAAATCGTTGTACTTGATCTTGCCGAGGAAGCAGATGCCTTGGCTGTCCTTGCGGTCTTTGTTGGCCAGTTTGTAGCGCTGGGCTAGCGCCCTTACGTGGGCCTTCGGGTAGGCGCCGATGGGAAACTCGATGCGGCTCACCTGCTGCTGGCTCAGGTGGCTCAAGAAATAGCTCTGGTCTTTCACCACATCAGGAGACCGGAACAACTTGGCCACCCCGTCCTCGTGCTTCACCACCCCGTAGTGTCCGCTGGCGACGAGGTCGAACTCTTCACCCACTTTTTCGTAAAAAGCGCCAAACTTAACCCTCTGGTTGCAGAAGATGTCGGGGCTTGGCGTGTGGCCGGCTTTCAGCTCGGTGAGGGCATACTCGACGACCCTCGCGTAATACTCGGTCTGGAGGGGAAGGACTTTGAGCTTCACGCCCGCCTGATCGCATACGGCCCTTGCGTAGGCAAGGTCTTCTTCCCAAGGACAATCACCGAGGTGGCTGAGCTCGTCCTCAAGCCAGATTTTGAGATAAAAGGCAGTCAACTGGTGCCCGCCTCGGTTCTGGAGTTCTCTGAGCGCTACCGAACTGTCGACGCCCCCTGAAAGGAGCACGGCGGTCTTCATGAGGGGCAGAATACCTAAAACTGTGCGGGTTCGGGAAGGTGGGTAGGCGATGGCTGGGTCGGCGATGGGGCCTGGAGGCCGGAGCTTGGGCCAAAGCGCCCTCGGGTTGGCGTGAGTTCCTTAGAGCTTGTATAATGGTGGGATGAATGGCTCCTTCGCCCCCATCGGACTGAACGATCTTTCGGTCTTTGTCCCGAGAAACAGCTTGAATCTGGAGGTTCTACGGCGCATCCGGGTAGAAGAAGACCCTGGGCTCGAAAAACACCTCCAGCGAGCGCTAGCCACCACAGGTCAACGGTCCATGCGCTTTCCTAGCCCTACCGAAGACACGGTTACCCTCGCCGCCGAGGCCCTTAGGCTCCTGCTTGCCCCGCCGAAGGCGCCCCCGCTCACCGGCCTCAGGTTTCTCACGCTAGGCACCGAAACTTCGGTGGATATGTCGAAGAGTGGCTCGTCTTACGTTTTGGGACTCCTGCAGAAGTCCGGCCACAACCTGCCCTTTAACCTTTCGAGCTTTCAAGTTCAACACGCCTGCGCTGGGGGCACGCTTGCCCTTCTCACCACTGCCGGCTTCCTTCAGGCAGCGGGGCGCGAGGACGACAGTTCCATCGTACTCACTAGCGATATCGCCCGCTACAAGGCCCCTTCCACGGCTGAGGTAACCCAAGGAGCCGGTGCCACCGGTCTCTGGCTTGCCCGTCACCCTGATCTGCTCGTGCTTGACCTGCCCACGACGGGCTTTGCCAGCCACGATGTTGATGACTTTTTTCGTCCGCTCGGAAGCACCATTGCCAAGGTGAAAGGGGGCTACTCACTAGCCTGCTACAATGAGGCCCTTTCGGAAGCCTTCGAAGACCACTGCTCCCGGGCAGGGGTCAGGCCCGGGGATGAGCTTGAGTCTATCGATCTTTTCTGCTTGCACGTCCCGTATGCGCTCATGCCCATTTCGGCCATGGACAAACTTCTGGCCAAGCATCTCGGGCTCGATGCCGCGTCGTCACGGAGTTTCCTGGAAAACCGTGGATTCTTCAAGGCTCTTGAGGCTACGGCTGAAATCGGAAACCTCTACACAGGAAGTCTTTGGCTCAATTTGGCCTTCAGTCTGGAGGAACGCCTCCAAACTCTAGGCTCCGCTATGGCAGGCAAGCGGGTCCTGATGGCCAGCTACGGGTCTGGCAACACGATGGCTGTTTTCACTGGCACAATCGCCGCTGGGGCACCCGAGGTGATCGGTCGCTGGAATCTGGAGGGCCTGCTGAGAGACAAGAACGAACCGCCGTTTCAGGCTTATCAGTACTGGCTCGATACCCACCGTACGTTTGAGAATTACCCCGCCATTCTGGAGCGCTTTCCTCCCGAGGTTGGCCGCTTTGCGCTCACCGGATTAAGGGAGGACGGTTACCGTGAGTACTCTCTCATCTGACCCGAGCGCGGGCCTGTCCCAGCGTAAAACCCAGCACATAGAAATCTGTACCCAACCCGCGTACGACCCTGAGGGTGGTTCGGCCGGCTGGGAACACCTGCAGTTTAGACACAAGGCCTTGCCGGAACTCAATTGGGACGAAATCGACACCCGTACCGAATTTCTAGGGCGCCAAGTTCGGTTGCCACTGTTTATCAGCAGCATGACGGGAGGTTCTCAGTCGAGCTATGGCATCAACAAGGATTTAGCCAGAGCTGCTCAGGCGGCAGGAATCCCCGTGGGAATGGGTTCCATTCGAATCCTGTTCCGAAAGCCCGAAGCCTTTGCCGATTTTCACCTGCGTCCCCTTGCCCCCGACGTGCCCATCTTTGCCAATTTTGGGGCCCAGCAACTTGTGGAACAGAAGGCCAGCGACAACTTCAAGACCCTTTTCGAGTGGAACCGCAAGCTCGAGGTCGACGGCATCGCGATTCACTTGAATCCAGGGCAGGAACTCTATCAGGACGACGGCGACCGTGACTTTCGCGGCCTGCGCCGGGTCGTCTGCGACTTTATCGAACATTCACCTCTGCCCGTGATCGTGAAAGAGACCGGCTTCGGAATCGCTCCCGAGGAGGTTGATTTCCTGCTTAAAGCGGGTGCCGCCTACGTTGATCTGGCCGGTTCGGGGGGCACCAACTGGCTTACAGTGGAAGCCTACCGCCTCGATAGTACCGGCTTTGCAAGCGGAGAGCCCTTTCGGGACTGGGGTTGGCCGACGGCAGTGCTGGCGGCCGCAGTGGGTCACCGCAAAGGCAGGGTGCTCGCTTCGGGAGGACTTCGCAATGGCCTCGACGTGGCCAAGGCTCTGGCGCTGGGCTCCCATGCCGCCGGTCTGGCCCTACCGTTTGTCCGCGCCGTGAAATCAGCCCCTGAGGGTGGTGGTGCCGAGGCGGTTCTGGCTCTGATCTCTGGCCTTGAGCGTTCGCTAAAAACGTCCATGCTGTTGTCGGGAAGCGCCAACCTCAAGCAGTTGCGCCGAGCTAGGTTAAACAAAAGCTTTGAGTTTGAGCACCGGCTGCGGCAATTGCGGGCGCCCTGATGGAAACTCCGAGCCCCGCCCTGCGCAAACTTACACTCGCCCAGCGACGCCAATGGCTGACAGACTCTGTCTCCTTCGACGCTCAGGAGGCCGAGTCTTTTCGGGCCGACACCTGGGGGCACGAGCTGGCAGATTTGCTGGTGGAAAACAGCGTTGGTTGGTTCCGGTTGCCGCTGGGCATCGTGAGCGGGCTCGTCGTCAACGGTGTTTCCCACGAGGTGCCCCTGGTCACAGAAGAACCTTCCGTAATCGCTGCGGCCAGTTATGCCGCCCGACTTTTGGGAAAGGCAGGCGGCCTGCAAGCCACGGCGGCACCCCCGGTGATGCGGGCGCAGGTGTTCCTCGAAGGCACTGCCCCCGGGGCGGAAGCCCGCTTGTTGGAACATGGTGCGTCTCTGGAAGCCAAGGCCAGAGATCTTTTGGGCTCGATGGAACGCCGTGGCGGAGGCCTTCGGGGTTTGAGCGTGAAGCTCCTCCCAGAAGTCGGTTGCCTAGCCGTCAACATCGATGTCGACGTCAGGGACGCTTTGGGGGCGAACCTTCTGAACAGCCTTGCGGAGTCGCTCACCCCAGCCCTTGAAACAGCTTTTGGTGGGCACAAGATACTGGCTATTCTCAGCAATGACGCCTCCGAGCGGATAGCCAGCGCGAGGTTTCAAGTGCCCGTGGGAAATCTGGCCAAGCCTGGCTTCCCAGGTCCCGAAATGGCGCGCCGTCTGGTGCTTGCCGCTGAAATAGCCCAGCACGACCCCCAGCGGGCAGTGACGCACAACAAAGGCATCATGAACGGTATCGCCGCGCTTGCCTTGGCCACCGGGAACGACACCAGGGCCTTGGAAGCCAGCGTGCACAGCTGGGCCTCGCACACGGGAACCTACCGTGGGCTTTCCACCTACTGCGTCGAAGACGGCCTTTTGAAAGGGACGCTGACGCTGCCACTGGCGCTAGCCACGGTGGGTGGGTCGACTCAGGCCCTTCCCCTCGCAAGGGTCGCTGTCAAGCTCCTGGAAGTGACCTCCTCCCAAGGCCTGTGTGAAATCGCGGTTGCCTTGGGATTAGCGCAAAACTTCGCCGCCCTGTTCGCCTTAGCCGGTGAAGGCCTTCAACGGGGTCACATGGCGCTCCATGCCCGGCGGGTTGTTTCCGGCCTCCCGTTGGGCTAGAATCGCCCCATGAGACGCCTAGCCCATGCCGAAGCTGGTCCCAGCCTCGCCCTCATTAAATATTGGGGTAAGGCCTCGGCCGAGAACAACACACCCGCCACTGGTTCGTTGGCCGTTACCCTTAGCGGACTCACCTCGAGCACTCGGGCCAGCTTCGCCGATGCCGACCGAATCACGGTTAACGGCCAAATCCAAAACCTGGAACGTTTTGCTCCTTTTCTTGACAGCCTTCGCGCGGAACTGGGTTTGGCCGGAGCGAGGTTTGCTGTCGATTCCACAAACAACTTCCCCACAGCCGCCGGGTTGGCGTCTTCCTCCTCGGGGTTCGCCGCTTTGGCAGGAGCGCTGACTTTGCTTGCCGGCCGGGAACCCGAACCCCGGCTGGTCTCGCGGCTCGCCCGTTTGGGCTCCGGCAGTGCCACCCGACCGGTTTATGGCGGTTTCACAGTGTTCGAAGCAGGACAAGAAGAAGCGGTGGCCGAGCACGACGAAAACTTCTGGCCCGAGTTCAGGGTGGTCCTTGCCGTTGTGCGCGAAGGGGCCAAAGCTGTCTCAAGCCGGGTGGGCATGGAGCGCTCCCGGCTGACGAGCCCCTACTACGACCAATGGGTGTCCACCTCTCCGTCGGTGCTCACCGGCGCCCGAAAAGCGCTCGCCGAACGCGACTGGAATGTCCTAGGTCCGCTTATCCGACAGAGCTATCTGAGGATGTTTTCCACCATGTTCAGTTCAAATCCCCCCCTGATTTACTGGCAACCTGAGAGCATGGCGCTCATCCAGGCTTTGGAAAGCCTGAGGGCCGAAGGTTATCAGGCCTGGGAGACCATGGATGCCGGTCCTCAGGTGAAAGTATTTTGTCCCGCTGATCAGGCCGAAGCCCTGGTGAAGGAGCTCGATCAACGAGTCTCTGGGCTCCGTTTCCTCACGGCAGCCCCCGGACCTGGCCTGCGAACGTGGTGGGATCAGAATTGAGTTTCCGGTTCACGGTTCCCGGAAACCTTCTTTTGGCCGGTGAGTATGCCGTGCTCGAGGAAGGTGGCCTTGGGTTGGCCCTCGCGGTGGAGCCAAGGCTGGTGGTCACCGTGTATCCTAGTTCAGAATGGGAAATTCTGGGCCGCTGGCCCGGCACGCAAGAGCGCTGGAGGCCTGGGGAGAGCGCAACTTTTGCAGGCTCGCTGTTCTTGGCGGCCAACGAACTGCTCACCAGCCGCGGCGACGAGCGCCAAAGGAAGTTTTCCCGGTCTATTCCCGCGGCCCGGATCGAGCTGGACTCGTCGGCGTTTTTTGATCAGCAGGGGCGCAAACGCGGTTTCGGGTCGTCGGCCGCTGTGGCTGTGGCCATCACCTGTGCGCTGGCTCAACTACAGGACCGCGACACTGGAAGCACCCATCTGGCGGCCGTTGCCGCCCACCGGCGGGCCCAAGGTGGGGCAGGTTCTGGTTACGATGTTTCGGCCAGCTTTTTTGGAGGCTTGGGACTTTTTACCGGCGGAGAGTTTCCTGCTTGGCAGGCGTTGAATCCCGAGATCCTCCCCTACATGGCGAGCTTCGCGGGGCCTCAGTCCGTTAAAACAATCCGCTCCATTGACCTCTACCGCAATTGGCAGACCCTGAAACCAAAGGAAGCGGGAGAGTTTCTCGAACACTCCAACCAGGCCGTGCAGACGTTGGCGAGATCCGTTGGCTGGAACTCCTTGCGTTCCGCGTGGTCTGACTGCCGCCAGCTAGGTTGGAACCTAGGAGATGCAGTGGGAAGCCAGGCAAGGGTAAACATCCCCAAGTCTTTTCCGGCGCCAGAAGAGGTCTTCTACAAATCGCTGGGAGCGGGAAACGAGACCGGTTTGGCTTGTGGTCCCCGTGAGAGTTTCCCCCAACCGCTCCCTGAAGGCCTCGAAGAAGTTCAGGTGACTAGGGAAGGTGTTGAGTGGGAATAAACGTCGCGCATGCTAAGCTGCTTCTGTTTGGAGAGCACGCTGCCGTCTACGGAGCTCCAGCTGTGGGCTTGGGCTTGCCGTGGCGGCTTTCCCTCGAAACCGGGCCCGAGGCAGACGATTGGGTGTTGCCCGGCCTCGGCCCCTACGAACAGCGCTTGCGCGAGTTGCTGGCTCATTTTCAACGGGCTCGTACGGCGGCCAATTTACCAGCTTTGGCTCCTTGCCAGATCACACTTGCGTCCCAGATGCCGTTGGCCTCCGGATTCGGATCTTCAGGTGCCCTTTGCGCGGCTCTGGCAAGCCTGTTTTTTCCCGCAGCGACGCTCGCCGAACTCGACCACTTGGCTTGGAAGGCAGAACACTTGTTTCATGGAACCCCCTCAGGCATCGATACCGTTTTGGCTCTGCGCCCGGGGTGGTGGGCCCTGCTCCCCGGCCGCACGCCACCCGAGGCTTATCCACTGCGTGCTCCCACTCAGGTGCTGGTTACCGGGGCGGTGACCCGTGAAAGCGATACCAAAGCGCTGGTGGGTGACTTGGCCCGTCGAAGGGCGCAAGGGGAGGCGGCGGTACTCTCGGGCCTGTTTCGTCTTGGAGAAATTGCCCGCGAGGCTATTGACTCCCTCGAGACTAAAAAAGATGCTCTGCTGCCCGGATTGATGGGCGCCGCACGCGGGGAACTGGTTTCACTAGGGCTGGAAACGCCACTCCACTCCCGCCTGATCGATACCGCGCTCACCGACACCGGTGCCCTGGCCGGCAAACTTTCAGGAGCCGGAGGCGGCGGGGCTTGGGTGCTCATGTACCAGGATGAAGCTACCGCCCGGCTTGCGTTGCCCCAACTTACGGCCGCTCTGCCTGCTTCTGCTTGGACGCTGACGCCCCAGATGGTCACGACTTGAACGAGATCTGGCTCATCCGGCACGGACAAACCGAATGGAACACCGAAAAACGCTTCCAAGGCAGGCAGGATTCCCCTCTCACCAAGCTGGGCCAGGACCAGGCTTTAGCTGCGGGCCACTGGCTTGCCAAAACCACTTTCTCTAGTGCTTGGTGTTCGCCCGCAAGCCGTGCCCAAAGCACCGCTTCCCTGGTTAATTCTTGCCGAAACAGGCCGCTTGAGTTCCGAACATCAGAAGCCCTCGCCGAGATGCACTTCGGAGAGTGGGAAGGTCGAACCCGCCCCGAAATCGAGGCCCTTTGGGGTGAAACGGCCCGCCACTTCTGGCACGCTCCCAACCTCTGGCAGCCCTTTGGGGGAGAAACCTTCCTCCAAGTACAAAAAAGACTCACAAGTTTCCTATCCACGTTAGCCCCTGCCACTGATCCGGTCTTAGTGGTCAGCCACGGTATGTCCATTCAACTTCTGCTCCACGCCATACACGAAAAACCCTTCGCCACACTCCATGAAACCCCCTTTGTGCTGCAAGCAAGTCTCACAAAAATTAGAGTTACTGCGGAATTTGCACCTTCTCGCTGGGAAATTGTCGTTGCCGGACAAATTCTTTCTTGACAGTCCGGGTCAGTAATTTTATTCTCCATCTCAACATGAAACACAAACTGATAAGAGCACTCTTGGCTTTGTTCCTCTTAGCTGCGGGCTTTCCTGTTTTCGGGAACGGTTTCGTATCTGAGGCCATTACCGACTACGGAGTGAAGATCACAGACCTTTCGTTCGTGATGATGTTCCTCTGTGTCATCTTCTTCGTGCTTGTGGTGGGAGTCATCGGCTATTGTCTTTGGAAGTTCCGAGCCACGGGACCAGGCCAAGAGGGTGCCAAAATCCACGGCTTTCCGGCGTTGGAAATCGTTTGGACGGTGGTCCCTGCCCTTATCATGCTTTGGTTGGGAGCAATTAGCAGTGTCCTGGTGATACAGCAGCTCAACCCGCCTGCGCAGACTTTGCTGATCAAGGTCACCGGTTACCAGTTCGGCTTCAATTTTGAGTATTTTGATTCGAACACGGCCTTCGATACCAACAGCTCCGACATCAAGGTGGAAAAGAATATCTGTGGAAACCCCGCGGTGTCTGTCAAGATCAAGAGCCTCAACGTCAAAACGACTGATGATTTTACAATTCCCAAGGGCACAGACATCCGTTTCCTCACAACCGCAAAAGATGTCATCCACAGTTTCTGGGTTCCTGAGTTTCTTGTGAAGCGCGACATGGTTCCAGGATTGGTCGGTGACTTCTGGATCAATGCTATCAAGACCGGCGACTTCACTGCCAAGTGCGCTGCCCTTTGCGGCGCCAGCCATGGCGTCATGGTGGCAAAGCTTCACGTAGTGGAAAAACAAGACTTTGAGACCTGGCTCGCAGCCCAAGCCGCGGCGTCGCCGCAGGCTAACTAACTGGAGGAACGCTTGAGCGAAACTACTGTCGAACATCACGGCCATCAAGAACACGGCCATCACGACTACAAACCGCATTGGTCTGACTGGCTGTTTACCACAGACGCCAAGAAAATCGGTTTCATTTACATCATCATGTCGTTTGTTTATTTCATCGTGGGAGGTGCTCTTGCGGGAATGATCCGCATTGAATTGGCCACTCCCAAGATGGACTTCGTCGACGGAGTTACTTACAACGGCCTCGTCTCTATGCATGGAACGATTATGATCTTTATGTGGGTCATGCCCTTCGTTGCCGGTATCATCAACTTTGTCATGCCGCTGCAAATTGGAGCGCGTGATATGGCCTTTCCGCGGCTCAACGCCATGGGCCTGTGGCTTTTTAACGCCGGTGCCTTGGTGCTTTTGGCAACCTTCCTGCTGGGGATGCCCCAAGCCGGTTGGACCAGCTATGCCCCCCTTTCCACCCTCGATAAGAAAGAAATCGGCATGGACCTCTGGATCCTCGGAATTCAGCTTTTGGGAGTGTCCTCCATCATGTCGGGGCTCAATTTCATCGTCACTGTGGTGAAGTTGCGCGCCCCCGGCATGACGTGGTTCCGCATGCCTTTGTTTGTGTGGTCGAGCTTGGTGGTGGGATGGCTCATGATCCTGGCCATGCCTGCCATCGCCGTGACCTTGCTCGAAGTCTTTCTCGAACGCCACTTCGGTTTTACCTTTTTTGGTCCAGCCCACGGTGGCGACCCGATACTCTACCAGCATCTGTTCTGGTTCTTTGGTCACCCCGAAGTGTACATTCTCATCATGCCGGCCTTCGGCATCATCAGTGAAATCATACCAGTTTTCAGCCGGAAGCCCGTTTTTGGCTACAAGTTGATGGCTTGGTCGATGATCCTCATCGCCTTCCTGAGCTTTCTGCTCTGGGCCCACCATATGTTCAGCTCAGGCATGGACCCTCGCCTGTCTCTGCCGTTTATGATCCTCACCATGATTATTGGTGTTCCCACTGGTGTGAAGATGTTCAATTGGATGGCCACCATGTGGCGGGGCAAGTTGTACCTCGATAGCCCGATGATTTTTTCTCTGGGCTTCCTCATCACCTTTGCCGTTGGCGGTTTTGGCGGCATTATTCTAGCCTCGATCCCCATCGATTTGCACATCACCAACACCTACTTTGTCGTTGGACATATGCATTACGTCCTCTTCGGGGGCTCGGTGATGGCGATTTTTGCGGCCATCTACTTTTGGTTCCCCAAAATGACCGGGTACAAATTGAACGAAAAACTGGCACTTTGGCACTTTGGATTCACGTTTATCGGCTCCAACTTGACCTTCTTGCCGATGCACTGGCTCGGAATGTTGGGAATGCCCCGTCGAGTAGCCGACTACGACCCTCTGTACGCCAACGACAATCTGATGGCCTCGATAGGTGGAGCCATCATGGGCTTCGGGACCCTCTTCTTGGTGGCCAACTACTTCCTAACCCTTCGCAAGAAGGAGCGCTGTGCCGAGAATCCTTGGAACTCCAAGGGTTTGGAATGGACCCACGCCTCTTCTCCCCCTTCTGCCAACAACTTCGATGAGATTCCCATCGTCACGACCGACCCCTATGATTATGGTGTGCTGACGCCCCCCAAAGCGGCCAAGGAGGCCAAGGCCCATGGCTGACTCCAATTCTCACAACAGTTCGGTAACTCCCTACACCCATCTGGGGCACACTAACCCTTGGCCTTTTACCGCCTCGGTGGGACTCATGGTGGCCGTTTTCGGCTTGCTCCTGGTAGCCTATAAGAGTCCTGTTGGATGGATGCTGACCATCATTGGTGCCGGGGTGTTCCTCATCGCGATCTTCTCGTGGGTCACCATGATGGTGAGGGAAGATATCGGGGAGGCAACAGGACTGACAAACCCCGAGTTCCCATCCATTGGCCGATGGATGGTGGGATTTCTGATTCTTTCGGAAACTTTCCTGTTCGGGGCTCTGTTTGCCACCTACTTTTACCTGCGTAACCACGACCAGGTGTACACAGGCAGCCTGCTGCACTTTTATAACCTTGAGGGCAAGGTCTTTGAAATCTGGGGGCTGGTTCCTATCCTCAACACTGTGTTTCTGCTGTCAAGTTCGGTTACGGTGCATTTTGCCGAAGAGGCACTGCGCCACGGCAAGGAAAAACTCTTCCAGATCTTGCTCGCCATCACGGTGTTCCTTGGGGCCTTGTTTGTGGGCGGGCAAGTCTATGAGTACTACAACTTCTCTGTGAACGAGCACTTCACTCCGCAGGTGAGCACTTTCGCAGGCACCTTTTACACTCTGACTACGTTGCACGGTTCTCACGTTCTGGCGGGGGTTATTGTGCTTTCGAGCCTTCTGGTGGGTTCGTTCTTCAAGAGTTTGTCTTCGAAGCGGCACATCGCCCTCTCGGTGGCCTCCATCTACTGGCACTTCGTGGACGTCGTTTGGATTCTGCTGGTCGCAGTTATTTACCTGCGCTTCACTAAGACTTGTTGGAAGGCTCTTCCTTTGGGAGGAGTTGTCTAAAACGTCACGGCACTGGCTCGTATGGACAAGCAAGGGGTTTCCTATTACCCTGCTCCCATCCGGGTTGTTCCGTGTTTTTTTTTGTTTTATTGCAGGAGATTTCCATGAAGGTGCCCAAGGCTTCCACCATTTCCGTGCTGGTTCTCGTAGGTACCGTTCTCGCCGCGCTCCTGTATTTGCTTGGGTCTTTGGCGGTGTCGGCCTCTTCCGGTGGAAAGGCCGCGGTCAGCGCGGCCGCAGCAGCAGCTAAGCAGGGGCCCGCCTCGGTGTACGACAAACCCCTGCCCATCGATGACTTCACCCTCACTAACCAGAGGGGAGAGAAGTTTCAGTTTTCTTCTACAAAAGGAAAGCTGGTTTTGATGTCGTTTTTGTTTACCCATTGTGGCGACGTCTGCCCCTTCAGCGCGATCAAGATGAAGCGGGCCCTGGATCAAATGGGGGTAGACGCGAAAGACGTCGTCCTGGTGGCGATTGACACCGATCCAGAGCGAGATTCCACCGAAGTGATGGCCGCTTACAGCAGAGATCTGGGTCTTTACGACAGTTGGCATTTTGTGTCGGGTGATTTGAAGCAGATGACGAAGGTCTACAAAAACTTGGGCATTACGGTGATTAAAACTGACGAAGAAGAAATTATGGAAACTTCCAAGAATGCTCAGGAACTGGGAATCACGCTCCCCCAAAAAGATCAAAAGGATAGTCCTTTATTTGGTCTTACGGACGAGCAAGTACTCTCCGGCGGCGAGGTTGCTAAGAAGTTCTCCGGAGGCTACCAGATAGCTCACTCCGCTCCCTTCTGGATCATCGATCGCAAGGGGAACCTGCGTGTCAGCTTGGACGTCAGCGCCACTCCGGCGCAGATTGTGGAGAATCTGAAGAGCTATCTCACGACTGATTAAGAGCTTACTGGTCGTTTATCAACCAGCTGCCGTCTCAACCCATCAGAGCCCATCTAGGCTTTTCCTTCCTTGCGGTTGGCCAGAATACTGGCGCCGACGCTCAGCACTATAAATACCAAGCCTACCATACCCGCAACCACCTCATGAACTTTGATTTCGAGAGCGCCGAGGAACATGATTAACGAAAGCGCACCGATGGCCCAAAATGCGCCGTGTTCCATGTAGCGAAAGGCTCCTAGGGTCTTGTCTTCAACCAGTTTTATCGTCATCGAGCGCACAAAGAACGCTCCGATTCCGAGGCCCAGGGCAATAATGAAGATGTTGTTGGTGATGGCAAAAGCCCCGATGACACCGTCGAAGCTGAAACTTGCGTCTTGTACCTCGAGGTACAAAAACGATCCAAGTCCCGCTCCCGCGGAAACGGCGGTTCCAGAACTTTCGTTCCCCTGCATGAGAGCACCAAGACCAGAGACAAGGAGATAAAGGATAACCCCCATCAACGCTGCGACAAGAAACTCCACATGGTGGAGAGGGGGCATGGCCTGGAAAAACACGTAGGTAATGAGCAGAGTTATGGCTACAGGCACCGAAGGAATGCGACCCAATCTGCTCATCAACCTTTCGAGGCCCGGAAGCCAGTGAAGGTCTTTTTTGTCGTCAAAAAAGAACGTGGTAAAGACCATCCAGAGAAACGCGCCACCGAATCCGGCAATCAACACATGTTGCTCAATCAGGATGTTCTGGAACTCCTGGGGATTCTCCCAAGTCATGGAAAGCACGTCTGGGAAAGGCTTTGCACTAACCAGCCAAACGATCAGCAACGGAAACAGAATGCGCATCCCGAAGACCGAGATCAGCATACCAATGTAAAGGTAGATTTTTCGCCAGAAAGGCGCCATCGTCACCAGAATCCGTGCGTTTACCACGGCGTTGTCAAAACTTAAGGAAGTTTCCAAGATGCCAAGCATCAAGGCGGTAAACAGAAATGCAAAGCCCTGTGACCAGGAACCAGAGCTTTGGAAACCCATCGAGAAGGCGGTAGAAAGAGCCAGTATGGTGAACACCGAAAAACCTGTGAAGTGTTTGAAGTAGGATTTCATGGGCTCGATGTTAAAGCATGCAATAGGGGTTGTCTAGCCTAGACTTTTTTTACCGAGCCGCCGTATCCTCGGGCGATGGAAGACTCACTTTTGGCCACCGGCTACGCGCCAAAAGACGCCCCTGGATCCTTCGACCTCCCGGAGCCGTCTTGGCTACTAGTGACACCAATGGGTCATGTTATTGTGCTCGGAGAGATGAAGGAGGGGCTGTGGGGTGCGTACCGAGCCGTCAGTGGCCAGTGGACGCGCATGGCCATGGGACAAACTGGCGGCTCCCTCCCCTGCCATGCGGTTCTCTTCGGCGATTTCCTTCTCGTGGCGCATTATGGCGACGGTAGCGTGACGGCTCTTCGCTTGGAAGATGACGGGCTGCCAGGGAAGGCGGTCACCGCAATTGCCCCCTCCCCTGGGGCTCACGCTCACGGCTTGGTACCATTGGATTCGGCGCACCTGCTCCTGATCGATTTAGGTCGAGAGGTTTTAGAGCTCTACCAGAGCAACTCTCCATCTGAGGTTTCTTTGGAGCTCAAGGCTACTTTAAGTTTAGCCTCCTTTTCGGGGGAGGGCGAAACGCGTGCCATAGGGCCACGTCACCTTGCTGTTCATCCGAAGCTCCCCTTGGCCTATGTGGTCACTGAGTACAGTAACGAACTATTGGTGGTGGAAATGGGCCTCTCACCGCCACGACTCAAGGAGAAGTTTCGGGTGTCGCTCCTTCCTGCTTTTTGGGCAGAGCCCTCTTTCGCCGGGACCGTGAAGGTGTCACCGGACGGGAACTTTCTCTTGGCCACCAATCGAGGTCACGACTCGGTGGTGAGCTTCACCCTAGAAGAAGGCGTACCGACTCTTCCTGTGTGGACTTCCAGCGGTGGAAAGTGGCCGAGAGACGCTGCGCTGTCGGGAAGCGGCGATAGCCTCGCCGTGGCGAATCAGAAGTCGGACAAGGTAACGGTGTTTGGCCGTGACCCCAAGACCGGCATTCTGACACCGCGGGCCGACTACCGGGTTGCGGGCGCCTCGTGCGTTGTGTTTGGCAACGACGGGGCACCGACACTGGATTCTTTTGACAATACCCTGTAGTGTAGGCGCTTATTCTGCCCCAAGCGAGGACTCGTGAAACCCAATTATTCAGGCAACAAACGAAGGCGGGAACTGGACGCCAAGAAAAAGAAAGAAGAGAAAGCCCAACGAAAAAAAGAGCGCAAAGAGCTGGAAGCTCTCTACCCCGACGGAATTCCTGCCCACCTGCTCGGTGAAGAGCATGCCGACGATGAAGATGAAGCTGGGGAAGCTAAAGAACCGACGCCAGCGGCGCCTTGACGCCGTTCTCGATCACGTAACACTGCAGCAGGTCGCCAAGAAACTCGCGCTTGTAGATGGAAGTGCCTAGAAGCATCCTTAGCGCTTCCTGAATCCCTTCAATGATGGAAGGATGGGGGTGAATCATATTCGCCAAGTCGCGGATTCCCTGCTGGGTGTGCACAAGGTACGCGACCCCTTCTATGCAGCTGGACGCATGGGCACCAATAGCCCGCATGCCCAAAATGCGCATGGCATGATCGTTGGTCACGATAATCTTGAAAAAACCATTGGTTTTGTTCATGGCTATGGCTCTGGAGAGCAATGAATAATCAAGCTTGACAACCTTGACGGGTAAACCTCGTCTTACGGCTTCCTGCTCGTTGATGCCTACCGCCGCCACTTCAGGGTCAAGGAACATGATGGTGCTGATGTTTTCGTAGCTCATCCTTCGGCTGGGCTCGCCAAACATGCGCTCCACCGCGTGACGGGCTTCACTTTCTCCTACGTTGACCAAGGAAATCTCTGTGGCGATGTCTCCGGCGGCAAAAATGTTGGGGACGTTGGTTTGAGTGTCATCTCGCCAGATTCCGCCCCGTTCTGTGAGCCGTATTCCCGCGGCCGCAAGCCCCAGATTCTCATGGTTGGGAACCCTTCCGACAGACACCAAGGCCTGTCCCACCCGGTTGACCTCACGACGTCCGTCTTTGTATTCCAGCTCGTATTCCACTTCGTCGCTCACGATGTCCATGCGCACCAGTGAGGCCCCACGGTGCACGTGGCAACCGTTCTTTTCCAAGCTCTCGGCCACGATGGAAGCCACGTCTTCATCCTCAAAGGGAAGGATGCGGTCGGCCTTGTCGATCAGGAAAACCTTGGAATTGCCGAAGTTGCTGAAAATCGTGGCAAACTCGCACCCGATGACCCCGGCACCGAGAACCACCAAGGATTTCTGAAAATCCCTCATGTTACGGATTCCGTCGCTGGTGAGGATAATCTTTTCGTCGATGGGGATGTTGGGCAGGTAGCGGGGCCGGCTCCCCGTGGCCAGGAGAATGGAGTCGGCCGTGTAAGTAACCGTTGCCGGGTCGCCTTGGCTGCGGGTGACAACCACCGTGTTGCGGTCCTGAAGTTCGCCCCTGCCACGCTCGAGTTGAAACTGGCCAGTCCCCGATTCCTCAAGAAGCATGCGGATGTGCGAGTTGATGATGTTGCGCCTAGCCCTCACGGCTTCCCGCACTTCCTTATCAGAGTCTTCAAACTTCAATTGGAAGCCGGGCACCAGCTCACGAATCTGCTTGACCTTCTTGGAGTACTCCCACAGCGTCTTCGAGGTCATCACCCCGTTGAAAACCTCGGTACCCCCAAGAGCTGTTTTCTCCACAAGGAGTACCCTTTTGCCGAAGTCGAGGGCTCTCATGGCACCGGCAAACCCCGTAGGTCCCCCGCCGAGGATGATGAGGTCAAAGTGATCGATGTGCATCCTTCGACAATACGGTGGGACGGCCTTCTTTTCAATCCCTTTTTTGTTCAACTGAGGGTCTCATCCCACTCCAGTTCGAGCTGCTTTCCCCAGGGTGGACCCGCGTCAAGACCTGCTGCCTCCAGCAGGGAATCCCAGAGGGGACGCAGCTGATGTTCCCGATAGTGATCGTAGTCGGGTGGTTCTCCGGGCAAAGCGACCGGCCGAGGCCCTTGGCTGGTCATCCAGTACTCAACGCTCCCTCTTTGGTTGGTCCAGCCCAACAGGCGCGCAGCTCGGACTTGGGGCGATGCCTTATCGTGGTAGTCTTGGGCTGGTCTGCGTAAAATCTTGCGGTAGATGAGTTCGGCGTCCAGTTCTCCTTGCCGCAACCGATCGAGCAGGTTGTTTTTCCAGGCGCTCACTTCGGAAGCAGAAACGGCGCGAAACAACAAGTCCAACAGCTCGGTTTGAAACCGCCTTGCCAGGGGGGTCCAATCGCTGCGCACGGCTTCCATACCCTTCACTTCAATTTCGGGGGTGCCTGAAGGTTGTTCAACCCAGCCAGCATATCCTTTGGCGCGACCCCGCACTTCCTCACCGGGTAAATGCCGCATTGGGGGAATCAAAAAGCGCGAGTACACCTTGTCGCATCGTAAGGTCAGGTAAGATTCCACCTTCCAAGCATCACCGACAATCTTGCCAAGCTCATGAGTAAGCTCCTTGGCTAGGGCGATGGGGTCGCGCCGGGTGTGCACAAATACCGAGTCAGTGTCGCCGTAGAGAACTGGCATATCTCGGGCCTCGAACCAGTCTCGGGTGAACTCAAGGCAACGGCGGCCGAAACCGGTGATCGCCCCTGCCAGCTCAGTTTTTCCATACCGGCAGCCAGCAGACCCCAATACGCCATAGAATGAGTTCATCAGAATCTTGTAAACGTAACTGGCGGTTTGGTCTCCTGCGGCTTCGGCTGCTTGACGGGAGGCGAAATACCGGGTTATCAGGGCCGGCAATATTCCAGGTTGCCGAGAAAATCGAGCCCCGTTGGGGGCCACCAGCGCGTCTTCACCGGGGCGTTCGCATCCGAGAGGGTCGATGCCGAAAGTTCGAATGATCGAGGGGTAGAGACTTCGAAAATCGAACACCACGACATCGCTGAACAACCCCACTTTTGCATCCAGCACCATGCCGCCCGCCGCTCCAGACACCTCGCGCCCCGCCGGCGGAGGTGGAAGAATGCCCCTCGAAGCCAGCTCGAGGGCATAGATGCGCTCAAAAACCGGGATGCTGGTCCACGCCAAGTCGAGAGGAACTCCGGTCAGGGCGGCGCGACGCACGGTCAGTTCCGCCAAGCCGGTCTTTTCAAGGATTTGCAGGACCAACCGGGCGTCCTCCAAGCAGTAATCGCAAAAGGCTATGGGCTCGGCGATAAACATCCGGTCGAGTTCGTTCAGTTTGGCTTCCCCTTTGAGTTCTAGGGTCTTGGTACGTCCGAGCACATTAGAGGCGACTGTACCGAGAGTCTGATCCTCAAAGCGCGTGCCAGAGCCCCTGGCAACCCTCATTGCATCAACCACCTGACGACCCGGAACAGTCACGACCGTTCGGCCGCCAGCCTTCCTGCGAACACGCACAACTTCTTCGGTGCGCCCCCAGTCAAACGCAACTTTGTTTTGTTCATAACGGCCGGCCAGGTGGGCCAGGTCAAAGTCCGTGACGTTCCAACCGGTAATGACGTCGGGGTTGAACTTTCTCACCAGCGCATTGGCAGAAAACAAGAGATCGGCCTCGGAAGCAAAATCGGGGAGAAACAGAACCTCGGACAAAGAACCTTGAGCCAGGGCGAGCGCGCGGACCGTACCGTCCCGCGAGGTTTCAATATCGAGGGAGGCCCACAACAAGGCGATAGGTGTATCGGAGGGCCTCAGGGTTGGATTTCGATAGACAACGTCCACTCGGCGGCCGGATACCGGGGTTCCCTCGATCAACACTCCACCGGTGATGCCCCAGTGGAGAAGGGCGTCCTCGGCAGCCCGGGGGACTTCACCGAGATGCCAAAATCCCGCCGGCTCCAATAGGGAACGGGCGAGCTCCCAGGAGCGGGCCGGCACCGACAATTCCACCCGGGGCTCACCCCCGAACGCCTCAACGGCTCTGGCCGACAAAGGCACCCGGGCCTTTTGAAGAAGGCTCATCGCCTGGGTCCCTTGGTCGGCTTTCACGACCCAACCGGAGGTCAGGCCTGGGGAGACCAAGCCGAAACTGCGTCCATCAGCCAGGCGCCCGCAGGCACGAAGCTCTCCCCGCGAGGCCCACCAATGGACCAGAAACCCCTCTGCCACGCTACTTGGAAGTATTGTAGTAGTCGAAGAACCAGGTCTTTCCCAAAGCTGTGAGAGTGCCGTCGTCCTTCATAGCCTTGAGAGCGGCATTGAAAGGTGCCACTAGATCGCTCTTGGGGGTGAAGATAAACCCGAAGTCCTCGGAACCCAAGGGCCCGCCGATAAGCTTGAGTTTTCCAGAGTTGGCACCAATGTAGCCCGCCGAACTGGCCTTATCCAAAAGCACCATGTCGACATCGCCGGAGATCAGCGCTTGCACCGAGGCTCCAAAGGTCTCAAACAATTTGACGCGGGGATTTTTCTCGTTACCGTCGAGCACGTTGTTGACTGCAACATAGAAGTTGGTGGTGCCGGCTTGGGCGCCAATGAGCAACTTTTTGTCGGCACCAAAGGTCTTCTCGTCGGTGAACCGGCCCTCATCGGCACGCACCAACATGAACTGCTCGCTCGTCAGATAGGAGTCGCTGAAGTCAACTTCCTTCCTGCGCTCATCGTTAATCGTGATGCCGTCCATACCCACGTCGAACTGTCCGGCTCGCACCGACTGAATCATGGTGTCCCAACTGCTTACAGACCATTGAACCTTGGCATTCAGCCTCTTGGCAATTTCATTGACGGCATCGTATTCCCAACCCACGGCCTTGCCAGTCTTGGGGTCTACAAAGTTGAGCGGGGTATAGGCGTTCTCGGTGACGGCTTTGATGACGCGACCTGCGAGATCGGGCAGGCCTGCCGCGGCTTTGCCTGCGTCGGTCGCTGTTGCCGCCGGTTTAGCGCAGGAGGTCAGCGCCAAGGCAAAAACAGCAAGAACCACGGGTAGAAGCTTTTTCATAACGACTCCTTAATTTTTTTCACCTTAGCGGGAGCGGGAAGAAATTTCCACCCCTCGACTTGACAAAGTGCTCAGACACCCTTTATTGTTGACTTACTCTACCGGATTGGTTGGAGCATTTGAACCTAGGAGAAACCTCATGGCAACGAAACCAGCCTTCGACACAGCTTCGATTCACGCCGGACAAGTCCCTGATCCCAAGGAACTCAGTCGCGGAGTCGCTATTCATCGCACCACGAGCTATGTGTTCAAGAACACAGAACATGCAGCCAACCTTTTCGGGCTCAAGGAGTTCGGGAACATCTACACCCGTCTGGGAAATCCCACCACAGCCATCCTCGAAGAGCGCATTACAGCGCTTGAAGGTGGAGCTGCCTCGGTGGCTGTGGCCTCGGGTACCAGCGCCATCTTCTACACCGTCATCACCATTGCCAAGCAAGGCGACCACATCGTGAGCGCCAGCAATTTGTACGGTGGCACCTACACGCAGTTTGATGCCATTCTGCCAGACTTCGGCATCACCACGACTTTCGTCGACGTCACCAAGCCTCAAGAGTTCGAGAAGGCTATCAAACCCAACACCAAACTACTGTACCTAGAAACCATGGGCAATCCGGCTCTCGATGTGCCTGATTTTGAAGCGATCAGCAAGATTGCAAAGAAGCACAAGCTGCCTTTGGTGGTCGACGCCACGTTCACCACCCCCGCCCTGCTCAAAACTATCGACCATGGCGCCAACATTGTCATCAATTCGCTCACCAAGTGGATTGGCGGCCACGGCACCGCCATAGGTGGCATCGTCACCGACGCAGGAAACTTCGACTGGTCCGACCCCAAGTTTGAGCACTTTACCAAGCCTGACAAAAACTACCATGGCCTACGGTGGGCCCTCGACTTGCACGACAGCCTCAAGCCCATCGCCTTTGCCCTGCGCTTTCGCACCGTTCCGCTTCGCAACCTTGGCGCGAGCCTGAGTCCCGACTCTTCTTGGATCTTTCTCCAGGGACTGGAGACACTGAGCCTGCGCATGGCTAAACACGTCGAGAACACCCGGAAAGTGGCCGAATGGCTTGCCAAGCACAAGAAGGTCTCTTGGGTGCGCTACCCAGGGCTCAAGAGCGACCCCACCTATTCGGTGGCCAACAAGTACCTTAAGAAGGGCTTTGGCGGCGTAGTCGTCTTTGGTGTGAAGTCGGGCCGAGAAGGTGGCTCCAAGTTTATCGATAACCTGAAGCTTTTTAGCCATCTGGCCAACGTGGGAGACGCCAAGAGCCTTGCTCTCCATCCGGCAAGCACCAGCCACAGCCAACTCAGTGAGGCCCAACAGAAAGCGGGCGGATTGTCTCCCGAACTGGTGCGCCTGAGCATCGGGCTCGAAGACATTGACGACCTTCTGGCCGACCTCGAACAGGCTCTGTCTCTCACCTAAAAAGGAGCCAAACGGTGAGGCGGCCCTTACCGTTTGGCTCTTTTTCAAGCTAGCCCTTTGGAATATACTGGGCTGTATGGACACGGAACAACCTAAGCTCTCGGTCTTGGCTGTAGACGACGAGCCCATGAATCTGAAGTTGCTCGATGTCTTGTTGAAGCCTTTGGAGCTCAATATTGAGTTTGCGGAGGATGGAACGAAGGGTTTGGAGCTGCTGGAAAAAAACCAGTACGACCTGCTTCTTTTCGACATCATGATGCCAGGCATTGACGGGCTGGAGCTTTGCAAGTTAGCCCGGCTGAATCCACAACACAAAGATGTTCCGGTCCTGATTCTGACCGCTTTTGGTGCAAAGGAGAGCCTTCTCAAGGCTTTTGAGGCCGGTGCCGTGGACTACATCACCAAGCCTTTTTACGGGCCTGAGCTCGTCTTCCGAATCAAGGCCCAGCTGAAGTTGCGTCAATTACAGCGAAGCATGGAAACCTTTACCAACGAGCTTAACCTGCAAGTTCTTAAGGCCATGAAAACCGAACGGGAGCTACTGCAGAGCCAGCAGGCGCTCTCGGAAGCCAATAAGACCCTGGTAGACTGGGCCCACAAGGATGCGCTCACGGGGCTGTGGAACCGGCGAAAAGCCTGGGACCTCATGGAATATGAGGCCGAACGGTCGAACCGTCAAAAACGCAGCATCGGTATTGCCGTCATGGACCTCGACAAGTTCAAGAACGTGAACGATACACTCGGTCATGAAGTGGGCGATGCCGTGCTCAAAGAAGCGGCAGCGATTCTCTCGGAAAACCTCCGCAAAGGCGACATTCTCGCCCGTTGGGGCGGTGAAGAGTTCTTGCTGGTTTTTCCTGAAACCGACCTCGAAGGCTCCTTTCAGGCAGCCAACAAGATGCGTTTGGCTCTCCAAGAGGCGCGGTGGGAACTCCCGGGACTTGAGGGGATGACGGTCTCGATAGGGGTGACGGTAAAGCAACCCGGTGAAACCTGGACGCAAGCTTTCAAACAGGCCGATGATGCGCTTTACCGCGCCAAGGAAAACGGTCGCAACCGAGTCGAAGTGCCTCTCAAGGGTATACCATCCTGAGCAAGCCCCTCCTCCTTGAGTCACCTACCGGGACCGTGACCCTGACTGAAACCGAGGGCCATTGGATCGTTAAGGCAGATCATTTCGAAGCCGCGCTTTGGGCACAAGGATGGGTTCACGCTCGCACCCGGGCAGACGAGGCACTCTTTGCCCGGGCATTGTTCCGCAGCGAGCTGTCGCAGAGCCATAAACCGGGTATGGCCCATAGTGAAATCGATGCTTTTATACGATCTTGGGGCTTCGACGAAAACCTCCGGCAGGAACGCACAGCGCTGTCCCCCGAACATATGGGCCAACTGCTCTCGTATGCCAGCGGTTTTGAAGAACAGCGTCAATCTCAGCGGTTGTGGCCTTGGCAGCGACACGAATACCCGGCTACCCCGTGGCAACCGGAAGACAGCCTGCTCTTGTCGCGAACTTTCGGTTTCATGAGTTGGTGGGAGACCCGTGGAGAGCTAACTTGGTTTCTCTTAGAACTGATTCAGAAAGGAGTCGATTGGGCTCGACTCTGCGACCTGATACCCGACCTTGGTGATGAGCCAGACCGTCGCCTATGGGATTCCCTTCAACGTCCGGCACCCTTGAGCCCTGAGGCTACCTCCCTGCTCGGAAAACTGAGACGATGGAGAACAGGGGTCAGAGTCAACGGAAGTTCCTGGGGCGTCAGCATGGTCACCGACGTCACCGAGCCTGGCCTGCCGTTTCTGGAAATGCGTTTTGACCTTCCCGAAGCAACGATCCGAGGCTTAAGCCTACCTGGCCTACCCGGTCTGCTTACCGGTCGCAGTCGCCATCTGACGTGGAACTTTTCGCCCTCCTGGGGTGACATCGTAGACTTCCGGCTCTTGAGGGAAGGCGGGATGTCGATGAAATGGGCTGGGCAGCACAAAACTGGAACCCTAGCCTGCTTTCTTCGAGCCCTGAGCAGTACTTCGGTGAGCCAGCTTCGGCGTGCCACCGAGAACCAGGGTTCCGCGGCCCTCACTCTCATGGCTCGCGACGAGAAGGGTCATTCTCAAGTCTGGGAGCTCGGGTCCCGCTGGAAGCGTGTTCACCCCCGTGATGCTTGGCTCCCCTCGGTGGCCAGTGCCTTAGTGGGCGCTTCGGGGTCGATGCCACCGCATCCGGTGCAACTCTGGCTAGACCAGCAACAGGAGCTTCCCCTGCGTTCTAAGAAGGTTTCGGCGGCCTCACTTCTGACCGCAGAGGTGTCCTTACAGGCCACAACGCTTCTTTCTCAGCTCCGTTTCTTGCTTCCAGAGACCGAACAGGGCAACAGCTTGCGCCGATGGGCGGGACAACCCTCGCAGGGGCCGGAATCACAATTGTTTCAACGGGTCTGTACGGCGGTCTTGCGTGCGTTTTGGAACACTTCGGGTGTTATTCCCGATCTGTCTTCGCCACCACTTCACCTCCTCGCCCCGGCTATCGACCGCTTATTGGGTTCCGCTCACTCGGCCTGGCTCCCCTCTTCCATCAAGAACCAGGTGCTTCGCCAAGCCGTACATGCTGAACTGGCTCAGGGTACCCAAGTCGCCGAGCTCACTTCGGAGCGTCTTTTTTCTCCGCGGTTTCTCTACTGGGAAACGTTGGCGGGCCACAGCAGGGTCTTTGCCGCGGTGGTCATCGTGACCGCCGAAGCCGAGTCCGACACGCTCTCAGTTTTTCTGACCGACGACGAGAACGAGCCTCCGGTATTTCACGAACTTTAATCCTAAGACTCGAACTGGTAGTATTTCACTGGTAGAGAGCCGTTGACGAGTTCCCTCACCACGTAGGGCTTGCGGTCGATATGCGACGGGAAATCGTCCAGTGAAGTCAGCACGCCAAGCTTCCAACCCGCAAAATGGGTAGCAAAGTGGCGCATCTGCCGCGACAGGTTTTCTGCATGAGCCCGGGTTTCTAGGCGTTCACCGTAAGGCGGATTGGTGATGAGGAACCCTCGCTCGCCGAGCTCGAGATCTCTGATGGTTTCTGCACGGGCCTCTTCCATAGACAGGTGTTCGAGCTGGATTTTGTCTTCATGGCCCAGCAACCTTAGATTGGAGCGGGCCGCCTCGAGCACCCTGCCGTCTTTGTCGCTCCCACAGATGCGAATCCGGTGGGTGAAGTCCATCCGTCCGCGAGCTTGGTCTCTCAGGATCTTCCAAGCGAGAGCCTGATGCGGCACCAAGTGTTCAAAACTGAAGTCTCGGTTGAGTCCCGGAGGGATATCGAAGGCAAATTGCAGGGCTTCCGCTAGAATTGTTGCCGAACCGCAAAGGGGATCGTAAAGCGGGTATTTGCGCCTCCAACCGGAAAACAACAACAGCGCCGCTGCCAGGTTCTCCTTCAGGGGTGCTTCTCCTGTCTGTTTTCGGTAGCCGCGATTATGAAGGGCCGGTCCGGTGGTATCAATGGTGGCCAGGGCACGGTCGTTCTCCAGATACACCCTCAGGCCTGTCTTCGGCCCGGTCTGTGGGAGCGTTCTTAGCCCCCAGTGTTCCCCTAAATGCTGAAAAACGGCCTTTTGAACCATGGCTTGCACCGTGGGCACCGAGCTCAGTTTTGACTTGAAGATTTTCACTTTTTCAACCACGATGGTGGTGTGGGGAGAAAGCCAGTCCTCCCATGGGAGTGCTGTGAGCCCATCAAAAAGCTCGTCAAAGGTCGCGGCAGGAAATCGCCCCATTTCCACCAGCACACGCTCGGCGGTGCGCAAGTTCAAGTTTGCCCGGTACACGTCCTCCCAGACTCCCTCGAAAAACACCTTGCCAGCGGCACTTTCTGATTTTAGGCCCAAGCCCTTGAGTTCGTCTTTCAGGAGTTTTTCAAGACCGAACGGGCATAGAGCAATCAAGCGCATGGCCGCAGGCTAGCATGGAGAGCTACCCCTCGTCCATGAATCGGAGGCCCCGGATTTTTTCGGTTCTCGATGGTCAGTTCTGGGCCGACCCTTGGATTTCCAGTCATGTTTTATATGCCCACCTCGACAGCCGTTCTGACGACGCTAGTCGACCCCTGCCAACCATCGAGGCCGAGGTCGCCTTTGCCTGCTCGCAATTTCGGGCGCCCGGAAAAGTTCTCGACCTTGGGTGCGGCCCAGGTCTGCACGGGCGTTTATTTTCGCAGCGCGGGTGGCAGGTTACAGGCCTCGATGTGTCACCAGCATCGATCGAATACGCGCGCTCCGAATCCCTTGACGCAGGCCTTAACGCAGCGTACTTCTGCGGCGATTTTCTTTCTTGGCCCTTCCCAAGGCAGCAGGACTTGATTTTGCTCGCTTACGGCACCCTGGGAACCCTTTCGCCCCGTCAGGCTCGCCGCTTGCTCGATCGCTGCCGCAAAAGTCTCCGTCCGGGCGGGCTCCTAATGTTTGATCTTTTCCGTAAACCTTGGTGGGACCGGCAACAGGCTTCCCTACCATCAAAGGACTGGGACCGAGTGCCCGGCGAGGGTTTTTGGGCGCAGGGAGAGCACCTTGTCTTGACTCGTGCGTATGCGTATCCTTTGATGAGGACCTTCGGGCGCATTTACACCGTGGTGGAACCGAACCGGGTCCGTCAGTTCCCGTTCTGGTATCGCTGGTACGATCCGGCGCATGCTAGGGCTGAGCTTTTGCAAGATTGGCACTTGGAATGGTTAGGAAGCCTGCGTGGTACCCCGCTCAGGTCGGATTCAACATGGTGTGCCGCCCTAGCCCGGCGGCCATCGTCGCCGTGAGGCGGCAGGAGACAATTCTTGGCCCTGGAAAGTCTGTTCGAGATCATTCGTTTTCCCGTTTTTCTCGAAGCCCTCGTCGAGAATCAGGACTACAGAAAGATCCTTCACCGGCCCTTAGAACTCATCGTTGAAGCCGAGAAAGGCCCCCTGCAGGTCAAGGACTGGATACAGTTCTGGGAAAATCCGCGAGGCCACGAGGGTCCGTCCCTTTCGGCCCATTCCTGGCGCAAGCTGTCGCAGTTTGGCACCGATGAGGCGCAGGTGGTGTTGCGGTGGCTGCTCGACAGGCTCGTGCGCGAGTATGGTCCCGGCCAGAAGAAGCGTGGCCTCAAGGCAGCCCTCGACCTGCTGTCCATTGTTCTCCATGAGCTCGCCCGGGAAACTCCCGCGGAAATTTTCAACAGTCTTCTGGAGCAGTACCTCCCGTTGGCGCAGGAGCCCCTTGTGGCCTGCGACCTGTACCAGTGGCTGTTCAGCGCAGGTTTTGACCCCGACAACCCCAGCCTTGATTCCTACCTCTTGGCGGTGCAGGGTTTGGCCAAGGCCACTGCGGCCGGCGATAGCGAACGGATCGGATGGAACGCCTATAATCTAGTAACTTACCACTCGTTCTTCGACGCTGAGGAAGCTCACCGTGTTTTGGAGAAATACCTAGAACATTTTCAAGATGACCGTTTTCACGATGCTTTGGGCAACATTGCCCTCAAGTACCTCGACGACAATAAGGTGGAAATTGGAAGAGCCTACCTGGAAAGCGTTTGGTTCTATACTTTGCGCCTTTCGACGCAAGAGGAGCTGTCGGGCCTTCGCAGCATCGGCTTCAACCTTGTCTACGATGCCCTGAACCTTTCGTGGGAACATTACGAGGCACGTGCCTTTTCGCGGGCTATCGGGGTGTTGAATCCGCTGACGGCGCTCTTGGTCCGTGAACGCCAGGGCTTTCTCGAAGCAGCGAAGGAACTCGGTAGCAAGCCGGTCGATTGGGCCTATCAGTACTACGTGCACTTGGCTGAGTGCTACCTCTGGCTGTACGCGTGTTACGACGAATTGGGCGAAGATGAGCGAGCCCAAGACCTCCTTGGAGAGTTTCAGAGGCTGAAACTTAGTTGTCCTTTCGACCTCGAAAGCATAGCCAAAGAGTTCTTTCAGGAAAGGGAGAACTCAGACTAGTCCTTCTTCACGGTGTCCTTAAAGGAGGACCAAGCAGTTTCCCGTTCTTTTTCATTGTATTGCTTTACGGGAGCTGGTTTTACGGGAGAAGTTTCCTTCGGCTTCGACGGGGAGGGCGCCGACTGTTTGCGTCCCCGCCACTCTTGGCGGCGCTTCTTTTTTTCTTCGGGGCTGAGGTTCTCTATGGGTAACTCGTCTTTGGCTCCGGCAACCGATAGGCGTGACCGCTTCTCGGCAGCCAACTCCTGCTTGCGCTCCTTGGGAAGGGCCAAGGCACGAAACTCTTCAGCTTGAATGCGGTAACGCCCCGTTAAGCGGCGCCAGAACTGCGAAAACACCGAAAGCCTGCGAAACGCCTCCTCGTACAGGGTTTGTACGTCCAGACCGTACATTTCCTGGTACCGCCTTAACGTCATCACCCCGGGTCTGAAGAAGCGGATCATCAGGTCGCGCATATCGTCCACCGAAGCCAAGCCCAAATTGGTACGACCATGGTGGATAAGCGCCTCGGCCAGCAATTTGTGCTTGGAAAGCAGTTCATGGACCACTGCGTCGTTCTTTTCGGTCCACTCCCTCAAGGCCTGATCCATGTTCTCCGGATTGAGAAACGCCAGTTCCTGAGAATTGTTGGGCTGACGCATACGTCGGCTCATGCGGATCAAGAACTCCTGGTTTGCCAGGGTCTGGAGGCTATCAAAGCGGGAAAGGAAATGCTTGTAGAGGTTGTTTCGGTGGACAACACCGCTCCCTAGCACCACCAAGGGCGCGAGAGACGACTTCTGGCCGGCCTGAGTGAACTGCGTCATGAACTGTTCACGAAAGTCTTCAAACTCCTGCCCGTATTTGTCTTTGAAAAGCAACGTCAGATGACTTTCCAAAGCTACCGAAGGCAAGAGGATTTCTTTTTCGTGAAGCACCAATTGCTCGATTTCCCGCATATCCGTTTCGCGCTCTTGGGCCTGCTCTTTGACTTTTTTCTGCTCTTCGAGTTGGTTGGTAAGGTAGGTGAAAAACAATTCTGCCGCTTGGAAGAACGAGAGGTCGAGGTGAAGCCTACGGTCGGCGAGCAAATCGTCTCGGTGCAGCAAGAGGGTCTCGGCAAGGCCGCGCCAAAAGCCGGAATCCTTGTCGTCGAGACGTTTGGTGACATCGTTGAGGCCCAAGTTGAGGAGTCGGGAGGCGGCAGCAGTGACTTCCGGATTCTTCAGAAGGTACCTGAGCTTCGATGAGGCGAAGGTGAGGAGAACGGACAGCGTCTGGCTCGTGGCCATCACGGTCTCCGCCTGAAGGGTCAACATCAGGAGTTTCTCGGTTTTGGCCAAGGCCTCGATGGGAGTTTTGGCCACACTGGCCATTTCGAGGACTTCGATCAGCTTTGGTGGCAAAACGACACCGCGCGACTTGAGGAGGTTTAACGTCAGGAAGGGATTGCGGGGGTTGTCGCATGCCCTCTGAATGAGGTCCTGCAAGAAGTGGAACCAATAGCGGTCGGATCCTTCATCGCAAAGTACGATCCCTTTCGGCAGGCGTTCCCCTTTCTCGTTCTTTCGAAAGATAAAATGGGCCATTCGCGCCGTTTTGAGACGGTTGACCAGGCTCTCCACTTCTTGTTCCACGTGGTCGAACTGCGCACGGCGTCCAACGACAAACTGGTCAAAGTCTACTTCTGGGCGCCAGGAATTGCACAACTGGTGGAACAACTCCCGCTGAACAGAGGAGGTAACTCCATATTGGGAAAGGAACTCTTCCCGCTGCTTTTGGTCGAAGCGCACATAGGCCGGAGGATTAGTTGGTTCTTCTGCCATGAGGTAACTATACCATAATCGCTTGAATAAGGAAGTGCCACCGGCCTATACTCATCAGCACGATGGCAGATCTCGAGGAAGACTTTTCCGGTAATGACAAGCACTATAAGGTGCTTCGTAAGGCCTTGAAAGAGAAAAATATGGCCCTTTGGAACGAGTTTGCGACCTCGGCGGGCCCCTACTTCCGGGCCGACCTGCGCGGTATGGACCTCAGCGGCCAAGACCTGACCGGAGCCCAATTGCGAGGGGCAAGGCTTGAAAAGACAAACTTCGACCGAGCCAACCTGTCGGCTGCCGACCTGACCGACGCCTCGCTGACGGGGGCCTCCCTGCGTGATGCAATCCTCGAAGGCACCCGACTTAAGGTAGAGACCCGCGTGAAAGTACGGCGCACGGTAGCCATCGACCCGACCCAACTCGACCCCGAGGCCCGCCGCCACCGCAAACTCGAGCAGCAGAGGACACAGGCTGTAGCGTTTCTGGAAGAATCCAAGAAGAAAGAGCTAGCCTTGGCCGCTCAAAAAGCACGGGTGAAGGCCAAGAACAACCCCTCACCCTTCACCAACACGAGCCGCTGATTCCTAGCCTAGTCCTGGCCACCCGAGTTGGCGCAGAGCTTCGTAGGTAACAACCGCAACGGCATTGCTGAGATTAAGCGAGCGCGTTCCGGGCCGCATCGGCAGACGGATCAAGGCGTCGGGTCGCGCTTCGAGAAGCGACGTAGGGAGTCCAGAGGTTTCTTTGCCGAACACCAACCAGTCGTCTAGGCGGAACTCGACTTGATTGGGGGCGCGGTGACCCTTGGTGGAACTCAACCATAACTTTTGTTGCCCGTGCAGGGTAAGGAACGCCTCCAGGCTGTCGTGGTAGACAATCGTGACATCCTTCCAATAGTCCAGTCCTGCGCGTTTGAGGTGCCTGTCGGTAACGGTGAAGCCCAGAGGATGCACCAAGTGGAGGACGCTTCCTGTCGCGGCGCAGGTACGGGCAATGTTGCCGGTGTTCTGAGGAATCTCGGGCTCAACGAGAACGATGTTCAATGGCATCTTGTCGTCTGTCAGTCTATCTTCTGGATTAGATTGATGCTGGGAACGGCCCTGAGGGCCTTAAGTATCTTCTGAACGTCTTCTTTGTGCTCCAGTTCCATGGTGAAGGCTCCGATGAGGTGGCCTTGGTGGTCGTCCTCGAGTTTGCCCTCGATGAGATGACCCTTGTATTTGCGCACGGCGCTCTCAATTTCGCTGAACAGGTCGGAACCGCGCTTGGCGACAAGGCGAAAGCGGCGGGTTACGAACGGACTTACCGTTTCCCACTCAACTTCTATCTGCCTGTCATCGATGCCGGGAATGTGTTTGACATTGGGGCAATCATCGCGGTGAATCGTGATTCCACGGCCCCGGCTGACGAAACCCACAATGGGGTCCCCGGTGACGGGGTTGCAACACTGGGCAAACCGGATGAGCACGTTGCGCTGGTCGTCGATACGCACCCCCACCTTAGAGGGGTCGAGAATGCGTTGAGTAGGCAATGGTGGGTCTTCGGGACGGACTATTGAAGGCCCTGGCACCGAGGTACTGTGTGGGGTGGCCTCCTGCCTCGAAGTCTTAGCAACGATGTTTTTATCGATGACCAGACTGTCGTCGTTGTGGGCAAGCCAGTGGCGGATCTTGGCACGGGCGCTTTTTGTAGCTACGCTACGCAACCAGTTCACGTGGGGATGAGCTTGCGGGTGAGTGATGATTTCGATGACTTGGGTGTTCCCCAGGGGTTGGCCTAGGGCGATGATGGAACCGTCCGCTTTGGCAGCCATGGTTTTGTTGCCCACCTCGGTGTGAATGGCAAAGGCAAAGTCGAGCGCGGTGGCACCTGCTGGAAGTTCTACAACCTTTCCCTTGGGCGTAAAGACGTAGATGGCATCCTTGAGGAGCTCGCCTTTGATCTCGTTGAGAAACTCTTCGCCTCCTGATCCTGCGTCCTGCCAAAGTTGGAGCTTGTTCAGGATCGTAAAGTCCGTATGGCTCACTTTGGCAGAAGTTTTGTAGAGCCAATGGGCGGCAATGCCAAACTCCGCGGTCTGGTGCATATCGAACGAGCGAATCTGGATTTCGGTGCGGCGACCGCTCTCGCCGATAACGGTCGTGTGCAAGCTCTGGTAGCCGTTGTCTTTGGGCATGGCAATATAATCTTTAAACCGGCCCTCTATCGGCTTCCAAAGCTTATGGACGACACCCAAGAGGGTGTAGCACTCGGTTGCGGTAGAGCAGTAAATGCGCAAACCAAGCATGTCGAATACCTCGTCGAGGTCACGACCGGTTTTCCACTTGGTGTAGATCGAATAAAAGTGTTTCGCCCGGGCGTCAATCGTGACGGCGATACCCTCCTCACGGGAGGCCGCGAGAAGGCTTTCCCGCACGTTTTCCAGGTAGGCTTCGCGCTCGCCACGCTTGGAGTCGACCCAGTCTTTAATCTGGTAGTAGGCACCTTTGTCGAGGTTCTTGAGGGCGAGGTCCTCGAGATGGTTTTTGAGGTTGCTGATTCCCAGCCTTCCGGCCAGCGGCGCGTAGATGTCCAGACATTCGTTAGCGATGCGGCGAACCTTATCTTCGGGGAGGTGCTGAAGGGTGGTCATATTGTGCACCTTATCGGCCAGCTTGATCATAATGACCCGCAAGTCCTTGATCATGGCAAAGAACATCTTGCGGATCGTTTCGGCTTCCTGCACGCTCTTGGTCTTGGCATGCAGGATATGGATTTTGGTGACACCATCGACAAGGCTGAGCACCTCGGCGCCAAAAGCAGTTTCCACTTCCGTGGGTGTGGCCACCGTGTCTTCGAGAACGTCGTGCAAAGGACCGGCAATCACAGTGGCACAGTCCATTTTCAGCTCGGAAAGGATGGCCGCCACTTGCACCGGGTGAATGATGTAAGGCTCGCCCGAGGCACGTTTCTGGTCTCGGTGAAGGTCTTCCGCCCAAGCCACTGCCCGGGCTACAGCATCTTTTTCCGCCGAAGAAAAATGTGAAATCCGTTGAGTAAACTCGATCTTGAGAGCCTCAAGATTGGACTGCTGTAAGAGCAAACCCGTCATATTCAAGGAATACGCTTTTCCCGGACCGCTTGCAAGGGGCACCGGCGACCACCACAGCCGCGATACAGTTGGCTTAACTGACAGTCTTCTTGATTAGCTGGTCGCCGATACAGGCTTTCTCGTTTCAACGGTTGGGCTTTCATGGGGACGCGGGCCTTTTATGACGCAGGAAACTCCGGTGGAAGGGTGCGGAAACTCCATCGATACGCACCACAACTGCAGGCCCAAAGGACCCGGCGCACGCCAGTGGGGGATCAGCCAGTTGTTGAGGCTGGTATCTCCCCAAACCGTATCGCCAAGAATCGGGTGCCTAAGGTCCTCCAGATGCTGTCGAATCTGGTGGCGGCGGCCCGTCACCGGCCTCGCTTCCACCAAACTGTACCTGAAGGTTTCAAACCCCCGGCGCGCCCATGGTTTTTCGTACTGTGCGAGGACACGAAAATGCGTTTCGGCTTCAAGCCACCGCTTCACCTTACGGTCGGGCTGAACCGGCGTGGTCGCTACTACATCCTGACACCAACCCCGCACCAGAGCCTGGTAAACTTTCTCTACCCGATGTTCTTGAAAGGCTTTTCCCAAGGATGAGGCCGCCTCATGGTCGAGGGCAAATAATAGGACTCCTGAAGTAGGACGGTCCAACCTGTGAACAGGAAACAGCTTCAATCCGGTCTGACTTGCGAGCAACTCCACGACGGCAGGCTCGTCAGGTGAAAACTCACTGCGGTGGACATGCAGACCCGCTGGTTTGTTCACCGCCAACAGCCTGTCGTCCCGGTAAAGGACTTCGAAGGTCAATATCGCTTCTTTTCGACGAGGATGGTCATCAGTTGATTCAAAAGTCGAAGATCCATCGTATCCGCATTGGCGTTGATGCCCTCGCGCACGAGCTCCCACTCCTGTTCGCTAAACTCGACCTCGTTGGTGGCGAGCTGCCCGTTCATGAAGTCGATCATCGCCAGTGGACCTTCTGCCAACTGGTAGATCGTGCGGGTCGCCGGGTCAGAGTCCAAGAACTTCTCCCAGTAAAAATTAAAAATATCGTGCTTCAGGTTTTCGGGGAGCTCGGTGAGGAAGGTGAACATCACGTCGCGGATGTCGCCGGCAACTTCCTCATCGGGACGACCCTGCTTACGCCTTATCGCTTCCTTGGCTCTTTTGTAGTATGCGTCAGAACCCGTCATGATTGCCCTCTGGGCTGGCATCCTACACAAAAGCCGTCGATGTTTCCAGAACTCACTCAGTTTTCGAGAATGGTGATTTCTACCCGGCGGTTCTTTTGTTTATGGGCCTCGGTATCGTTGGGGGCTACCGGGTGTTCGGCACCCCAGCCCCGGTAAACCAATTTTTCCGAGGTCCTTACGCCTTGGCGTACCAATTGGTTACCAACCGCAGCGGCCCGGTCCCGGGAAAGTTTCTGACGTTGTTCGGCTGTTCCCGCCAAAGCCGTATGCCCCTCCACCAAAATATCGCGGTCGGAGTACTTCTTGAGGATCTGCCCGATGAGCCGGATTTTTTCCTGCTCGCTGGGAAGCAAAACGGCCGAATCGGCAGGGAACAGAATGTTGTCGAGATTGATCACGACGCCTTTTTCAGCTTGTGTCACCTGCACATCGGGCATTCCGCTGTCGGCCAGGGCCTTTTTCACTTCGGCGGCCATTTGGGGTTTGTTCATCGACAAGGCTTCGGTCATCTGCGAGGCCCCGTCGCCGCCAAACTCATACACATCCTGGTTGTTCATGGTAAGGACCAGAGTGTATTCCTCCTCGTAGCCCTCCTCCTCTCCCTTTTCCTTGTTGAAAAAGTGCTTCTGGTGCGAGTAACCGCTGAGCACTACCGGCCAAGCACCTTTGGTCGACGAGGTAAAGCCTGTATTGGCATAGATGTTGTAGTCGGAACTAATCACCTCCAGTGTGCGCCCATTTTTTTGTTGGGGGCCAAGGTCGGTGTAGCGCACATCGATGGGAATGTGCAGCAACTTGTCGACACCGAAATCTTCGCGCAGATCGTGAACTTCCTCACCCTTGGCAGTCCAGGTATCACCCGGTTTTATCGCATGGTCGGGAAAGGTGGGGACATGGCGCACCACCGGCATCACGTCGTCTGTTGGCACCGTGTAGCGCCCTAAGCGGTCTACTGAATAGGCTGTGTCGAACTCTTGGCTAATCGCCTTTGCCCCTTGGCGCCGGTCACTGTCGCTCAGGAAGACAATGTGGCCTTTGAGCAGGCCTTTTCCGGTCGCATCGACCGCGGTGACGCTATAACTTACCTTGTAGGTCTGAAGGGTAGTCTGAACCAGCCGGCCGTTGATGTACGCTTTCTGGACTCCGGTGCCGTAGTAGCGGAACTGGTCTCCAGAGGTCCACTGAAACGCCAGAGGAATTGAAACTCCTTGCGCCGGTAACATCTTTGGCAAAAGCAGGAGCCCCAGCAGGGCCACTATGGAAATGGCTTTCGACATGTTGGTCTTCCTCCTAGACTCCCCAGCTTCGCTATACCTTTCGGTCCCCGACGACCATTTCTTGACAAAGCGGAAAACCGGCTGATATCCTTAGATTTTGGAGAGCAACCCCCTTGAGTTCCCAAACGCCCAAAGGAATCGACCTTTCGACCCTTAATCCCTTGGTCGACGAGCTTCAGCGCCGTCTCAGGGAAGACGAAAATCTTGACGAACTGGCCTCTTGGCAGAAGGTTTTCCGCAAAACGGTTCCACTGTTTTCCCGCAGCATGGTGGCAGGCTACCTTCTCCGGGAGTGGGCGGGAAAGGCCACCGTGCGACGTAAAATGAATACCACTACGGTCTTCGTGAGTGTCGGCAAGAACCGCCGAGTTTTTCCCCGCGATCTGGTGGCCTTATTGGTCACTGCTGGCGGTGTACCAAAGCTCGATATCGGGGACATCAAGATCCTCGACAACTATTCGTTTGTCGAGGTCGAAGAAAACTCAGCCGCTGATTTGATCAGCCGACTCGAGGGAACTGCCTTCCGAGGCCGACGCCTGACGGTTAACTTTGCCAAAAAACGCGGCTCTGGAGAGCCCGACTTTAAAGAATCGTCAAGCGAAGCAGGGTCACCAGAAGAAAAACGTTGAGGCCTGCCCCCGCAGCCAAAACAGCATGGGCCAAGATCTCCAACCTGCGGGCATGCAGGCCGCAGCTGAGGGCCTTCTCGGGAGCATCACCGCGAAACCTCAGCACGTCACGGGTAGCCCTGAGAGTTCTGCTTTCTGCCCATAGCCTCGAAAACCAGTAGAACAGGAAAATTCCGGGGGGGAGAAAAAAGGTGCTAGGAAGCAGGGCCAAGGCGAGGGCCGAAAGGCCAAGGGCACGGGACCCCTGAAACCGCAGTTCCCAGTAGGCCACTAAAAGAAGCGTCCCGAAACCTACCAGCAGAGAAATCGGTGTAACTGGATTCCAGTGTTCGATCACCTGCCGTGAATCACGCAGGGTCCGTTCCAGAACGGTGGTCTCATCGCCGTGGAAGGCAAGGACCAGCAGAGGTTTCCCCGGTTTGGATTCAAACAGGGGGATAGGCGAACTCGTGCTTAAGTAGCCCCAGATGAGAAAACGGGTACCTTCAGGAAGGACCCCCAAGTTGGTCCAGTTGACTTTGCGGGGCGGTTCTTGTGGCGACCCGCCCTCTTCGGGATGTTCCAGAAAGTACACTTCCACACCCCGGATCCTGACCTGCACGCTGACCTGCTCGTTTCCTATCCAGAGTGTGTCGCGACCTTCAAAAGCTTCAAGGGAGCCGATAAGCCGAAAGGGTCCCGGGTCGTTGCGGTACTCCTGAAGAGCCCGGAAAGTGACCACAGGTGAGGCCGCCGCCGCCGTGAGCCATCGGCGAAGGCCGCGCCAGCCGCCACGAACCACAAAGGCACCCGCCATAGGGAATGCCACGTAAAACAGCAAGGCAAGGAGAACTGGTGCCCAAAGAACCACGGCTTCAGGCTTTGACGTTGAGGACGAGGCCACTCATGTGGCCCCAACTCTTGTAGGGCTGAGAGTCGGACTGCATCTGAAACGCCTGCTGGGAAAGCTTTTGGATGGTTTCTTCGGGGCGGGAAAGGTCCATCTCCTCTTTCTTGAGGGGGGCAGTGCCACGCTGACGGTGCGAATTGATCTGTGAAAGGAGGCTGTCGATAATCTGTATGCGGTCGAGGCTCAGGCCGCCATCGGCAGAGGGAACGCCCTGGACAAATTGGAACTGGGCAAACATAGAAAGCCCAGGCTGAACGGGAACTTCCAACTTTCCGCTGAAGGGTTGTGTGTAGTAACTGTAGGGCCCGCCGCCCGAAACACCCAATAATCCACTCATTTTTTGTGATCTCTAACCCGAGTATCGGCGGTTTAAAAAAATCTATAAGCGGATTCCGAAAGTCAGCGGTTTTGGCGGTCTTTTTTCGTTTGGCAGTCGATGCAAAACAGGGCGTAGGGAATAGCTTCAAGTCTGGGTGTCGGGATGATTTTCGAGCACTCCATGCAGACGCCGTAGCGCTCATTTTGGATGCGCCCCAAAGCATTTTCGATGAGGCTCAGCTTCCTCGTCTCAACCACATTGAGAGCTTCGAGATTTTTCTTGTCAACGTCGTCGGCTGCCATGTCGACGATATCTTTAGGATCCATATCCTCAACGATCTCTCGAAAGCCTTCGCTCTCTGCTTCCAGATGCCTGAGAATTTCCGCTTTTTGTTTCAATAGTTCGGCTTTCATTTTCGCTAGAAATTGTTTGTCCAAAACCTTGTCCCTCCCGGAAGCTGAGAAAACCAAGGTAATCTCTTCATTATTGCGGAAAATGTCAACAGGTTGACAAAGGGGGGGCAGGTCCCTATCATCGTTGGACTATGGCCGACAAAGAAGAAACGATCGAAGTGGAAGGTGTGGTTCGCGAATCTCTGCCCAACACCATGTTCCGCGTGGAGATCCAGAATGGGCACGTCATCCTGGCTCACCTGTCGGGCAAGATGCGGAAGAACTACATCCGCATTGTTCCAGGCGACCGTGTCAAAGTGGAACTCTCTCCTTACGACCTGACCCGGGGCAGGATTATTTTCCGGGAACGTTAAGCCATACCCACACGGCACCACTGCCACCCTGATTACGCGGCGTTTCTCCCCAGGCCGCCACATGCGGGTTCTTCACAAGAACATGTCGCACCGCCTCCTTGAGAACAGCTTTTCCCTCCAGTGAATGCAATCCTTTACCATGGATGACACGAACTTTGCTGTAACCGGTCTGTCGTGACTGGGATAGGAAGTTTCGCAAAAGGAGGACCGCTTTTTCACGAAGGAGCCCATGGAGGTCGATTTCGTCGTCAGCTGGGTGTTTCTCCATTACGGTGCGCGAGGGCAGGTTCTTGGAAGCAGTTGGCTCGTCTTTTTCAGGAACAGGGCCACCCTGCGATTCCCACCGGGCAAGGGTCTCTCCAAAGTCTTTCATGGTTTGCCAATCAGGAGCAGGTCTTTCGAGGCCAGCCAGCCTTCGAGTCCATAACCCGTCTGGACTAAAGCATCGACCTCGGTCGAACCCAGAATCTTGACGACTGTACCCGCCCGAAGAGTCATCCACTTTTCTGCGAGGCTGCCGGGCACTTTTTTGAGGTTACCGTCGGTGGGACCGACGACACCGTTAGCCTCATGGCGGATTGTTTCCTCGGTCACGAGGACTGTCACCGCACCCAACATTCCCAGAAAAAGTATCGAGGCAAAAACCAGCCAAACCGGCCGCGAGCTGAGCCTCTGCCACCCCCAGAACAGGAATGCCAGGTTGAGAAGGCCCACAACTAATAGAAACAGAAAATCTCCACTGAGGCCGGTCCAAGGATGAAACTGGTCGATCAGGGCCTCATCTTCTTCCAGACTTCGAAGCGCGGCAACTGCTTCGGGCCCTTGGAAACCTGCATCGAGCGCACTGCGAAAAGCGTGAATCGCCAGCGCGGTTTGTCCAACTTCAGAAGCGACGAGACCCTGGTTGTACCACAAACCAGGCTCGTGGGGGTGTGCCTGGGTGAGCACTTTCCAATCTTTGAGCGATCTAGCGTCGCCAAAACCGCCCGGAGCAGCTTCAACTTGGGCTGATCCCGACATCAACAACAGCAGGGGCAGCAGAACAATCAACCCTTTGGATTGGTTGCGGGGACCAAGGAAGGTCGCCGCCCAGAACAAGGCGCCGGGTAGGAGAAGCAGCCAACTCCACCACTGACCCCACACCCCTAGGGGTCGCGCCGCCAACACTTGGTTCCAGTTGAGCAGTTGGCGTTTCAACTTGGTTGTCGTTTCCGGAGACGGGGCCTCCAGTTTGAAATCGACACTACGGCTTTCCCACACTTTTGTGAGGCCTGTCGCGGGCTGGAACACCTGAAAGCCAGGCAGAACAACCGTGACAGCGCCTTGTTGTCCTCCCTGAAAGCGCCAAGTGACGATCAGATTGCCCTCATAGCCCTCGGTGGTGGCCTTCGTGTTTACCCTCTCTTGTCTTGAAAGGAGGGTCATGGAGCCGGCTAAGACGGCAGGGACCACCAAAGCAGGGAAGTTGCCTTGACCCTTGACTTCCTGCGTGATAATCACTTGTCCCCTCTGGTCGGCCGTACCTTCGTGAGCCTCGACAGAATAACTCAGGTTGCCCACCGCACGGCTGAGCCGGGCGCCCTCCGGCAGGGGCAACACGGTTAAAGATGTGCCCTCGGCTGTTCTGCTCAGTCCAAGCACTTTTACCTTTGCCGAGGGCAAGGTCAAAGTCCCATCCTTTGTAGGAAGCAACATCCAGCCCCCCCAGGGAATGTTCATGATGCGGTCCTCTCCGACGCTCGTGACTCCGATCTCGCCAAGTCCGGAGACCTTTTCAAACAAGGCGCCAGAAGGTGTTGTCACCGTGAGGTCACGAGACTGATCCAAGGTGACAAGGTTACGCACTTGGAGAATCACAGGGATGGCTTGTCCCTGATAAAAGGGGCCAGGAGGAACCACCCAGAGTGCATCAACTGGGAACCTTTGTTTCGCTTCGTCCGAGGCGAGTAGGTAGACAGTTACAGGTGGTACCGCAATGTCCTTTGACCCCAGTCGAACAACCCATGGACCTAGTTGTTGAATACCCGCTGACAGCACCTTGAGGGTCAAACTGATTTTTGTCACCGGAACCAACTTTCCCGGGGACTGTTCCCATGAGGTTTCGCTAATGTTGGGACCATCAATCAGACTCAGTTTGGCCGAAAGAGTCCCGTAGTTGAACTTGATCGCCAGCGGATCGGTCTTCGGTACCACGATACCAAGGGAAAAACGGGAACCAACAACCAACCGGTCGTTCTCCAGCACCACCTTGACCGCAGGGGCTTGGCCGGCCAAGGGCACATTGCCCCCGAGAATTACCAGTCCGAGGAAGAGGATTGCGAGGTGTCGAGCTGATTGTTGGCTTTCCATCGTGATCCCTCCAGGCGATTGATATAGTCGAGCATGGCTTTGTCGGTGTCTTTCGGCACGGGCACCGCGGTAGAGGTGCGGGGGGTAAGTCCCAAGCCGAAACTCAGGATTTTCACAAGGCTCAGTTCTAGGTTGCGTTTGGCACTGAGGTTAGAAGGTTTGAGAGTTAGGGCCACCTTGAACTCGTTGTAGGCATCCTCATATTGGCCCCTCTGGTAAAGCAGGTGGCCCCGGTTGAAGGCGAGTCGGAACCGCAGTTCATCCGAACTCGGTCCTTTGATGCCAGCCCACACAGCCAAGGCCGTGTTGGCCTCTCCCAAGGCGTTATCGACATTCCCCAGATTGTAAAGGACAACGTTTCTGGTGGCAGGGTCAGGCGAAACCCGCAGGTAGGTCAGACTTGAAGCTTGGAACTCTCCGCGCTGAAAGGCCGCATTTCCTAGCAAGACTCCCCATCCATCGGAAACCTCGGTACACGAAGCAAAAATCAGAGAAAACAACACAAGAGCAAACTTGGCGCCCGCCATCAAAGGATTCCTTTCCAAGGAACTATCCGAACCAAGAGGAAGCCAGACAGGCTGAAAAATGAAAGCAGGAGGAAGACACGGAAGTGAGAAACGCTCTCGAGTTTGACGCCACCCCGGGATGCGGGGTTTCCAAGCGAAGATAACTGATCCTGTAGTTCCCGCAGCTTGGTACGGTCAGCGCCTGAAAAATAACGGCCACCGGTTTCTGCGGCAAGCATCTTCAGAGGAGCCTCGTTGAGTTTGGTCACGACTGGAAAACCAAAGGTGTCCTTCAACAGACCACCGCCTAAAGGTATATTCGTGCCTTCGACGGTCCCGAGACCAACAGTAAACACCTCGGTCCCTTGAGCCACTGCCAGACGCGATGCCGCCGAAGGGTTGCCGTCGAGGGATTCTCCGTCCGTCAGCAGCACAACCGCCTTGTGGCGTTGGCTCGAAAAATTGACGGTGCGCAGGGCTTCCTGCACACCCAACTCTAAATTGGAGCCGGTGCTTGAAGTCAAATTGGGTCCCAGTTCCTCCAACCAGCGTTCCAACACGGCCTTGTCTGGGGTTAAAGGCGTCAACGTCATGGCCGAACCCTCAAAACCCACCAAGGCAAAACGGGCCTCGGGAAAAGCGCCAAGGAGGGAACGTACAGCTTCTCGGGCCTGATCTAGCCTCGACGGCGAAACATCGGTGGCTGTCATGGAACGGGAAAGATCGACGCACAGGGCAATATCAAGACCATCTTGTGGTTCCTCGACAGGAAGGCTGCCCCACATGGGCCCCGCCCACGCTACGATCAAGAACAGAAAGGCAAACACCAGTGCAATGCCAGAAAAGAAACTCTTGAGGAGGTACACCGCGTGCAGATCTTGTCCCCGCCACGCCCCTCCAATGCGAAGTAGCTCAACCTTACCTCTGAGGTAAGAGCTCTGCAGCAGAAACCAAGCCGGCGCCAAAAGAAGAAGAGACCAAAACACCTCCGGGTTGCTGAAAGTCACAGAATCTCCTTAAGAAGGAGTTTGCGCATCAGGATGAACAGCAGCAGGCAGCCAACCGCGGCTGCGAGAAAATCGGCGTAGATCGGCTTGTTGTCAACCTGAACCTTGACGCGTTTGGAGGCCGATTCACGAGAATCGATGGCCAGAAAAATAGACTCCAAACTACCGGCTGACCCCGCAGAGAAGTAAGTCCCAAGCGGAGGCACAGCCAAACTCTTGAGGAAATCTTCTTGAAAACCACCTTCCAAAGTCCCCGAATACGAGGTTCCAGTGCGGGGATTGGTCAGTTCCAAGGGTACGGTTGCGTTGGTTCCAATGCCGATCAGATACAGAGGTATTCCCATCGAACGCAGCAATTCTGTTGCCGTGGACGGCTGAATCTCTCCGGCATTGTTGACTCCGTCGGTGAGTACGATCACTACCTTTTGGGCCGCTTTGGAGGCGCTGAGGTGCAGAGCGGCTAGTGACAAGCCGAGGCCCAGAGCGGTTCCGTCGCCGAGATCCATGATCTGCAACTTTTCCAGGCGGTCAAGAAGGTAGTGATAATCAAGTGTCAGTGGAACACGCAGAGCGGCATCACGGCCAAAGGTGATCAAGCCAATCTGGTCGTTTTCCCGGCCCCCAACGAAGCGTTTGATAACCCCCTTGGCCGCATTAAAGCGGTTCTCGGGCGGAAAATCGCGGGCGGCCATGCTCGGCGACTCGTCAAGCACAATGAGAATATCGGCTCCTGCGCTAAGGTAGATTTTCTCCTGCAGAGTGATGGTCGGGCCGGCGAGGGCCACAACCATCAGCGCCAGGGAAGACCAAAGGGAAATCGTCGACAACACGATGGCAAACCGCATGGCGGGTATGCTTGGATGGAACTTGAGCCCACCCCAAAGACCGAGGGGAAAAGACAGACGCCCCCCTCTGCCCTTCCAAGAATAGGTGAACCAGCCCAACACAGGCAGAAGTAGGCCGAGAAGTAGGTAGTGGGGCTGATCAAAGGTTCCCATGACGATCCTCCCACCCTGAAGGCGTTCTCTCCTCGAGAGCTTGGGCTTCACTACGCAGGGCCTCGAGATCTTCCAAACGCTCGGCGTCCCCAGGCTCGCGGGAATCAAACCTGACAACGTCGGCCTTGTGAAAAAGCCGGTCCCAACCTTGTGCCGAATCAGTTGACCAAGGGCTGAGCAAAGCTTCGACCTCCTGCGAGGTTAGGCTGGAGAAATCCCTATCAAAACGAGCAGCAAGATAGTGGCGGGCCAACAGAAGAAGTTGGGTGTAGAACTCCGGACCTGGTAAGCCCGAAAGTTTGGCTTGAAGCTTACGTGATTCTCGCACCAGTCGGTGGTAAGGGCGATGACGTTCCAGGTGCTTCCAAAAGTTGTGGGCCAGATTGAGAGCTGGCCGCAGGAACCGCCACGCCAGCACGGGAAGTACCACAACAAACAAGAAAAACAACAGAAGGAAGATTTCGGTTTGGGGGAGCGGCAATTGGTCCCGGGGCGGATCGAGGCCTGTCGGAGCGTCAGCAGTCGCCGACAACACGCTAGTGGTCTCTATGTGCAAATTATCGAGCGTCACATCTCCCAACTCCAACGCGGGAAGCACTTTCTCCCCCGGAGCAAACGACGTGAACTTGACGGTCACATGCTGAAACGGAGGGTCGTTACGGATTTTTACATCATGAACGGCAACCCAAGTCTGCTCCGGAAGGTTCTGGATAGGCCTGAGTTCTAGGCCCTCGGGAAGGACGAGAGTCACACGCATCTCGACCGCATCGCCCACGGTGAACACTGGTGGTACCAGCAGGGTTTCTGTGATGGTGACATTGGTGTTGGCAGGGAGAGCCGAGGATAGTAATGAAAGCAAAAAAACGGCAAACACCCTCATCGGCGGCTGTCCCTCCGGTTGAAGAAATGCGAGAGTCGGGCTGCGGGGTCATCCTCGGTACTAACTTCAAGCACCGGTACACCGCGACGAGCGCACTCACGGCGCCAGTGCAAGCGCTGAAGGGCCCAAAAATCGTGATACTCACGGCGAAAGGTCGGTGAATTGCCAAAGCCAAGGACAGCCTGCCCTGTTTCGGGGTCCATGAGTTCTATCAGGCCTCCCTCGGGAAAGTCACTGTCGAGGGGGTCGTAAATGCGGATGGCAATGACGTCGTGTTGCTTACTCACCAACGACATTTCCTTCCAGAAGTTTGAAGTCTTGAAGTCCGACAGGATAACGATGATTCCTCGTCGTTTCATCGATTCGTGAGCCGTCCTCAGGGCCAGAGCCAAGTTGGAACCGTTTCCCGTCGCCTTGGCGACCAAACAGTCTTGGACCAGACTCAGCGCATAGGTCTTGCCTTTTCGGGGGGGAACCCATTTCTCAATGGTCTGGCTAAAGAAAACCCCTCCCACACGATCCTCGGTGGAAACCGCTGCAAACGCCAAGTTGGCAAAAAGGGTGTTGAGAACCTCGCGCTTGTTGTAGCGGCCCGAACCTGAGTCTAAAGAAGGAGAAATGTCGGCGAGAATGGTCAGGGTGAGCTCTCGCTCCTCGCGGAACTTTTTGGTGTACGGACTGCCCATCCGGCTGGACACATTCCAATCGATGAATCGGGCATCGTCCATAGGATCGTACTCGCGGACCTCGTCGAACTCCAAGCCCGGGCCCCGAAACACGGAGCGGTAGTTTCCAGCATACAAGCCCTCTACTAACTTAGAAGAGTTCAGTTTGAGTTGCCGTATACGGGTGTAGAACTCCTGGAAGTCGAACATGGCTTACGGGATGGTAACAGCTGAAAGCAGGATGCGGATCACATCGTCAGCGTTCATTTCCTCGGCCTCGGCTTCGTAACTCAACACAATGCGGTGCCTCAGGACATCGAACGCGACCGCCTTAACGTCTTCAGGGAGCACAAAGCCGCGCCCCTCAAACAAGGCCCTGACCCGGGCAAGTTTGTAGAGCGCGATCGAAGCGCGAGGACTGGCCCCGTAGTCGATAAAACGGGTGAATCCATAGTTCTTGCGGTCTTTTTCACGGCTCGCGCTGACGATGCTCACGATGTAGGTTTCGATGCGCTCATCAACCCTGACCGTCTTCACGGCAGTTCGTAGTTTCTTTAAGGATGCTAGGTCTAACACTCTCTGAAGAGGCGGCAGCACGTCTTTTTCGCTGGCGATGACCTTGAGAATATGGAGTTCTTCTTCAGGTGTCGGATAGCTCATCACCAGTTTCATCATGAAGCGGTCGAGCTGGCTTTCGGGTAGCGAGTAGGTACCCTCCTGCTCGATCGGATTCTGGGTCGCAAGCACGAAAAAAGGCTCGGGCAAGGCAAAGGTGTTCTCGCCTATGGTGACCTGGTTCTCACCCATGGCTTCGAGCAAAGCCGACTGCACCTTGGCCGGCGCGCGGTTGATCTCGTCGGCTAGGATGAAGTTGCTGAATATTGGCCCCTTACGGGGTGTAAACTCGCCGGTCTGCTGCCGGTAAACCATGGTTCCCACCAGATCCGCCGGAAGCAAATCGGGGGTAAATTGCAGGCGCTTGAAATCGAGGCCCATGATCTCGGCCAAAGTGCGCACCGCTAGCGTCTTCGCGAGTCCCGGAACACCCTCGAGAAGGATATGCCCGCCCGCGACGATGCCGCGAAGCAAGGCCTCGAGCACAGCTTCTTGGCCTATGATCCGCTTCCCCAGTTCCCGTTTGGACACTTGAATCAGCTGTAGCGATTCCTGGATGCCCTTTTCGCGGCTTGCTTCCATTCCCGCCTCCTGTTAACTTCGGTAGTCGGCGTTCTCACGCACGTACTCGTAGGACAAGTCGCTGCCCCAAACGACCGCAGCGCCCTCACCCTGACCCAGATCGAGCGTGAAAACAACGTTATTTTCATGCGGCGGAAAACCCGCTTTTTTTTCGGGAAGTGCGGCGGCCGAAAAGGCCAAGGATAGACGCTCCTCTTTCATTGGATCCAACTGAAAGGCCCCTTTCTCAAAGACTGTTTCGCCGGCGATGGCCAATGTGATGGCCGTGGGTAATAACGTCAGTCCGAGGTTGCCGAACGCATCTCCAACACTGGCCAGAACACGGCCCACGTTGGGGTCGTTGCCATAAAGAGCGGTTTTGACGAGGGGCGAGTTCACGATCGCCTTACCCGCCACTTGAGCCTGAGCTCTATCACTTGCGCCGACCACTCGCACTTCGAGCACATGGGAACTTCCTTCGCCATTTCGCACAATATCCTGCGCGAGTTCCCGGCAAAGATCTTCCAAAGCTTGCTCAAATTGTACGGAGTCGGGACACGCCACCCGCTGGCTCGACCAGATGAGGGCCATATCACTGGTGCTCTGGTCGCTGTCGATACTGATACTGTTGAACGACTTGGAAACTACGCGCGGCAACATTTCACGCAAAGATTTTCTCGACAAGGAGATGTCGGTAAGGATGTAGACCAACATTGTGGCCATGTTCGGCTCGATCATTCCCGCACCCTTGGCAACCGCGGTGATTCGGCCTCCAAAAAGCTGCCGAGAGCGGACTTTGGGCCAGGCGTCGGTGGTCATAATGCCTTGGGCCAGCGGGAGAGCCGAGGCGCTTTGCATCGTTTGTGCGAGCTCAGGAAGAGCTTTCTTGAGTTCCTGAAGGGGAAGTGACCAGCCGATGACTCCTGTACTGGCAACAAACAGCTGACTGGCTGCCAACCCAAAAACTGTGGCGGCGTCCGCCTGCAGTTCCTTGGCGTCTTCCAGGGCATGGGGCCCTCCCACATTAGCAATCTTGTTGTTGACCAGCACACCGCGGTTCATTGGCTCTCCAAGGAGTTCCTTTCCAAGGAGAACCGGGGCACCAGGGAACGCATTCCGGGTGAAAACGCCGCCGAAGGCTGCCGTGGCCTCCTCGAGCAGAAGTAAGTTCAGACGCATCGGCAAGGGCTGTTTGACCGGCCTTTCCTTGGGGACAAACGTGAGGTTTGTCGTGGCAGTGCGAAAGCCCTTGGGAAGGACGGCCCGCTTTTCCAGGTCGGCAAGATAGTCTTCGGCACTCCGGTAGGTCATCCCATCGTTTTACTGCAAAAACCCGTGAAGCTCAAGCTCGACGGTGGAGAACAAGCAGGAGCGGAAAATGGTCAGAAACACCGTTACGGGTCCGGGGTCCCCAGGCCAGTGGCTTAGGAGCGTAGCGAACCGGGTGGAAATCTAAGGCCACCCAGTCGCCAGTCCGAAGTGAGGACGACAACAGGAACATGTGGTCGAGCACCGTCCATTGGCCACGATAGAAGTAGCTTCCGTGGGGTTCGCCGGCCATCGCCCAAGGATCGGTTAGTTCTACTTCGCCGATTACCGTCCGCTCCAAACTTCCCGAGAGCGAAGGGTTGGGCCACGGACGCGAAAGCTCCACAGAGGTGTTGAAGTCTCCTACCGCGATAACCAAAGGCTGATCCGCGCGGTCCTGCAACTCTGTCAACCGTTTGCCTAAGGCGTCGGCGGTTAGTTTTCGCAGGGGTTCCGTGGCTTCCGGGGTCGGAATCCGACTCTTCCAGTGATTGGCGAGCACCACCAAGTGGCGTCCGCCGAGGTCGAGTTCGGCCTCAAGAATGGGCCTCAACTGCCCGGTGCCAGGGAGTTCGGGCCAATGGACACCGGTCTTCAGCAAGGGGTAACGACTGAGGTAGCCGGTGCGCATCCCAGCGAACTCAGGCGGAGTAATCCAACTGTAGCGGTAACCAAGGTCGCCCAGAAAACGGGAGTTCAACACCTCCAAGGCATGGGGGGTTTCTACCTCCTCTAGCACGAGGAGGTCGGGACCTCCTGGGGTACAGGCGTGAATGACTTTCGAAAGCGATTCGCACCTTTGCCAGAAGTCAGCTCGTGTCCAACCCTTTTGAGGGTCAAACTCCGGGTACTCGGTTCCGTCGTCCACTTCGTCAAAGAGGTTTTCGACATTCCAGGTGATCACCGAAAGGGTTTCGGAAGGCCGGGGGGTGAAATCGAAGGAACAGGACGTTGACCAGACAAGGAGTGCACCAAAGGTCAAACAAGCAGGAACCCGCAACGTAGATCGATTCATTTTTCCTCCCGAGTTCGGTGGCCACGGGCTCAACCGAACTACGAAAGGTAAGACAACAGCCGGGCGGTTTCTGCTTGTGAATCAAGGCCCGAAGTCACCCATTTTTGGCCGGTGATGAGCTCGTAGGCCTGAGAGTAGCGGGCCAAGGTTTGTGCAAAAACCTCGGCTGGAATGATGGGAACTTCCCCGTTGCCTGTAAAACCCTGCCCCGCCAGCCACTGACGCAGGTATTCCTTGTCGAGTTTGCGGGGTTCACTTCCAGCCGAAATGGCCAGGGAGTAGTCTTCGGCAAACCAAAAGCGGCTGCAGTCGGGGGTATGCATTTCGTCAACGATCAACAGCTCGTCGTCCACGAGGCCAAACTCGTACTTGGTATCCACCAGAATCAGGCCCCTTTGCGCCAGAACCTCCGTACCACGGTGAAAGAGCGCTAGGGCCGCCTGCTCAATTTGAGCCCAGAGTTGGGCAGTCACACGCCCGCTGGAAACCAAATCCGCACGACTGATGGGCAAGTCGTGCTCGCCCACGGCCTCTTTCGTCGTGGGAGTGATCATCGGCTGAGGTAGTTTCTGGTGAATGTGCAGCGCTTTGGAATCACCGAAACCCGGCACCTCAAGACCCGGCAAGGTTTGCCCAGCAGAGTAGGATTTCCAAGCGCTCCCGGTCAGGTAGGCTCGCACCACAACCTCAACGGGGACAACCTTGGCCTTCTTGACGGCGACGGCCCGTGGACTCACCTCAGCCACAATGTGGTTGGCTATGAGATCGCTGGTTTGGCGGAACCACCAAAGGGCCATTTGGTTGAGGATCTCGCCTTTGCCAGCAAGGCTTCCCAGCGGCCGGTCGAAGGCAGAAATTCGGTCGGTGGTCACCAGGAGAAGCTGATCACCGTTGTCGATGACCTCGCGGACCTTGCCGTGGTAGACCCTCCGCCCGGCGAAGGTATCGCCGGGAAAGCCCTCGAATCCAGACACCTACACCCCGAGTTCGGTGCGTGTGGTGACGACCCGGCTGATGAGGCCATATTTGACTGCTTCGTCGCCGTTCATCCAAAAGTCTCGGTCTGTGTCTTTTTCCACCTGCTTCAGCTTCTGGCCTGTCTCGGCGGCAATCAGCTCATTGATCTTCACCCGGAGTTTTTCGATTTCCTGGGCATGGATCTCGATCTCAGTGGCAACTCCTCGCATACCCGACGAGGGCTGGTGAATCAAGTAATGGCTGTTGGGGAGGCCTATGCGACGTTCTTTGGGCGCCGCGAGTAGCACCAAGGCGCCGGCCGAAGCCACAAGACCCATGCCAAGGGTGTACACAGGGGCTCCGATGAAACGCACCATATCGAAGATGGCGTAGCCAGCATCGGCGTCGCCTCCGGGTGAGTCGATCATCAGCTTGATCGGATCATGGCTTTCAGCTTCTAGCAAGAGCAAGGAGCGGATGATACGCTCGGCCAAAGGCTTGTTGATTTCCCCTGAAAGTAAGATGGTCCGGGTTTTCATGAACTTCTCGGAATAGTCGGGGCCCGATGGATGCTTGTCGTCGGCCTTCTTTGTCGCTTCGTCTTCTTCGTCTTCGATGGTGAACATGCAACCTACAATAACCAAAAACAGGGCCGAAGAAAAGAAGGAGCCCATGCCCTTCGGGCGCTTATGATAATTGTCAGTCTCTTACCCTTGGAGGTAAGTTTGTGCTACAAGTGGTGATGAAATCTGCGTTCGTGGCCATCGTTGGCCGCCCTTCCAGTGGCAAGTCTACTCTGCTCAATGCCTTGTGCGGGCACAAAGTCAGCATTGTCAGCCCGGTTCCCCAAACCACCCGAAACCAGGTGCGCGGCATCGTGAACAGGCCGCAGGGGCAAATTGTGTTCCTCGACACCCCCGGTTTCCACTTGAGTGAAAAGAAGTTCAACCTGCAGATGATGGATAATGTGGTGCGATCCCTCAAAGACGCCGACGTGGTGATTTACACCATCGACGCCAGCCGCCCCGCCGGTGCGGAAGAAAATGCCCTCATCGAAAAACTGAAGAAGGCTCATAAACCACTGGTTCTGGCTCTCAACAAAATGGACTTCAAGCTTCAGTCGGCAGACCAGATCGAGGCTCACGTGCGCACTCAGCTCGAGCTCAAGGCGGCCGTGCGCATCAGCGCTCTCAAACAGACCAACCTCGATGCCCTGTTTGACGCGGTGTTCGCCGAGACCAAGGAAGGGGAAGCCTGGTACCCAGCCGAGTACTACACGGATCAGGACCCCAGCTTTCGAATTGGTGAAATCATCCGCGAGCAGGCCATCAACCGCCTCAAAGACGAGATTCCTCACGCCATTTACGTGGAAGTGGCCGATTACGAGGTGCGCGAAAAGGGTGCCACAGACGTGTGGGATAGGTCCGAAGGTCCCACTTTGGAAGCACGGGCGGAGAATCCGCAGGATTCTGGGGCAGGGTCGCCGAAGGCGACCCTCTGGGTCCGGGCCTTTCTTACGGTGGAGCGCGACAGCCAGGTGGGGATTGTGGTGGGAAAAGACGGCGCCGGCATCAAAGCCATTCGCCAGGCCGCGCAGAAAGAGCTGGGCAAGATCTTCAGCCAGCATATTCAGCTCGACCTAAGGGTGAAGGTAAACTCCAAATGGCGAACCAAGGATCACCTGATTAGCGGGATTCTCGGATCGAGTCAGCCCAAGCCATGACACTCCGATGACCGAAGCCCAGACCGCCGGTGGCCGACCTTTTGTGGTAAGCCAACCGAAGAGGTTTGATCGAGGCATTGACCTTCAGCCATCCCCTGTCTCAAGGGAACAGGACGTATATTTTGTAATAGGAGTCTAGCTTGTCTGGGTTTTTCCGTTTTATGGTGGTCAATTTTCTTGCCAACTGCTCCGTGGGCTCAATCGCCTTGCTCCCCCCGTACCTGCATTCGCTGGGAGCTAGCCAGACTTTTGTGGGGCTTTTCAACGTTCTGGGAATCCTGATGCTGGTGGTTGTGGTGTTGTTTTTTGGTCGGGCGCTGGTGAAGTTGCCTCGGGTGAAAACGATGCGTTGGGGCTACCTCATCACGTTTGTGGCCTACCTGCTTTCGTGGCTGGCATCTGGTTCTCTGGCTTGGTTAGCGGTCTTCCGGGTATTGGGCTCAGTAAACCAGATCCTGTCTTCGACGCTCATGGTCAGTACCGTGCTCGACCTTTCGCCTCCCGACCGGCGAGCGGGGAGTCTGGCCCTGTTTAGTGTGGGAGGGATGCTCACCAACCCCGTAACCTCTGTAGCCGGTGAAGCGGTGGTGCGCGTTTGGGGCGGTCCCGGGCTATTTCTCATGGGTGCGGGTTTCGGTGTGGCGGCGCTGGCTTGGTCGTTCCTGCTACGCGAGCCGCCAGTGCACGAGTCCGACGAACGGACCCCTTCCGCTCTGGAGGTGATGGCCCGGCCCGAGCTGAGGCCCTTGTTTCTCCTGACTTTCGCCTTTGGTATGTACTACTCGGCCCTAGCCACGTTTCTGCCTCACCATACACTCGACTTGCTCGGCGAGGCGAACCTGAGCGCCTTCATGGTGCCTTTCTCTCTGGTGGCCATTGGAATCCGGGTCTTTTTGGGCAAAGAGTTCGACCGCAGGCCTCCCCGGCGTTTTCTCCACCTGTCTTTTCTTGCGATTTTGCTCGCGTTGGTCAGTCTGCTTTTGCCGCTGGGTTGGTGGGGGCTGATTCTGGCGGGCCTGCTCTACGGCGTAGGCCACTCGGTGCTCTTCCCACTCTTGAATACTCTCGTGGTACAAAGGGGACCCGAAGCCCACAAGGCCTCTTTTAGCAATGCTTTCACGGTGGTCAATCTTATCTCGGCCATCGTGACGACCCCTTTGTTGGGGCTCCTGGGCGATCTTTGGGGCTTTCCGGCCATCGTCACGGTGCTGGCGTTGGTGGCGGTGGGTGGATTTCTGGTTTCGAGGAGTACCTATCCCAGGCCAGTAGAAGATCCACCATCCGTCCATAGCTCCTGACGCCATCGGTTTGTCCCTGAGTTCTGAGGTAGGTGTCGTTGACCGCCCGAGACAGCTTCTGTGCCGGTCCGGCAAAGCGTTCCCAATAGGCCTGACTGGCTTTCCAGTCGGCACGGACCGGGTCGGATAATTGGCCGGCAACCTTTTGCCATGCCTCGGGTCCGCCGGAAGCCGACAGGAGAGCCTGGGCCACGTAGGGCAAGGCTCCCAGGGCAGCAGCATACTTGGCAGAACGCTCTGGGCTCTCGCTTAAAACCTTCCAGGCCAGAAAATTAGCTTCGTCTTCCCGTGCCCACCCCAGCTGATGAGAAGCTTCGTGAGCCGCAGAAAAGGCAACGCTCCAAGCGGGGGGCCCGGTGTTGACCAGCGGCTCGGCAGTCCAAGGTAAATAGATTCCAGCGATTCCCAGCCAAGACATACCTTCTGAGAACAACGAAGGCTTGCTGGCTGGCACGAGGGCACGCCAATCCACCGGCTTGGCCTCATAACTTGCGTTCGCCTGGGCCACCAATTTCCCGGACAAGGCTTCCAGTTCGGCCGTGGTACCCCCTTTCACCGTCAACCCAATGGTCACAGCCCAGGGTTGCCGCTGATAATTGAGGCCCCAACCCAAGACGAACCACGCTAAAACCACCGACAGTATCGCCAGGTCATAGAGCCAGGCCCTTGGGGTCACAAACCAGACACCCGCAAGGGCCAAGACCAACAAAGGGAGGGCAAACTCGCCCAAGGCCAGCGGTATCAATCGGGTCGCGGACGCCAAAACTGGGTTGATCAGCGCAAAAAACCCGCGGCTGTACCAAGCCTCGACCAAGGCTGGACTCAACGATGCCAGCCAGAATAGCGCCACCGACAGGGGCCCTAACAGGAGAGCGGCGAGAAGCCAAGGCGACATGGGCCTAGTCGCGCCGGGGGGTGAGGACGTCGCAGGTACCATCGGACCGGCCAAGATAAGCCAGTTGAGCCCGCCCGGCAAACAAGCCCACTTCGATCACGCCGGTCAGCGTCTGAATTTTGGCCTCCATCAAACCACAGTCCACCGGGTGCTCGAAGGTCAAATCGAGGATAAGGTTGCCGTTGTCGGTGACCACGGGGCCTGCTTTGCCTTTGCCATAGCGGAGCACCACTTTGGCCCCCAAGGCTTCGAGCCTACGGGTAAGGGGCAATCGGGCCAGCGAGGCGATTTCAACCGGAACAGGAAACTTGGTGCCCAAGTGGGCCACAGCCTTTGACTCATCGGCGATGATGACAAAACTCTTGCTGGCATCACAGACAATTTTTTCCTGCAACTGCGCCGCCCCACCCCCTTTGATGCAATCCAACGTGGGCGTGAACTCGTCGGCACCGTCGAGGTACAGGTCAAGCTGACCGTCCACTTCAGGACTGGCCAGAGTGCGCACGGCAAGGCCCTCGCTTTGACACTGGATTTCCGTATCAAAGCTGGTAGGAACAACCACGAGCCCGGGAAGTTTTCCGGCCCGATAGAGTTCTCCTGTCTTGACAATGGCCCAGTAGGCCGTGCTTCCCGTACCTAGCCCGAGTTTCATTCCCGGTTTGACTAAGTCGACAACCGCCCGCTCACCGGCGGCTTTCTTTCCGCGATCCTGTGCTTCCATACAAGGAAGTCTAGTCGCTCAGGAGAGATTTGCCTACTTCCCTTTTTGTGCGAGGTAGGCGTCGAACTTCTCTTCGAGGCGCAGTCCTATCCTGTCGGCGAAGTTACCGAACATATCGACGGTTTCCAGATATTTCTGATATTCCAGCAAGTCCAAGGGGCTCATCAGCAGTTGCCAGGGTTTGACAAAAAGAGCAGAGGCCAGACGGTCGAGCTTCTCCGGGTTTGGAAACTTGCGACCCACTTCGATCTCACCGATATAGCTGAGCGACAATTTGGCACTTTCCGCCAAACCTGCCTGAGTCAGTGCGTAGCGGGCACGCAGAACTTTGAGGTTGGTCGCGAGACTCTGACGGGTCGAGGTCATAGCTCATCATGCGACCGACCGGTCGGGGAGGCAAACGGCCCAAAGCATGGTTATTACTCGCTCATAGAAGGAATAGACTTCCCTGTTGAGCGACAGTCCAATCGGGATTACAATGTGTTCATCATGAACCAAATTGAACTGAAGGCACATTTTGCAGTTTCGGCCGAAAAACTCTATAAAGCTTGGTTGAGCCCTGTGCATCACGGCGCCATGAGCTACGGCGGCGAAGCCCACATTGATCCGGCAGTTGGTGGGCAGTTCGATTGCGGCGACCAATACGTTTGGGGTAGCAATTTGGAGCTCGAACCTTTCCGTCGCATCGTTCAAAGCTGGCGGACCACCGACTTTGGTGAGGATCAACCCGATACCAGGCTGGAACTTAACTTTACAGATACTGAAGACGGTTGCGAGCTGATCTTGGTACACAACGGGTTTCCCGAAGACCAAGTGGCAGACTATCTGCACGGCTGGAACGAGTTTTACTTGGTGCCGATGAAGGTGTACTTCGGGGGGTGAAAAACCTTTTTCGGGGTCCAGGGAAATCTCCGGTCTCGACTTCACTTGTCAACGGTAGGCGCCCAAAACCTTGAGCAGCCGGTCACGGCCAATGATTTTTAGAAAACTCGCTAAACGGGGGCCTTGGTCCTTGCCTACCAGGGCTTGGTAGGTGACGCGGAACAGGTCCTTGGGGTCGAGCCCCGCTTCCTCGGCCAAAGCATAGATACGGTTGTTCAAGCTTTTCTCATCCAAGGCGTCCAATTCCTTGTCGACGACAGCGACCAAAGCCCTCAATGCGGCGGCTTGGTTCGCTTCCAGGGGTTTTTTGGCGGCGCCTTCGGGTTCTATGTCAAAGCGAAAATCCTCGGGGGCAAAGTTTTTGATCCAGTTCCAGGTGCATTGTGCGCGAGAGCGCAAACGTGGTTTTTGGTGCTCTGCAACGCCTTCGAGGGCTTTTAGGGTTCGTTCAATGTCGCCGGAATAGGTTTGAAGCAACGTGCCGAGATGGCGGATGGCCACCTGAAAAGGCATTTCAGGCTCGCAAGGGCCGAGTTGGCTGAGCTCATAAATACGGCTTTGCTTGGCTTTGTCCTTTTCGTTCACTTCATGAGCGCCGTAGTAGATGCGCTCACACTTGTCGTAGTCCTCGTAAATCTTGAGCACATCGAGGTCAAAGCTGATGGCAAACTCGGCGTTGGGACGGGTTCCGGCGAACAGAAAGCGCGTCACTTCGGGCGTGTACACCTCCAGCACATCATCGAGGCCAATGACCTCACCACTGGAGGAACTGATTTTTCCGCCTCGCCCCTTGATGCTCAGGAAGTCATACTGGAAGGTCACGGGCGCTTGGCCACCGTACACCTGAACCGTCAGCCTTGCGGTGTCGAAGCTACCGCCTTCGCTGTGGTGGTCTTTACCGGCGGGCTCGAAGTCCACACCTTCCTTGACCCAGCGCATGGGCCAGTCGATGCGCCAAGGCAGCTTGGCTCCGCTTGCACTGCGCAGGTCGAGGGTTTCTCGGTTCCCACAGTCGGGGCAGAGGTAGCTCAAGTGCCAATCGCCGTCCCAGCCTTCGATGTGGGTATCGTCGCGATGGCACTTCTGACAAAAAATGCTCACCGGCCACCAGTCGGTTTCCAAGGGTTCGGTGCGATACTCGTCCAGTGTCTTTCGGATCTCTTCTTTCTTCAACAGCGCGTGTCGGATTCCCTCGGCATAGTAGCCCTTGGTATAGCGCTCGGCTTGGTAGAGGTATTCTGGCTCTACTCCCACTAAAGGAAGTAGCTTCTCGAGGTCCACCTCGTTTCCCCTGGCGTAGTTGTCCGCTCGGCCGAGAGTGTCGGGAACCATAGTTATGGGCATACGCAGGTACTTGGCCAGCAACTCTCCTTGCGGCATGTTTTTAGGTACCTTTCGAAACACATCGTAGTCGTCCCAACTGTAGATGAAGCGCACCTGTTTTCCTCGGTCCCTCAAAGCCCGTACAACCAGATCGACAGAGATGATTTCGCGGAAGTTCCCAATGTGAACGGTACCCGACGGGGTGATACCCGAGGCGCAGGTGTAAAGGGGCTTTTCGCCCTTTTCCCGGATCACTTTTTCAGCGTTCAAGTCGGCCCAATGGCCGGTGTTCAGACTGCTCATGGAGCGGGATTATAGCGGGCCTAGGCAGAGACGGTCTACCATGGAGAGTTTCAGTGGATCTGCTTCAGTCGGTGATCACGTCTTCCGGGGCGTCAAGGAGCTGGCCCCATCGGGCCCGTAGTTCTGCAGCGTAGGCTTTGGAGGCCAGCATTTCGGTTCGCTCCAGAACTGCCTTTGCTTGCTCGAGCAATCTGTCGGCCCAGTCCAAAGTAGAATCGAGGCTTTTGTCGCCAAGGTATCTCGCCCCGAGCAGGCACACCTGGGCCGCCTTCACCAAAGCACCGATGAACGATAGTCCCGACCAGAGAGCGGGTTCTTCTAAAAGGTCGGTTTCGTGGGGGAGCGGGTCGCTTAGACTTGCCGTATCGGCAGTTCGTAGCAGGGGATCAGCATGGCGGGAACGGTTTCGAATCAACACGACCAGCGACTTGCCCAAAGAACTCAGAACTCGGGCTGCGTCGTCAACCAGACCCGGATTCTTGGATTGGGAGGGGTCGAGCAACTGTTCCTTGATCGTCTCGAGCCGCTCGAGAAAAGAGCCTAAGGCGGCATTGTGGAGCAAGGACAAGGAGTCTCCGTTACTGAGTTTCACCTTGCCAACCAAAAGCGGGTGGTGGGCCTCCGCCACCACGTCAAGAAAGCGCACCGCCCACAGCTTGATGTTGCTCCGGTCGGCTTCATGATTGTGGTTCGGATGCAAGCGGGAAGACTGATAGAACTGCACCAGCACCGACTGCGGGGGAACAAAGTACTTTGCCCTCCTCTGGTCTACGCTCTGTTTCTCTAGATCCTGCAGTTGTTCCACCAAACTCGCCAGCTCGCTTTCAATTTCAGCCTGAACTTCCGGCCCCACGTCGTAGCTCTCGTCAGCAAAGTACTGGGCGGGCACCTTTGGAACTAACTCTTCGAGGTCAACGAGTCTTTTGGTACGCAGGCCGACCAAAGCCAAAACGGCATTAGGAAGTGAAATCTGATCGGAGCGGAACTCCAGGAGGGTTCGGATCGACTCCACCCCTGCCGTTCTCAGAGCATCGGCAATCTCGATTTGCAGACAGGCCTGACTCCAGGCTTGGAGGGTCCGTCGTGGGAGAGCAATCCCAGTCTGAAACAACGCCAGAGCAGGAAGAACAGGATCCAAAACCTTCCACCAGGCCTTGGAGCTTCGGCCGGCGGAAGGAACTTGCACTGTGGAGGCCGCTTGGACAAGGTCTCGGAGGGCCACCAACAGGTTGTAATCAGATTTGGGAAGCACAGACCAAGCCCTACCCAAAACTTCCGGAAACAGTTGGATCAAGATGGGCAAAACCAGCACCGGAAGTGTGTCTTCCAGAAACACCTTGAGGTCTGTCGTCGGTTTTAGGGTAAAGGGAAGCCAACCGTTGGTCAGAGTGGAGGTTTCAATCCCAAAACGCAGCAGGCTGGAATGCTCTTTGGCGAGGTAGCCCAACCACACCCCCGTGCGCGGGGGGGCGCCGAGAGAGCTCCGGGCGAACCCTACAATTTCTCTTTCACGAGCCACCGGATCAGCAATTTCCTCCATTACCGTCTCTGGTTCGGAGGGAGGCGAAAGATCGGCCTGAGGCCGGGAGGGCGCCCGGTCAGGACGGATCAAGGGTCCCCGTGGAGGCAACGCCTCGGCGGCTTCGACCACCTCGGGAAGGAGGTCGATCACTTCGATGCGCTGAACTTTTTCTTGGGGTGTTATCGGCTGCAATAGAACAGCTTCCACAAGTTTGGTTTTCAGTTCGGAACGCCGGCGGCTCTGAAGCTGGGCAAGGCGCTGGTCGGTTTCAAGTTCAGCCATGGCTTAATTGTAGTCGCTGTGCAGGCACACGCCAACACCCACCTAGGATTTATCTCGTTTGCTCCCTATAGTCAGGATGAGGGGTTGGCATGGCACAGAACATCACCAAACAGAAACTAAACGCAGGTGCACAACTGATCGATGTGCGCTCCCCCGAAGAGTTCCAAGACGGTTCCTACCCCGGCGCTAGAAACATTCCGGTGGGCTCCCTTGGCAACAGAATGTTGGAAGTGGGCTCCAAGGACAAGGCCGTGGTGGTCTTTTGCGCCTCAGGCGGGCGCAGCTCTGTGGCAGCAAACATGCTGAAAGCCAGCGGGTGGGTCGACGTGACCAATGCCGGTGGCTTGGACGACCTTGAAGAAGCGATGAAGTGATTCGCTCGCGGTACGAAGCTCTCATCGTTGACTCGGATTTGACACCTCGCAGACCTTTCAGGTCACGCCCACCAACTCCATACGAGGCAATAACCGCCTACCAAGCGAAAGAAGATCGTCGGGCTTGAGTTCTACCTGCAGGCCACGCGCGCCGGCACTGATGAGAATGGTGTCAAACAGGCTGGCGGTTTCATCGAGAAACGTGGGAAAAGCTTTTTTCATAGCCAAGGGACTGCAACCACCCCGCTCGTAACCGGTAAGCTCCAGAAGCGAATCCTGCGGAATCAACCCGATTTTTCGGGTGCCGGCGGCTTCAGTAGCTAAGCGCCAATTGAGCTCCAGAGCCAGCGGAATGCAAAACACAAAGTAGAGGTTTCCACCGCCGGAGGTTACCAGCGTCTTAAAGACGTTCTCGCCACGATCGAAGGTCGGCAATCCGTGAGGGTCGAGGCTGTAGAGGTGCACCTGGTGCTCCAAGTTCTCGGCCTCCAGCAACCTGAGCACGTTGGTTTTCTTGGGCGGTGACATTGTGGTATCGTAAGCTCAAAAGGGAGAGTTTCACAATGGATGATGTACCCGCTATTCTGATGGCCACGTTGCACCACCTCCTGGCCTTCACCGTTTTCGCCAGTCTGCTGTTTGAGCATCTTCTATTCCGGAAAGGCCTCACCCTCGCTGATGCGAAGCGGCTCCAGGCGACCGACACCATGTACGGTCTCGCCGTGGTCGGACTGATAGCGGTGGGTCTGGTGAGGGTGTATTTCTTCGGTAAAGGCTCCGCCGCCTATTTTGCCTCGGCTGCCTTTTGGACAAAGATGATTGCCTTTGGCGTGGTAGGAGTGCTTTCCGCCTACCCTACAGTGCGTTTCCTCAGCTGGATGAAACTGACCAATGCCGGGCAGACCCCGGAAGTGACCGAGCTGGATGCGAAACTCATCCCTTGGTTGTTGCGCGCCGAGTTGGTCGGGATCGTCGTAATCGTTGTGAGCGCGGTGACCATGGCCCAGCCTTGACCAACCAGCGTTACAACACGCTCAATGGCATCCTCAACAGCATCTCCACCGAACTCGTTGCCCCTTTCACGGTTCTTTTTGCCCTCCGACTTGGGTCTTCGAGCTTCCAGACGGCCCTGCTTTCGTCGGGACCTGCCATCGCGGGGTTGCTTGTTTTAATTCCCGGCGCCCGCTGGGTAGACCGCCAACGCGACAAAAGAAGGGTTACGGCCTGGCTGATGGCTGCCAACCGTGTTTTTTATCTGCTGATGGTGGTGGTGCCTTTCCTGCTTCCCGCTTGGCAGGCGGCTAGCTTTATTCTGCTGGTCACCATTATGAATGCTCCCGGCGCGGTAGCCAACTCGGCCTGGCAGGGCTATATGGCTCGGGTGTTCCCTCCCGATCAGCGCTCCGTCGCTTTCGCCGACCGAAATCGGGCCATGAATCTTTTTGGAACCGCGACTACCTTTGTGGCGGGTATGCTCTTGGACGTGATAGGAGCTACTTGGGGCTATCAGTTGATGTTTTTTGGAGCTTTTCTGGTCTCCATTGCCGAAGTTCTTGCTTTTGTGAAACTCCGGGAACCTCTGTTGCAGGCAGGGAGTTCCCCCTCAGAACTCTCGGCACGTCTCGAGCCACCGCAGGGCTTCGAACTGGTGCACGTGCCGGCCGCCGAGGTAGCGCCTTTACTGCCCCTCGTCTTCAAGCTTCATCGGAAGTTACGCGAAATCGCTTCTAACAGGTCTTTTGTGCACTACACCCTGGCGAGCGTGGTGTTCTACTTCAGCTGGCAAACTCCCTGGACGTTGTTTTCGCTGTACCAGGTGAAGGAACTCCACGCTGGCAACTTTGTTTTGGGTCTCATGACTTTGATGAATACTGGTGGGAACCTTCTCGGTTATAAGTTCTGGGTAAGGCAGATTGAAAAACGAGGCAACCTACATGTGCAGTGGTTATCGGCCGGCGCTCTGATTCTGGTACCTTTCACCTATGCGCTTACTGGTTTTCTCCCGAGAACGGCCTTCGTGGGGGCGGACTTTTCGCTCTACATCATCGGGGTGCTGAGTGTTCTCATCGGTGTCGCCCTGTCGGGTCTTAACATCGCCATGTTCAATTCTCTGTTGGAAGCCACTCCGGAGGACAACCGTACGAGTTACCTTGCCTACTTCAATGCCACCATGACGATTACCTCCATCGTTGCGCCCTTGTGGGGCGTCACCGCCTACGAACTCTGGGGCTGGCAAGTCGCCTTCTGGATCTGTACGGTGCAACGGGTTGTAGGTGTCACTACCTTGATTCTCCTTTGGAAGGCCAAGTAAGCTTAACCTCCATGGCAGGCATCCCATCCCTCTTGCGTTCCATTGTGCGTTTTCTTGTGGCAATGATTTTCCTCGGCTCGATTCTCGCCGGGGTGCAAATTCTTTGGCATCCTTTTGATCAGGCTATTGCCTTCGTCAACCAGGATGTCGCTGCAGCCGGAGCCACCTTGTCGAGCCAACTCGTTGCCGGGGTCTCACTGGGCGCCCTGGCTCTGTTTCTCATTTTGATGCTGGTACCTCTGCTTCTTCGTGGGGTCAACAATAGGCAGTTTCTGGGAAGTTTTTTCCGTGGCATTCTCGCATCCGCTGTTTTTCTGTTCACCGAATGGCTGTACGGAGAATTGGAACAACTGGGACGCATCTGGTTGGTTGTGGGCATTTTGAGCGCTGTGATAGTTACATTTTTTCTCATCGAGATGATCACCCGCGCCGGCAAGGCTAGGCAGGAAGTGAGCACCAGAACAGATCTTCTGGCCTCGATCACCTCAGGGCTGGCTTTTTCAATATTGCTTAAGATAGGTAGCTACGCTTGGAACTACACGAACCAAGTTCTCGGCTTACCATGATCGCCTCCCACCATTCAGACTAGCTTTAGGTCATTCCGGCGCCCGCTGACTTGCCTTTGGTGGGCTACGCCAGTACACTTTTGCCATGCGAAGAACGATCTATCGGGCCTTGGGGCTCTTGTTCACGGGAATCGGAATTGTGGGAATCTTTGTTCCCCTTTTGCCCACCACCGATTTTCTCCTGATTGCCCTGTGGTTTTTTGCCCGCAGTTCCAAGAAACTCGAAAATTGGCTGCTTCATCACCGCATTTTCGGTAAATATGTGTACGACCTTTGGGTTCGCGGCGGTATGACTCAGCAAGCTAAGACCAGAGCAGTTACGGCCATGAGCGCTGTTTTATTGCTTTCGGCACTTGTCACCCCGTTCTTCCTCAAGAAGCTTCCGGTGTGGATTTTTGAGCTGATCATGGCCGGTGTTTGGGGTATTGCCGCCACTTACATCTTGAGCCGCAAGACGCTGTATCCGCTGTCTGAGGCCGAGCGGCTCGAGAAGATCGCTTCTAAGAACCCTTGATTTCACGCCGTGAAATCGTTAGAGTGAGGGGGCCTATGGATTGTAGGAGACAGTATGAAGACTAAAGTGGATTTCCCTACTATTAATGCTAAGACACCCGACGGACACAAGGAAGATGGTACTCCGTGGCGTGTGCTAATCGTAGACGACTCCATGTTCGTGACCAAGCAGATCGGTCAGATTCTGACCAGCGAAGGCTTCGACGTTGTAGGCACCGCCGCCGACGGTGAGGCCGGTTTAGAGAAATACAAAGAGTTGTTTCCCAATGTCGATTTCGTCACCATGGACATCACAATGCCCAAAATGGACGGTGTGACGGCTCTCGAAAAAATCGTCGAGTTTGACCCTGAGGCCCGAGTCATCATGGTGAGTGCTCTTGGTAAACAGGACTTGGTTAAGGACGCCCTCATCAAGGGTGCAAAGAACTATATTGTGAAGCCCCTCGACCGCGAAAAAGTGCTCGAACGTGTTCTCATGAGCCTCAAGAAGTAAGGCGCTCATTTCCAGCCACTTCTTTCTTCACCCTCTCCCCATACCTGCGGTCTGTTTACGCATTGCCCACGAGCTTTGTTACAGGGTCTTGGAAACCTCTCGTTGACCGGTAACCAGTTTCCCACCATACTACCTTCCATTCAGCCAGTAAGGATGACTCATGCTCATTAAACCCAAGATTATCAACAACATCTGCCTCAGTTCCCACCCGGTGGGGTGCGCTGCGGATGTGGCTCGGCAGATTGCTTACGTGCAAAAAAAGGGAACTCTGGAGGGCGGGCCCAAAAACGTCTTGGTGATCGGATCTTCAACTGGCTATGGTTTGGCCAGCCGCATCTGTTCGGCGTTCGGTTCCGGGGCCAAGACTATCGGTGTGGCCTATGAAAAGGAAGGCGGCGAAAAAGGGCCCGGCACGGCAGGATTTTATAACACCATCGCGTTCGACCACGCGGCCAAGAAGGCAGGCCTCTACAGCAGAAGTTTTAACGGCGATGCTTTTGCCGACGCAACCAAGAACGAAGTCATCGCATCCATCCAGAAAGATCTTGGAACCATCGATCTCTTGATTTACTCTCTAGCCAGCCCGGTGCGCACAGACCCTAAGGATGGTGTCACCTACCGTTCTGTCCTCAAGCCTGTCGGCAACGAGTTCGTAGCCAAATCCATCGACCCCTTCAAGGGTGAGGTCAGGGTCTCGACGATTGCTCCGGCAACGGCTGAAGAGCAAGCTGCCACAGTCAAAGTTATGGGAGGCGAAGACTGGGAGCTTTGGATTGCAGTGCTTGAAAAAGCCGGAGTGTTGGCCCAGGGATTCCGAACCGTGGCCTACACCTACATTGGTCCTAAGGCCACCTACCCATTCTACCGGGAGGGAACCATTGGCAAAGCCAAAGAACACTTGGAACAAACCTCGAAGGCACTCCACGCGCGACTACAGAAGTCGGTTGGCGGCGGGGCCTGGATCAGCGTCAACAAGGCCTTGGTTACGCGGGCAAGTTCGGTGATTCCAGCTGTCAGTTTGTATATTTCTCTTCTGTACAAGGTTATGAAGAACAAGAACCTCCATGAAGGTTGCATCGAACAGATCGACCGCTTGTTCCGTGATCGCCTTTTTGCAGGTAAGGCGATTCCTGTGGATGCCCAGGGAATGATCCGCATCGACGACTGGGAAATGCGCCAGGATGTGCAGGCCGAAGTCGCCGCACAGTGGGATGTGGTAGACGGCTCCAATCTGCACGAACTTTGTGATGTGAAAGGTTTCGAACAGGAGTTCCTCCAACTCAACGGCTTTGCCATCCCCGGGGTCGACTACGACGCTGAAGTTTCTGTAGAAGTTCTGGAGCACGGCGCCATCCCATGACTCACGGACCGAGCTTCCGACAGGAGTTGTTCCTCACGCTGTGGGGCGTGATATTTGCAGCGCTTCTTCTGCAGCCGTGGCAGATGGTTCCCGTGATTCTCGTTTCTGCTTGGCTGTTGGGCCGGCGCCCAAAGTTGCTCCAGGCCCCTCAAGACCGTAACCTCCGGTTGCGCGAGGCGGTAGCGCGATTGGCAGCCACTGGTGGGGTTACCCAGCGTTATACGAAGGAGGAAACTTGAACTTGATTGCCCAGGAAATACTCCTGCTGCTGGTGCTGCTCCTGCTCAACGGTTTCTTCGTGATGGCGGAAATCTCCATCCTGTTGTCTCGAAAATCCAAACTGAAGCAAAAGGCCGAAGAAGGACAGAAACACTACCAGAAAGTGCTCCTTCTGGCTCAACATCCGGGTCCTTTCCTGTCGACCATGCAAGTGGGAATCACGCTCATCGGTATTCTCGTCGGTGCGCTGGGCGAAAAAACCCTTTCTGCTCACTTGGAAGTTGCCGTAAGCGAAATCAGCTGGCTAGCTCCTTGGAGCGAGATCATCAGCTTCGTAACGGTGGTCCTAGGAATTGCGTTGGTATCGGTCTTCATTGGAGAACTGGTGCCCAAACGCATCGCCCTGAGCAATCCTGAAAAGATCGCTACCTCAGTTGTCGTCCCTATTCAGTTTTTCTCACTCTTGTTCTACCCACTCGAGCGGTTTCTTACTTTTTGTACGGATGCCGTGCTCAAAGTCCTCGGGGTCAAACCCGCCGACGACCAACCCGTCACCGAAGAGGAACTCCTGGTGATGTTGCGTGAAGGTCGTGAAGCCGGAGTCTTTCATGAGGTGGAACAGAACCTTGTGGAGAATGTGCTTGATTTAGACGACAAAGGAACCCACGGCTATTTAACCCCCCGCGTCGATGTTCTGTTTTTTGAGAAAGACACCCCAATGGCACTGGTCAGGAAGCTGGTCGTCGAGAACCCTACCTTGGTCTCGTTCCCGGTCTGCGACGGTGGCCTCGACAATGTGATCGGCGTGGTCGACTGCAAGCGGTTGCTCACTGCCATGGCCGAGAACAAGCTCGGTCCACTTTTGGACTACCTCGAAACCCCTATTTTCGTGCCGATCTCGGTGAGCGCTCTCAAAGTGCTGTCGGTTTTCAAGGAAAAACGGGTGACAATGGTGCTTGTGGTGGACGAGTATGGGGGAATCCAAGGGGTGATGACCATACAAAACATCTTGGAACGCCTATTTGGTGAGGTGGTGACACAGTCCGAAGACACCCCTCAAATTGTGCGTCGCGAGGATGGGTCCTACCTAGTGGATGGCCCTCTCCCCTTCGCCGACTTCGCCAAGTTCTTCGATGTCGATCACGAATGGGAACTCGAAAAAGGCGACTACCACACGGTGGCCGGGTTCATCCTCATGCGTATGGGGCGGATCCCCTCGGCCGCCAATTACTTTGTATGGAAGACTTTCTACTTCGAAGTGGTCGATATGGACGGCGTTCGAGTTGACAAAGTGCTTGTGAGACGCTTCGAGAAAAAGAACAAGCCCGTCCCATCTGCTTGACACCCTCTCCCATCTATGTTAATTAACATTAACGAGGTTGATGAAATGGGTAATAACCTGTTTGTCCTTTGCGGTGTGCTATTGGCGGTCAACTTGTCTTCCCAGGCCCCTGCGAAAGCCATCATTTCTTTGGCCCGTACGGTTTCCTCGATTCCTGTGCTCGAACTTGGGGGCAAGACCCTTGCCGGAGTCTCGATCGAAACCTCGTTTTTTGACGATCATCCGATGGCTGTGGCCGAGCTAATCCATGGTAGCGCACAGCTTTTGCTCACTGGCAGCACTTTAGCCATCAAAAACTCCCAGGCAGGCGGTTCATTGGTCTGCGTGGCCACACTGGTTTGGGATGTTTCGGGCCTGGTGACCTTTGATCCTGACATCCGTTCCCTTGACGACCTCGCTGGAAAATCTGTGTTGCTTCCTGTGGTCAATGGACCGCTGGATGTTCAACTCAGGACAATTCTGAAGGCACGTGGCCTGCAAGACAAAGTCAAGATCGATTACGCCGAGCCTGCGCAAGCAATGGCCCTTCTTCTGGCGAAAAAGGCTCATGTCGCGGGCCTGCCCGAGCCGCTTGTGAGTAGCTTGGTGCTCCTCAAAAACGCCCGGGAAATCTCGACCTTCTCCCAGGCCTGGGCGCCACTCAATGGCGGGGATGGACGAGCTCCCCAAGTAAGCCTCCTGGCCCGAAAAGACTTTACTACTGCCAACCGGGCATTTCTGGTGGCGTTGCTAGCCGATGTCCGAGAGGTTGTCGGGGCGATACAAAGCAACCCCAAGTTCTTTGCCGAAAAATATGCTCTGGTGTTGGGGTTGCCGGCGGCCGTGGTAGAAAGAGGTTTGTCCAAGACTCAGTTTGAGGTACCCGCTCCTGCCCTGGCGTCGGAGCTTTACGTTACCTATTTGGGCCTCACCGGCGACACTAAGCCGCTCGCCGCCGATTTCTTTTTTCAGGAATAGTATGAAACTCCCGTTGCTTTTGCCGTGGGTTGCGGGAGTCGTGCCCGTGGTGAGCCTATGGTATTTGGGCACTTGGGTCTTCAGCCCAGACATTATTCCTTGGTTGCCCCATGTACTGGCAAAGTTAGGTGTTGATCTACTCAGCCCGGAAACCTGGACCGACCTTGCCCTCACTCTCGGCCGCACGCTGGCCGGATTTCTTCTGGCCTTCGGGCTGGGACTACCCCTAGGAGTGTGGATGGGCCGCTCACGACGCGCCGATGGTTCGATGTTCCTGCCAGTCATCCTGTTGCAGGCCTGCCCTCCCTTGTTTTGGGTGATTCCGCTGATCCTCGTGCTCGGTACCGACGGGCAGGCCCCGCTAGCTGTTGTGTTTCTGGTGGTTTTTCCGCTGGTGGTGCTCAACGTGCGAGACTCACGGCGGGCCATACCCGAGTCGGCGTTCGATCTTTTTGCTGTCTACGCAGCTTCCCGGCGTCTTGTGTGGAGCGAACTCCTACTCCCGGCACTTACTCCTGCCCTGCGAGCCAGTTTGGTTCTTGGGCTGGTCTTGGGCCTCAAGAGCTCGGTAATCGGTGAATGGTTCGGCAGCCACAGCGGTTTAGGACGAGCCATCTACCGGCTGTACGGCATTTTTGACATGCCAGGGTTCTTCGCTTTGGTGTTCTTATTTCTCGTAGTCGCGGCGGCGATAGGTTTGGGTGCTCAGGCGGTAGCCGACCGTTTTCTACCGGAACGCCGGCAGGGAAATGGGGCTGGTTTCCAACCTCGTGAGCGGGTAGAACTGCCTCCTGCCCAGATGACGTTCCAAGGGGTGACTTTTTCTTGGGGGCGCAAAAACCTCCTCAAGGACTTCTATCTCTCCATTGGTCCTGGTGAGACGGTGGTTCTCGTGGGTCCTTCCGGGTGTGGCAAGACGACCCTAGCCCGTTTGGCCCTTGGTCTTTTGGCACCGCGCGTTGGCTTGGTCTGTTCACCACGGCGGCCCGCTGTCTTATTTCAGGAAGACGGTTTGCTCAACCATCGCACGGTGCTCGCGAACGTGCTCTTGCCTGCACGCGAACAGAAACGGGATGGAGCGATAGCGCAGGCACGCGAACTGATTTTTCTCGTTGGTTTGGCGGGGGAAGAGGAAACCTACCCTCCACAGTTATCCGGCGGTATGAAAAAGCGCGTTGCCCTAGCCAGAGCGCTTATGCAGGAACCGGACTTTTTCGTCCTCGACGAGCCCTTCCAAAGCCTTGACGAAGCCTCGCGCGGGCAGCTTTGGGATCTCGTGTTTCAGGTGTTGCACGCCAAGGGCATCGGGGCGCTCATCATCACTCATTACCCCGCGGAACTGTCCCAACGTCCCGTGCAAAAGGTTCTGCCGTTTCCGCGGTACTGACTCGGGCCAGCAACACTTTCAATTGCTCCAACGGCAAAGGCTTCACAAGGATGTCGAACACCTTTCGTCGGCCTTTTTCGGAATCACTGAACGAGTCACCCCAGCCGGTAAGAATAACCCGAAGAACTCGGGGGTGTCGCAAGCGAACCTGGTCGGAAAATTGCCAGCCGTCCATACCCGGCATTCCTAGGTCGGTAATCACGAGGTCAAACTCCTGCTGGCTGAGTACTTGCAGGGCCTCAGCACCGCTCAAAGCGTAGGTGGCGCTGTGGCCAAGCAGCTCCAGCAATTCTTTTCCGGAACTCGCGATCAACTCTTCGTCATCGACCCACAAGACCCTCAGTGCCCTAGTTCCGGACTCCGGCGCTTCCAGTGGCACCTCAACTGCCGGTAGGGTTGCGGGAGGAAAAACCACCTCGACCACTGTACCCTTCTTCACTTCTGTTCCCAGCACCTTGATGGAGGCTCGGTGGCTGTCGAAAACCGACTTCACCGAACTCATTCCCAAACCCCGACCAGGGCCAATAGACTTGGTCGAGAAGAACGGTTGAAACATCTGGGCTCGGGTGGCCTCGTCCATGCCCAAGCCTGTATCGCTGATGCGCACAAAGGGCTGGACACCATGGGTTCCGACCTCGAGTGTCAACTGTCCTCCCTGGGTCATAGCCTCTACTGCGTTCTTGACCAAGTTGTAAAACGCACTCCGCAGGGCTCCCGCGTTGCCGTCGATGGTGGCCTCTCCTCCATGGTTGAAGATCAGCTCAATTTTTCGGTCTGTCTGACGCTCCTTGAGGTCCCACAAGGTTCGCGACTGCTCGGCGACTTCGGCCAGCAGTTGGTGGAGATCTAATCGCATCATGACTAAGCGGTTGGACATTCCTTCCGCTAAGCGTTGCAACGGCTTGATGCGCTCGCTGGCGTCGTGGGCGAGGGTCTTTGCCGCCGCCAGAAACCGGTGCAGGTCTGGGGGTAGCCCACTCACCAAGAGTGCGAGGTCAACAAAGTTCGAAATGGCCTGCAACGAGTTGTTAAAATCGTGGGCGACGCTGTTAGCGACCTCTCCGATAGTCCTCAAGCGTGAGCTTTCGAGGGCGAAAAGTTCGGCCTTTTTACGTTCGTCGACTTCGATGACCACTCCCGCCATCACCGGAGGACGGGAAGGGTCGGACGATGGTTTCTTCTCCCCGACACAACGCACCCAGACATACTCCGAGCCGGAGGCATTGAATCGGAACTCGAGATCAAAAACGGCTTTCGTACCCCCGAGGTAGTCTGTGATCGCCTGATTCAATGCGTTTTTTTCTTCAGGATGAATGAGGTTAGCAAAATCGTTGTAGTGGTTAAACAGCCTAGGTTCGAAAGTACCGTTCACGGAGGCATTGGAACTAAAGGTAATCTCACCGTTTGCAAAATCGATTTCCCACCACGCCAGTCGAGCAACTTCCATGATTAGCTTCAGGCGAATGGACTCTTCGAGTATTTTGGCCTCAATTCTCTTCCTTTCGGAGACGTCGCGGCAGGTGAGGTAGGCTTCTTGGAAGGTCCCGTCTTCATCGTAAGAGCAACGGAGGTTGTCTTCGCGGAAGTAGTAATGTCCGCTGGAATGCAAGATCCGGTATTCGACACTGAGGGACTTGGCGCGAACCTTAAAAGCACCAAAAACCGAGCCCAGCATTTGTTCCCGGTCTTCGGGATGGACCTTGGCCACCATTTCATCCAGATTTGCGTGACAGTCTTGACGCTGCGGATAACCCATTTGAGTCAGGTAAGACGGTGAGGCATAGTCAACCTCGTACTGGGAATTGAGGTGAACGATGCCATCATTGATGTTGTCGGAAATGAGTTCAAACTGCCTATTTTTCTGTTGAAGCTCAACCAATAGGTGGTTTCTTTCCTGTTGGGCCGCAAACGACCGGAAGGCCGCTTTGAGGACCTGCATGAGAACCAGTTCATTAAAGGGCTTGGTTGTGAACCCGAAATGGGGAATAAGGTCGAGTTGATCAACAAACTCTCGGTCGATACGAGCGCTCAGAAACACGATGGGAACGCTCCGCAATAAGAGCAACTGACGTGCTGTTTCGGCACCGTTCGGCTCGGAGTTCAGGTTGAGATCCATGAGAACTAAGTCAAACTCGACTCCCGAATTGCACAACTCCAGCGCAGCAATGCCCGACTCTACGTGCAACACTTGGTATCCTAACTTGGCCAAAGTAGCCGCAGTGATCAGTGCTTCGATTCGACGGTCTTCCACGTGAAGGATAGTTTTAGGCACGGGTCTCCCTTAGGTTCGCCCTCCATTTTAGGCTAAGGTCATCAGGAATACCACACTTTTGATCATGGTCCCTGCGAACCGACTTGTCAGGGCTGGGGCGCTCCGCTATTGTGGTCACATGATTCTTTCCGGTCTGGAGATTCAGCGGCGCCTTGGGGGCGACATCATCATCGATCCTTTCGAGCCGGGCCTCCTCAACCCCAACAGCTATAATCTTAGGCTCAGCAATGAGTTGCTGGTTTACAAGAATCGAGTTCTCGATATGGCTACGCCCAATGATTACGAAAGGCTTACCATTCCAGCCGAGGGTATGCTGTTAGAGCCCGGAAGGCTATATCTGGGCCGCACCTTTGAGTTCACGGGCACCGAACACCTCGTACCCATGCTCGAGGGCCGGTCTTCGGTGGGACGTCTGGGCCTTTTCATCCACGTCACGGCGGGCTTCGGCGACGTGGGTTTTCGTGGCTTCTGGACCCTGGAGATTCTGTGTGTTCAACCGGTGCGCATTTACCCCGGTGTAGAGATCTGTCAGATTTTTTATCATACGCTGGAGGGCGAATACGTGAACTACAAGAGTGGAAAATATCAGAACAACCAAGGGATCCAGCCCAGCCTGCTGTACAAGGACTTCGAAAAGTGAGCGATACCCCTACCCCAGCGGCCGCCGGCGAGAAGGTGATTTTTCTCCATGGCTTCGACAAAAAAGAGTTATTCACCTTGGTCGATCTGATTAAGAAGAACTTGCCGGACTCCACGGAAGTTGCCTTTGCCACAAGCACTAAGAATAACTTTAAGTTTACTCTGGAGCAGTTGATTTTTGAGACCCGCAAAGACCATGCCGTGATGAGCAAGTACAACCAGGAGCGCAAAGCGGCGCTCGCTGCGGGTCTTCCTCCCCCACCCTTCCCCCAAGGTTGACTTTGACGGCCCCCCGCGGAAGTCGTAACTTAACAGCATGAACACTGACCGTTTGACCATCAAGGCTCAGGAAGCTCTGCAAGCTGCTGCCGTGGTGGCCGACAACAACAATCACCAGATGGTGAGCACCGATCACCTGACTCTGGCGCTCTTGCAGCAAAAAGATGGAATCGTCAGCCCCCTGCTCGACAAAATGGGTATCGACCAGGGAGCCCTAGTGAAGGCTCTCGAAGACAGGCTGGCCCTCGCTCCGCGCGTCATCGGCTCTAACGGGAATGTGAGCTGGGAAGGCGGGCTCACGCGAACCATCAACAAAAGCGAGGCCGAAGCTGACAAACTGGCCGACCAGTATGTCAGCACCGAGCACCTGCTACTAAGTCTGGCCGAAAGCGACACGACTACCGGCGAGATTCTGCGCAAGCATCGAGTGGTACGCGACTCGATCCTTCAGGCCCTCCAGTCGGTGAGAGGAAGCCAAAAGGTCAGCGACCAGAACCCCGAGGCCCGTTACCAGGTGTTGGAGAAATACACCCGCGACCTCACAGCTCTCGCCCGCAAGGAAAAACTAGACCCTGTGATTGGGCGAGATGAGGAAATCCGCCGGGTGATGCAGGTTCTCAGTCGAAAAACTAAGAATAACCCGGTGTTGATCGGCGAACCCGGTGTGGGCAAAACCGCCATTGCCGAAGGCTTGGCCCGCCGCATCGTTGCCGGAGATGTTCCCGAAAGCCTCAAAGACAAAAAACTCCTCTCGTTGGACCTAGGATCTTTGATAGCGGGCACCAAGTTCCGGGGCGAGTTTGAAGAACGGCTCAAGGCTGTTATCAAGGAAATCGCGGGGGCCGAAGGGCAAATCATCCTGTTCATTGACGAGCTCCATACGCTGATGGGTGCAGGAGCCGCCGATGGGGCCATGGATGCCAGCAACCTCCTGAAGCCAGCACTCAGCCGCGGTGAACTGCGCACTATTGGCGCAACCACTCTTGACGAATACCGTCGGCACATTGAGAAGGATGCCGCGTTTGAAAGGCGTTTCCAGCCGGTGTTCACCAAAGAACCGAGTGTGGAAGACAGCATCACCATCTTGCGAGGCATTAAGGAACGTTATGAGGTTCACCACGGCGTGCGCATCCGAGACGAAGCCCTCATAGCCGCAGCCACCCTTAGCGACCGCTACATCACCAGCCGCTTCCTCCCCGATAAAGCCATCGATCTAGTCGACGAGGCCGCCAGCCGCCTTAAGATAGAAATAGAGAGCCAGCCAACGGATCTAGACAAAATCGAACGCAAAATTCTTCAACTCAACATCGAGAAGCAAGCCCTAGGCCGCGAAGAAGACCCGGAAAGTTTGGTAAGGCTGGAAGACCTTCAACGCGAACTCCATGGTTTGCAGACCCAACGGGATGCCATGGCCCTTCAGTGGCAAAACGAGAAAAAAGTCATCGACGAAATACGCAAGCTCAAAAGCCGGCTCGAGGAACTGCGGGCCCAAGAGGCCCAAGCGGAGCGCGAGGGCAACCTGCAGGGCGCAGCCGAGATCAAGCACGGCAAAATCCCGCAGGCCAAAAAAGAGCTGGAAGACCGCTCCCTGCGCTTGGCGGAGGTGCAGAAGAACGGAAGCCTGTTGCGCGAAGAAGTGGGTGAGGAAGACATCGCCCGGGTGGTGAGCACCTGGACGGGCATCCCGGTGAGTAAAATGCTCTCAAGCGAGAAAACCAAGCTTTTGGAACTGGAAAAGATTCTCGAGCGGCGTGTGGTGGGGCAGGATGAGGCGATCACCGCGCTGGCCGATGCCATTCGTCGAAACAAGGCCGGCCTTTCCGATTTGAACCGGCCGTTGGGAACCTTCATTTTTCTTGGTCCTACCGGCGTGGGCAAAACCGAACTCGCCAAGACTCTTGCCGAGTTTTTGTTCAACGACGAAAAGGCTCTCAAGCGCATTGACATGAGCGAATACATGGAAAAACACGCGGTGAGCCGACTGATCGGGGCACCTCCGGGCTATGTGGGTTATGACGAGGGTGGTCAGCTCACCGAAGCCGTCCGTCGGCGCCCATATTCGGTGGTGCTCTTTGACGAAATTGAAAAAGCCCACCCCGACGTGTTTAATGTGCTCTTGCAAGTGCTCGACGAAGGCCGTCTCACCGATAGCCAAGGCCGACTGGTCGATTTTCGCCAGACCATTATTATTTTGACCAGTAACCTGGGCAGCGAACTCATCCTTGCAGCGACCGAGGTCGAGGACGCCCGCGAAGCGGTTTTTGCGCTGATGCGGGGCTTGTTCCGTCCCGAGTTCCTCAATCGGATTGACGAGACTCTTCTGTTCCGTAAACTTGGAAAAGACCAGATTCTCGGCATTGTTGACCTTCAACTGGACTTCCTAAAGCAACGTCTGGCCGAGAAGCGCCTCAGTCTGGAAGTCACGGCCGGGGCCAAGCAGTTTCTCGCCGACCAAGGCTACGACCCCGCTTTCGGTGCCCGTCCGCTGCGGCGAACCATTCAAAACTTGGTGCAGAACCCGTTGTCCAAACTCATTTTGAGCGGGGCTTTCGAAGAGCAGGACACCATCGTGGCCGAAGTTTCCCAAAGTCAGCTCACCTTTCGCGCAGTCAAAGCGCCATGAAGTCGCCGCCAAAGCGCACCCCTTCACCACCGGTACTGAAATACCTCTTGGCTGCGCTTCGACCCTACCCGGTACCCGTGTTCCTGCTTTTGGGAACCATCGTGTTTGATTCCCTCTTCGATACCGCGATTCCCGTGGTCTTGAGCCTGCTCCTTGATCAGGCAGCCACCCAACGCAACCTGAACCTCGCTCTTTTTCTTGGCGGAGGGCTCGCGGGAGGCTGGTTGGTGAGCATCGGGAGCCAATTCTCCAGAGACTACCTCTACGCGTGGGTCACTTCGAGGGTTCTCACAGACTTGCGCGTGCGGGTGGAAGCACATTTGCACGAGCGCGATTTCGCCCGCCTGCGCGAACTTCGGCCGAGCGATGTGTCCGGAGCGCTCGGCTCTGAGCTCGCTCGTATTGAGAACCTTCTGCTGAACGTGCTGCCCTCGTTCCTTTTTGCGGCGCTTTACTTGTTGTTCAGCCTAGTCGCCATGGCCGGGACCGACTTACGGTTGGCAACTTTCGTCCTTGTGCTACTTCCGCTGGCAGTTTTGGGTCCCCGTGTTTTGGGGCATCGAGCCTCCGCTCAGGGAGCAGCCGCCAGGCAGGAAGAATCTGATCTCGGATCTTCGGCACAGGAGAGCTTTCATGCCCAACCCCTCTTGCGGACTTTCGACCTTTCCGGTCGCTTCCAGGCCGCCTTCAGCCAGAAGGCCCAGCACCTGCGCCTGCATAGTCGCCGTTTTTACCACCTGACGAACCTGGCACGACGAACGCCGAACCTGACGATGCAGGTGACCCAATTTGGTCTCATGTTGTTTGGGTTGGTGTTGCTTTGGCAGGGGCAATTGGGATTGGGAGCCTTTGTAGCGTTTAATCTTCTGTTCCTCAATATTTCCATGTCGGTGGTCGAGTTGAGCGCAACCTACGGTGGTTGGCTGGCCGCTGGCTTGGCCTTCGCGAGACTGCAGGTTTTTTCCGCGCCCCTGCCGAGGGCGACAGTAGCCGGTGGGGAAGACACCCAGGAATCCGGAGAGGGTCCCATTTCTTTGGAGTTCGACAGCGTGGCTTTTTCTTACGACTCGACTCGCCCCCTGCTGCGCGAGCTGAGCTTCAGCCTCGAACCGGGTAAACGCATTGCCGTGGTGGGTCCCAGCGGATCAGGAAAATCGACCCTCGCGGCCCTGCTTTCCGGTCTCTACCGCCCCAATGAAGGCCGAGTTCTGTGGAATGGCAGGGATTTGGCGCAACTTGACCCGGCCGGCTTGCACGCTAGGCTCGGCATTGTGTTTCAGGAAAACACCATCCTTAACGCCAGTCTAGAAGACAACATCCGCTTAGGAACCGCTGGCGGCGATGTCGAGGAGGCCGTCCGAGACGCCGGGCTTGCCGCCTGGGTTGCCGACCTTCCGCAAGCTCTGGCGACACCCGCTGGTGAGGCAGGCGGTTTTCTCTCTGGTGGCCAGAAGCAAAGGTTGGCGCTGGCCCGTGCGCTGGTACGTAAGCCGGGACTTTTGATTCTCGATGAGGCTACCAGCGCTCTCGACCCTCTGTCGGAATCGCTGGTCAACCAGACGCTGCGGGGCCTGGTCGGCCGTACGACCGTTGTGCATATTACCCACAGACTTGAGGGAATCCGGGACTACGATACCATTTTGGTGCTCGATAAGGGAAAGGTCGTCGAAAGCGGTACCCACGATTCGCTGATGGCGGCTCAGGGGCTTTACGCAGGGCTCTGGACCAAGCAGTCCGGTGTCAAAGTGAGCTCCGATGCAAAGGAAGCGAAGCTGACCCCCGACGCACTCGCAGCACTGCCGCTGTTTTTAGGTTGCAAAAGACAAACCCTCGAGGCCCTCTCAGCCCAATTTGTCAGCGAAACGGCCGAGGCGGGTCATCGAATTATCCGGCAGGGAACTCCAGGGTCTCGGTTTTTCGTTGTGGCCCGTGGCCGGGTCGATGTGTTCGTGGCTCCCGACAACGGAGGGCCAGAGATACTCGCAGCAACTATGGAAGACGGCGATTTTTTTGGCGAAATGAGCCTTCTTCAGTCGGCCCTCACTTCGGCTACGGTGACTGCTAGAATACCTACGCTGCTTTTGGCCCTTGAGAAGTCGACTTTTCAGGCTCTGATCTCCAGTGATCCTGTCGTGGCCCAGCGGGTTCGCGAAATGGCAGACCTGCGCAAAGTCGAAAATGCCCGACGTCGTTCAGGGAGCTAGCACGGGAACCTCCGCTTGCCATGAGGGAGCCCCAGGACCGAGCAAGAGCCGGTAAGGTAAAAAGGGTTGAGGTTTTGTCACGGCGGGTATCGACACCCGCCGCTGCCAAGCGGCAGGGATCAGAGCCAGTGGCACGGCCCGAGGCCCGGGCGCTACAACGCGAAACCATTGCCTGCTGGCAACGGGAAGCCAGTCAGGAATCTCCAGCCACTCGATTTCCGCTAGCGGCCAGGCGTTTGCTCCCAGAGTTTCCAGCGTTTCCGCCACCTTGCCTCCCCCCTGTTCCACTCGGAGCTCAAAGGTGCGGGCTTGGGGCGTCTGCGCCAGCAGACGGGTGCGAACTCCAGAGGTCAAACCCTCTAGCGATACGTATCCTTCCATTTCACCCCCCACTTGCCAAACCAACAAGCCAGCCGCGAAAGCTAGCGGAAGGCCAGCACTCAACGGAAACCTGAAGGCCATAAAGGAGAGGGTGAACGCGCTTCCAAACACGAGACCCCACGAAAGCGGCGCGTGGGCCAAATTGTCCGGCCGGTTTCCCGCCAGGAGAATCGAACCCAAGAGCCCTAAAGCGGCGAGATTCAGACACATGGGAACCACCCAGGATTTCAGCGACCGGGCCTCAGGGTTCCATCGCGTTAGCCACGCAAAGCCGATGCCGAAAAGCAGCGCAGAGACCAGAAGCCACAGTCGGGGGTCAAGGGTCATGGTGAATCCAAATTAACCCAGACGCTTGAACCCTGCAAGTAATACAAGTAGAATGGCGCGAATCCAATGGAGGATACTTCATGGTCAAAAAGCAGACGAAAATCGTTGCGACGATTTCCGACCTGATGTGTGACGAAGCGCATATTAAGGCTCTTTACGAAGCGGGCGTCAATGTGGTGCGCCTTAATACTGCCCACCAGAAAGAGGAAGACACCTTGAAGGTGATCAAGAGTGTGCGTAACGTCTCGGACAAGTTGGCTCTGCTCCTCGATACCAAAGGCCCCGAAGTTCGTACTGCAGAAATGTCCGAACCCCTGGAAGTCAGCGAGGGTGAGACCATTCGCATCTACCGGGGGGCGGTTCCTACCGGCCAGAAAGGCTTCCAGACCAACTACGACGGCTTTGTCTCAGAAGTCGCCGTGGGGGCCAGGGTGCTCATAGACGACGGTGAAACAGGAATGATGGTCACTGGAAAGGGCGAGAACTACCTCGAGCTCAAAATAGGAAACAGTGGCAGAATCAAGAACCGGAAGTCAATCAATGCCCCCGATACGGAACTTACCCTTCCTTCCATCACCGAAAAAGACCGAAACTTCCTGAAGTTCGCCGCGGAAACAGACCTAGACTTTGTGGCTCACTCCTTCGTTCGCAATAAACAGGACGTGCTCGACGTCCAAGCCATCCTCGACCAGTATGGCTCCAAGGCCAAGATCATTGCCAAAATAGAAAATATGGAAGGCGTGCGAAACATCGACGAGATTCTTGACTTCGCCTACGGCATCATGGTGGCCCGTGGCGATTTAGGAATTGAGGTACCCGCCGAAGAGGTACCCGTGTACCAAAAAATGATGATACGTAAGTGCATTGCTAGGGGCAAGCCGGTGATTACCGCCACCCAAATGCTTCATACGATGATCGAAAATCCCCGTCCAACCCGGGCCGAGGTCTCAGACGTGGCCAACGCGGTATTTGACGGTACGGATGCGCTCATGCTTTCAGGGGAAACTGCCTACGGCAAGTATCCGCTCGAGGCCGTGGCAACGATGGCCCGCATTGCGAAACAGATCGAAAAAGTCAAGGAACAGATACGAGCCCAGGGAGCCTATAACACCGACAACCCCATTCGCGACTACTTGGCACAGGCGGCGATTCAGGCCATAGAAACACTTCCGGTCAAGGCCGTCGTGTGCGACTCCCTCACCGGACGTTCTGCACGAATCATTTCGACTTACCGCGCAGACGTACCACTTTACGTAAAGTGCCACGACCCACGTGTGGTGCGAGAACTTGCCCTCAGTTACGGCGTGGAAGCCGAGTACCTTCCGCTACCCAAGAACACCAGTGAGCTTATTGTGCAGTCTCTTCAGAGCCTGCTCGACGAAAAAGCCCTCAAAAGAGACGACTTGATCGTGATACTCGCTGGTTCTCCGGGACATAAAGATGGGGGCTCCAATATCCTTGAAATCAACACCGTGCAAAACAGCCTTCAAGGGCGACTGGATGGTTACTGCTGACCAACTTGTGCCCATCAACGAGCAGGGGTAATGGGAAAATGAAGTCAATATTGCTGTTCACCGTGTTGCTCATCGTCACCGGGCCTATCCTCTCCGGGCAGGAGGCATCACCTGCTTCTGACGTGCCGCCACCAACGAGCTTGCTTGAGGGTGCCAGCAAGTTCATTAAAAGTAATCACTTACATCAAATCAGTGGCTTTAGCACCCTGTTGCTGGCCGGATCAACCGGAGCAGCGGGAATTGCGATGGCGTCTGGACTTGATGTTCCTGGCGGTTGGGTCGCTCACAAGGCCTTGGCAGCAGGTACCATCATCGCCGGTGCGGCCACCTTGGGGCTTGGACTCACTGCCTACTCGTCCCGGCTCGACGACGTTTGGCCCCATGCCGCCTTGATGGCCCTTGCCGAAATCGGTTGGATCGCATCCATTAGTTTTGCCGACACCGAATCCGGCCCTAATCCGCAGGGAGTTTTGATTCACCGCGTAAGCGAAGCCGTTTCCACCACTAGCCTCCTCGCGGGTCTGGCCGCCATCATCCTTCTCACTTCAAACTAGGTAAAGGCGTTGTAGAGAGGACCGGAGCGGGCTACCTGCCCGTGAGGACTGACCGAACGGACTGCGCCGCCGGCAGATGCCGCAGCAGCTCCCGCCTCAGACGCCGCGCAGGTACTAACTCAGAGTCTGAGGCCGGAGCGTCGCGAGGACATCTGATGGCAAGCAGGGAGCGAGGGGAGGACCGGAGCGGGCTCCCTGCCCGTGAGGACCGACCGAACGGACTGCGCCGCCGGCAGATGCCGCAGCAGCTCCCGCCTCAGACGCCGCGTTCAATGCGGAAGTTGGAGACCAGCTCACCAAGATGCTCTGCCAGGTGCAACAATTCCTCGGCCGACGAGGAGCTTTCTTCGGCACCCGCGGCGTTAGCTTGAGTCACCCTGTCGATCTGATCAAGACCTTGATTAACTTGGTGAAGGGAAAGGGCCTGCTCTTGAGCTGAGTTTGCCGTTTCGCTGACGAGCTGAAACAGCTTTTCGGAGTCGTCCACAATGGATTGGAACAGAGCCATGGTGCTCTCCGCCTGTTTTTTTCCGCCCTCGACGGCACCAAAGGAAGCGTCCACTACCCCGGTGGTTTCGACCACCGACTGTCCGCTTCGGTTGGCCAGGAGACGAACCTCGTCGGCGACAACGGAAAAACCCTTCCCCGCCGAACCGGCCCGCGCGGCCTCAATGCTCGCATTGAGACTCAGCACGTTTGTTTGAAACGCGATGTCATCAATCGTTTTAACGATGGCCTTGATAGACCGGAAAGACTCAAAAATGTTCTCCATCGAAGCTCGCAAATGTTGCATTTCCGCATAACCAGTGCGCGACCTCTCCAAGGCTCTTTGAGATAATTCTTTTCCTGTATTGGCTTTGGTGAAGTTTTCCTTCGATTGGGTCTGGATGAGCCCTAAGCTGGAATTAATCTCTTCTACCGAAGCAGCCTGTTCGACTGTTCCGCTGGCCAAGGAGCGACCAGCGTCATTGAGCGCCATCGCCCCGGCGGTCACCTTTTCGACCACTTCGCTGATCTGCAACAACAGCGAGCGCAGGGAGGTTTGCATCAGACTCAGACTATTGCCAAACTCGTCCTCCGGGGCAACTTCGTCCAAGTCCGAGGATAGGTCGCCCCTCGAAATCGAGTCGAGAACATCGGCTCGAGTTTTGAGCGAGACCCGCATGGCATTGAGGCTGGAAGCCAAGGCACCCACCTCATCTTTGCGGTCAAAATGCAAGGTGTCAGTAAGGATGCCTTGTTCCACTTTACGGGCTAAGGCGGCACAAGCCTGAAGAGGAACCGTAATGGATCGGATAGCGAACACAAACAAGACCAGGAGCATCAGCACGAGGCCGAGGGTGATACTCGTGGTCGTGATCGCCGTGTTCCATACCCGGGTATCAGTTTCGGCAAGGCTGGAAATCACTTCGAAGGCGCCATGAACCTCACCGACTTTCCAGTTTTCCATTTTGGCACCGGTGGGATCAAGACCATTCTCCGTTCCCCAAAGAGCCTGGCTGGTAGCCGGATCTCCGTGGCACAAAAGACAAGTCTCTGTGAGTACCACTGGCCGAAAGAACCTGACTGAGTTCGTGGCTGGGTCTACCACAGAATACTCTTTGACCTCTCCCTTCTCCAGGAGGTCCAAAACCTTGGATTCCAAAGCATCGGGCTGGTTTTTTGGATTCCGTGGGGAGTGCTTGGGAACACGGAACTCATAGCCGCCTTCTTTGGCGTTGATCATCGCCGATTGGTAGGCGTTGTAGACCGGGACCATGGAAAGCACGAGGTTGATTTCTCTGGCCTTCGCATGGCCTAGGATGTCCTGAGAATTGAAGACCCCAGTGGTCCAATAGTCCTGCATCTTCTGCCTGACGGCCTCCACGTTGAGAACAATGGCCCTGCTCTTGGACAGTATTGAAGCCTGCGATTCCTGCTGAATGGAAGTAATGGTGAAGGCGGCCATCACCATCCCGAAGAAAACCAGGCCTCCAACACTGACAGTCAGAACTTTGGTCAAGATCGACCAGTCTTTGAAGCGGAACATGGCGCACCCCTGAGGGTGGAGTTTAGCTCAGTGCAGTCAACTTTTCCATAGTATTACCCTCAGGAATGCGAAACTGAGCCACCAAGGCTCCCAAACGGGAAGCTAGGTCGGCGAGTTCCTCGGCGGACGAAGAACTCTCTTGGGCTCCTGCGGCATTCGCCTGTGTCACCTGGTCAATCTGATCAAGGCCACTATGAACCTGCCGGATGGCCTGAACCTGCTCCTCGGCCAGCGTAGCGGTCTCAATCACCAGCTGCGACAAGCTCTCCGAGTCTGCCAACAGAGCGCCAAACTGACGGCCGGTCGCATCCACTTGCCTCTTTCCCTCGTCCACCGTTACCGAGGACGAGTCCGCCAGAACTTGGGTTTCGTGTACCGACTGTCCGCTTCGGTTTGCCAGCGAACGAACTTCATCGGCAACGACAGCAAACCCCTTGCCTGCCGCTCCGGCCCGTGCGGCTTCGATGCTGGCGTTGAGGCTCAGCAGGTTGGTCTGAAAAGCGATGTCATCGATGGTCTTGACGACACTTTGGATAGCCCGGAACGACTGCTGGATTCCTCCCATCGTGACCGCCAACGCTTCCATGCTCGCTTGACCTTGCCTCGACCGCTCTAAGGTTTTTTGTGCAAGTTTCTGGCCTTCCAGAGCTTTGGCGTAGTTCCCTTGCGCTTGGGACTGAACCAACGACAGGCTCGCGTTGATTTGTTGGGTGGAAGCGGCCTGCGTCACCGTTCCGTTGGCCAAATCAAGGCCGGCGTCGGCCAAGCCCCGGGCTCCAACGGCCACCTTGGCAACGAGGTCACTCACGTTGCGCATCAAATCACTGAGTGAGCGTTGCATGCGATCAAGGCGGGTACCCAATTCGTCGTTTTGGTCTACTTCGCCCAGATCGGTTGTAAAGTCGCCCTGAGAAATGGTTTCCAGCACCCGGCCTCTGGCCATGAGCGACTGACGCATTGATTCCAGCGAATGAGCAAGTTGGCCCAGCTCGTCGCCACTTGCCAAGACAGTCTTGTCAATAGGGGTTGATAACATTCCACGCGACAACCCTCTCAGGCCGCCTTGCAACGAGCGGACGCGACGCCGGATCCCGGCCACGACCAAGAGCAAGATGGCGGCCCCAACGGCCAGTCCCCCCAGCGCCACGCTCAAAGTCACAGTAAGATTTCTTATCAAGGCACCCAGACGGGCTTGAAGCATGGCATCGAGAACTCGGAAGCCCTCGCTGCCCAAAGACTCGAGGTGGCTGGATACAGAAATGATTGCGGAACTCACCTGCGGGCGGGCCTCGGCATTGCCCCCACTCCAAGCCTTCATGGAATCGCCGAGCTGGCCAGAGGACACGCTGAGCAGGGTAAGCTGCTCATTGACCGATGACTGGTATCCGTCAACAGCGCCGTAGTTGGCTGCGTCGGCGCGCACCGAGCGCTCCAAAAAGTCACCGAGTTCCTTTTCGGCAACTTCCAGATCGAAGGCCCGGGCCTGATACGCGGAAAACTCATCCGCTAGGGGTTGCGGCGCAGCGGGATCAGAGGCGACACGAAGCGCGTCGAGGTCTTGCATCAGGCGCGGCATTGTCTGAAACAGCGACAACATCAAGTAGTAACTGTCGAGGTCAGGGTCGAGCACCAGGCCACTGGAATCGGCCAGGTCGTGTTGGGCGACCAGCAGTTCGGACATGGGTTTGGAAGCTCCCTGACCCTTGAAAATGCCGAGAGCGGCCTCGGCAAGCGGGCGCGATTGGGCGAGGCCATCGCGCTCCTTGTTGGCGGCCACAATCTGCGTCGAGCCGTAGGCGACCAAGGAATTGAGCGACCAGGCCAAGGGTATCAAGAGACAAAAAGCGCCACCAAGGATTTTCATTCGTAGTCCGAGTTTCATGCAAAGCTCCTATCACACAAAAGTCTTGAGAAAATCCTTGTCCAAATTGTATTTCTTTATTCTCAGCCCCATGATTCGCTCGGTGATTCCCAAGGTTTTGGCCGCTTTTGAATAGTTGCCCTTGGACGATTTCAGAGCATCAAGAATGAGTTCACGCTCTACACGGTCCATAGTTTCTTCAAGCGACGTCGAAGGGGCCGTTCCGGTACTTTCCGCACTTTGCAGGCTGGGGGGGAGGTGAATCCCAAGAATCACGTCGTTGTTGGCCAGCAGGACCGCCCGCTCGATGACGTTTTCGAGCTCGCGGACATTACCGGGCCAATAGTAACTCATGAGGAGGTTGATAGCGCTTGTCGCAATGCGTTTGACGGCCTTGCGGCTTCTCTTGTTGTACTTTTCAATGAAATGGTCGGCGAGCAGAAGGATGTCGCTCTTGCGCTCCCGCAGAGGAGGCAGGTGGAGCGGAAACACGTTCAGACGGTAGTACAAGTCCTCGCGGAACTGACCTTTTCCCAGTAATTCCTCCAGATTCCGGTTGGTAGCCGTGATGATGCGAACGTCAATCTTAATGGTACGGCTGCCACCTACCCGTTCAATTTCCCGCTCCTGGAGGACACGCAACAACTTGACCTGCATCGAAGGGCTGAGGTCACCGATTTCATCGAGAAAAATCGTCCCAGTATCGGCCAGTTCAAACCGACCTTTGCGGGTGGCGATAGCCCCGGTAAAGGCCCCTTTCTCATGGCCGAAAAGTTCGCTTTCGATGACGGCTTCGGGCAGTGCTGCGCAATTGACCTTGATAAAAGGGTTTTCCGCGCGGGAGCTGGCGTAATGAAGGGCTTGGGCTATCATTTCTTTGCCGGTGCCACTTTCGCCTCGGATGAGCACCGAGGTGTCGGAGGGTGCTACCTGGGCTACCAATTCGTACAGCGACCGCATAGCGTGGCTCTTGCCGATGATGTTGCTCGGCTGGTAGTTCTCTTTGAGCACGCTTTTGAGCCTGCTGTTCTCTTCCACCAGGACCAACTTCTCTTCAGCAAGCTCCTGCCTCAGGCGCACGGCTTGCGCAATCATAGAACACACGACGGTTATGACCCGCACGTCCGCATCCAGCACAACCGGGTCGCCAAAGACGATGTCGGCGCTAAAGGCACCGAGAACCTCGGTTCCCTGCTTGATGGGAATGCAGAGGAACGAGTGTTCCTTCTCCAATTCGGTCTTACGGGCGCCGGTCCGGTTGAGAAAGTTCGGTTCCCGGGCAATGTTGGGAACAATGGCTGGCTCACCGGTTTGCACCACCCGGCCTGTGATTCCTTCACCTAACTTGTAGCGACCCCGCTTCTGCTCAGCCGGCGTTAGTCCGTAGCTCGACTCTATGACGATTTCGCCAGTTTGCCGATTGAGCAGGGTTATGGAACCGCGCACCAGCGCTAGGTTGGTGGCAACATGAAAGAGTACCGACACAATGACCTGTTTGAGTTCGAAGGTCCGGTCGAGAATCTGGCTCACCTCAAAGAGCAAGGAAAGTTGGCTGGCATTCTCGGAAACCCCTTGGGGTACCAGAGGCAGGGACTTTGGAGCGGGTGGCATAGCTGCATTCTACAATTTGGTAGGCATCTTCTCAAGGGGTTCCCGCTCAAGAACTTAACCCTCGAGGTCTTCGCTTCGCTTGTTGCCGCGGTCGATGGAGCGCAACAACAGGAAATCAACAAAGCCGTAGGCCGCAAATACGAGCAGGAGGGTACGGGCTGCCGAGGCAGGGTCCCAGCCCGAGCCCTGCAACAACAGCCAGAGCACCGTGCAGCAGAGGATGCGAGACAGCAAGTACAGCGACTCCTGATATAGCACCGCTTCCGCCAGCGATAGCCCCTGTTCTCGCGAGAGCAACTCAATGCGCCGCCTCACAATGTTTTCGCCAAACACAAAGGCCAGAGGAACGACAAAACTGTCGAGAAGGGATTTAGTGATCAGCCCGGGAACCGTAGGAAACAACAAATAGAGAAAACGGGAGGCCGCATCACCGGAGTTTCCAATCAACACCATTCTCACCCGGGAAAGTGGATAGCGTGTGAGCAAACGTGCAATTCCGAGGAAGAACACGGCGCTGGCGGCGGCCACCCAGGAGGCAAAGAGTCCGAGATTGAACTCGGTCTTGAGCACCGAAAAGTTCAAGATACCCAAGGCAATCGTTACCACGACCCAATTCAGGTCGGCAAAGAACAGGTAGGCAGTGAACGAACCTTGCCGGGGTGCTTTCACGGTTGCCAAAAGAGGCTTCAAACGAAGGGTCTGGGGGCTAATCGTCAGATAGGGCGACACCACGAGCGCCAGGGTCGCCAAGACGCCGGTGAGGGCGTATACCGAAAGATAGCCCGTTGGGATGACACTGATTCCAGCGGGGGCCGCCGTAGGCCACACCAAGTAATTGATGGCAAAACCCGAGAGCACGGGCAGGATGATTCCCAGAACAATGGCCATGATCTGCAGGTTCATCGACCAGCGGTCACGGCCTTCGTCGGCTACACAGTGCAGAATGGCTAGGTGGCGGGTACTCCAGAAAATCCCTTCCGACACACCCTTGAGGGCGAAGAAGCCGGCCAGAATCAGTGGGTTGCCTAGAGAACCGAACCCCGCAATCAGGTAAAAGCAAGAAAGAGCCATCACCAAAAGATCAAGCCGAAAGCCACGGGACGCCTTGCCCGAGCGCAACAAGTAGGTCCCAACCACGAAGAACACATAGAGCAGCAGAAAATAGATCAGGTTAAAGAAGATGATGCGCTCGAAACTTCCGGTTAGCCTCAAGATAAGCGCGATTTCGAACCCGCCAGCCAAGAGGGCATAGAGGTTGTGGACCAACGTGTAAAACGTGACCTTGCGGCTCTCGGAGGTGAGAAGGGTGCGCTCCAGCCAGCGCGAGGGGAGCCATTTCGTCGTCACGCGAGGTTCACCGGCAAGCCGTCTTGTTCCATCGACCGGTTGGCGGCCAGACCCACCTTGAGCGACTCAAGCCCGTCAGCATAGTCACAGGCCAGCAGCGACCGGTCGCCCGAGCGAATGGCTTCCAAAAAGGCCCTGGCTTGCACCTGAAAGATCTCGGCTTCCGCAGGGAAGGTTTCGAAGCGCTCGGCAGTTTGCAGGGAAGCTTCGAACCCCCAACCGGATAGCCGCACGACGGCCGAGCGGGAGGCGATCACCAAGCCCACGCCGGGTTGTGCCGGCGAACCGGGTTGCCCAAAACACCCGGTTTGAAAGGTCCCGAGGGCGCCATTGGCAAACCTCGTGTTCACCGTGATGGCGTCTTCCACCGTAGCGTTAAGTTCACTGCGGAAGGCCGAGGTACCGAAAGCTTGCACGGTGGTCATTTCTCCCACGATGTAACGCGCGAGATCAACCACATGGGTGCACTGCTCCACAAACTGACCGCCAGACTGCTGTTTGCTGCGCCACCAAGGGGGCCCGGGCATGTCGCCCACCCACCAACCGTTCACCAGCACGGGTTTGTCTGCAGCAGTGGCGAAATGGGCACGAGCCCTCTGCACACCCAGGCGGTAGCGGTTTTGATAACCAACCGACACCAGAGTTCCGGCCCGGGTAAAGGCGGCAAGCGCCCTTTCGGCCGGTTCCAGCGTGTTGGCCAGCGGCTTTTCAATCAAGACGGCCTTCACATGGCTGGCCAAAAACTCTTCCACCTCGCCATGCAGGTGAGGAGGCAGGGTGAGGTACACGGCGTCGGGTTTTTCCGTGGTCACCATGGCACGGTAGTCGCTGTAAGCCCTTGCCCCACAGGTTGCGACAAGTTCTGCTAACCTCGACGAATTACGGCCAGCAACGCCGACCACTTCCACCTTGAGGGCAAGAAGGGCTTCAAGATGGGCCGTGGTAACCCACCCGGTTCCGATGATAGCAATACGCATCGTGGGAGCATACACCGGAACAGGGGTCGACTAAACCAGTTCGCGCTTGCGTTTCTGCGTGTAGCTGTCCATCCACAGGATGGCGACGATGACGGTTCCCTTGAGCATCATCTGGTACCAAGAGGGAATGTTGAGCACGTTCATCGCGTTGTCCAACAGACCAAACAACAGCAGGCCCAATACAGACTGCCAGATACCCCCCACGCCGCCGGCGAAGGAGGTACCCCCCACGACGACTCCGCAGTTGACCACCAGCGCCGTGAAGTCGCCATAGATGGCCGAACCAGTGTTGAGCTTCGAGGATAGAAGCACCCCGCCAAGGGCGGCCATGGTTCCGCTGATGACAAGAGTCATCCACTTGTTGGCAACCACGTTGATACCGGAGTAGCGCGCCACGTCGTAGTCGCCGCCGATGGCGTAGAGATTTCGTCCGAAAGAGGTGTAACGAATCAGCCAGGCGAAGAACACAAAGCAAATCAACATGATGATGACGAGGTTCGGAATGCCGGGAAAATGCCCTTCGGTGAATTGACCGTCACCAAACTGGTACCCGTTAGAGATATTCATGAAATCCGGGTTGTTGGCGGGTACTGGGTGAGCGTCAGAAAGCTGTTGAGCTACGCCGGTGAGAAGCAGGCCGACACCTAACGTGATGATAAAGGGCTCGGTCTTTTGCTGCACCACCAGAAACCCGTTAAAGAAGCCCACCAGGGTGCCGAACAGCACGGCCAACACCAAGGCAAGCGGCATCGGCATGAAGTTCTGCAGCTGTATGGAAAGAATACCTGAAACGACAAGGATGCCGCCGATGGAGAGGTCGCAGCCTCCGGCAATCACCGTGAGTGTAACTCCCAAGCCCAAAATGACCAGAATAGTCGACGAGTTGAGCATATCAAGAAGGTTGTAAGAGCTGAAGAAAATGCGGCTCACATCGCCGCCTGCGGCGACCATAACGAGCAGGATCACGGCGATGGCCACGATAGCCTTCTGCTGAGTGAAGAGGCGGTAGAGGTTGTTCATAGCTGGTTTCCCTGCACTTCTTTGCGGTTGTCGAGCCAAATGGCAAAGACCAGAATGGCGCCACGAGCGGCCCACTGCATGTAAGAAGACACGCCTAGGAGGTTGAGGCAGTTATTGAGCAGGATAACCAGAAGCACCCCCATAACGGTACGCAGTACGCTACCCTTTCCGCCCTTCAGGGTTGTGCCACCAACGACAACGGCCAAAATGGCGTTGGTCTCAAAGCCTGCCCCGATGACCGGTGAAGCCGTGGTGACGCGGGAGAACAGAACAATCGCCCCCAGCGCGGCCATGAAGCCAGCGATGGTATAGATCAGTACGATGGAGCGCTCAATGGGAACCCCAGACAAGCGGGCCGCGGTCTTGTTGCCTCCGGTGAGCGAGATGGCCCTGCCCGCCGCCATTTTGGTATGAAAGATCCACAGCAGGGCCAATGCACCCAAGAAGATGACAAACGACACGGAAAGGGGGCCCACACTGCCTGCGCCGATGGCTTCAAACATATTGGGCATCTCTTTGAGATCCCAGAAGTGAAAGGTTGAGCCGCCAGAATAGATTAGAGCCAAGGAAGAGTAAACGGTGCTCATACCAAAGGTGATGAACAGCGCCTCGGCCTGCGTGGTGGCACCGCTAGTGAGGATCAACCCCGCGTTAATAGCCCCGCAGATCGAACCGATCACCAGGCCGGCAACGAGCGCGCCAACTTGCCCGAGAGGGTCGATGAGAGTAATAGTGACCACGGCCACGAGGTTGATGGTGCCCGCCACCGAAAGGTCAATGAACCCACCCACAATGA
>Ga0209084_1000058_pt1 | contig 109418 bp, 88 predicted proteins | sample C_130820_MF_Meta_FD_187309 | JGI IMG/M metagenome (GOLD analysis project Ga0209084, IMG submission 187309) | Freshwater microbial communities from Lake Croche, Canada to study carbon cycling - C_130820_MF_MetaG (SPAdes) (version 2) | ecosystem: Environmental > Aquatic > Freshwater > Lake... | reverse complement strand
ATAATATGGACTAGTAGACAACAAGCATTAGAAAAAGCAATAGAGGCTGGAAATAAATTATTAGTAGCCGCAGTTCAAGAAACCGATGCACAAACACAACCAAGTTATAAGTCAAATGTGGCGGAAGGCGTGTCGAATAGTTCTGTTATAAGTGCTATCGTTAAGGGCATTACAGAAAAACGACCAGATTTACTAAAATATGGGTCTGATCGTGTAAGTGATGCTATTAATTCTGTTGCAGGCATGGTTGGAAACAATGCACAAGGTATTGAATCGAATAATTTAAATAGCTGGATTAAACAAGTCGAACGCATACTAGCACAACAAATAGACGAAGGTAAACTAACTGCAAACGATTCCCCAGACACATGGATTAAACGTTTCCAGTCTTCCACTCATCCCAATCTAAGTGGCAAAGATCCAGAAACATTAAAAAAAATGGCGCTAGCTGCACGTAGCCGTATGTTGAATAAAACACCATCGTTGCCTAAATCAAAACCTGTTAACGGTAATTACTGGTGGCAAGATAAAAACGAATCTGCCGAACCTGCTAAAATGAGCATGCGTGATTATATTAAAGAAGCAGATCGACTGCACGACCTGATGCAACATTACGATAAAATTGGTGACGAGACCAACTATCAAAAAGCCAAGGCTGCATACTTAGAATTAGAAGACAGTGCCCGCAATGGTATGATTCCCGAGGGCGAAGAAATTAAATCTGGCAGACCGCGTGTACGTAAAGTTAATATCATGAGACCGGACGGTAGCAAGGGCGAAAGATTTGAAGTGTTAAATCATTCAGGTGTGCGTGTTGGTCCATTATTTGATGATGCAAAATGGGCTAAAGAATATCTACAGCGCCACTATCTAAAATTAATAAACTTAGACGAAGAAGCATCATCTAATCCAACTGATACTGTCACCATGGACGTTCCTATGCTATTGCGTGTAATGGAATTTGCTAGAGAAGATGCAAAAACTGACTTAGATTTGCACGATGTGGCAGAAAAACTAGTAAATCTAAGTAGTAATGGTAATACTCTGACCATGAAAGACTACGATCAAGTTGTACCGGCTACCAATGAGCCTGATACACAAGAGCAACCATATGAAGAATCTAAAACAGAAACCAAAAATGTAGTTGGTGGAAGATATTGGGACTCTGCAGAGAAACGTTGGCGAGATCAAGAATAATGAGAGCTGTTGAATTCCTAGTTGAATCAAAGGAATCCTACCAAGTTGTATACAGTGCAATAAAGGATTTACTTCCATTGGCCATGGAAGAACTAGGACTAACTAACTTACCTGAAATTAACATTTTCAAATCAATGAATCAACAAGAGCAGCCTACATTTGGTAGTTTTTCCCCATCAGATATGACCATTAGTTTGGGTATAGATCGCAGACATCCAATTGATATTTGTAGAACACTGGCACACGAACTTGTTCATTTTAAACAACACCAAGAAGATCAACTTAATGCCAACAGCGGCGAAACTGGCAGTGATGAAGAAAACGAAGCTAATAGCGTAGCTGGCATTATTATGCGCAAGTTTAATAAAGCGCATCCAAATTACATTAACGGTTAATACGAACACACTATCTTAGGACCTTTGCGTTATATTAAGTGTGCGCCGGCTGCTGGCGCGGGACGGCCCGATTCGCTACCGGGAATCTCGAAAGTGAGCACTTTTTTTATCTAAACACTTGCTTTTGTGAAATAAGTAATCTATAATTAACTATAATTCACTATAAAGGATCTTTATGACAGCACGTATGTTCAGCGGCGATCAAAAAATTAAACTAACACAAATTATCAATGAAGGCATGCAAGTAATGGCCGAAGTTGAAGCACTAAGCACAGGGCTCAACGAAACCATCAAAGCAATTGCTGAAGAACTTGAAGTTAAGCCTGCTATTCTTAAAAAAGCAATTAAGATAGCCAGCAAGAGTAAACTAGGCGAGACCAATCGCGATCACGACGATCTAAATACTATATTGGAAACTGTAGGCAAGACACTTTGAACGACAGTATCCGTAATGTTTTTACGTGGATCAAAAACGACTATAAAACTAACCCTGTTCGTTTTATCGTTGAAGCTGCGGCTTGGGTTATTTCAATTGGATGCAGTATCACTATGGCACTCACTGTACCTAATCCGCCTCTTATTTACATTTATCCTGTTTTTATTATTCAGTGTTGTATGTATGGGTGGGCTAGTTATAGCCGTAGATCTTTTGGCATGCTGGCAAACTACTCACTGCTGATTACAATTGATAGTATAGGATTAACAAGGATGCTTACACAATGAGTTATGTTGACGCACTTTTTGATAAAGAGAACGACAGGATTCATGTAGTAGAACGAGTAGAAGGTCGCAGGGTATATCAAGAATATCCTGCTAACTATCTATTCTACTACGACGACCCTAGAGGTAAATTTACAACCATATACGGTACGCCTGTCAGCAGGTTTAGTACTCGTAACGGCAAAGAGTTCTATAAAGAAATTAAAATACATCCAAAAAATAAACTGTGGGAATCTGACATTAAACCATTGGTAAGATGTTTAGAAGAAAACTATTTAGGTAAGGATGCACCTAATTTGAACATTTGCTTTTTTGATATTGAGGTGGACTTTGATCCTGTGCGCGGGTACAGCAGACCCGAAGATCCATTTAATCCCATTACTGCAATTTCAGTTTACTTGTCTTGGCTTGATAAATTGATTACACTAGCAGTACCACCAAAAAGCTATAGCTGGGATACTGCACAAGAAGTAGCCAGTCAGTTTGATAATTGTTTTATCTTTGCTCGCGAAGATGATATGATTAAAACATTCCTTGACCTCATTGAGGATGCAGACATACTAAGCGGGTGGAACTCAGAGGGCTTTGACGTTCCGTATATGGTAATGCGTACTATCAAAGTACTCAGCAAAGACGATACCCGTCGTTATTGCTTATGGAATCAATTTCCTAAAAAGAGAACCTTTGAACGTTTTGGTGCTGAAAACATCACATTCGACTTGATTGGTCGTGTGCATATGGACTATATGCAACTGTATCGCAAATACACATATGAAGAACGTCATAGCTACAGCTTAGATGCTATCGGCGAGTACGAACTTGAAGAACGCAAACTCCAGTACGAAGGTACATTGGATCAATTATACAATAAAGATTTTCCTAAATTTATTGACTACAACAGGCAAGACACCATGTTGTTGGCCAAGTTGGATAAGAAACTTCGCTTTATTGATCTTGCCAACGAATTGGCACACGACAATACTGTATTGCTTCCTACTACTATGGGGGCTGTGGCTGTTACCGAACAAGCCATTATTAATGAATCACATCGTCAAGGTTTAATAGTTCAAAATAGGAGTAATCAAGATGAACAAGGTGAAACGCAAGCAGCAGGTGCCTACGTTGCTTACCCCAAAAAGGGTATGCACGAATGGATTGGAGCAATCGACATCAACTCGCTCTATCCCTCGGCTATTCGTGCCCTCAACATGGCATGTGAGACTATTGTCGGACAGCTCAGACAAACAAGGACCGATCAATACATAAAAGAAAAAATGGATGCAGGTTCAAGTTTTGCAGACGCCTGGGAAAACTTGTTTGGTAGCTTAGAATATACCAGTGTAATGAATATGGAGCCTGGCACAGACATAACCATTGACTGGGAGGGCGGCGGTAATGATACTATGTCTGCCGCTGATGTTTGGCGTTTAGTATTCGAAGGCAATCAACCTTGGATACTTAGTGCCAATGGTACTATCTTTAAGTACGATGCTAAAGGTATTGTGCCCGGATTACTGGAACGTTGGTATGCAGAGCGTAAAGAACTTCAGGCTAAGAAGAAGGAAGCTAAAACAAATGAAGATAAAGCATTCTGGGACAAACGTCAGCTGGTTAAAAAGATTAATCTCAACAGCTTGTACGGCGCTATTCTTAATCCTGGCTGTAGGTTTTTTGATAAGCGAATTGGCCAATCGACTACCTTAACTGGGCGTGTTATTGCTAGACATATGGATGCACATACCAATGAATGCATAACAGGCAAGTACGATCATACAGGTGACTCTATTATTTACGGTGACACAGACTCAGTTTATTTCTCAGCGTGGCCAGTTATCAAGGATGACGTTGCTGCTGGTAATATGAAGTGGACTGAAGAAATGTGCATCGAACTGTACGATAACATCGCCGATCAAGTTAATACCAGTTTCCCGGGGTTCATGGAAAGAGCATTCCATTGTCCAAGAGAAATGGGCAGTATTATTGTTGGCGGCCGAGAGCTAGTAGCTAGTAAAGGGTTGTTTATTAAAAAGAAACGCTATGCAGTTCTTATTGTCGACCTTGAAGGAAACAAACAGAATGTCAATGGTAAGTTAGGCAAGGTAAAGGCAATGGGGTTGGACTTAAAGCGTAGTGATACTCCTAAGGTTGTACAAGACTTTTTAAGTGAACTATTATTAGCAGTACTAACAGGTGCCGAGAAGAAAGAAATCTACCAACGTGTGTTAACTTTTAAATTGAGTTTTCAAGAGCGGCCGGCTTGGGAAAAAGGTACACCTAAACGTGTAAACAACTTAACTAAGTTTGCCGAACTTGAGGAACGTAAAGGTAGATCTAATATGCCAGGGCATGTACGTGCAGCAATCAATTGGAATTCGTTGAGGCGTATGAATAGCGACAATCGCAGTATGAGCATAATCGACGGAATGAAAACTATTGTTTGTAAACTAAAAGCAAATCCATTAGGATTTACATCTGTTGGCTATCCAACTGACGAAACTCACATACCACAATGGTTTAAAGACTTACCATTTGATAACGACCTAATGGAAGCAACTATTGTTGACCAAAAGGTTGATAACTTATTAGGAGTTCTGGATTGGGACATTAGAGACAATACCGGAACAAAAACTACATTTGATCAATTATTCACGTTTGAATAATTTCATCGAAACGTTTGCAAAATCTAAATATATCATGTATTATATCAACTATTATAAGGAACCACTATGAAAGACGCACTATTAGATATGGTCAAGCACACACACAACCTGGGTGTGATTGACTTAATTAAAATTACAGGTACAGAAGAAGAAACTCTTGTTAACGCTATTGCAGAAGACAAAAGTGTTATTCTTGATGCTACCTTTCATGGTCCAGTGGCAGAGTTCATTGGACAGTTTGGAATGCCTAACTTGGGCAAACTAAACACTATTTTAAATATTCCTGAATACAAGGAAGATGCACAAATTAGTATTAGCAGACAAACTGTTAATGGTGCCGCAGTACCATCTGGCATCCACTTTGAAAATAAAGTAGGAGACTTTAAAAACGACTATCGCTTTATGGGTGCATCTATTGTTAACGACAAGATCAAAACAATGAAATTTAAAGATGTTAAATGGGGTGTCGATGTTGCTCCTACTGTGCTAGGTATACAACGATTTGTATTTCAAAGCCAGGCTAATAGCGAAGAAACAACATTCATTGCTAAAGTAGAAGGTAAGGATCTTAAATTCTATTTTGGTGACAACAGTACCCATGCAGGTAGCTTTGTATTTGAAACTAATATCTCAGGCAATTTAACAAGAGGTTGGCCATGGCCTGTTAATGTTGTTAAAAACATTTTAGGTTTGCCGGGCGATAAAACTATGCGTTTTAGCGATGAAGGTGCAGCACAGATCACAGTTGATTCTGGCATTGCTGTTTATAATTACACCATACCTGCAATGACAAAATGATAAAAGGTCTCATGGGCGAGCGGCATGTAATAGTTACAGGGGGCGATACCTCTGTGCCTTATATTAGTACCAATTCAAGTAATCCCGCACAAGGTATGCTTCGTATTAACGGTACAAACATGGAGGTGTTTAATGGCGCAAATTGGATTGTCATGAACACCAGCTATGCTACCGTGGGACTCAGCAATCAAGCACAAGAGGCCATAGACTGGGCCCAGTACAAGATGCAGCAAGAACGTGATATAGAATTGCTTAAAGATCAGTATCCACAGCTAGTAGGTGCCATCGAAGAAGTGGAACAAGCTAAAAGTAAATTAGATTTACTATTGGCATTAACAAGAGATTATGATGTCGCAGGATAATTTAACCGCTAAACAAAACGACTACGCTGTATTCTTACCAGCTATATCGGGATTCTATGCTACTTTTGTGGGGAAACAACGTGTTAATAACGACTACGTAGATCCTGCACGTTTTCCTCAAGGCTTAACAGACATGGAGCAGATGAATTGGTTAGATGATCAAAAAGGTCTGTTTCCTTATCGCTGGAGTCTTTATAGTGCAGGGCATGCCAACTTAGATCTGAATAAACCAGACGCCAGTGAGGACATGGTTCGTAATCGCAAGCCTGGCACTTTTATGTTAGGTGATTCGGGCGGATTTCAGATTGCCAAGGGCTTGTGGGAAGGCGAATGGCGTGACCCTAATGGCCCAGAAGTTACACAGAAAATGGCAGCTATGCAGGCATTGGGTATCGAAGCTCGGCCTGTACTAGACAAAGCTGGCAATCCTGTAATGAAAAAAGGTGTACCAAAGACTGTTAACATTAATCACGCCAAACTGTATCAAGATAAAATTGATGCAGCACAAAAGAAACGCGGCGGTGTGCTTACTTGGTTAGATAGTATTTCTGACTATGGAATGATCTTAGATATTCCAACTTGGGTTATTCATGACAAGAAAGCCAGCAATGCCTGCGGTATTACTACCTTGCCAGAGGCGGTTGCAGCAACAAAATACAATAACGAATACTTTATGCGTCATCGCCGTGGCAAGAACAACGGTGGTGCAAAATACTTAAATGTATTGCAAGGTGATAATCATACCAGTGCCGAGGATTGGTATCAGGCTATGAAAGTATTTTGTGATCCTACAGTCTATCCAGATAAACACTTTGATGGTTGGGCAATGGGCGGACAGAATATGTGTGATGTGCATCTTATACTAAAAAGATTAGTAGCATTACGCCACGACAACTTGCTGCAAGAAGGTGTACATGATTGGATGCACTTCTTGGGTACTAGCAAATTAGAGTGGGCAGTATTGTTAACTGACATACAAAGAGCTGTCAGAAAGTACGTCAATCCAGCCTTTACTATCAGCTTTGATTGCGCCAGCCCATTCTTAGCTACTGCCAATGGACAAGTATATCATGAGATTGATTTGCCGCACGAAGGTAAATGGTGTTATCGTATGAGCCCTATTGTAGATGATAAGAAGTATGCAACTGATATGCGCCCATATGGTGTTACTGCTGTACAAGAAAAGTGGGTTAGCCACTTTGACGAAAGTCCCATTAGCAGTCTGCTTAAAATGAAAGACATTTGCTATTACAAGCCGGGTGATGTAAATAAGAATGGCAAAGAAGGTAAAACTAGCTGGGATAGTTTTAGTTATGCATTATTGATGGGACATAATGTATGGACCCACATTGAGGCTGTACAACGTGCTAATAGAACATACGATGCAGGCGAGTATCCTGGTATGATGCGTAAAAACAATGGCGATTATGAAATGTTCAAAGACATAGTAGATGCTATCTTTGCTACAGATGTCAAAGAAGAATCAGAGGCTATCATAGAACACTACCGTAACTATTGGATGGATATTATTGGTGGTCGCGGATTCATTGGCAAGAAGGCCCTTAACGGTCGCACAAAGTTTAATGATTTGTTTGAAGAAAAGGAAATATCATGATTAGAGAAGGTCACGAAGAAGTAAGTTTCTTCTACGGCATTGAAATTGAGCGCACACCTGCATACGGTAAGAAAACCCTGTTTGTAGTCGGAGTACAACCCGAAGATGATATTGCCCAACACATCAACGGATGCGAGCATATCTACTTTGGTGCTAACATGAGTTTTCCCAATCCTGATGTTAACGATGCTAACACTTGGGACCAGTGGCAAGATATGATTACGCCGTTCCTGAGAGCAGGTTACCTGTGCTCATTGGATATCGATGTTCGATCTGTAGAAGGCCTACTAGAGTGCGGCCTTACTGAGTACCACAACTTTATCCCTGTGATATCAGTCAAAATACCCTACTTGCAACAGCTGGGATATAATGCCACTGTCAAAATTGATGACAAAGATTTTGATGCCACCAATCCCGGCGTATGGTGCCATAGCCTACACGCCTTAACCAACCCTGCCAACTTTACCAGCTGGCGGGAATACACCAAAGACTCTGTATTATAATTCAAAGTCATTGACTTTGTTGTCGCCGCAGTGTATACTGCATATCTATCAACTAACTTTATTTAATAAAGATGTTTACACAAACCGAAACTGCACTAGCAGAAAAAAGAAATCGTATTGCCGACCGAGCAAAGAGATTAATTTGGATCACCTTCCGTAAAGAAGGTATCCATATGTATCCAGCAGCAGCAACCGATCCAGCACTGGCAACCGGTGATGAATATGATGTGAGTTTCCTAGGATTTCCGCATCGTCATATATTTCACTTTAAAGTTTCTATCCAAGTATTTCATGCCGATCGTGATATTGAATTTATTCAATTTAAACGTTGGATTGAAAACTTGTACAAAGATTCACTACAACTAGATCATAAAAGCTGCGAAATGATTAGTGATGAACTATATCAAGTTATTGCTACTCGATACCCAGATAGAGATATAGAAATCGAAGTCTCCGAAGATGGAGAGAACGGTTGCAATATTTTTTACCATCGCTACAGTGCCAAACAAATTTCTGTTTAACTTTATTAAAGGATTATATTATGTCTAATCATCAACTTAAAAAATATTTTGTCATGAAACCAGAAGTGAGTCGTATTTTTGACGACCTCGATAAGTATTGCAAATTTTGTGCGGATTATGGTTTTCCGTTTAACGAAGCCCATCTGGGCAATGAGTATAGCCCATTTGGAGACTATATACGTTTCCAGAATGGACGCTGGCCTCGTGACAACTGGGGATGGATGATACGTCAAGGACGTCGTTATGGAAACGATGCTCGTTAATAAGGAATATCATGCGTAAACTTTATTACATGGGTCTTGAACCTTACAAGGCCAGATACACTCTACAACTGCAAGAGTGGAATCGTGCTGTTTTTGAACAACGCGGCATTGACTATGTTATAGTACCCGGCGAAACACTCAGCAACGATCAAGCCATTGTAACTGGACAAGTACTGGATGCACACGGCCGCACATACTTTGGTATGAGCCAGTTGATGAATCTAATTAGAATGATGAAGGCAGGAGAACTCAACAATGAAGATGTTATTTACTTTGAAGACATGTTTCAGCCTGGAATCGAAAGCCTCCCGTATATTCTTAAACAGATCGATAACAGTCACCGGCCTAGGATTTATGTTCGCTGTCTTGCTCAGTCCATTGATCCTGACGATTTTGTTCATGTATGGGGTATGCAAGATTTCATGGGACACTATGAAAAAATGGTGGACAGCTTTGTCGACGGAGTACTGGCCACCAATGAAGAAATGGTAATGCACATGAAGGTTGCAGGCTGGAAAAGTCCTATCTACAATATTTCAGGCTTGGCATTTGGCAAGGCAGAAGTACGTAGCCGTGTGCCTGGCGAACTAAAGGACTTTGGTGATCGCACCATGCGTGTGGGCTTTGCTGCACGTTGGGATCAAGAAAAGCAACCAGACTTTTACATGGATCTTATCGAAGCCTGGCATGCACGTTTTCCGGCACATCCAGTAGAGTTCTGTATCTTCAGTGGTGCAAAACTAAAGAGCAACAACGACAGCTACATGGCTCGTACACACAATCTTGCAGCACGTGGCCTGCTGACAATCTATGAGGACTTGGAAAAGAACGACTACTATGCTCTCCTTAATGATACTCGTGTGCTTTTTAATTGCGCTTTACAAGATTGGGTCTCAAACACTGTATCAGAAGCGGACACTCTTGGTTGTAATGTACTTTACCCTGCTTATCGCAGTTTCCCCGAAACCTTTGCTAACGATCCTACAAGACTTTATATCCCTTGGAGCATCGATGATGCATTGACCAAGCTGGAAGATCTACTGGGTTATGCACACGAACGCCAAGGCGAGATCAGTGACTGGAATGATGGTACCATTGATCGCGTGGTTGATATCTTGCAAGGTACAGGCGAGAAATGGCTGCGTATGAGCACAGACTATCGGAAACACACACACGAAACAAAATATTAATATGAGTAAAAGAGTTGTAATTACTGGTGCATTTGGATTTATTGGCAGTCATACCGCCAAGACTTTTAAAGAAGCAGGGTATTATGTTATCGGTGTTGATCGCACTATAACTATACCCAAGGCTGCACATTATATGGACAATATGCTAGTAGCCGACTACACCGATGTTGCTGCAACTGCTGCAAAAATAAATAATGCAGATGCTATTATACATTGTGCAGGTACAAGTCTAGTAGGTCCTAGCATGACCAATCCTGGTGAATATTATAACAATAATGTGTCAAAAACTAACATTTTGTTAGATCAATTGCACGGTTGGTCAGGTAAAATTGTTTTCAGTAGTAGTGCTGCTACCTACGGTAATTACTGTTCTAATCCTATTAGTGAATCTTCTAAACAAGAACCAATGAATCCATATGGGTGGAGTAAACTCATGTGCGAACAAGTGATTGCAGATCATTGCAATGCACACGGATACAAAGGTATTGCATTACGTTATTTTAATGCCTGCGGAGCGGATGCCGGAGGAGCATTAGGTCATACTGCTGATGCTACACATATCATTCCTCGGATATTAGGTGCATATCAAAATAAGAAATCATTTGTATTAAACGGAAATGATTATGATACCGCAGATGGCACTTGCATACGCGATTATTTGCATGTAACTGATATCGCGCAGGCACATTTAGAATCTGTGTGTTTGGCTGAAAGTTTCGATCCCGGAAGGTTCGAAGCATACAACTTAGGAACTGGCCATGGCTATAGTAATAAAGAAATTATTAATGCATGTAGTTATGCTGTAGGAGATACAATCAATGTAGATATTGGGCCACGCCGTGAGGGTGATCCAGATAAACTTGTAGCCGACAGCGTAAAATTTAAACAACTAACCTCTTGGCGGCCACGCAATAGTACTATCGAAAATATTGTAGCAACTGCATGGCAATGGCAAAAAACCCTATCATAATTATTGACTCTGTTGGTCTAAATAATATATAATACAAACATGGCAATCCTCTGCCTTAACATCGGAGAAAAATAAAATGAGTGAAACAGACAACAAAGAAATTTATCTCGGCGATCATATTCGCTCTAAGATGAAACGCGATAACAAACGCTTTTGGGCAGGCGATAATATTAGCGAATATATCAGCGGATTGGATAAAGACATTTTAATTGACGAAGCTACACTAGCATTTGAAACTGTACTGGATAGATTATTAATTGATCGTGAAACAGATCCTAATAGTAAAGGTACTGCACGTCGATTAGCTAAAATGTATTTTAATGAAATTATGGAAGGTAGATATGAACCAGCACCGAATGCAACGGCTTTTCCAAATGATTCAGCAGATAGATACGAAGGCATGCTTGTGGTTAGAAGTGAACTACGCAGTATGTGTAGCCATCATCACCAGCCTGTATCTGGTGTCGCTTATATTGGGATTATCGCCGCAGAAAAGCTCATTGGTTTGTCTAAGTACACTCGTATTGCTCATTGGTGCGCTCGTCGTGGTACTTTGCAGGAAGAACTGGCCAATGACATTGCTAGAGAAATCCAAAAAGCTACAGGAGCAACAGACCTAGGTGTTTATATCCAAGCTACACATGGATGCTGTGAGAATCGTGGTATCATGGCACATAGCAGTCTAACTCAAACTACTGTGCTTCGAGGTGCATTTCAAACAGATCAAAGCACCAAGAAGGAGTTTTTTGATAACATCAAACTACAGCAGGAGTTTGCACCGCGATGAAAAAATGGAAAATATCACCTCAATACAAAAACAAAATAATTGAGCAGCAATATTGGTATAAAGGCAGTTTGACTATTTCACGGCGTGAGACATTTGAATATTCAGAATTTGTATGCTGGAACCATACCATGCCTGATATGAATTTAGAAAACATTGACGGAATTGAATTAACAAAAGGTACCGAATATAGTTGGAGTTTGTTAACGCTTGTTCCTAAAACTAGTGTATCAGTGGCTGCTTGGTTGTTTCCATCACAAGTCAATAGTGAAGAACAAATTAAAATTAAAAATTTAATTGGAATAGACATTTATAAATCATTGGAAGAATCTGGATGGATTTTTGATCGTTCGGAATACTGGTTTAATGATTTGTTAAAGATAGAAGAAATAGAGGAAGCACAAGATGGCAACTAAAAAAAAGAAATCCGAAGTAGTCAATGCTACTGGGTTGGATGTAGTAAAGATAGTTAAAGGTAATCATTTAACTGTTACAACTTTTCCGAATGGGCGCACTGAATTAAAATGGGATGACGAAGCCTTGCTTAATGAAGTGAAGGCTGCTATACTAAGTGTAGAAGCCCCTGTTAAGACATCTCGTAAAAAATCTGCTGCCTAAGGAGAACCATTGTGCCAAATTGGTGTGATAACAAATTAATTTTAGAACACAACGATCCGGAAGTAATTGAACGTGCTGGTAATGCCTTTGCCAAAGGTGAATTTTTAAACACCTTAGTTCCAAGACCAACAGAACATAACGAAAATTGGTATACATGGAATATTGAAAACTGGGGTACTAAATGGGACATTGGAGAAAACGACGGCTTCTTAGAAGTAACTCCAAATAAAATTACACTTAGTTTTACTAGTGCATGGGCACCACCGTTAATGGCATATAAATCATTACTAGATCAAGGATTTAGTGTATATGCAACTTACTACGAACCAGGAATAGGATTTTGTGGTATTTGGGATAACGGTGACGATCAACAATACGACTACAGTCATTTATCAAAAGAAGAGTTAGTCGATACTATACCCCCTGAACTGGATGAGGAATATGGTATTAGTGATTATTACGACAGTGACGATTTCTTATAATTTTAAGTACTAAATATAAAGCAAGGACAAAAATAATTATGACAAATTCATACAGAGTGTATCCAACATACGACAACGGTAGCATTAGTGTTTATTATAATATTAAGTCTGTAAACAATGATCGCGGTTGGAGCGTAACTGATACATATGTATCCGGATACGGAACTAGAAGTTTAGACAATCCAATTACACAGCAAGAAATAAACGACGACAATATGCATTTTCCAATGGATACATGTGTGTACAAAAATCAATTTCAAACATTCTACAAATTCTACGGTGATTTTACTCAAGAAGAAACAGATAGTATTGGAATTAATTGGGGAAGAGACGGAGTTAACGGAATTGACGATCAATGGATTATTGATGGTTCCTATATGCGTATTAGTAATCCAATTAAAATCTGTCTAGTAGATGAGAATGGTAATATTTTAGAAGATGATGTTCAAGCAGCTCAAATACTAAACGTATCCGAACAATAAGATAAATACATACAGCGGTCTATCGGCATCGTCCCGCTTTACAAACTCCGCCGCCTATGCTATAATTAACATAGGAGAAACAGCATGACCCCAATCACATACAAGTACACTAGTACAAAAGAGTACATAGACGCATTTCCTTGCGCTTATAGACAATGGAGGGCCGATAGTCATTGCAATATGAATCACGGTTACTCGTTTAGTATGAAGTTCTATTTTGGAACCAACGACTTAGACGTTCGCAACTGGGTTGCTGACTACGGCGGATTGAAAGAACTTAAAAAGATATTAGAAGACCAATTTGATCACACAACTCTGGTGGCACATGATGATCCAGAACTTGAGTTCTACAAAGAAATGGAACGCCGTAAGTTGGCCAAACTGACTATCCTGCCAGCCATGGGATGCGAGTCGCTGAGTGACATGCTGTACAAGTATGTCAATGGTGTTTATATCCCCGACTACTGGGGCGAAGGTGAAGCCAAGCGACTGTGGTGTTATCGTGTGGAAGTGCGTGAGACACAGGCCAATATGGCTTTCCGTGAAGGACATCGTGAATGGAACGAGGACTTATTTGCATGAGCATTAGTAACGAAAAATGGATTTATTTAAGAAACGAAATTGAGCATCGCGGCATTTATAGAGTGCCAGATGGGCAAGCAGCAATTCCAGCAAAAGCAGCAAATGATTCTTACTATTGGCAATTCTATTTGCGTAGATGTTTATTTGATCCTAAGTTTGTAACTACAGCAGCAGAACTTCTAATAGAAAAATTGCCGCATACTAATGTGCAAATTGGGGCATGCGAGGATGCAGGAATTACACTAGGATTTGGTATGGCTCAAATATTAGGGTCACCAATGATTAGTTTAAAAAAAACACGTAAATCGTACGGATTATTAAATTTCACCGAAGGCAGAGTAACCGGTAATCCTATTTTACTAGTTGACGACTTAGCAGGTAGCCAAGATACGCTAAAAAAATCAGTTAGATTATTGCAAGCATTTGATTTACCAGTAGCAGATCAATATGTAGCACTAATAAACAAAACAGTAGGTACACATACTGAAAACTATTTAAATCAAAAGCAGTTAATTAGTTTGTTTACCTGCAACGATTTTTCTCTAATGTGGAATGCATATGTTGCAAGATATCAACGTACTCCAGATTTTGGACCTTATTATTAATACTGAAAGACATAGCGAATGAATGCTAAAGAAAAAGAAGTAATGGATATTCTTCAAGAAGAATGTGCAGAGGTAATCCAAGCAGTTAGTAAAATTAATCGCTTTGGAGCCGACAATGTAAAACCGGGTAAACCTAAAACCAATCGAGAGCATCTTGAAGAAGAATTGGGCGATATGCTCGCAATGATTGACATTATGCTTGAGTTGGGTGTAATATCCATAGACAACTTAGAAGTTGCAAAAAAAGCAAAGATTGAAAAACTTAAGAAATGGTCTAACATTTATGAGCAAAATTAAAATAGCAGAGCTGTTCTACAGCATCCAAGGTGAAGGACGTTACATGGGTGTGCCGTCTGTTTTCTTACGTACATTTGGATGTAATTTTAAATGTGCAGGGTTTGGTATGCCACGCGGAGAATTAAGTATGGAGGCTGCTGGTATTGCAGCTACACATTCATTGGTTACCCCTTTTCAAAAGTATGAAGAGCTCCCGTTAGTAAGCACAGGCTGCGATAGCTATGCCAGCTGGGATCCAGCATTTAAAGATCTAAGTCCAATGTTAACGACAGATGCAATTGTAGAACGCATTATGGAAATACTTCCGCATGGTGAGTGGCGCGATGAGCATTTGGTTATCACCGGAGGCGAACCATTGCTGGGATGGCAACGTGCTTATCCAGATTTGTTAAATCATCCTAAGATGGCTGGCTTGAAAGAAATTACATTTGAAACCAATGGTACTCAGAAACTTGCTCTAGACTTTGCTTCGTATTTGCACACATGGAAATCACATCATGATCAAGACTTTTGGCGTGAGATTACCTTCTCAGTAAGTGCCAAATTGCCTTGTAGTGGTGAGCCGTGGGAAGAAGCTATTCTACCCGAAGTAGTTTGTGAATATGAAGAATACGGCACAGCATATTTAAAGTTTGTTATTGCCACACAGGAAGATTTTGAAGATGCAGAACGTGCCATTGCTGAATATCGTGCAGCAGGATTTACAGGGCATGTGTATCTAATGCCAGTGGGCGGTGTTGAAAGTGTGTATGCATTAAACAATCGTAATGTGGCATTGTTGGCAATGAAACACGGACTACGGTACAGTGATAGGCTACAAGTACCGTTATTTAAAAATGAGTGGGGTACTTAATATGAATAAAGAATTACTTAAAAATTTACAATTAATGGCTGGTGGAAGTTTTTATCCTGACATTAATCCGGATATACAAGAGCGTTTTGCAAAACTAATCCTATTAGAGTGCATTGATATATGTGATAAAGGTAGTACTACTCAAATGACCAGTTTGGGAGCAGCTGGCATGATTAAACAACGGTTTGGCATTAACTAGCATGAATTACTTTTTGTGTTTCTTGCTTGGTTATATTATAGGCGTATTATATATGTGCTATCGTTCCAACGAAGATGCTAGAGTAGATAGAGAATAACTATAAAGAAAGATTTAAAATCATGGGACTATTTGATAAAGTATTTGGAAAAAAAGAATCTATGCCGCCACCGGTTGAGGCCAACCCGGTTGTAGTCCCCGAAGAACCCAAAGCACCGAAAGCACGCCGTAGTAAAAGCAAGCCTAAAGAGCCTGTAGTAGCAGTATCGGTAACGTCAGAAAAAGATAAAGCTACTGCTGCCGGTGAACCATGGGTATCTGTTATTGGTGTAGAAATTGATCCTGATAATGTTGGCAATGGTGCATTCGAGCTAGACTGGAATGAGATTTTCTTGGCCAAGTTGGTTCGTGCAGGATACAAAGGAAAGACCGATCAACAAATTGTTGATTTATGGTTCCAAGAAATTTGCCGAAATGTATTAACCGAAGCATTTGAGCAAGAACAAGCAGATCCTGATGCACGTTATGTAAATAAAACAAAATTAGACTCAAATCGATCAGAGTACCGTTGACAGCTAAACAAATCTATGTTAACATTGCGGTATGACTACATACCTACTCATTGATTTAGCAAATACTTATTTCCGGGCTCGTCATGCTGCACACAGAGGCAGTACATTAGAAGAACGAGTGGCATTTGGATTACATGTAACTATGAGCAGCATTAATAAATGCTGGAGAGATCAACGTGCCGATCATGTGGTTATCTGCAACGAAGGCCGATCATGGCGTAAGGACTTTTATCCTCCTTATAAAGCTAATCGTGCAGTAGCCAGAGACGCTGCTACTGTAGCAGAACAAGAAGAAGATAAGATGTTTTGGGAAGGACTTGATTCTCTTAAGGATTTCTTCACCGATCGCACTAACTGTACTACCTTGCGTCATCCCGAGCTAGAAGCAGATGATTTAATTGCAGGGTGGATACAAAGTCATCCACTGGATAATCATGTTATTGTTAGCAGCGACACCGATTTTCATCAGTTGTTGGCTACTAACGTAAAACAATATAATGGTATTGCAGATGAATTGCACACCTTAGATGGCATCCTTGATAAAAAAGGCAAACCTGTAATTGATAAGAAGACCAAAGAACCTAAACGTATCCCCGACCCCAGCTGGATACTATTTGAGAAATGTATGCGTGGCGACCCCACTGATAATGTCTTTAGTGCCTATCCGGGTGTGCGTACTAAAGGCAGCAAGAACAAGGTGGGATTGGAAGAAGCCTACAACGACCGAGATCATAAAGGATTTTCCTGGAACAATCTCATGTTGCAACGTTGGTCTGACCACAATGGTCAAGAGCACAGAGTTAAAGACGACTACGAGCGCAATCGTGTACTAGTTGATTTGTCTGCCCAACCCGATAATATTAAACTGAAGATAGCCGAAACTATTATTAGCAATAGCGTAGTAAAATCCAAACCCATGGTTGGCGCACAGTTTTTAAAATTTTGTGGCAAATTTGAATTAAACAAGTTAAGCGAGAATGCTACTAGTTTTGGTGAATTGCTAGGATCAAGTTATCCCAATCCAGTTATATGATTGATTGTCTAATTATAGGTGACAGCATTGCTGTTGGTACAAAACAGTTTCGCCCTGATTGTGTAGCCATTGCCAAAGGCGGAATTAATAGTTGGCAATGGCGCCGGCAATATCTTGATGGAGATCAAGGTGCATTACCCAAAGCCGAAACGCTAATCATTAGTCTAGGATCAAATGATCACAAAGGTGTACACTCTCGAGAAGAGATTTCACGGATACGTCAATTGGTATCTGCTAAACGTGTCTATTGGATCATGCCTGCTATTAAACCCGAGATACAAGCAATAGTCCGGGAAGTAGCATCTGGCTTCGGCGATACTGTTATTCCTATTACTCGATTACAACCAGATGGTATTCATCCCAGTTGGGCAGGGTATAAAGAGATAGCAGAAAAAACAAAATAAAGGATTAATTATGAGTTCAATGATTGCTAAAACAGTTATTAAAAATAAATTTTGGATTGTCGAAAACAATGGCCAAAAAATAGGTACTATACAGGCCGCGCCCGATGGTGTTGTTCTAGTACGTGGTACATCACGTGAAAAGTTTCCATCATTTAAGATATTAAGTTCTAAATACAACATTGCACCTACCAAGATAGGGAAAGCAAAAAAAGAGAATACCAACCAAGTTCTTGAATTTCCTTGTGATAGTATTCCCTATAATGGCATATTTGATTTAAAGTCCAGGTTGCCGTTGTTTACTAAAGAACCAAAAAGTAAAAGTTTTTACTGTGCAGGGTATTACTTAGTTAATATAGAAGGCGAATGGTCTAGTGTGTTTTGTCCTAAGAAAATTGTGTTAGCCAGAAATAAATTTTTTGGTCCATTTATCACACAGAGCGAAGCAAATTCTAAATTATTGGAAGTAATACAATAAAGAGTTAATTAACTACGCATAAATAAAGTACATGATGATATATCAAAGGACTTAGTTATGAGTAGACCTAAACCTGTTGTAATTTTAGAAAATCTAAATAAAACAAACTATAAATGCGACCAAGTACTAGCGTCGGATGGAATTTGGGCAGTTTATCACAATGGTAAACCTGTAAATTTAAAAACACAAAATATATTAGTAAGCTATCCTGGCCCAAAGTACAGAAAAGTATCTTTTTCAAATCCAGGGCATGCTATTAGTTTAGCCAAAAAATTAAACACTCAATTTAAAACTGAGAGTTTTACCGTTGTTTTATTAAATCAAGGGCCTGTTGTTTATTCAGCTGTATGACAATTGTTAAAACTCAACTTGAATGGTCTAAAGCATTAGTTGAGTTAAAAACAAAAAAATTTCCAGAGCAAGTAGAGCAGCACTCGATCAATTACTTCCGGATAAGGTATTGGTATAATCCTACAAATGATCGTAGCATGCGATTGACTTTTGAAGGATTTTCTGAGTTTGTGGCACTTGGTGTGCAACACTATTCACACAATCTCCAACACAATATTTTACCAAAAACTTTAGTACAATTAGAAAAGTTTTTAACACAACCTTATTTAATAAGGAATGAATCCTCTATTAGCACGTTTGACGATGTTACTAGTTTAGCTCTTACTCTATATAACAATAACCTCCAATCTTACCTAGATCATACGCAGAATATCTCTTGACAAGGTAAATACGTAAGTAGAAACCATGAGTTTCTATTAACATTACACACAGGAGAAAAATATGTTAAACCAGCTAGCCGGTTATTTCCAAAAGATGTTTCAGGCATTTGAAAAGCCACAAACTTACGGATCAGCATTAGAAGAATACATTGTCAGACACGCACCACAAAATACATGTGATGTAGATCGTCTTACACGCCAATTTGATATGCATCACGCAGGAAAGGGTTGGATATGAAATTACTTAAATCAATTTATAACTTTTTGGGCGACATGGGCAAGGCCCGTGCTGCTACTCATCTTGCACAACGTGGCGACCATGTAGGTGCTAAAAGGCTCATGATGGAAGACTTTAAAGGGTGGATTTAATTCACCAAAAAAAACTGTTTAGCTATTGCATTAAGTAGATAAATAAGTTAACATACACACAAGGACACAATTATGTTTACACCCGATTTTTACATCGATCTCTTCCAGTCATCTAAAAGAATGATGACCAACAAAGTCTACACTGACGATAGACTGAATAAAGTTGCAAATAATTTTATTGATGCTCAAACAGTATTTGGTAAAATGATAGTCAACAACACAATCGAAATGCTCACTTATAGCGTTGACTCAATGAGTAAAGTTTTCTATCCTCAAACGGAGGAAAAAACAGTCAAGGCAAAGACTGTCAAAAAATCAGCCGACACAGACATTAACACACAAGGAGAATAATATGTCAACATTTGAACTACCAAAAACACCAGAAATTAAATTCAACAAAAACGGGTATGAAATCCGCACTGATATCTTGGGCATGGCTAAAAGCCTGGTACAAGACGATTTCCATGCTAAATTCCAAGGATGGGAATTGACTGCTACTCGTGACGAGAAGACAGGTCAAATTGTCAGTACAGTAGCAATGCCAACTTTTCCGGGACTGGACAAAGTGCTAGAAACTGCTGAAAAAATGTACGGTTTTGTAAACCAAGGTACTAGCAAAAAGTAAAAACTGCTGAAAAAACCAGCAAAAAGTGGGCTTTAGGCCCACTTTGTTGTTTAAAAACAACAAAAAATCCGTAAAAATTCCATAAAAAACGGTTGACTGCTAGCCCGAAAGGCACTATAATACATACATAGACAGCAACAAACAGGATAGAGATGGAAATAGCAGTAACAGCAGTTTTAGTAATAACAGCAAAGTTCATGGGTATGAATGTTATTGCAGAGCTACTGGCCAATGTATTTCCTGAACTTTCTACTTTGGTTTAACCCTTAACTGAACGGAGTTAATTATGAATCTTAACGTCAACGATACAGTTACTTGGTCTTCTAGTGCAGGCGTTCTCGAAGGTGTTATCACTAACATTTCGTTGAACCTCAACGCTGCCAACCAAGTTGTTCCTTGGATTGATATCTTAGTTGGTCAGATTGCCGGACATGATTATTCAGTTCGCCTGTGTGCCACTCATCAAAATCTCAAGGCAATGCGTGTTACTAAACTTGAAATTGAAACTGTTTAACCTTTAACTAACTGGAGTCTACTATGAACATTACTCAAATTAATACCGCTATCATGTTTGGTGATTTTACTAACGATCAGCTGACCAGCATTATTGATGCAGTTAAGTTTGCCCGTGCCCAACTAACAAAACAGAATCGCCGTGCTCTAGACTTAGGCGACACTGTACAGTTTCGTGACTCCAGGCGCGGAATGTTAGTACGTGGTACTGTTCAAAAAATTGCCATTAAGTTCGTCACAGTGCGAACTACCAACGGTCTTTGGAAAGTTCCTGCCAGCATGTTAGAGCTGGTTTTGGATGAGGCTGTAGTAGCCTAATAGGTGTTGCAAAAATACCACAATCAATACCCATACAATTGTGCGGGTTATTGATTGTATGCTATAATACATTTTTATTTAACTTGAAAGGTTATCATGGCTACTCAGATTTCAGATGCACGTACAGTTACTCCAGTTGAGGCACGTCGTGGTCTCATGCGTTGTTTTAAGAAACAACGACCTGTGTTCTTTTGGGGTCCCCCAGGAATTGGTAAGAGCGAGCTGGTAGCTGGCATTACTGAAGACTTGGGCGGGCATATGATTGATCTGCGTCTAAGCCAGATGGATCCAACTGACCTGCGCGGCATTCCTTTCTTCAACAAAGAAAAAAGTAAAATGGATTGGGCTCCTCCTATTGATTTGCCCGATGAAGAAATGGCCAGTCAGTATCCTATTATTGTTCTGTTCCTTGATGAGCTAAACTCAGCGGCTCCCAGTGTGCAGGCGGCGGCTTATCAACTTATTCTAAACCGTCGTATCGGCAAGTATGTATTGCCTAAGAATGTTGTTATGGTTGCGGCCGGTAATCGCGAAAGCGATAAAGGCGTTACTTTCCGTATGCCTAGTCCATTGAGCAATCGTTTCATTCATATGGAACTACGAGTAGACTTTGAATCCTGGCAGACATGGGCAGTTAACAACAAGATCCATAAAGATGTTGTCGGTTACTTGAGTTTTGCTAAACAAGACTTGTTTGACTTTGACCCACGCTCTAGTACACGGTCCTTTGCTACACCACGTTCGTGGGTCTTTGTTAGCGAACTGCTAGACGACGATGATGGTATGGACTCTGGCACTGTTGACTTGATCTCTGGTGCAGTAGGCGAAGGGCTTGCAGTTAAGTTTATGGCTCATCGTAAAGTAGCAGGTCAGATGCCCGACCCAGTTGAAGTGTTGAAAGGTCGTATCACTGAACTGAAAATTAAAGAGATCAGTGCCATGTACTCTTTGACTATCAGCTTATGCTATGAACTCAAAGATTCTTTTGATAAACTGGGTCCAAAGTCAGAAGAGTGGACTAAGATGACGGATAATTTCTTCCGCTTCATCATGGATAATTTCACTACTGAATTGGTAGTTATGGCATCGCGTATTGCTATTACCACATACGGCATTCCGTTTGTGCCTGGCAAGATCAAGAACTTTGACGAGTTCCATAAGCGTTTTGGTAAGTACGTGGTTGCCGCAGTTAAATAAAAAAGGGGCGCAAGCCTCTTTTTTATCTTGACAAACGGATAAGAATAATGTATAATACAATTTTAACCAGGATATATTATGTCTGACACTACCCTAGCAGAAAAACAAAAAGTCGTTACAGTTACCAATCCTAAAATTGATGCAATTGCCCGCGAAAAACTTATTACAGCTCGTGTAGGTTTGTTATTGCGAGCTGGGTTTTTTGGTAACTTGGCAACTCGGTTAAAACTAATTAACGGCGATAGCTGGTGCTCTACTGCCGCTACCGACGGACGTAATTTTTGGTACAATAGCGAATTCATTAATCGTCTAAGTTTAAAAGAATGCGAGTTCTTGTTTGGGCATGAAGTGTTGCATGTGGTATATGATCATTTAGGACGTCGTGAAAATCGTGACCCGGTGCTTAGTAACATTGCTGCCGACTATTGCGTTAATCAAGATCTAGTAGATCACAATATTGGTCAGAAGATTACCACTGTTCCAATTCTACTAGATCGTAAGTATCGCGGCATGAGCTACGAAGAAGTCTACGACGACTTGTATAAGAATGCTAAAAAGATTGACATTAAAAAATTGATTGATCAAATGCTAGACGAGCATCTAGACGAAGATGACAGTGATGGCAATGGTGATGGTGATCAAGACGGCGATGGCAACGGTCGGCCTAAACTGAGCAAAGACGAACGTAAAGCCTTGCGTGACGAAATCAAAGAAGCAGTATTGCAGGCTGCACAGGCCGCTGGTTCTAATGATTTGCCCGATGGTGTCAAGCGTCTAATTAAAGATATGACTGAGTCGGTTATTGACTGGCGCGAATTGTTGTTGCAACAGATTCAAAGTACAATCAAAGATGACTACAGCTTCATGCGAGTTAACCGCAGAGGCTGGCATATGGATGCTATCCTGCCAGGTACCAAGTATGGAGAAACTGTTGATATCTGTGTAGCCATTGATACTTCAGGTAGCATTGGTAACGAAGAACTTAAAATATTCTTAGGAGAAATCCAAGGCATTATGGATTCTTATACCGACTACAAAATTAAAGTGTGGTGTTTTGATACTGATGTTCATAACATGCAAGAATTCACACAAGACAACATGAAACAAATTTCCGAGTACGAGCCAGCAGGCGGCGGTGGCACTTTGTTCGAAGCCAATTTTGAATTCATGAAAGAGAACGGAATTGAGCCTAAGAAGTTGGTTGTGTTCACTGACGGTTACCCAAATGGGTCTTGGGGTGATGCCAACTACTGCGACACCGTTTGGATTATTAAAGGTAATGAATCTGCTCAACCACCGTTTGGTATCTGGGCTCACTACGAGGATGCAGTCAAATGAAAATTGTAAATCCAGACTCTGTAAAACGTCTTAAACAAGCTCGTCAAGTAATTACAGACTTACAAATTAAGTTACTAGATTGTGAGCGTTACTTGGATGATTTGGCTCGCTCAGCTGAGATTTCAATCATGACAAGTCAGCCACATCTATTAAATAGTTTTGTCGAAACTGCAAACGAGTATCTTAAAGATCGATTAGATTTAGAAGATCTGGCCAACGAAATTGTTTTTAATGACGTTACAATCACTACAGTCATTCCAGATTAATCCGTTAAACGTACACGGATTACGTAAATTAGATCATTGCCCGCCACATTTTTTTGCGGTGGACTTTGATCTAACCGGGCCTGCTAGTCAGATAGTCAATTGGATATTTGAAAATCTTGAAGGTAGGTTTTATTTTGGTGATGTGGTATCTATTGCTGAAGGTAGCAGTGGATTTTCTATGCGTAAACGTGCCGGATTTGAGATACATAGCGAAGCATCGTATTTTGCATTGGTGCTGTCAGACATTAATAGTTTTAAATTATAAAAATTTATTGGCCGATGACCATTACTATTAAATAAGTGTATCATCGGAGAATCAATTTATGTCTGAAGTTTCAAATACTGAATCTAGCGAGATTCCGTCAAACACAACACCAACATTAAGTTTAAACGACTTAAACATAATGTTACAGATTATAGAAACTGTAACAAAAAGAGGCGCCTGGAAACCGGACGAACTTTCAAGTGTGGGCGCAGTATACGATCGTATTACAACTTTTGTTAATGCAGCTAATGCAGCCAAAAATGACGAAACAAACGATAGCACCACTTAAAGGAAATTATTATGTATAAACATATTGGCAAACATAACAACAAAAAAATTGTATTAATATTTAGAACCCTTCCCGGAGAAGATCATATGTGCTTAGTTGCATATAGTGATTTACTTCCAAGAATGTATCACGACACAGTAATGTCGGTTTTAGAAAGTGCGCCGGGTCAAGCAGCCGAAAGTTTGTCAGATGTCTTATTTAGAAATCTAATGTCTGATGGAACTAATTGTCTGGAAGCATTACATAAAAACGGATTACTTAAAAAAATCCCAACCAATCAAGTTATACTAACACCTAATAGCACTAGCTCTGTTCGTTTAGATGAAATGAATACAATCTTAAATGAAATGGCACAAGGCGAAAGTGCAATTAAGCGTCTTGCTGAGTTAGATGCGGATCGTGGAATGTCTGGTAAGAAGCGTAAACCAGAACCAAGAGAAGTAGGAGTCCCTAGCTCTAGTAGATCCATTCCTGCTTCTATTCAAGCACCAGTAGACCAAGTGTTAAGTGATGCCGATTTAGCCAAAGACCGAATCAAACAAGCCGAGACTATGAAAGCCAATGCCGAGCAACTTTTAAAAGAAGCCGATCGTCTGTTAACAGAAGCCGCTGCGCTCGACCCTATAACTGCAAAAAATGTCACCCCAACCAAGAAAAAACCCGCGGTCAAAGCTAAAAAAGATTAATGTTTCTCCTCGAGATCAATGGAAAAAAATTCTTAAAGATGTAGAAAAAAATGAAATTCCTATTACGTTACTTCGGTCGCTTAATGTAAATCTAATAGATGGAACTGTAGTTAATATCGATGTTAAAGAATTGATCGACGAGGGAAACGATCCTAGCGCGATTGAAGAAATGTTAGATTCACGGTTAACAGCCTTGGATCATATTATTGTTGATGTTGACTTTTATGTTGATGTCGACGATGTTGCAAAAGCCATTCAACCCATAACCGACCAAATACTTAAAGACCTATGAACGTAACTTTAGTTTCATTCTCACAACCTACGACTGAATTTCAACAACAAGGTATTAACGATGCACAAGAGCTAATTGCCTACTGTGCTCGTGTAAGCAATCCGTCTAATCAATTCAATACTGAATCTAGTGAGAAACTTATTCGGTACCTGGTTAAACACGCACATTGGAGTCCACTCGAAATGGTTTCGGCTTGTGTAGAAATTGAAACCACACGGGATATTGCACGTCAAATTCTCAGGCACCGTAGTTTTAGTTTCCAAGAGTTTAGTCAACGCTATGCAGACCCTACTAAGGATCTTAGCTTTGTTCTTAGAGAGGCACGCTTACAGGATACCAAGAATAGACAAAACAGCATAGAAATTGATGCTAATGATGCAAAACAACAGGGTATTACTGCCGAGTGGAACCGTAGACAGCAAGAGGTAATAGATCTAGTACATGAGCATTATTCATGGGCAATAGACCAAGGTATTGCTAAAGAGCAGGCTAGAGCTATACTGCCCGAAGGTAATACTGTTAGCCGTTTATATATGAATGGCACATTACGTAGCTGGGTTCACTTTATAGAACTACGTAGTGCAAATGGTACACAAAAAGAACATCAACTTGTGGCATTGGCCTGTGCTAAAGCCATTGCTGCTATATTCCCGATGGCTGAAGAATACGTGTCAGAATAATATATGCAAGAGATCGTTGTCCATACATTTCTAGTAGATGCTTGGGCAGAAGATCCTAGTGTGTATGCCTCTGAGCCTCTATACGAATGGGAGACTAGTGAAGCAGGTCAATGGGTTATGGGACATGCTGTGGAAAAGCCTAGATGGGAACAAGCCATTGACCCCAACAACTACAATTATTCTTTTAAAGTTATTGCTAAGTTACACTCTGAGGATATAACTTATTTTTGCCTAAGATGGCTTTAAATTATTGAACTGGACCTGTATCAATAACTGGATTAGAATTTGTTACAAAAGTTTGCTGATCCGGTTCTGGTACTAAACTCTGAATGTCTTCCCAATTTGGTATTCCAGCTTCCAGTGCTGCTCGTCTTTTAACTTCAGATTCTGGTATAAAGTTTTTTATATATTCGTCTAACTCAGTGCCGTTTATATAAAGCCCATTCTCGTTGATTGGTACATTGATTGCTTTATTCCCGAATCCTTCAAATTCAACATATAAGTGGCCTAGCACTTTATTGAATGCTCTAATGTGATAGTTCATTTGTATATTCCTCTATTTGTTATTTTAATATTTTTCCATTTGCATCATGACATTGTGCGTCCATATGAATCTATCTGGCTCGTCACCTGCTGCATAACATTGATTTTTGCATGCTATTGTAGCAACAAGACCTTGTCCTGCATCAACTACTTCCACAATTCGTTCCCAACGGAATCCATTTACATCTTGCACTGGTAAATAATTGCCTAATGCCTGTGTACTATTAACATACGCACCATTTGGTAATGTCAACGGAGTATTGTCCGATAATGTTAATCTAATACCAGACTCACTGATTAGCGTTAATAAATTCTGTTGACTAATTCTATTACTTATTGTTGTGCCCGGCATTGTACCTTGTCTATCAATTGATAACAACAATAATGGATCACCGACAGCTATCTCAGCTGCTCTTTTAGTTGTATATGGCATATATGCATTAACTGCAACGCTACCGCCGCCGCCACCAAAGCCGCCGCCGCCGCCGCCGAGGCTGCCGCCGCTTTGTGTTACATAGCATGTGTCAGAAGTTGTCAATACGTTAGGAGAACTATATTGGAAAAGCCCATTGAAACTACTGGTGGTAGTAGTGGTCAGATATACACTTACTGTAAATGCTTGAGTTGTAGGGATATCATACGAAGCAGTCACTTCAAAATTTCCCAAATTATTTGTAACAGCAAACGCTCCAGAGCTGGATACAAAACTTGCCGGAACAGTCTCAGTATGATTAACAAACCAATAATATGTACCGTTTACAACATTTGTTCCATTTAAGACGTAAGTGAGTGTACCCCCTTCTGCTACGGTAACAGGAGATACTGACAAACGATATGTAGGAGTAGGGGCAACCGCAGGAGGTGCTGGAGGTGGTGGAGGTGGCGGAGGTGGAGGTGGTACTGGCGGGTAATATGGTGGTGTTTCAGGTGGTGGGTAATATGGTGGTGGGTAATATGGTGGTGGTGGTGGTGTATCGGGTGGTGGTGGTGGTGGTGGTGGGTAATATGGTGGTGGGTAATATGGTGGTGCTACCGGGACACTAGTGCTAGTATCAACAATTTGTATGTAATTACTAGTTGCAATAACAGGACCATATTGGCTACCTGTTCTTAATTGTAGTATGAAAAACTCTGGGCCTTCGTATACTTGGTCTTCAACTCCTCGCAGCGTAAAATTACTAAAGTTGTCATTGATAATTACAGTGCCCCAATTTTGTGCTAGGCCAAAATCGGCTGGAGTGACACCAGGGCTGCCGCCTTCGGCCAGTCCTAGTGTCCAGTATAGAGTTGTACCGTTTGGTACATTTGCTGTTCGTATTTCCCAAAAAACTTGGAATTGATTTTCTCTAATACTTGCACTGTAGCCCATTTTATATTATCCTTTTAGTCTTCTGTACATCATTGCTTCGTATGCTATTAAAATCATTCTAGGGTCCTGAATAGAATTTACTTCTTCTTGAGTAAACTCGATACTTAGTGCATAGTCATCTATGTCCTTTATAATTTGATTTCTTGTCTCCAAGTTTTCGTATCCTGGAATTAATTCGTTTAAATGTATCATATTAGTCTTTCATTGGGCCCCATAGAGCCTTCCAATCTTGTTCACCTACAAATAATCCTATTACAAAACATGTAGGTTCAAATATCAGTCGCACAACTTTACCAAATAGCGATCCTTTTGAACTTTTACCCATTTGATAAGCAAGCTCTTTGGCACGATGAATAGCTATTGGTCTCATAATATCTTCTGCTAATTTGCTTCTACGCATTAACTTAACATACGGAATCCCCCAAAATTGATAACCACGAACAGTAGTTGGGCTAAGGTGGTTAAATGTGAACTCAAGATCGGCACGCCATGTATCACGATCCATTTCACCTTTACGATAGAAATGCGTACAGATTACACGTCCGCCTCCACCACCACCACCACCTCCACCACCACCTCCGCCACCTCCATCGCCGCCGCCATCGCCGTCTCCAAAGCCATGGGCAACGCCAACGCTACCAGTTCCTCCGTCGCCGTCACCTCCGATTGTGCCTCTGCCCTCAGGACCGCCTTTTGCACCGCCAACGCCGCCGTCTCCAACTCCAACTCCAACTCCACCATCACCACCACGGCCGCCGCCACGGCTGCCAGGATCAACATATGGTGCATAGTACGGTGCATAGTACGGTGGGTAATATGGTGGTGGTGGGTAATATGGTGGTGGTGGGTAATATGGTGGTGGTGGTGTTAAGCTGGTATCTAATACTGTAAGTGCAATAGTACTAGAAGATACTATCACTGTTCCGCCAAGTACAATATCCACATAATATGTTAATGTTCCTTCTGTAACTGCATCCGATAGTGCAGTTAACGTAAAAGATCCATAATTGCTAGTCATTGTAAATGACCCAGATGATGCACTAAAGTCACTACCGCTAACAGCACCTCCACCAGTACGATAAAGATTCCAGGTATATGTACCGTTTACTATATAAAATCCTGTCATTATTACAGTAATAGTATCACCTTCGCTCATTGTAATAGTTGGCTGGCCAACGGAGTTAAAAGATACATAATATGTAGAAGGCGGAATATAATTTTGATCCGAGTACCCTTGTACCCAATAGAAAGGTAATGCATATCCCGGAGCATCTGTCATAACCGGATTAACTGTAATTCTGCGTAGTCCGCTTGGATCACAATAAACTGTGGTTCCAGAGGTTAGCCCACTTCCAGCAGGAATAGAATTATAGCTAGTGCCAGACATTTTTATTTTAAATGTATATGTGGTATTACTAGGTATGACAACATACCCAGTTTGAGTTAACGGCCAATAGTTGTAACGACTGTACGGAAAGTTATCATCATCTATTCCGGACACCCTATCAAATGTTCTTATATTTTCTTGTACTAGAATATCCCCAGTAGATGCTACTCGATATATAGCATACGTAATTGGCATATTTGATCTGATAAAATATTCTGCTACAATTTGATAAATTGTTCCTCTTCCAGTTGGATTATTGATAGTAAAAGTAGGCGACTCACCATTTAATGTTGGTGTAACAGCACCAATGCCGCCGCTAACTACAAATGTACCACCCGGCGAAGACCCCAGGGATCCTGCACCATTTATATTTAAACTGGTGGAATCGATTAATATTGGATAACCATACCCTACTGTATACCATGTATATCCAGATGCAGAATTAGAGTAAGAATATTGCACACCACCGTAGTCCACTGGTACTGTTGAATATATTTCTATACTAGTATCTGTTATAGTAACAATACTAGTTGTTGCAACCGGTTCACTATTTTCAGATGTACTTAAACTTATTGTAAATTGTTGGCTAGTTTCAGCTAATAAATCGGCCCTGGCTCTAATACCAAATGTGCCAACGTCGCCTTGAACTAAAAATGAACCTCTACATGCTCTTGAATTATCTTTTGCTATTTGTGCCCTAGTTGCTAAATTTTGAGCATAAGCAGTTGGGTTTTGCTGATTGTATGTTTGAACTGCACTACTAAATGTTGTCTTATTGGTTCCCAATCCGTGTTCCATCCAATACCTTATTTCAACTTCACTCGGAAACGGTTGTGTATCAGGATTGTCTTGATATGCTGCTAACACAGCCGATCTTGAATTAAGAACATATTGCCCCGCTAGTACCCCAGGTAGTAATTCATCTGCATTTCTTTGAGCTAAAATTGTAGATGCTCTTGCGCCACGATATCGAGATGACATATTTTGCTGGAATCCAAGTAATCCCCTGCATCTCCAGTCGGCTATTTCCGCCTCAGTTGGAACCAAAGGTGCATATGCACAACCGGCAAATGCATACAACACTTCCCAACGTGTATTTCTGCCTATTAGGTCTGCTCTTTGCTGTTGATTTGCCAGTTGCAGTGCAGGGTTGGCAGAGTTTGCAGATTGGATTGAAGCTATAAATGTAGCATTGTTTACCCCCAATCCGTAAGTCATCCAATATCTGATATCGCTTTCAATTGGAAACATTGGAGCCTGACTATAATCATAATAAGCAGCCAACACCGCAGCTCGTGTAGCTAGTATAGGTTGTCCGGTAGTGCCTATTGCATCTGCAATTCGATCTGCATCAATTTGTTGTGCAACAGCAGGACTTTTAGTTCTTGTTGTTAGTATAAAGTAGTTAAATGCTGTTAATCCATTTGTCATCCAATACTCAATGACTGCATCAGATGATGGTTTAAGAGGTGCAATGGGATTAGATGCAAATGCATACAACACATCAAATTTTGATGCTGCATAAAAGAAATCTGCTGGTTGTGTAGTTATATGATTAATACGCCAGTATAATCTTGTACCATCAGAAACTCCCGTGGTGTTAATAGTAAAAGTCCCTACACTTCCTTCGTTAACGGCAGCAGGTGTGTTAACAAAATCATATGTTACCTTTGACGTATCAGCAATTAGCACTGGTCCTTCCAACGAAGATCGTTGTAAGGCATCATATACCACCGCAATAGTAACATATTCTTCGCCTTCGGTTATCATGTCTGCTACCACTGTCAAACTGGCTGTTCCTACTCTTCCAACCATTGGGACAGTTTTTGTACTTACAACAAAATCCGGTGGGCTGGCAGTAGACGGTGTAGATACTACTATTTGAGTTAATTTAACTGCTAAGTCAGCGGTTGACACATTACCGGGTGCCAACACTTCAAAATTCATTGTGTCGCCTTCGCTTACTCTATAGATGAAATTTCTGAATCCAACCGCGTTATTATTATAAGTGGTCGCGCTAGCTGTACTATTATCAGCAATAGTAATATTATCGGTCGTTGCAACAACCGGTCCAGTTAAACTGTTTTGTCTTATTTCTACAATGAACTGTTCCGGACCTTCGGTGAGATTATCTGCAACTGCTGAAATCCCAAGTAGACCGGTTTTATTTGGTCTATCATAAAACACATCGCCGGGGGAATGTCCGGGTATAAAATCTTTTTTGTTTGTTAGTGATCTGGGGCCGTCAAGTACATTTATTGATGCGCCGGTAAAAAATTCATTTATTAAATTTGCATCATTGATGCCCCAACTCATTGCTTTTGCTCTATTAACCCAAGAGTTTAATCCCAGTAGATCAGGATTCCTGAATAATCCGTATCGTATTGCTGGGGTTAAATTTGTAGTAAACTGACTGTTTGATGCGTATAAATTAGCGCCAATCCATTGAGCTAATGTCAGATCAGCTCCTACTACATTAAACTCTTGGCTGTATCCGTTTGTGTAAGTATAAGGATTAAATGTAATAATTGTACCACCAACGCTGTCGGGTCTGTCGTAGAAATAAGTCCCAGACTGATTTATGTCAGGTAAAAATGTTTTATTAGATGTTAATGATCTGGCATAGTCCATTTCTGTGCTTGCCCCTCTAAAGAACTGATTAATTAAACTTGTGTTTCCTACACCCCAGTTATTAGCGGTAGCACCTCTAACCCAACCAGCCAATCCAGCTGCATCGGGTTTTCTAAATAATCCGTATTTTGTACCAGTATCTGTATTATATGAGGTATTTGACTGATATAGATTTGTTGCTATCCATTTAGCTAACGTTATTTGCCCGGCATTAAAAGAAAACTCATTAGCGAAACGAGTGTCGTAATCGTATATGGCTTTAGTAACTGTGCTTGCTGTAATAATTCCAAAATCGCTGCCCACTGGGTGTGCATCTATCCCAGGGGCCTGAGCTATGTTCCAATATAAAGTTTCATTTCCAACTGAATATCTTGATGAGACTACTACCCTAGTTGCATATTCATTTTCGTTAATTGTATTAATACTGCCAGGGTTATTTGACGATTCGGCGGCTGTGTATGCTTCTAAAGAAACACTGTTGACATTTTTTAAATTTATTATCCAATGGTCAGATGCAACTGTTATTTTATATTGTTTAGATCCAGAATTTCCATTTATATCAGTTGCTCTGATAGTAATCAAACGTTCTAAGGTTATATAAGTAGTGCCCGATAGTGTTCCATTTGTATTTAATGTCAAACCCGATGGTAATGTTCCTGCGGTTACCGCAAAAGTATACGGCGCTTCTCCGCCTGTTGCACTAATTACCTGTGTATATAAATCACCAATAGTAACAATGCCTAATTCATTTGGAGACAATGTAATCGTAACTGCTAATACACTAAACAGATACGATCTTGTTCCGCTATTTTGATATCCATCGGTTGCTTGTATTGCAAACGAATAATTACCAATTTCAGTTGGCCTTCCGGCTAGAGTAGCACTAACTCCGTTGAATGTTATTCCGGGTGGTAAAGTACCACTGAACACAACCCATGAGTACGACGGTGCTGTATTGATCAATGCTGCACCACCAGTGGCTGTTATTACCTGGCTATATCTTGAATTTAGTTGTATATTGGCTAATACAGCCGTATTAGGAGTAATATAAATGACTACATCATTAACTAAAAATGTGTAATCTCTGGTACCATAGTTTCCATTTTTATCTGTAATTTGCACAGTTAAAGATTTACTTCCTACAGCAACAGAAGTACCCGATAATGTTCCGTTATCAGGGTTTAATAATATTCCAGTTTGAAAAGTATTCTGGCTTATCACCGACCAGGTGTAGGGAGTTGATCCGCCAGTTCCGGTGATATTTTGAGAGTATGGTAATTTTTTAAATGCTGGCGGTAAAGTAACTGGATTTACATTTATAGTAATACGATTTATTGTAAGTATATAAGATTTAGATCCCGAGTTACCATTGGAATCAGTTGCTGTCACTACTATGGCAACAGGTCCTGCTGCTGAAGTTTTTCCTTCACACGATCCGCTTGGTGCTAATTCTATTCCTGTTGGTAATGCACCTTGAGATATAGTAAAATAATAAGGAGCAAGTCCGCCGGTAGCTGTAAACGTTGTTTGATAAAATATATTTGTATAGCCTTCAAGTATTGTCAAAGGTGCCAAATATATACCAGGACCAGTAACAGCCAATTGATAATAAGTTGTACCAAAGTCTGTGTTGATATCAGTGGCTCTGACTGTAAAATTAAATACTCCAACTTCTTTGGGTATTCCTGTTAAAATACCGTTTGGTAACAAATCTAATCCAGTGGGCAAATTCCCACTATAAGAAAATTGGTACGGAGCAGTGCCACCAGTGGCTGTCAATTGTCTTGAATATGCAATATTACTAATTGGTTGAATTAGTGTAAAAGGCAATACAGTAATAGCAACGCCAGTTCCGGACTGGCTAGTATCATTAATTAAAATAGTATCAGATGCTGCTAACACCGTTCCAGTTACGCTATCTTTTCTAAGTTTAGCAATTATCTTTGCAGCGCCTTCGGGCAAACCGTCTGCGGTTATGGTGGTACTAAATGTAGCCGTTTTAGTAGTTAAAACTACATTCCCCGATAGCGAGCTAGATGCGAAGTCTGATACTTTAATGGTCATAATCAATTATTTATTAAGAAGGAAATCCGTTGGTTTTAAACACAAATATTCCGTCTATTAGAGTTCCATAATCACCATTGGCGGCTGTTGCTCTTATAGTAAACGTAGGAGGGTTATTGGGACTGTATACTAAGTTACCAGGAGTACAATCACCATATTGACAATATGTTGTTGTATTTGCTACTCCTTGTATCACAACTGACCCAAATCCCGACGGTATTAATTCATATCCTGGAGGTAAATTTCCCTGTGATATAGTCCATGTAATTTCGCTTGGTGGATTTACAATGCGATATGTATAAGGTATTGTGTTATGCCCAGCTGTCCAATATATACCAACTCTGGGCGCCACACCCGACTCATTGACATAAGTAAATGCCGCACTTAATCTAACCGACCCGTCAATTGTTAATCTGTTGCCAGGTGTGTACGGAGACGGTGGATAATACGGAGGCGTTGGCCCAGGCGTGGGAGGAGGTGGTGGTGGCGGTACATTTGTTGTTTCATGGTCAACAATAGAATATTGTTTATCAATTGAATTACCATACGAGTCACTTGATCTGATAGTGAATGTATAAGTAGCAGCAACACCTGGATTGGCATTTGGTGTTATCAATCCCAGTTCTGATAATGTTAAGTTATATGGTAGCGTTCCTGCAACAACTTGATATGTATAATTGCCTATGCCGCCTGTGGTACTTAACTGTGAATTATAATACGGTGACAAACTTGGACCTACTAGATAAAAATCAGGTAACGAACTTGGAGTTAGTATCAAAGTTTTTCCACTGATTGAAATGCTATAAGTTCTAGACACCGAGTAATTTTCTGAATCTATTGCTTGTATAGTAAAACTAAAAGTTCCTGTACTAGACGGTCGGCCAAATAAATTACCAGTGGGGCCAAGTGTAAGACCATTGGGTATTACACCGCCGGTGAATGTTAATGTGTACGGACTTGCGCCGCCTGTTGCAGAAATGGTACTGTCGTACAAAACACCTCTTTCACCAGTGGTTGCAATGTTACTTAATATAATACTAGGTGGTGGCGGAGTTGATGTATCTGTTACATTTACCCCACCCCATGTAGAAACTACTGCACTATTATAGAATAATTTAACATTAAAAGATTCAGCACCTTCCAATAATTGATCTGCAACTATATGTATACTAGCAATACCGGCTCTTCCAATTGTATTAGGTCTGTCAAAAAAGTCAGTACCTTCATAATACCCAACTGACAAAGACTTTGTGTTGTTTAAACATCTTGTACCATCCTGTATTGTTCCAGGAGCACCTGTACCTAGTGACGCTTTTAAAAAGAAAGCATCAATAAAGGCTTGGTCGCTTACAGCTAAATTGTTGTCTTGTGCATATTTAACCCAGTAACGCAGTCCATTGGCATCTGGTTTCCTGTAAAGGCCATATCTAATTCCGTCTGACGTAAAGAAGGAATTATTGGACAGATAAAAACTACTACCAATTGATTTTGCTAAATTTAATGCTGCTCCGGTTATGTTATATTCATTGCTGAACCCAACGTCGTAATTGTATACACCGGTGTATACATCAATTGTTTCTAAATCAACGTCTGATGCATCTGTCAATTTAGGACCAACTATTCTCAATTGGGATTGTGCCGCTTCAGGAATATTAGTAGGCCAATTAATTATATATGTTAACGCTGATCCTTCGGTGACTGTAATTGGTGAACCAGACACTGCACCTTCACTGTAACCAATTAACGACAACGACCATTGATTAGTTAAAATTGCTAAAGAATATGCTTTTTGTATTGAATTGGTGTTTATGTCTGACGATCTTATAGTAAAATTGTATAAATCAACTACTGTTGGTGTACCAGACAATACTCCAGCACTTGACAATGTAATGCCAGGTGGCAGCGTGCCAGATACCAATGTATAAGTGTAAGGAGCAGTTCCGCCCGACGATGCTAAACTCATTGAATAAGGTATAGAAGTAAGACCGTCGTTTAAAATTGCCGGTAAAACAATTATTTCTACAGGGTCTACCAATAATGCATAAACTTTAGTACCAGTATTACCATTATAATCAGTTACTGTTACTGTAAACGAGTTAACAGTAACTGGTGCAGACGGAACACCAACAATAATTCCGCTAGAACTCAATGACACACCACTAGGCAATGCCCCGCTGGTAACAGCAAAAGAATATGGTGATTGGCCACCGGATACAATTAAAGGTTGAGTATAGTTTACATTTGTTTTAGCTCTCGGCAAGAACGGTGGATCAAAAATTAATACAACTTGTACACACATTACTGTGTAACGTCTAGTAGCGAAGTTTGTAACTGCATCAATAGTTTTTATTTCAAACACGTAAGTCCCAGTCACCGTCGGCGTTCCTGTTACATAACCATTGGCGTTGAAGAAAGTCAACCCAGTTGGTAAAGACCCATATATGATAGAATAAGCATACGGTGAGCTGCCGCCTGCACCGGTTATGTTAATGTTAAATGGCACATTTTTATATACATTAGGAATTGCTCCGGGTAATACCACTACACTCGACGCACCGACGGTTAATGTATATGCTCTGGTACCATAATTTGTATTAAAATCTGTTGCTCTTATTGTAAACGATGATACCCCCGGCATTGTAGGAGATCCACTTATTAATCCTGTATTACCCGATAGTGTTAACCCAGCAGGTAATGTTGAGCCAAGATTCAGTGTATATGTGTAAGGACTTGTACCACCGGTAGCGTATGCAATTTGACTATAAGGAGTATTAACAACCGCAGGTGATAATGATGTTGGATTAATACTAATACCAACCTCATTTACAGCAAAAGCGTATGAGCGAGTTTTAGATGCACCATTTTGGTCAACTGCTTTGATTACAAAATTGTATGTGCCCGGAATGCTTGCAATTCCTCCTAAATCGGCCCTGGTATCCGTCATTGGTGTTAACGAGACTCCCTGTGGCAAAGATCCACTATCCAGAGTAATTATATATGGTGTTGCGCCCCCTGATACATTAACAGAATACGTAAACGGTACATTTTTATTAACAGGAGTAAAGCTAGTTGGTGTTATAGAAATTAATACCTCGTCAATTCTTATGGTATATAAAAATGCATTTGAATTAAATTCAGTGTCAGATGTATTAACCAGGAAAGTTTTACTTTCTACAACTGTTGGAGTACCCGATATTAAACCATTTCCAGAAAACAATGTTAGGCCAGACGGCAGTGAGCCTCTTCCAATGCGGTATGTGTAATTACCAACACCGCCAGTGGCCGACAACTGAGTCTGATACGCTACATCTTTATATCCAGCATCGAACACAGTTGGCGATACGAGAATATTCACTGTTGTATCATCAAAGGTCCAGTATAATTTTGTTCCGTTTGTAACTGGAGCTGTGATAGTAAATGTCATTGTTTCGCCCTCATTGAACGAAACTTTTTGTGGATATATAGCATACGGAACAGAACTTGCGCCGTAAAAATTACTAATTGAAATAGATACCCCAAGTCCAGGGATTTCTACTTCCTCACCAAATGGGTAGCCAGTTCTTCCAATACTAACGTATCCAGATGATGTTGCACGATACTCACTCATGCTAATCGGGTTTACTCCATCAAACTCGCGTTGGATTTCACTCAATGATAATGATGTAAGAGGATTAGTAGTCCAGGATTGTATAGTCACTCTAGTATTCCAATTTTAATTTTAAACAGTTTTTTTAAGAGCATTTATTTCTGCTACAAGTTCTTTAATAGCTTCAACCAACAACGGAATTACTTTTTCATATTGAACTGCTAAATATCCATTATCCCTGACTGTAACGGATTCGGGTAAAACTTTTAATAAATCTTGCGCAAAAAGCCCAGCTTCCCTGACAGTCAGGTCTTTGTCTGTTGCCAAATCATTCCAATTAAATGTAATGCCATTCAATGATGCAACTTTATCTAATGCATCGCTTATGGGTAAAACATTTGTCTTAAGTCGTTCATCGGATGTATAATATGCTGTTACGTCGCCGCCGGCTCTGATAAACCCAGTGGTAGTCAGATTTTTTTGCATGGATACATTGCCATAACACTCTAATGTTTGGTTGCTCAATATTCCTATTGCGTTTGCTGTTGTTATAGTGCCCGTTGGTGTTGTATAGAACACCATCCTGGTAGGCGTAGAAGTTGGACTCCAGTTTTCAGTTGCTTCAAAATTGATACCAATTCTGGTTGTAGTAGCAGAAGTTCCGTTGTAGCCTTGTCCTGCTATTACACCAAGTATATCAGATACTTTGACTGCTTCCCTGCCAGCTCCTGTTCCGTTATTTCTACGTAATGCTATAATAGGAGCATTATTAGCGTTATAAGTTGGACCATTGCCGCCATAACTTTCTGTTAACAGAGTTTGACTTTTTCCATTGTCACCCAATATATGCACTGCGGTATTTAAATTTGGTGCAGGATTTGCAAGGGCAGCACCTATGTTAGTACTAATTGTTAATTTAGAGTCTGGGTTTTCTGCACCAAGACCAAAGAATCCAGAACTAGGTATAAAAGTTATACCTTTGTTTGCTGCAACTTTAAAATCTGGTGTGCCGCCAAAACTATCAACAAACGTTACAAAATGTCTATTAGCACTGGCATTGTCATTGATAATAGTTGGCTTGCCTGCAGATACCCATTCAGTCGAGTTCCATATTTTCAATTGACTAGTACTAGTTTGATACCAGAGTTGTCCGGTTAGCTGATTATCGGGTGCATTATCACTAGCAAAATTTTCTGTTAAGTGAACAAAATTTTCATTAAAGTATTGGCCATATCCTGGGAAATTTTTTCCTATTAATGCAACACTAGCAGAATTTATATCGGCAAAGCCGTCATCGACGATGGATAACAAATCGCCATTTGATTTGTATATATTATATGCCATAGAACTTTAACTCCAAGTTACTAGTATTTACCCATTTATTTAGATATGTCATTATGCTAATCCTGTTAAATTAGTTAGGGATTGTATTCTTACTGTATATTCAATTTGAATTAATCGATTTAAACTTTTCTGAACCGGGTGGAAAATAACATGTGTTAGTAATTTTCCCAAGCCAGCGCCAGTTGCGCTCCATCCTTTAAGTCCCAATTCATCAAACACAAAGGTATCTTCACTGTAAGGACTATTATCAAATGCCAATTGCCCAGCTGGCTCGCCGTAATCCAAAAGACAAGTTACTAAAATGTCAGAATATACAGTACCCGGAACATGACGAACTTCAAGTTTATTCCTAATAGGGTCTGTATTTGTTTCATTTGTATCATCTACAGTTTTAAAAAAGGTAGGATTATATAAGTTAGAATTTTGTGTATTAACATTTGGTGGCAAATAGTTTATGATACCAGTCTGGTCTACTGTAGTACCACCATTTCCAAAATGCATTTCATATATAAAATTACTTGATTTATTGGCTAATCCCATTGCTAATGCTTCACTGATATTTTCATAATGTATTGCATTTTTCTTTTCAACTAAAATAACAGGGCGGGAACTATCCGAAACATCGGATATTTTAATAAAACCTTGTATTCCTGGTTGTATTGTTTCGTGTGATTGCATCATTATCCTTTAAATTTATTAAGCTCTACCGTGGGCTAAAACTTCTCCAGACTCTGGATCAAATATTTTTAAAAACCCTTGCACAGATATACCAGGCTCTTCGTCTGGTTTTTCTACTTTTTCGGATTCCTTTAAAGAATCTTGATCTAACTGAATATTATCATTATTTATCATCTTATTTTTCCAGGTTTATTATAGTCTCAGTGCTCCGGGGAGATTGGAATTTTCAACAGTACTACCTAATAGATGTACCATCGGAGTCCCAGTTCCGCCTACACCTCTGCGTAACTGACCAAGTACATTGTTAGTTTTAGTGTAATACTCAATTAGCTCACCATTTACAAATATTAAACCGGGCGAAATTGAAAGTCTACTAGGTGTATAAAGTTTGCTAGAATCTGACACTGTTATGGTTTGATCTGTAATTAACAAATCTTGTGAGAGCGTAGTTAAACTTTGCGGTGCTGTATTTGAAACAGTTTTTATTTGATTCATGTTTACAAATTTTCTATATCCAACTCCATTATCGTCAACGACACGGATGCTGACAGCATCAAATGTTATACCAGGTAATAATTCCTCTGGGGCATGGCTGAATGTTTCATAAACAAATGCACCACCTGTTAATGTAATTGTTCCTGGCTCAATTCCAGATGCTGTTCCGTACCCAGATGTAGACAACGCAATTGTTGCCGATCCGGTCCCAATCCCAACATCGGTTGCTGTAAATTTCAGTCCTACTTTGTTAGACGAGGCTCCGCATAGTGTAAAATCTGTATTACCTATATTAATAATAATATAGTCTTTACCTAATACAAATCTTCCTGCTGCTATAGAAGTTCCAGTAAACCCGCCACCTTGTATTGCTGTATCAATTATTACATTCTGTTCTCCGGACAGTATAGGTCTATCCAAGCCAGTCATTAGTCTGGATAATGTTTTTGGTATCATTGAGGCAGTGGGATTGTAAAATGCAGTTATTCGATCGTTTGCATTGTCGAATACATTTGACGTTACGCTAACAAATTGAGTTTTATCAAATTTGCTCAATGTTCCAATATTTGAGTTGGTTATATAACATTTCCCTTGGTACGTTACATATACACCATTATCATAGTTAGTATTCGGGGCCCATTCTTGAACTTGAGTGTCGTACGTAACTCTGTCAAATTTCATTACCGTATTAATTTTTCTTATTTTCTTATTCAACAATCTCGGAGATAGTAGAGCTGATTTTGGATGTCCGGCTTGGTATCGACTCATTTGAGTTGCTCCCACTCCGCTAACAACTATTAGTGGTGTAGTAGTATAAAAATCTCCGGGTGTCTTAATGTTCACAGACGATATTGCACCAGCAATTCTTTCGTCTATTACTGCGGTAGCATTGGCACCATATCCTGTTTCATCGGTAGGAACTATAGATATGTCGGGTGTTACGACTTGTCCATTACTAATATAACCAATTCCTGCGTTTGCTATTTCAATTGACCCAATTGAATATCCATGGTGGTTTTTCCAATCTTGATACTCTGGTTTTGTTGCTAATAATACTTGGTCTTTGCCTGGAAATTCTCCATTGGGGCTACGGAATTTTCCTAAATCAAAATCATAATATGATGGTAGGTCAAAATCAGTTACTGTGTTGGTATCTAACGTTTCCAAATTGGAATATTTTAGTATGTATTCTCTAATTTTTGTTCTATAAGGTTTGACTTCATTGATATATTGTTCGTACAGAGTCTGTCTATCTTTAACATACGAAGGCAATTGCACTAACCCTTGCAATTCGTGTGCAACTGTTATAAAACTAGTTTTAAAAATCCAGTCTACATATTTCTGTTCCGACAGTACATATTCAATTACATAGAATAAAAATTGATTGTAATAAATTTCTAAATCTTTTACAAAAATATCTTCTTTAATACCTTTAAATATGTATCGTAGTTCTTCAAAGTAACTATAATCAAATGATAAGAAATCCATTCCTTCGTGATCAAATCCAGATTTATTCCAGAATTCAGAAGATATCTCAATTGTACCCGACTCTATGGCTATTAACTCAAGGGTACTATTTTCATTATATCTATAGATTGAAAATTTACCTTTTCCGTTATCATTAATTTTAACAATATCTCCTATGTCAAAGGTATCTGTGTATGTTAAGTTATAATTGTCAAAACTTTTAGTAACTACTAGTGTATTCTTATCGTGCCCTTTTGCATACCAATCTATAAAATTCCAAAAATTAGTTGTGTTATAAGATTGAATTTTTAACAATAATGGCAAAGGATTAATACCTACACGTTTATAATAAATTGCCCATCTATTTCCGTTATTGATATCTTTGGCAACCAATATACGACTATGGAATACTGTACCAAGCCCAACCCCGGTGCCTGTTGCTTTAAACCTCACGCCAATTTGATTTGCACTTGCACCTAACTCAACAAAATTAGTATTACCAGCTTGTGCAATAATATATTCTGTACCTACTACTAAATCAGTTGGATATATTTCAAATAGATAATCTAACTGTATAAATGTGTCAACTATTAAATCATATTCGGATTTGGCAGGATACGGCTCTGCTGCATAGAAATTATCAGAGTATACTGTTTCTTTATCGAATATGCGTGTTGCAACTGGATATTTTAATATAATTTGATTAATAAATCCAATTATATTGTCGAGCGCTACTAATCTATCAGCTATTATTGATTGTCTTGGGCGATCCGAGACCCCAAGGCGATCGGCAGGTAATAAACTAGGGTCAGGTACTAAATTTTTATTTTCATCTACCCCAACTAAACTATCAATTATTTTTTTCTCAATTCGGGGATGCATTATTGCATTCTTGTTACCTTGTTGAAATAATTCAAATTCACTATGTACAATATTTTCATTTTTAGCTAATGAATATTCAATGTGCAATGCTACTCTATCTTCTAATAGATATTTTCCAATATTATATAATGCAACAGTTTTATTATCAATCAATGCTGCATATGGTATATCTTGTTTTCCAGGATCCGCAACCATTTGCTCTAATCCAGACACGCTATGCGATTTAGATGTTTTCCCTACACTATTCTTAGCTCTGACCCAATAATAATATTTGGTCTTAACTGTCATTGTGATGTCGTCGACATAATATAATGTAGAATACCCCGAGTCGTCTGCATATTTTGGAATACCATCTAATCCAGCAGCAACATACATTGACGGTAATACGTCGCTTGACACCCATTCGTATATAAAAATATTACTTCCAGGAAACACTTTTCCCCAATTGTTTGCTCTATATTCAATAGTACTTTGTTCGTAGTCGTAATATCTGACAGCTTCCAAATCCCACCAGACTAATCCTATTTGTTGTTCACCCCAATTGAATTCACTATCAATTGTCAATGCATCATTTGTACCATTGTTATAAAATGCAGGATCAAACGAAGTAGTAAAATCAATATCAGCTTGTGCCGACCCAAGTATTCTTCCTTTAGCTGGATCAATTATATCTAACTTAACAAGTATATTCTTATTAACATTATCTATTAGATGCATACCACGCATACTGTTAAAATCAACCGACGGTTCCTGATTTTTATATAATTCCCAAACTGCGTTAACCTGGTCGTCAAATACCCGAGGTTTAATGCCGGGTCCCGGTATAAGAGAATTGCTCACTGACGAAACAGTTCCGTAAAAAGTAGGTCCGATAAAATATGGATATGTAGGCCCGGAGTTATTAACAGTAGCAAAATATGCATAGGTACCGTTAGGGTAGTCAGGAGTAATACAATATCTACCGTTATGTTTGTCTAGTGTCCCGTCTTGAGTAAATTCGTAATCTTGTGCAAACATACCCATTGGATATACATTTAAATCGCATGCTTCAGTTGGTGCTCTGTACGAAGGATTTCTAAGTGCATAACCGCTGGTCATCCTTATAATTGGTGTACGAATATTATTTGGATTTGAATAACCATACGGCCCATAAATTGGATAGCCGTCGATTGCAAATCCTAATATTTTACTATGGCCATTGGCATGAGCCAAACCACCGCCTAAATATGCAATAGATAAAATTTCCGACTTATATTCTACATTTACTCTAGTATCACTACCACCAATACCGGTATTCCAGGCCTGTCCAAAAGTAAAACTTCTATAAAAGTATTCGCCGCTAAATGTTGTAGTACCTCCGGCATTATCTATCTTAAAGAAATTGTAATCTGAGAACGATAAGTTATAATTAAATCCCCCAGGGGTACTATAATCAGCAGGTGCTGTAAAATCGGCAGCAATACTACTATAAATTGGAACTCCATTTAAACAAAATCCAATTATTCCGCTGCCAATCGGACTTGCTACAGTAGCAGGTATATTTTTTCCAGCATAAAGAGGCCAAATACGATTATAATTTTGTTTAACTGCGGTTACATCAAACTGTATATTTCCAAATTCGTGATATGGTAATCCAGACGATCTGAATATTATTGAGCCGCTGTCTATTCCCCAGAAATTGTGCAGTCCACCAAAATTTCCAGGATCGCTACTTACAAATTTGTATGTAGCCCAATTTGGACCATTGTTTTCATCCACCCAGACTAAATCTCCAGCTTGCCAAATACTTTTAGTGACATTAGACTCTCTGAGTTCTGTTGTTTTATATCTTGATTTCTGTAATAAAAATAAAGTGCCGGTTCCATAAACTGGAACAGTTTGTATTGATGATATTAAACTTGTAGATATTATACAAATAAAAGTATTCGGTGCTTCAACATTTAATACTTGATAAAAACCGTCGTATAGAGAATTCAAATCTCTGATAGCTATTATATCGGCAATTTGTAAGCCGTGATCATACTTAGTAGTAATAATAACTTTGTTGTCAAGGCCGTAACTAATACCAAGTACTTGATTGTCTACTTCTACTACTTTATAAACTTGCCAATCTTTATTAAAATCCTTAGCTACCCAAAGTTTATATCCATTTACTAGATCAGCCAATATTGTTAAATTTAAGTTTTTATAATTATTAAAATCAAATAATAAGCTATCAACCTCATTGATATTGACATATCCTGCTGTTTTTATATCTGTCTCAAAGTATTCATTCATTGGACGATGCGAAAACAACGGCGATTTAAAATCTATACTTTTGCTTAATAAAGTATTAGGTCGAAAGAATTTTACATTCGGAGGTGGAATTTCTATTCCGTTAATGACTGAAAATACTATTGGATCATCTTGAAACTTCTTTTCATCTAAGATTAAATCAATTGATTGATTTGTTTTAGTTGCTCCATACTCGCCTACTCTTAGACCCCATTCCTCAAATATTTCTACATTGTTTATTGTATTATCAAGACGAGCTTTAAATAGTGCCGATATTGAACTAAATGTGCCTTTTTCTTTTATATAGCCTTGATAAAATTTAGTTTGAGCAATTTGATCCATTCCTAAATCTTCAAGATACGATCTATTCCTATATCCTGTTAACCCATTACTGAATCCTGAAAAGTAACTATCTATATTTGGAGTATCCAAGCTATACACCGTATTAAACTTAGACGCATTTTGAGAAAAGTTTGGTACTAATTTTGCTACAATTTTACGATCAGTTATACTCCATAGATCATGTTTAAATGTATCTGTCCCAGATATATCTGCTATAGCTGTATAGTTTTGTTTTTTATATTGAATAATATCTGCTTTTTTGTAATCTCTGCCAGGGGTCCATTGTTCAATATATCCTGTGTTGTAAATAAATCCAGGTATGTTTAATGATCCGTCCCACCCAGTGGTTTTAGATCCAATTAGTTTTAATCTATACTGTCGACTGCCCAATTCTGGTTTATATATAACATCAGCAAACACAGTTGTGTTGTCAAATACTAATACATGTTCATATTGAACCAACTGCAATTCTATAAATGCAATAGTTTGTCCAGAAATTACAGTAACAGTTGTACGTCCCGGTTCTTTTAATACTGCAATTTCGTCGGCTTTGATAACATTAAAATTTGGTCCCAATACTTGAGTATTAGAAGTTTGCCCAATGACTGTATCCACAACTGAATCAGTTGAAAACAATTGTAGTGTGTAATGAACTGGGCTTAATACTAATATATTACCTTCGTTCCACCCTTGCAAAGTCCAACCTAAAAATTCTTTTGCACTTAGTATCCAATTTTTTACTTCACCAAGATCTGAATCATATGCTTCAAATATAAAACCCTGGGACATTAAAAATCGTTCGTAGCCAACTAAAAAGTCAACTAACTCTTGCGATGAACCAAATTCAAATCCATACGGTACATTTATTTTTTGATCAATGTAATCTTTATATATAATTGCAGTTGCTGTTACTGCTTCAATTCTATAAAAATTGCCATTTATTAAACTAGGTATAACTGTAAAATAAGGATATTTTAAATTATATCCATTGATAACATAACCGCCTGTAGTTTTAGAAATAATAACCCCACTGTAGGTTGCACTACGTATAGGCGAGCTTTTATTTAAATGAACAATGTAATTTTCAGATGGAATAATAGCAGATTGATTTACACTGTTAGGACTATACTGTTCTACCAGAGCAGTGAAATAAGATTTATCACTATAACCAGACATCCTATATCCTAGTCTAATATCCAGATTACTAATTGTAGTTCTTATTTTTTGTGCAGCATTAATTCCTAAATTAGTCAGATAACCATGTATCCAATTTACGTAACTTGACGATCTGGTTATTGCACCTGACACTACTTCTCCGTTAATTAGCAACGACTCTGGAGTTATTCTCTTTTTATTATTTTTTAAAACATACTGATTTATTACCGGATCGTTGATATACGAAGAGGTATTAAAAAATAATCCAAAATACTTAGCAGGTTTTAATAACGCTATTGCACGATGTAATGAAAATACATATTCGCTGGTATTTCTCCAGGCCGACTCAACTGGCCCTTGATCTCCTATTGCATAACTTTGATTAAATGTAGTCCCATTATATTTCTTTACTAATTTAGACACCGGAGGTAATAATTCCCCGGCATCATTAACTGGAATAATTTTCAATAATCCAGGCCTTGCATATTGTGTATTAGTGGTACGATCGCCGCGATTAAATCCATATGCCAAATCGGTCCACATTTGAGTTTTGGAAGGTGTATAGGGGGCGGCGCCATATGTAGGTTCCCACCAGACTGGTTTATTTTGTAGTCCTAACATTTCCCATGGGTGTGTGTGCGGGCGACACGTATCATAGAAATATTGATAAATTCCTTTCCAATAACCTGGCAACAATTCATCATTAATAGAATCAGATGCTTGATTATAATTCCAGCTGAATTCGTTATTGGATAAGAAATATTCATTGCTGCCAATGTCTAGTTGATTAGTTCCTATCCATTTTAAAAAATCAGAATTTAATACTTCATTAAATTCAAGCCTGGTATAGTCATTATTTCTAAACTTGCCGGGTACAAATGTAAATACATCAAATAATTCAGCATTGTATTCTACTTTAATGTTATTAAATATTCTTTTTTCAAGTTCTAGTAGATAGTCGTCCCGCAAATCATTAAAAACTGGAAGTCTACTTCCGTCATGTCCTTGTATTACATTTATAGGTGTTCTGAATGCTGTATCTACAAATATACTTGGAACAAATTTAGGATACATTCCCATTTTAGTAGGTGTTTCGGGCACATAACTACCGTCAGTATTTTTGTAACCTTTTATTGTAAGTAAATCACCCTCGTACAATAACACACTATCACTAATAGTAATATAAGGATTACCATTAGTAATGGTGTATTCAACATCAATGACTAATAATCTATTATTAAGATAAACAAGAACAGCACAATTTGATGGACCATTTTTTGGATACATTTTATCGCCAATTGGCGATAGATATATATTATTCAGTGTATACAGTCTAGTCTGTGCATTAATTATTTTATATGTATCTAATACAACATCATCGCCCCATGGAATCATATCTGAATAATGCCACGGAAATGTTTGATTTTTTACACCGTTGATAATTTTTAATATCATATCAACACCAGCTGGTGTATTATTACGGGGAAGCCCCGGTGTGTTTACACATAGTTCTAAAAACTTATTTTTAAATTTTGAATAATCACTACGTGCAAATTCAATACTATTAATAAAATTAAGATGCGGATCAATTAAAAACAACGATGCATAAATTGTAGGCGCCGAGTGTTGTAGAATTAAACCATTTTGTGCATTAGTATTCAGATCACGTAGATTATTTGATGAAATAGGATTTCCAATTAATCCAATAGTATTTTTTCCAATAGCATTCCAATGCCCTCTGAGTTGTCCTAGTGTTACGTTTGTTATATCATAGTTTTGTGCATTAAATTCTAAGTTACTTGGAATTTGATAATAACCAAGATCACTAATTGATTTTTTATTATAAATTAATATATCAATCTTATCACCGTCAAGGACTGTAGTTAATATATTAACAGCATGTCTGATCCCTACCGTTTCTATAACAAAATCTTCATTTTTAATTAGTACATTATTAACAAAAACTTTTATGTTTGGCTGATTTACTATATCACCGGGCAGTATATCAATTTCAAAATAGTTAGTTGTACCATCGGACAAATCTGCTATATGTTGATATTGTTTTGTAGGCTCTGATATAGATTGCCAAACAGTGAGCAAGCTATAAGTATTTCTTCCAGTGCGTTTACTTAAATACCCAATCGACGAAATATTTAATGTTTTATAATCATATGGTTTATATGTAAATGTATCAGTTTCAAAAGAATTTACAAAATTGATATCTGATATTGAATTACCTATGCCAGTATACCGCAATTTGATACCAAGTATAGGATCTGATATACTACTGCCTATGTCATAAGAAAATACAGTTGTTCCAGCAAATTTACTTTCGGTGTACTTAGATGGACTAGATAAACTAATGCCATCTTTATCAACTACATCAAATTTAATAGGAGTGTTAACATCTTTTTTATATTGTGCATATGCCCAGACTCCTGAATTTAACCAGAATGTGTTTTTTTGATTAAGTCCAGTCCTGACAACCACCGAATCATTATTGACTGCTGTCTTTATTTTGCGTAAAGTAATTTTAGGATAATTAAATTTTACAACTACTTCGTTACGAGTCACTAATGCAGGCGACTCTAAAATCATTTCGTTGTTACTAAAAATTGATTTTATTTTTCCAATATACGTATTATCCACTGCATATAACAATGTACCCGGTATATATTGATCTCTGAATGTTGTTCTATTACCATCTAATATTTTTTCATAAACTCGATTTGATCCCTGACGTATGTTAACATATCCGGTGCCAACTCCATTAAATGATGTTGCAGTAGTTTGATTTTTAAATTCAATTCTAAATAATGCATTTCTAACATTACTACTAATATCATTGGGGAAAATAGCTACTTGATTTTCTATATAATTTAAACGTCTAATAGACGCATCATTGACATATTTGTCATTAACATCAGTGTATGCATTTAATATTTTTTCGCCAGTTCCTACAAAATTAGTGTCGGCCCTATCTATTATAGCAAGAAAGTTCTTTCCACTATTAAATAATTGTAAATCTTCTTCAAATTCGATGATTGGTCTATTTGCTCTTTTAGTTGGATCAATCTTTACTGTTGTTTTATTATATTCAGCTGCTTTTGCAATTATATCTTCGTGGAACCATCTATTGCCGCGAGCCCATGCATTTAAATCTGTTGTTGATTTATTCATAACAATATAGTCGGGTATAGCGACACTGTTTGCTATTGGTTGATCTAATCCAAGAGTATCAAATGGTTCTTGATCAAATGGCACACTAGATTTCGTGTCAACGCTCTCAACAGATTCTAATAATATTATATCAATTAATTTAATTGATTTTCCAACACCTTCAATGATATATTTTGAATTGCGATACGAATTAGGAAATACAGTGTTATCAAAAACAACTGTTAACCCATTGGTAAACACTACACCGTTAGGACTAGTGTATGTAACCTTGCCCAATATATCCGAATTAACATTAATTGCATTACCCGGAAAATCAACAATGTTGATTTTTCCCACTATAGATTCATTGTTTTCGTCTTGATAAAACAATGTTGATAAAGGTGCAGTAATTGGAGGAGATAGTACTAAATTATCTCCTGAATTTTTAAAGAATTCTTTACCAGCATTTGCTCCATAATTAATTCTAATTTTATACCCCAACGGTATTGTTCTAACAAACTCCATTTGTATTTTAGAATTTTGATTAATAGTAATTTTCCAAAGACCATGTCGTTTATCTATTGGTACTGGATTACCCGTATAATCAATCCAGTTATCAGGATTTGTACTAGTTGATGTAAAAACAACATAATAACCTTGTGGATATCGAGTTGAACCTTCAATTTGATCCATTGCATTATTACCGTTTACCCAAAACTGACCGTCAATTGCAGAGAACGGTTCACTAATAGCATAATCAATAAATCCCAATGATGGCATTTTAAAATAATAATCTTGCGAATCTTTGTCTGGCACAGTAAAAGTAATAGTTCCGGATTCGGCACCGTTATTTTCAATGCCAATAATATCTCTAGTAGAGATAGTTTGATTAAAATCTTTAAAGCCATCTATACCAACTTCTGTTTGAATCCAAAATTTGGCACCGGGCTGGTTGACGTTAAATTTATATACTGCGCCACGTACTAATGTTATAGTTGAATTTGGAGTGGAGTCTTGATTTATAGTAGCATAACCGCCTGGATCATTTCTAGTAATGACAAATGTTCTATCATTGCCGGGTGTGCCTGCAGATACTGTTACAGGATCGGTACCTGTTGGTAACCAAAAATATCTGGTATAGTTAATAAATTTGTCAAAATTAATTCTAGGATTAAAACTATAATATTCTGATTCAAATAATCTATTATGATTTTCTGTTATCCCGCCATGATTTGCAACTTTTTCTAATAGGTCTTGGTAATCTGCATATAGGTCAATACCATTACTAGTATTTTTAATAACAACAGCCGGTTCAAATTGATAATTTTCTCTGCTAACTGTAGGCTCGTTGATAAAATTATCACTAGGTTTATTAACCGGTGAAAACTTTCTTCCTATAAATCCATTGAACTTGGAAATATCTGGTTCGCTGACCAATTGATCTAGTGTTGCACCAAGAAATTTCTTATTGGTTTCCGTTTGAAATATACTCGGAAGAAGATTTAGTGTCTTTCTAGTTGCCATTGTTTACCTATTGTAATATTTTAATAAGTCAGGGACACGCCTTGATTTAATTGCATTGCCGTAACTGCGCTTATGATTTCGACATTTTCAACTGTAGCAGCACTAATAATAATTTCATTTGCCTCTGCATTAATTTGATAAAGAGTACCAAATTTAATTGTACTATCTCTTGGAACAATAATAATACTAGCAATGTTAGGGCTTAAAATTTGATGTAAATAGGCAGACAATTCACTGAAATAAAATGTTTCACCAAAGTCCCAATTGTCAATACTAAAATAGTCATTTATAGCATTAATAACAGACACTTTGATATCTGCATCACTGATATTCAAATTTGGATTTTTTACAACTTTAAATATTGCCTGTAAATTATTAATAGCTTTTAATCCAAAAATAGGTTTATATATTGCATTTTGAAATACAACAGTGTCGCTGATTGATTTAATTTCATTTAGTCCTGAGAACGATAACGATAACTCAGTGCTAGTAGGCGGTGACGGCTGACTAATTGAATTTGATGTATCGTTGATCCATGCTCTATAGTCGGTGTCGTATGCAGATGTTAGAAGATATATATCTATAATATTACTAACACTAGGATCAATCCTACGTGTATTAGGAGAATTATGTCTATATTGATAATTCAGATTTTGTCTGCCAGTAAAATATTTGTATTTTGTTAAACTTTCACTAACATAGTTAGCGTTTTCGGTCTTTGAATGCAAAATTGAATAAAATGCATCATCGCCGGGCGCATAAAATATATCTCCCACTGAGTAAGATGCCGATACGGCAACAATTTGTGACCTTGTATTGAACTGCGTAGTAACTCTTGACAGATCTAATATATCCAAGTTTACGTATTTTGTATATCCTGTACTTGTAGTTAATTCAAAAAATACCAATTTGCTTATTGGATTCACTTCTGGATTAACCACTATGTTAAATATGTTTGGATCGTCAGGAACTCCGTCATTGTCAGAATCTGAATATGTTATATATATTCTACTACTGTCAATGGTACCATCCGAATTAGTTACTTTGTCTAAAACATCCCATACAACTGTTTTTCCAATTGGCATTGGTGAGTCGGGCCCGGGATTCGTTCCAAGTATTTTTATATGATCGTATATCACACTTGCTGTTTTACTATCATATACTTTTAATGCTTGATCATAGTAAAATGTGGTTTCCATTGGGCTATAGAAGATATAATTAATACCTTTATAACTAACAAGATATGTTCCATTTTCATTGCTGTAATCAAATTTAATTGACCATTTATCATTTGTTATGTCTGTTGGGCTTGCTAATTGCCAATTTTGCATTGTTGAATTATATAATATAGCAAAATTCTTATAAGATGTTATATTATTAACTAATGCGGTTGTAAATCCTGCTCCAAAATTAGTTTTGTATGCTGGCACAATATATTTAATTATAGCCCCTGTAGGTATTTTAGTGTTCAATGATACTGGCCCTGCACCATTGGTAAAATTACCCAATCCATCATTTGTACCATCACCAATGATATCAACCACAGCCGCATATAATTCAAGTTTATCTTCAGGGCCAACCGGTGCTCCTGTTATTAAGTTATTTCCTGCATTGAAGTAACTACCGTTCGGAGCAACAAATCTTATTATTGCACCTGCTCTGAGGTATTTTGCTACAGACCCCAATGCTCGAACCGATAAAGGAGTAAACGCAGGTCCAATGAAATATCCATTTGAGCTATTACTTCCTACCGTACTTAAATGCCAAGATATAGATGCCTCTATTGCTTGACCAACTGTTGTTGCAAAATAATTAGGATCTCTTGTGTCATGATCAGTTGCTATAAAATTAACGCCCGGTGCATTCCTACTAGCCCCTAATAGGGTAAAGTCGGTGACGCCAACTTTATTAATGATATAACGTCTACCTGTAACCAAAGCAGTAGCCGGTGTTAAGCTATTAGCAGAATTAATAATTGTTAAATTTTTATAATAGTAATGCAACGATCTTTTATCAGGAATAATTTTATTAATTATTTGATTATATACAATTTTACGAACATCGTTAGCAGATACAAATCCAAACGAAAATGTGTTTATGAAATTTTCAGTGTAAATTGCACCATCTTGACCAAATGTATTAGTGCTACTGTACTTTCCAGTTGTATCTAACATGTCAAGATACCTACTTAAACCGCTACTAGTTCTATTAATAGACTTGGCTTTAATAATATTGCTGAAAGATGTGTAAGGCAATATGTTATAGTCTTCACCGGTTATCATACGATTTTGCGTATAATATTGTTGTGGTGCTTTTTGTCTTATTGCATCTGTTGACTCAGTTGGTACTGCATTTACTACTGTATATTTTAAACTAGCACGAATTGTAACTGTTTCTGGCCTATTTTTTCTACTAATATATCTAATAGATATAGCAATAGATCGCATCTCGTTGGGTGTTATTTTATAATTTAATCCATTACTAGTTCTATAGTATAATCTGAAGTCGCCTTGTGGCACATTTGAGAATGATCCGTCACCAAAAGTTAAGTTAATTTGGTCTGATGTTCTTGTACCAATTTGATATAAATTTCTATCTTCAACTTTGTTGTATATAATGTTAATACCAGTAGTAGAAGGAACAGCCGACCATAGTGATTGCGTTGTACCGTCGGTGTTTAATTTATATAACCATACATCAGTATTGTTAATATTGTTAATATCAATGCTAACAACTTTGTTTGGCACAGCCTCGGGTATATTAAAATCAAAACTAGACATTTCGCCTTGTTTGAAATAAAAGAAAAATCCTGTACTGTTACTGGAGTTGCCGTTGTTGTCAGATCTATACAAAACATTAAACGCTTTTTCGTAGTCGGGCGCAGCTTCGTATATATATGTTTTTCCTAAACTTGTTCCGCTAACCACTTCAAATGAAGATGTAGTATCTTCAATTGTTGCTTCAAATCTGAAAATAGGAACCGCAGTAGTTATATTGTTTATGCTGTATTCGTCAGTCATAATTCCATTTATAACTTGACTATGAGCAGGTTTTCCTATTATTTGGCTACCAACCAACGATGCATTTAAAATGGTAGTAAATTGTTCTAGCCAATTATCATTAGCTGGGTCATTCCAAGTAATAATAGTATTACTTAGATCAAATCCATTGCTATCAAATAGCGATTCGGTAGTGCTTACACTTTCAATTTTTAAATATCCACTAGCCGGTACATTTCTTTTAGGGTTGTAGCTAACCAATTTTGCTAGTTTTAATATACTTTCTCTGCGTTCAGCAGTGTCAATAAAGTTTTCTCGAGCATTTAAATCGGTCCTAAATGCTAAATTTTGCCCCATGAATGCTATTAAATCAATCAATGCAACAAATTCACTACTTTCTGTAAAATCGTTAAAGTCCTCAGGATAGTATAGCTTGATATAATCAATCATACTCTTGCGCAGAGTTTCAAAGTCGTAGGTAGTAAAATCGGCCTCGCGGAAGGTCTGATAGATTTTTTTCCAGTTTTCTGCTGCGAGCAGTCCGGTTTGTCGAGATATAATAGCCATGTTATAAGACTCTGTTCATATATTTATTATGTAATAAAAGTGGGTTGTTAACTATAAGTTAATTGATTTGAAGCTCTACTAAATTTTAACGCCATTGTTCCAGTTTGATTCGTTAATACATAACGTATATTCAAATTGATCTGAATCCCGTGTTCAAATTCAGTCACTGATATTCTATCAGCCGAAATTCTTGGATCGTAGTCAATGATTTCTTTAACGTCTTGGGACACTAATGCTTTAATATCCGGGGACATTGGTTCAAATAAAAGACCCCAAATAATTGTCCCAAATTTTGGATTCATTAGTTTTTCACCTTTGCGAATTGAAAAATGATTAAATAAATCTTGCTTAATCAAGTCAAAGTCAGTTAGCGTAAATTTACGCATTCTGTTGTAAGTACTGAATCCTTTGTATGTAGTCATAATAGTATTTAAGCAGTTTGTTTGGCTAGCACATTAGATGCATACCGGCCCATGTTATAATAAGAGGTACCCGATGTACCATTGGCATCTGCGCCGCCACCTGTTTTACGCCATGTTGTTGCACCTCCTGCACCTAATAGGTGACTTGTTGCCAACATACCGGATACAGTTTCTTTACTGTCTCCGGGTTTGACTCCGCCAGTTCTCTGTAACGTGGAATAATTTTTATCTAGTAGACCATCCATTGATTTTTCCTGTGCATCGTGATTATTTAAAAAGTCTTCTTTTGATGATACTCCGCCTTTACCGGTCCAGCTTGAGGGATAATTAACTGCGGATGACCCATATTTAGCATACGCATCAGGTTTAATATATCCCTCGCCAACTAACGCACCTGCGCCCATTTGATATTTTCCTAAATAGTTGCCTCTCTTAGCTTCAACTATATCATACCTGCCGCCACTTTCGTTATGAGCTATTTGTGTTTTAAGTGCTTTTTTATCTATAGGATCCAATGGGCCTACCCCTGTAGTAGGAGTTGGATTGTCCTTATTGTACATAGACGATTTTGATGCTGGATTTTTAACACTTTGTGACGCTGCGGCATTAGGGCCGCCGCCGTCGCCCGACTGGCCACTAACAGCCGGATTTCCTTTACCATCTGTAGCTGCACCACCTGTACCTGAATTTAATGTGGAGTTGCCGCTGCCAGTGTTGCCGCCAGTGTTGCCACCTCCACTGGTGCTGCTACTACCACCGCCTGCTGCACTTGATGCGCCGCTAGCTGCTGCATTTGGTTTTCCACCTTTGCGAGGCCACGGCTCGTGCGTTGGAACAACACTTGCAATGCTTTTTAATGCGGCTGCTTTAGTTTGCCATTGTCCACTTCCGTCAAGTTCGGCTTCATTTACATCGTTGACTGTAATCTTGTCAGGTTTTGATACTGTTGGGCCACTACCAGAATTTAATTTTATTGTGCCCGCCGACATTGTTAATGTGGGCCCACATGTGAAACTACCTGCTCCTGCAGGATTAATATCAATAGTAGACTCGCTGCCAATTTCAACACCGTTACCAAATATAGTGGTCTTTGCACTAGAGGTTGATGTTATTAGTTCAGATTCTGATTGGATAGATGTTTTAGCAAATAAACTAAATTTGCCACCTACATGTATTTTAAAATCTTTATCAGCATGGAAATTAAAATCACCTTTTGCTCTAAAGTTTATATCTGTGTCACTAAAGATATTAACTGCTCCTGCTTCGGTTAATTCAACCCAGGCTGTTCCCTTACTGTTACCAATATAAAATATATCCTGGGTGTCATTCATTATAATTTGATGGCCACCTGACGATCGCAATCTAAATATTCTATTTTTGTCTTTAAAATCACCATCGTCCATTACTAAAGTGTGTCCACCTTTACGTGTATAAACAAATTCGTCTTTAGTAGCACCCGATTCGGGTTGCCCCGGGGTACTAATTCCAAACACCCTACTAGGGCTCTCGCGTTGGCTACTGCTGCTTACTACTCCTCGATCTGTGTCCCTATCAAGACCCTGTGTTATTAATATCTCAATTTGTGTTTCGTGTAACGGCTTCTTTAGCCCAGTGAAATCTGTCCAATCCTGTTCTTTGTTTTCGTTAAATTCAACTACCGGCAACACCGACGGCTTGTTCATTTTTTGCACTGCACTATTGGTAATTCCCTCAGTGTCGTAGCTACTCGTTCCTGCTATAGCAGGAACCATATGTTGCCCTAATTGCGATGGTATACATGCAAACCAAAATCCGCGTTGAGGATCTCCGGCAATAAAAGTACACATAACAAAATTGTCTATATCTGGTGGTGTAAACCAGAACCCGTAAGTATGTCTTACATCTTTAAATGTATTTTTCTTATTGTCGGGTTCTTGATACGTAGAACCAAAGAATGGACTTGCATAGCTAACGGTTCGCCAATTTGAGACATCGTCTTCGTCACCACCGCCTAAATCAGGAATCCATACTTGAAGTCTCCCTTGGCGAATAGTATCGTAGTTGTTTTTTATTTTTCCTACATACGGACCCGAATCAAATCTTACGCCCGCAGCATCTTCCCTGCGTATATAGTCAGGTACTTTTTTTCCTATTCTTCTATCTGTTTTAGACATTTTTATTTGCTCTTATGCTGGAAAAACTTTAATCAACGACAACGTTTGAGTGAATTGTCCTCTTTCAAGAACATTGTCAACTGTCATTACCCTATATGTTCCACTAAACGCTGTTTTTTCACTATTGCTAAAATCATACGTATCAGTACTTGGATTTATGTCCGACGGAGTTCTGAAATTAACTTCAACAAATAGCTCGCCGTTGTCCGTGGAAAAACTACCGTGCTGGTCAATTGTTCCTGCAGAATTGTTACTGGCAGAAGGTTTAAAAAATACATCATCTTGTTTGATATATGCAGGATCCCCTGATATTTTTAAATTAATATTAATCATATCACCACGAGAATCGGTGAACATTGATCTAACTAAATCATTCGATGACACATTTTTTGCATCGTTTGCTCCTTGGGCAGAGGTTGCTACATCGGCTTGGGTAGCAACAGTCTTTACATGTTTTGGATCTAATTTATTTGGGCTGGCCGACGCACTTACACCTTTATCTTTTTCATTTTTTTTGGTTTCTTTATCAACTTCAACTTTTTTCAATTTATCTCTGTTTGCAGTCATTGCTGTATAAAATACCACATTAAAATCTATAGCAAAATCCAATACATCTTGATTTTTTCCAGTATACAAATAATTATATTTCCTAGAAATCTTTGTTGGCATTTTCATTGGAGCATCTGGATATTTTGTATTATGATAATCAGCTTTTTTAACATGATAAGTAAATTTTTTCTGATAAATTTTTCTATAATTATCAAATTTTAATATTTTAATTTCAGGAATAACCCTCCAAGATTTTATAAGGTCGTCGCCACCTTTACCAACTTGTTCCGCCATATAACTACTATTTCTTATAACTTGGCTGATTACATCAATAATGGAAGTTCCTGCGTTGATAGGAATCGCTTGATATTCTAAATCCAATTGTGCAGCAGATCCACCTTCGGCGGCACGTTTTCCGTCGTCCTTTGTGGCTGTTTTATTTGATTTACTTGCCATTGGTGCAGATTTTACGTTATTTCTTTTTTCGTATACAATCTTAGCATCACCTATTTCTGAATCAATCTTAAATTCATATATGTCAGGAAATTCTTGATACTTAGCTTCATCTGCCGCTAATTTTTTCTGATAATTATTTAATGCCAATGCATAGCTGCCTTTGTCTTTACTGTCACTGCTAAAAAATTCTTTAACAGTTTTGGCAGTTACTTCATTAAAGGCTGGGGTAGAAACAGAATTAGTTTGAAAAGCAGCGTGATTGTATGGAATACCATGGAATTGATAACTTGCGCCATTTGAAGTTGCTGATATTTTACATTCAATTAATTTAATAGGAATATATTTTGTATGCCCTGATATTAATACAGACCTATCATCGTTGGTATTAGCAAAGAAATCAATTTGCATTACAAACGGCATTTCGTTCCAATTTTTTGCTCCAAGTAGATCTGCTACTTTAAGTATCTTATCTAATAGTGTCATGCCAAACGGTTCTAGTACTGTAAATTGCATATCTATTACATTACTGCCGCGAGTGCGTTGATTCATTCCTATTATTGTAGTCATCCTAAAATTATCAAAATAGAAATCAGACTGGAATCCTGCAATACGCCCAAATCCGCTACCTTGCCGGCCACCGCTGGCAATTAAAACTTTTCCATCGGGATTGTACCCTGGCTTTAATCCCTCGTATTCTTCGGGTTTAATTACATGCAGGCTTAAACCATATGTATAGTTGGCGTATTGATCCAGTGGGTTGCCACTTCCACCACCACCGCCGCCCGAGTCGCTTGAACTAGATTCCCCATTGGAATTTACTTTTTGAGATCCGCCTGGTGTGCCGTCACTATTAATTTTTGTACCGGCTTCATCGTATCCAGACTGACCAGCATTGGCACGGTCTTTTGCATACGGATCAACTGGGTCGCCTGCTTCATCATACCCACTTTTACCTGCATTTTTTCTATTAGAAGAATAATTGTCAATTGGGTCACCTGCTTCGTCATACCCACCTTTACCTGCATTTTTTCTATTATCAGCATACGGGTCGGATACTTTGCCCGATGTGCCCACTGCCGGGGATCCGCCCGATCTAAGTAATTTGCCATTGGCTCTATTGTTTATTTGAGCACCGGTACTTAAATCGCCGTACCCGGCGCCACGGAGTTTTATTTTATCATCTTCTGCTTTAGATACAGCTGAAAATTTAGCCTTGTTATCTTTAATGGCTTGTTGCCTTTGAGCTTCAAGATATCGTGCATAAGCACCGTTGTCAGCCATTTTACATTCCCAATGATGAAATTAATGTATCTTTACTAGGAAGATATATAATCTGACCAGCATAGAAATCAAATATTGGATCTGCAATTACATTTGGATTTCTTATTGCAAATACCCACCACAGTCCTGAATTATCATATAGGTCAGATGCTAACATGTCAGGCCTAAATTCATAAACATAATCAATTGTATATTTTATATCCATTGGATTTTTAGGGATAGGGCGGTATGCCAACACATTTAAAAAATTACCGGTAACAGAGGTTGTATAGTACGGACTAGTTTTTGAGTATATTGCAGCCATTATATTAATCCTGTTCCTAGTTGTCCACCTGTAGAAAATTTACTTAAATCAAATTTTGTCAAAGTTGATTTACTGTAAATTGGTTGTAAATTTACTGTTATGGTACTAATTACGGGCATTCGAGTTTGCCCTGTATTAATGTAATCTACATCAGGCGGCATAGTGTGAGTAAACGAGGTTACTGCACAAGGAACACCACCTGACGGAAAATATTGATCTCCGTATCCAGTAAGTCTGACTATTGGGGGAGGAGCACCTGCATTTTTTGAAGATCCAAAGAACATTTTTGTACTTGCCCTAAAGAAATAAATACAAGCTAATACGTAGGCTGCCTCTGCACTGTTTTGTACAGTAAATTCTCCAGATATTTGTATAGGTTGAACTTCACTGCTTTCATATGTATACATTGGATAATTACTATGTGTATATCTCTGTGCTGCATAGTTTGCCTGATACCCAACTGTAACTGTAGGAGTGTGCGGAAATATAACGCCACCTGTATTTTTTAATGGTCCTAATAATCCAGAAAAGTTTGAGATTTCTTTACACGTGACTTTTAAACGCCAATCTTTGCCCTGTGGTCCAGAAAATGCTGCAATTTGCGACGTTTTAAATGCAGCCCTATTAGAGGACGTTGGAGACGAACTGTCGCCTTCGTTATCGTCGTCGGCACCGCCTCCGCCACCATCTTGGCTAGTATCGTCGGATTCTTCATAATCTATGTTAGAAGGATCCACTTCGTCAGCATCTGGCAGATATGCACCTTTTGACAATCCCGCTGAAGACAACCTACTAGCAGCCGGATCTGACAACGACGTTAAGTCACTGACTGGATTAGAAATTCCCGACAGACTCTGGTATAGGTTAGGAGGCCCTGTCATTTTTTGTATGGCAGTTGTAGATAAATCTGGAATATTAAATGGCATGGTTGTACCTTCTTAACTATATTTATATGAGTTAAAATATGCTATGTTTATACTTAAATGGTTGCAATACGTTGATTTATATGCTAAACTAAAAACAATGCAGTAATTTGCTAAGGAGAATAAAAATTAAACATAATTACCTAAATAATAAAGATATCTTAAAAGAGATACACCGTAGCAAAAGTACTTACTGTACTTTTACATTACCAGACTACGCCGACTATGATATGATTATCCATGATTTATTACAGATCACCACAGATAACATACGGCAAGCACAGGAAAATCGAGCAGAGCGATTAGCAAAACTTCAACTTGAAGCTGCTGCTGCCCAGGGCGAAAAACGTAAACTAGACGAATTTTTACTTCCAACTGAAGAAATTCCTACTACAGATGTAATTTTTCGAGTAATGACTTGGGCTCATGTACCAATAAACGAAGCTGCTACTAAAAAGAGTCAAGACGCGGCAGACGAAGAAGCCGCTGCTCATACCGAATACGATGACGACGCCGACTATAAAGTACCAGCTGCAATAATTAAATACACTAAATGCAATTTCCCTCCGTTCCAACATTATAAAATTGATGTAAACGGTGCTAGCTATTGCGTAGGCAAAAGCCACTGGAAGGGCAATATAGATGACGGAGAATGGTCAAGAGACCATGGGTCTATGACTAAAAAGCTAGCCCTGATGTTTATGAAATTATGCGAGAGATATGCAACAAGATCAAACTGGAGAGGATATACCTACAATGACGAAATGCGAAGCCAAGCCTTACTACAACTCAGCCAAATTGGACTCCAATTTGATGAGTCAAAATCGCAGAACCCTTTTGCGTATTATACTGCCGCTATCACTAATAGCTTTACTCGTGTGTTGAATATTGAAAAACGTAATCAGAACTTACGCGACGATATTTTAGAAATGAATAACTTTAATCCAAGTTATACCAGACAAGGTATGTCATCTGGTTATACAGGTGGTAGCGATGGCGACCACGATTAGCGCCATAATGCTTTACATACTGTAGGGCAAACTGTTATAATAGATGAATGAGTAATCTTTTTAAAAAAGCTGCTGTCTTTACTGATATCCACTTTGGATTAAAATCAAACAGCAGCCAACACAACGATGACTGTTTAAATTTTGTAAAGTGGGCTACTGCTAAGGCCAAGGAAGAGGGCTGCGAAACAGCCATGTTTCTTGGTGATTGGCATAATAATAGAGCTAGCATTAATATTGTTACTCTTAATTATAGTCTACAAGCATTAGAACATTTAAATGCAAATTTTGATAGGGTGTTTTTTATACCCGGCAATCATGATTTGTATTATAGAGACAAGCGCGATGTACAAAGTGTTGAGTGGGCTAAACATTTAAAGAATGTAGTCATTTGCAACGATTGGCTCATTGAGGGCGATGTAGTTATTGCTCCTTGGCTTGTTGCCGACGACCATAAACGTATACCTAAGCTATCTGCCAGGTATATGTTTGGGCATTTTGAATTGCCAGGTTACCTGATGAATGCTATGGTAGAAATGCCCGATCACGGCACTGTGCATAGAGAAGACTTTAATCACTTTGATCATGTGTTTACTGGGCATTTTCATAAACGTCAAACTAAAAAGAATATTACTTACATTGGCAATTGTTTTCCGCATAACTATGCCGATGCCGGTGACGACGAACGCGGACTAATGATACTTGAATGGGGACAAGAGCCTGTATATCATGCATGGCCTGATCAACCCGTGTATAGAGTATACAATCTCAGCAGTATCTTAAATGACTCCGATAGGTTGTTACGTAAGAATATGCATGCTAGGGTCAACTTGGACATCGACATTAGCTACGAAGAAGCTAGTTTTATTAAAGAAACGTTTATTAATAGTCATCATCTTAGAGAGATTAAATTAATTCCACAATCAAATGTGGATCTCGAAGGCATGGTTGCACAAGGCAACATATCATTTCAAAGCGTGGATCAAATTGTGTCTAATCAATTGACAGGTATTACCAGCGATAACTATAATACTAACTTGTTGCTTGAAATCTATCGTACTCTCTAATGCTTAAAATAAAATCTGTTACGGCAAAAAACTTTTTGTCAATTGGCAATGTTACCCAGAGTGTCAATTTAGATCGTAATGACCTAACACTGATACTGGGCGAGAACCTCGACTTAGGCGGCGACGATAGCGGTGCTCGCAACGGCACTGGAAAAAGCGCATTATTGAATATAGTTAGCTATGCTTTGTATGGCAATGCACTAACCAATATCAAAAAAGACAATCTGATTAATAGAACTAATGCCAAAGGCATGATGGTTACTATTGATTTTGAAAAAGACGGCGTTGAATATAGAGTTGAACGCGGACGTAAACCTAACGTGATGAAATTTTATGTTGCTGATGTTGAGCAACAGATTGTAGATGAAAGTCAGGGCGATAGTAGAGAAACACAGCAGGACATTGAACGACTATTGTGCATGAGCCACAGTATGTTTAAGCATATTGTTGCATTAAACACCTATACAGAGCCCTTTTTAAGTCTACGGGCCAGCGATCAACGAGAAATCATTGAGCAGCTAATGGGTATTACCCTGCTAAGTGAAAAAGCAGAAGTACTAAAAGATAGAATTAAACAGACCAAAGACGATATACAGCAGGACGAATTCCGCATTAGAGCTGTCATTGATGCAAATAAACGCATAGAAGAACAAATTCAAGCCCTACGACGCAGACAAACTCTTTGGGTTAACAAATACAATACAGATTGCGACCAACTACAAAGCGCATATGATCAATTGAATCAAATTGACATTGAGGCAGAGCTAGCTGCACATCGTGCATTAACAGCCTACAACGAAAAATCAACAAAGATTAGAACTCTTAACAGTTTAATTAAACGCTGTGAACTAGATGAAACTCGCGAAATTAAACTTATTGATCAACTTAAAACTGAAATAGCCAGTTTAGAAAATCATACATGTCATAGTTGCGGGCAATCATTCCACGATGATAAACAAGTAAAATTGTTAGACAGCAAAAAGAAAGCATTGCAAGAGGCTGCACTACAGTCGCTAGCTACTAATACTCAATACATAGAAAATACACAGGAATTAAACGACTTGGGTGCATTAGGTACACATCCTAATGTGTTTTACGACCGCGAGTCAGACGCCGTTGAGCATAGAGCTACATTAGCAAATCTGTTGCAGCAAATAGAACAGAAAAAACTTGAAATTGATCCATACGATGATCAAATTGAAGAAATGACAAAAACTGCATTAGAAGAAGTTAGCTACGATAATATTAACCAGTTGACTAAGATGAAGGATCATGAAGAATTCTTACTCAAGTTGTTAACCAGCAAAGACAGTTTTATTCGCAAAAAAATAATTGATCAAAATTTAAGTTATTTAAATACCAGACTGAGTTACTACTTAGAAAAGATTGGACTGCCACATCAAGTTGAGTTTCAAAATGATCTCACAGTCAGTATCACAGAGCTAGGTAGAGATTTAGACTTTGACAATCTCAGCCGAGGTGAGCGCAATAGACTTATATTAAGTTTAAGTTGGGCATTCCGTGATGTATGGGAAAGCCTATATCAGAAAGTCAATTTGTTATTTGTCGACGAATTAGTTGACTCAGGTTTAGATTCCAGCGGAATGGAAAGTTCATTGGCTATACTTAAAAAACTCAGCAGGGATGGCAAGAAGAGTGTTTGGTTAGTTAGTCATCGAGATGAGTTAGTTGCCAGGGTTGAAAATATATTAAGGGTCACCAAAAGCAACGGTTATACCACGTATGGGACTGATATAGACTCATAGTTACACAGATTTACTGCGGCTGGGACGAATACTATATAATAAAAATATAATACAATACTTTAGTCCATCATGTTGGCCACCCAGCCGCAGTTTTTTTAATAAAAAATACACAGATACAGAGAATTAAGCTAAGTAATAGTCAAGGTACAAAAATCAATGAGTGGATCAAAAAGCAAAAATAAAGGAAATTCCTGGGAACGTGTAGTTGCCAAATTTCTATCTGAGCGCCACAATGCCTCTTTTATTAGAGCACCACACAGCGGAGCGTACATTGGCGGAACAAATTCTTTTAGAAAAGCAAGTCTTGATGCAAGTCAAGTTAAGAGTTTCAAAGGAGATATTGTTCCCCCGGAATCTTGGACATATTTTAATGCGGAAGCAAAGAGTTATGCTGATTTTCCATTCCATCAACTTTATCAAGGTACAATACCTATATTAGAAAAATGGATTGGGCAGTTATTAGAAGTGGCCAACACTGGCGATTTCAATATATTACTCATGAAATTTAATCGCAAAGGCACTTATATTGCCTGTCAACCGACACCAAGTCTATCACTAAATCCCAATTACTCCACGTATATCTCTCCTAATTATGGCACATGGATCATCCAAGACTTTGAATCATTCTGGAATAAAAATTCCGAATCAATAGAACAACTATGTAAATCCAGCCGCTAAGGCAAATTATTATAGCAGCGTCGTTTGATCGAGGTACCTCGATCCCTATTGAGTGTGTGTGAAATAACACCCGCAGACTTAGGAGCTGTACGGTAAGATACCAACGTAAGGTATTAAATGATCTGGGCTCTGTAAAAAATATACAACCCAAGCACTAACAATGGCGCTAACTAGTTATTGTATAGTGTACCGTCATAATCGAATCTAGAGTAGGGGGTACAGGATGACCGCCTCCGTGTTTGCACCAGCAAGCAATCTCTTATAGTTAGTGTGTTGAAGGCACTCAGATAATGTCTCGATCACAATTTTGGCCTGCTGGGCCGAATTGTGATCTACATCTAGATAATATATCCGAATTAAAAGTATTTAGAATTGTTTCTTAGATTAGAAGAAATAATATTGCTGAGCGATAGCGATAGCAATAGACTTGCACAGCAAGTCTCGAATAGATAAAGAATATTAGAAGAAAGGCAATTTGGATTCTTTAGTAGTTTCTAAATTGCTTTTAATAATATCCCCAATGATAGTTCTTTCAATGTTGCTCATTTCCATGAGTTCATTATAAGATACTCCTCCTCTCATATACCAGCACATACGCAATGTTTCTTCTTTTAAGGCTTTTACTTCTCGGTCATATCTCTCTAAGAACTTGATGACCTCTGCGTCAGTGTTTAAAGTTAAAAGCCTCTTCCGAAAAAATTTGCGTAATCGAACGCTAGTTCTACCTCGTATGGTTTATGGCATTCCTGACATGCTAGTGCTATTCCATCAGGTTTAGCTTGATTGCTAAACTCTTGTACTTTAGCTTGTATTTCGCGGATTAGTCCGCTTTCAGCGTTTGTGTAGAATTCAAAGATATAGTCAGTATTATGTACTTGCTGGCCGTCTTCCATTTCTATATGATCTGTGCAGTCCGTACAGGCCCTGAGGCCTTGATCAAAAAGTTTATCCATTGCCTGTTTTATTTGCACTGCTTTATCTTCTGGATCCATGTCTGCTGCTGCTAGTAAATTTAATATCTTTTGTTCTTGGAACTCTAAAACATTTGATTTATTAGCAGTAAAATAATGTTGTGGTTTAAACTTTATTTTTAAGCCTTTATGTTCTAATGGTTCGGCATAGTTAGGACATCTTAAACTAGCCAATGGCTCACTTAAATCTACCCCGTGTGTATTATCTTCACCACAATGTGTGCATTTACTATCAAAATTCATGTCATTGCCGTAGGTGGCAATGCGTATTGCTATTAACACAGCATCTACGTCAATGCTAGGCATTTGCCATGCATCTAATATATTTGGGCAACAACTGTGAATAACTTCTATAATACCCTGGCCATTTAGCAATGCGTCTGGTGTTCTGAGTATAATTTCATCTTTGGTGCTCATTGGATAAATGGGTATTTCTTGGTTTGCTGGCATATTTAGAGCATTTTCACCCCACCATCGACCTTTGCTGGGTAATGTTAAGTAAATAGCCGGTTGTCTAAAGTGCCCAGCTAGTGGGTTTTTGCGTTGATTTTCCATTATTTGAAATCCTATAAATATAAGTTAGTAATATATTTATCGGGAAAAACCTGGCCATGGATGAAACTAGATTAGCAGAAGCAATTGTTCAAGCGTTACAAGCAGGCATACAGACTCGCACCAGTGCGGAAGATGCAGCACGGGCACAAGAAGCCAATGATGCGCTGTTACGTCTGTCAAAGACTATCAGGCAAGCTTCAAAGGACACTGGATTTTTTAGTAGTGTAATTAAAAATCAAAAATTACCATATCGGGATATATCAGATGAGTTAAAAAAACTAGACGAACAGATATCTAAAACTACTAAAAAAACTGAAAAAGATACTCTCATGTGGGAGAAATCCCAGATAGCTAAAGAAAATTTTGAAGCTAATGCTAAAGCGGCAACCATTAACTTTACTATAGGATTGCAAAAAGCCAGTGCAGCGATAGGACAAATTGCCGCAGGTGGCGCTGGGACTTTTGTAAAAAATCTACAAAGCGGTGCGTCTAGTATAGATGTAGCTGCTGGAATAATGACCGCTGGCGTTGATGTTGCTAACAGTGGACTACAAGCTGCGGCTGGAGGTGCACAAGGCCTGGGCGAAGCCCTGATGCATGGCACAGGAAAAGCAAAACTATTTGGATTAGGGCTAATGGCAGCAGGGACTGCACTTAGTTTTTTCAGCGAATCGGCAAGCAAACTAGCTAAATTTGGTATAGAAGTTCTGAGTGCAGAACTAAAAAAATCAGTAGAATCGTTTATGACAATGAGTGCCAGTGGTGCTCTATTTGCCGACGGTGTACAAGGCATGCGTGATGCATCCTTAGCAGCTGGGTTAACAGTAAATCAATTTGCTAAAGTAGTACAAGAAAATTCAAGTACCCTAGCAGGTTCCGGATTGGGTGTATCTGGCGGCATTAAAAAAGTAGGTGCAGCACTAAAAGCTGGTGGCGACACAATGCAACGCAGCCTATTAAATTTGGGATACAGTTTAGAAGATCAAGCTGGTTTAGTGGCAGAAACCATGAAAGATATGCGTCAGTCTGGTGGACCCTTAAAGGCCACAGACACGCAAATTGCAGCAGAAACACAAAAATATGCTGAAAATTTAAGAATAATATCTGCTATTACTGGCGAAGATGCAAAACAAAGAATGGCAAGAGTTAGAGATCAAGCCAGTCAACTTGGTTTCCAACAAAAACTAGCCGGCATGGATGAAAATCAGCGCAAGGGTGTTATTGGTGCGATGGGTAACATGAGTGAATTGGAGCGCAAAAACTTCATGGACATGGTCATGTTTGGCAGTGTTATTAACAAAGAAGGCGCAGCAGCGGCAGCAATGAGTCAAGGATTAACCGACAGTGTTACCTCCAGCTATAAAGCATTCCAAGCTGGTAAACTTGATGATGCTGAACAACGACGTATAAATGGGCAGTATACTGGCCAAATTAAAGATGACATGCTCAAGCAGTCGGATATTGGTATGGCAGGTATGGCAGGTATTGGTGGGTTTGTTACTGATTTATCTAAAGTAATGGGCGATGAGTTGAAATTCAGAAATTTATGGACTGCCGATGCACAAAAATTGGCCGAACAAGGCACCAAAGGGCAAGAAACTACCAAAGACGAGTTAACTAATGATCTGATGAAAGCACTGCAAGCATCGCAAAAAATGGCACTAGATTTACAATCGGCCATGGATCCATTGATTAAAGGGTATGCGTCGGTAACCGCAGCAATGCTTGAAAGCATAAAAGAGACATTTGCTGAAATTGCCAAAGAGATACACGATAGAGGCAGTAGCACCGGTGCAGCATCCGCTGCAGGTGGGGGAAGTACGTTTGATAGAGTAAAAGCGGGCGCTCTTAGCGGCGCCGCCGATGGCGCCGCATTTGGTGCTGAAACAGGTGCTGGCGTTGGCATGGTCGCCGGCGGTATAGCCGGAAGTGCTGTTGGTCCTGGCTTTGGTACAGTAATAGGCGCAGGCGCAGGTCTTTATAGCGGAGCAGCTACTGGAACCGTAATTGGCGGCATAATTGGCGGTATTGGCGGCGCAATTGAGGGATTTTTTAGTAAACCTAAAAATACCAGACTGGATGGAACAGGCAAACGTTACGGTGCCGCTGCTGAACCCAGTACCAAAATTTTATTAATACATGAAGGTGAGCGTGTATTAAATCGAGCTGAAACCGATGAATACAATAAAGGGCTTGCTACTCCTAGTAGTATTATATCAACAGCAAACGAGCAAGCTCAAACTCCATTTAAAGAGTTTTTTTCTAGCTTGTCTGCTGCTGGTACTTCTCTGCAGACCTTGTTATCAAGCGGAGCAAATAAGTTATCTGACATACTGAACAAAGATATTAACATTAAAGTTGAATCAATGATGCCTCCGGGCTTTACTGATTTTGCACCACAACTTAAAACTATATTTGATCAAATGAATTCGGCAGAAATGTCTAGATCAAATAACGCAGAAGTTACAAAATTGGCAATTGATCAATTAACTACCATTGGTAAATCCATGGATCAACAGTCGTTGGGGCAAAATACTCAATTACAAGGCATAGTTAACCAATTATTAGATGCTGTTAAGTTACCCAATGCACAGTTTGCAGATCAGTCAAGTCAAATAAAAACATCAATTGATCAATTAATTACTGCTGTTAAACTGCCTAACGTACAGAATACTCAAGTAGCAGATCAAGCTGGTTTAATAAAAACTTCAATGGATCAATTGACTAGTGCTGTTAATTTACCCAATGCACAGTTTGCAAATCAAACCAGTGACATAAAAAGTTTAATCACTCAATTAATTGGATCTATTAGTACACCTAACGCACAATTTGCAGATCAAGCAGGACAAATAAAAACGTCAATTGACCAATTGGCTACTGCCGTTAAATTACCCAACGGGCAAGATAAACAATTTGCAGATCAAGCTAGCCAAATAAAAACTTCAATTGATCAATTGATTGGTTCTGCAAATTTACCCACTGCACAAGTTGCGACTCAAGTTGGGCAAATAAAAACTTCAATTGATCAATTGATTGGTTCTGTTAAAGCACCTAATACACAATTTACAGATCAAGCTGCACAATTAAAATCGTCGATTGATCAGATGTCTGGTGCTATTAAATTACCCACCGCACAGTTTGCAGATCAAGCTGCACAATTAAAATCGTCGATTGATCAGATGTCTGGTGCTATTAAATTACCCACCGCACAGTTTGCAGATCAAACTGCACAATTAAAATCGTCAATTGATTCTTTTGGTAATAATACAAAAGCAGATACTGCGCAATCTAACTCATTGATGTCACAAATGGAAACTACAATGGGGCAGTTACTTAACTTCAGTGGTACTGCAAGCAAACAATCAACCGATCAAACTACACAATTTCAAACACTAACTGATAAGATGTTCAATTCGGCAATGTCAACTAATCAATTTGACTTGGGTTCAACGTCTATACAAAAAACATTTGATCAAATGTTAGCGTTAGGTGTATCAACAGATAAAAACACATCACAGTTATTATTAACAAATCAAGATTCTCCAAATCAAATTAATAAAAGTTTTGATAGTATATCAAAATCGTTAATAGTTGATAGCAATCAACAGTTAGATGGTGCTTTGTCTAGAATGATTGGGGAACTCAGGGATAAAAATGTTCAAGCAGAAAAAGCAACTCAAGTTCAACCAAAATCTCTAACCAACGAACCAATATCTGCTCCTATAGGGTCTGATCAGCAACAGTTACTTGAATTAGTAAGTAAACAATTACTAGCAATGGAAACTAGTATAACAAAAACTGATAATTTAATAAATTTACTAACCGAAGGCAACAATAATACCCGACAGTTATTAAATGCAGCATATTAAAACATAACGCTATATCATTAGTAATAAATATAGTTAATAGAGAGATTCATTTAAAATGTCTTGGAAAAAATACTTTAAATCGCCAAACCCAGCAATGCTTAGTCCTGTGCCATTGCAATCTGGGAATACCCCTTCATACAGGAATTATCAAAGTAATTTACCAGAGGTATATGTTGGGCATCCAAACCGTCTTGAAAGATACAATCAATACGAACAAATGGACCAAGACTCGGAAGTAAACGCTGCATTGGACATTTTAGCTGAATTCAGTAGCCAACCTGATGCAACCACTGGATTACCTTTTAAATTAAATTATAAAGAAAAACCAACAGATAATGAAGTTGACATCATTAAAGAGCAATTACAACAATGGGTATCATTGAACGAATTTAATAGAAGAATATTTAAAATTGTCAGAAATACTTTAAAATACGGCGATCAAGTATTTGTGCGTGACCCAGAAACATTTGAGCTCATGTGGGTAGAAATGGGTAAAGTAGTTAAGGTTATTGTAAACGAAACGCAAGGCAAAGAACCTGAACAATATATTTTAAAAGATATTCAGCCCAATTTTCAAAATTTAACTGTGACTGCGGTAAGCACATCCGATGTATATTCAAACCATCCGCAAGTAGGCGGAGCAAACGGTTCTTATATACAACCTGCTGCACCTTATACCGGCGGTAGCAGATTCCAAAAAGCACAAAACGAATCTGCAATAAATGCAGAACATATAGTACATTTAAGTTTAACTGAAGGGCTCGATGTCAATTGGCCTTTTGGTAATAGCGTATTAGAAAACATTTTCAAAGTGTTCAAACAAAAAGAACTTATTGAAGATGCTATTATCATTTATCGTGTGCAACGTGCGCCAGAACGCAGGGCATTTTATGTAGACGTTGGTAATATGCCGAGTCATATGGCTATGGCCTTTGTTGAGCGTGTTAAAAACGAAATTCAACAACGTAGAATTCCTAGTCAGACTGGCGGCGGCGCCAATATGATGGATGCTACATACAATCCCATATCCACTAACGAAGACTTTTTCTTTCCGCAAACAGCCGAAGGACGTGGCAGCAAAGTTGAAGTGTTGCAAGGTGGACAAAATTTGGGCGAAATTACGGACTTGCGTTTCTTTACTAACAAGTTATTCCGTGGCTTGCGTATTCCCAGCAGCTATTTACCAACTGGTGCAGATGACGGAACAGCGTCAATTACCGACGGCAGAGTAGGCACTGCTTTAATTCAAGAGTGGCGTTTTAATCGTTATTGTGTTAGATTACAAAACATGATTGTTGGTAAACTAGACACCGAATTTAAGATGTTTATGCGTTGGAGAGGTATTAATATAGACAGTCAATTGTTTACATTAGACCTCAATGAACCGCAGAATTTTGCACAATATCGTCAAACAGAAGTCGATGCAGCACGTATTAATACATATACGCAGCTAGAGCAATATCCGTATTTCTCTAAGAGATTCTTAATGAAACGTTATTTGGGACTAAACGAACAAGAGATGAGCGAAAACGAAGAAGCTTGGCTTGAAGAGCAAGGGGAAACAAAAACTGCCGGTGATGCGAACGATGTTGGTTTACGTAGCGTAGGCATCACACCAGGTGCAATCAGCGGAGATATGACCAATGCCGAAGCATTGCCTGGATTGGATGGCAGTATGCCAGGCGGCGACCTGGGCATGCCTGGTGCTATGCCCGGTGCTGCCGGAGTGGGTGCAGGTGGTGGTGCAACCCCAATGGGAGGCGGTGCAAATGCCCCAATGCCAGGTGTGGTATAATTTTTAATTTGTTTGATAAATATCATATATGTTTATAACCGAATTTTTTAGTACTAATTCAGCTGAAGGCTACAGCTCTGAAAATGACGACCAATCTGTTAAAAAAATGACAGATTCTCGTAAAAGCCGATTAACTCTACTACAAATTAAACGCCTGAGAGTTATGAATGACCTACGTACATTTGAACGTCAACAAGAAGTTGAAGACGTAGCAAAGCAGTACAAGCCCCCAGCAGCAGCTGGAATGCCTGGTCTTTAATTTAAAAACCGTCAAAAAACCGCCATTTAACGCATAATATTACGATATTATGTAAATATCATTAAGCGACCACATAATGTGGTTAACTCACATAATTACAAGGAGCCTCCTATGAACCAATTTGAAAAGCTAATTGAATATATCATCAATGAGCAAGAAGACAAAGCACGTGAACTTTTTCACCAAATCGTTGTTGAAAAATCAAGATCAATTTATGAAAATCTAATCGATGAAGTTAGCCCACATGGCGAATCAAACGGTGTAGACGATCTAGTAGACGAAATTTCCAATGATCATCTTGGCATGAGCGAAGAACAGGAAGAAGAAGAAGGCGAAATGGAAATGCCATCGTCAGATTCCGATGAAGAAAACCCATTTGGCGACGAAGAAGGCGGCGAAGAAGGCAAAGAAGAAAACCCATTTGGCGACGAAGAAGGCGGCGAAGAAGGCGAAGAAGATTTGTCCAACCGTGTTATGGGCCTAGAAGCAGAATTAGACGAATTGCAAGCAAAGTTTGATAAAATCATTGCTGGCGAAGAAAATGAGGAAGACGGCGAGCCAGGTGTACATGGTGATGTAAGTATACACAGCATGCATGGTGAAGCACCGGGAATGGATGATTCGGAATTGATGGAATATGTTATTCCAGTTAAAGACGGTCATGGCGCTGAAAAAAAGGGCGGATCTGAAGGCAAACTAATTGGCAGCAGTGGTGGTAGTACCTCTGTTAATTCTAAAAGCCTAAATCAACCTAAGAACAACATGGGCGGAACTAACAAAAATATTGCCCAAGGTGGATCGGAAGCGGCGCCCGAAGGTAAGGCTTATACCAAACCAAACAATGCATATAGCAAAGGTGCTACAGAAAATGACATCGCTAAACGCAATGTTAATGTTCCTGGCGGCAATGGTGCTAACAAGTTCTTTAACAAGAATGAAACCAGCTATGAAAAGAATCATGGCAAAGAAGGACAAACTACCGATGGTTCAGTTCCGGTTGCTAAAGGCAGCGTAGTAGCTGAGTCACGTAAAGTAGCACGTAAAACCACTCGTTAATTAGTTATAATGGCTTATTTAAAAGAAAATCTTACCTTTGACCGTGCTGGCATGGAAGTCCTCTACGAGGATAGCAAGTCTGGCTCAGTCAAAGAGTGCTACATGAAAGGTATTTTCATTGAAGGCGGCGTAAGAAATCTAAACGAGCGTATTTACCCTGTTAATGAAATTACCAAAGCAGTGTCAGAGATTAATGAGCAAATCAAAGGTGGCTACAGCGTCCTAGGCGAAGTAGATCACCCAGATGATTTAAAAATTAATTTGGACCGTGTCAGCCACATGATTGAACAAATGTGGATGGATGGTCCTGCAGGCTGCGGCAAGTTAAAGATTCTACCAACACCTATGGGACAGTTAGTCCGAACCATGTTAGAAAGTGGTGTTAAATTAGGTGTTTCAAGCCGCGGTAGCGGTAACGTCAGCGAAGGCACTGGGCACGTCAGTGAATTCGAGATAGTCACAGTTGACATTGTAGCACAACCTAGTGCGCCACATGCATATCCAACAGCCATCTATGAAGGTTTGTTTAATATGAAACATGGGCACAAGGCGCTAGAAATAGCTCGTGATGCTCAGGGCGACAAAAAAGTGCAAAAGTATTTGAAAGAGCAGGTAACTCGCTTGATCAATGACTTAAAATTATAGGAGAAAGCTATTATGTTTGATGCTATCAAACCATTATTAGATAGTGGCATTGTTAACGAGGAAACTCGTACAGCTATCAGTGAAGCTTGGGAAACCAAGTTAAATGAAGCTCGTGAAAGTATTCGCGCCGAATTGCGCGAAGAAATGGCTAGTCGCTACAATCATGACAAACAAGTAATGGTAGAAGCCCTAGACAAAATGGTTACTGAAAGTCTCGCTAAAGAAATTGAAGAATTTGTTGGCGAAAAACAAGCTGTAGTAGAAGATCGTGTGCGTGTTAAAAACCACATGATGGAAAGTGCTGGCAGATTCAATAATTTCATGGCTACTAAACTAGCTGAAGAAATTAAAGAGTTGCACAAAGACCGCAAAATTCAAACTGAAAACTATCGTCGTCTAGAACAATTCATTGTTCGCTCATTGGCGGGAGAAATTAGAGAATTTGCGCAAGACAAACAAGCCGTAATTGAAACTAAAGTTAAACTAGTTGCAGAAGCTAGAGAAAAAATTAGCGAATTACAAAAACGTTTCATTGCTAGCAGCGCACAACTTGTTAAAGAATCAGTGACTACAAAACTAGGTGCTGAACTATCACAACTCAAAGAAGACATTCAACTTGCTCGTGAGAACATGTTTGGCCGTCGTATATTCGAAGCTTTTGCTGGTGAATTTTCATTGACTCATCTTAATGAAAATCGCGAATTGCAAAAACTAAAACAAGTTATTAATCAACAACAAGCACAAATCAATGAGGCTTCTAAAGCCGCAGTTGATACACGTCAGCTTGTTGAATCGAAAGATCGCGAAATTCGCGTGATTACTGAGAGTATTAATCGTAAGGAAGTAATTTCTGGATTATTGGGTACTCTTACCCGCGAGAAGCAAGTGGTAATGCGCGAACTTCTTGAAAACGTGCAGACTGATAAATTAAAGTCGGCATTTGATAAGTATCTTCCAGCAGTACTAACATCAAGTTCTACAAAAGAGAAGTCTACGACTACTCTAAATGAAGGACATGTTGCAGTAACTGGAGATAAGACTGCTAAAGTGACAACTCAATCCAACACTAATGTTGTTGAGTTACGTCGATTAGCAGGGTTAAAATAATATAGTTAAACCTTAAAGGAAAGAAAATGACACAAGAACTATTAGAAGGCCGTTGGGGCGAAACTAAAGATGCCCTGCTAGAAGGTCTACAAGGATCACGCCGCACAACAATGAGTATTATCCTAGAAAATACTCGCAGAAATCTAGCTGAGACAGCAAGCACCGGTGCAACAACATCTGGAAATATGTCTACACTTAACCGTGTAATTCTTCCAGTTATTCGTCGTGTAATGCCTACCGTTATTGCTAACGAAATTGTTGGTGTACAACCAATGACCGGACCTGTTGCACAGATCCACACTTTACGTGTTCGTTATGCTGATAATGTTTCCGCAGGAAACGATGGCGCTAGCGTTGGTGACGAAGCACTAAGCCCATTCAAAATTGCTACAGCATATTCTGGTAACCCAGCAACATCAAGAGCATATTCAACAAGTGCATTAGAAGGTGTACCAGGAAATCGTATCAATGTTCAAATCTTGAAGCAAGTAGTTGAGGCTCGTACTCGTAAGCTATCTGCTCGTTGGACATTTGAAGCTGCTCAAGACGCACAAGCTATGCACGGTTTGGATGTTGAAGCAGAAATCATGGCTGCTCTAGCACAAGAAATTACAGTTGAAATTGACCAGGAAGTTTTAGCATCATTGCGCTCACTAGCCGCAACTGAATTCTATTACAATCAGGCCGCTGTATCTGGAACCGCAACATTCGTTGGTGACGAGCATGCTGCTCTAGCTGTTTTAATTAACCGCGCAGCTAACTCAATTGCACAACGTACACGTCGTGGCGCTGCAAACTGGGCTGTTGTTTCATCTGCTGCACTAACTGTGCTACAGTCTGCTACAACTAGTGCTTTTGCTCGTACTACAGAAGGTACATTTGAAGCACCTACAAACACTAAGTTTGTTGGTACATTGAATGGCGCAATGCGTATTTTCGTTGACAGCTATGCTGACGACCAAAAGCCAGTTTTAGTTGGATACAAAGGTTCCAGCGAAGCTGACGCAGCAGCATTCTATTGCCCATATGTTCCATTGATGAGCAGTGGTGTTGTTCTAGATCCACAAACGTTTGAGCCAGTAGTTGGTTTCATGACACGTTATGGATATGTTGAATTAACAAATACAGCAAGTTCTTTAGGCAACGCAGGTGACTACGTTTCTGAGATCGCTGTACAAAATCTATCGTTCCAATAAAAACGGAACCAAACTTTTTACCCTTGGGATGGGAAGTTACATTAAAGGCTCTTTGGAGCCTTTTTTGTTGGCTAATCAATAATAAATTATCAAGTTTTGATAAATATTATTACTAAATTATAAGGAGCCATTATGGCAAATCTAACCGGAACAGACTTAGCAGTTAATTATCAGAAAACACAACCAACAACAACTATGGGAACTCGCAATCTAGCGTTTTTTCAAGTTGATATGCAGCAAGATGTAGAAACCAACTATCTATTACCAAATAGTTTGTACTCAAAAGCTATTAGAGGATTGCAACAAAGCATTGAATTGTACGGAATTGGTAAGCCAGATAATCATTGGTTTACAGTTATTGCCAGTGCAGAAACAGCACCGTTTCCCTCAAACCGTGCAGCAGCCGATCAGCAACGTAACAGTCTACTAGAAGATGCAATTAATGCAACAACTGGTCTAACTAGTGTTCGTGTTTGGGACGGCGAGTTAGTTGGCTACAGTATTGTTAACGACTGTTAATCAGTAGTTATTTAAAAATCAAGCCTACTTTTATAGTAGGCTTTTTTACGGCTATTAAATACTGTATATGAAAATTAGACCAGCAGACACTAGAGGATTTATTCCATTAAATCGTTTAGGGGAAGACAACTATCAAAGTTATCGTAGTTTTAGTTGTATGAATTATCGCGATCCTAAGTATACAAACTGGGGTCCGGTGACAACAATCAATGATGATAGAACTAAACCGGGATTTATTACCAGCTGGCATGAACATTGCGGACTAGACATAATCAATTATGTCATTGCTGGACAATGTAGACATCGGGATAACATTGGCAATGATAATATAGCTCGTGCCGGGCAAGTGCAACATTTTTGGTGCGGTGATAGTATATGGCACGAATTGTCTAATGAAGGCTCAGAGTCTAATAGATATTTGCAAATATGGATTTATCCTAATACAATAGATTGGGATCAAACTCCTAAATACAATTTTTTTGATCGCCCTGTAGGCTTTGCTCTGCTGCCTATAGTGTTTAAAAATACTAGATTTAGTTGTTGGGCAGGAATACTAGATCAAAATCTAAAAACGAATGACTTTAGTTACTTACTGGTACTAGAAGGAAGCTGCACTATTAACGATATCGTATTAAACGAAGGTGATGCAATAGAAATAGATCAAATTAGTTTTGTAGTGCCAATTGGAACACCTCATTTAATATTATTTGAATTAAATTGATAAATAGACAGTACGACTTGCATAGGGCAAGTTTTATGCGGAAATCCAACCGCGTATGGCATAGAACGCCATAAATTCTTAAGGAGAAAATAAAATGGGACGTCCTTTAAATAAAAAATATTTTGGTAATCGTAACATCGGCGCTAATGGTGCCGAAAGTACAAACGCACATAATTCTGCAAATCAAGGCGATGACGGTCTTGGTGGTAATCGGATTGCTAGTGTAACATTAACTGCCCTGGGTGCGTATACGGTACGACCATCAACTACATTCAGTGATCCGGACAAGTTAGCACTAGGTGCTGTACGTGCAACTGGTAGCGTTACATCTGAAGTTGAAAGTGCAACTGACATTGGCGGTACAATGGCTGGATACGTAGCCGGTGATATTCTAACAGTTACTACTTCCGCCGGCACAGCAACTTTTACAGTTGATACAATTGGTGGAACCGGCGGCGACGATGTTACTGCTGTAACACCATTGAGCCGTGGCACATTCTTGTATGCATCGGGTGCTTTAGCAACTGGGGCACAAGCAACTACAGTAACACACGCCGACGGCTCAGCAAGTACAGCCACTGGCGCAACATTAACATTGCGTTATCGTGCCAAATCAGTGTTGATGATTAACAACGGTTCTGGATATACCGATCCAACCGATGCGGCTGTATCATTTAGCCAATCGGTTACTGGTGATGCAGTAATGGGATCATCGGCTGTAGTTGGTCAAAACGAGAATGCAATTACTATGACAGCATACTTAACTGGTGGTTCGGCAACCGCAGTTGATGTAATTAGACAAGTTTCTGGTCGTCGTTATAAAGTAACAGATGGTACAAGAACTGGTATTGTCAAGTTGAAAGATTCAGCTGTAAATGCAGCCGGCGAAGCTTCTATCACAGCAACCGACACTGCTGGCAATCAATATTACATTACAAAGTTATCAAATCATCGAGCACGAGTAACTCGTGGTACTGGTGCTAGTCATCAATTTGCAAGTGATAGTTCAGTAGCATGGACTGCAAATGGTACTAGCGGTACTAAAGTATATGACAATCAACCGTACTTTGCAGCCGATGTTAACATCAAAATATCAAACGCTTAAACTCGTTTTTAAATAAAAATAGCTGCTGTGGCAGCTATTTTTTTAACTTATCTTAGATGATAAATATCTAAAATAGGAATAATTCATGGCTACGGTTGATCGTACATCTGGCGATTGGTATTTAACCGCTTTAGGCGGTAATATCTACATTGACGCTTTAGGCGGCCGCGGCTCAGTGAGTATTTTTGGCAATTTACTAGTAGTTGGTAATCAAACTAATATTGGATCTGTTGAAACATTAATTTCTGATAACTTTATTACATTGGCTGCTAATGTAACATCAGGAACACCTGTATTAAATGCTGGTATAGAAGTCAGTCGCGGCGATAGTCCAAAAGCAGCAATACAATGGACTGAGCAATTAAATAAATGGCAAATGACATATGATAGTGTTTTATATAGAGACATTATGTCAAGAGTGGCAGACGACCCAACACCAACATTGGGCGGGCATTTAAATTTAGCCGGATACGAAATTAGATCTTCACCGGGAGAGAACATAGTATTAGTACCGGGAAATGCACCAACTGGGTCAAATGCCGGCGTACAAATTAGTCATTCGGTTACAAATGTATTACCAGCAGTGAATGATGCTACAGTGGTATATAGTAAAGCACCTGGTGCGGGCGCCGCAGGTTTATATGTATCAAATTCGTCAGTTTTAAACGCAGAATTGATCACAAAAAGAAAAGCACTAATATTTTCATTAGTGTTATAGGATATTTTATGGCATTAACAAGTACAATTATAACACCAACTATAGCTAATATTTACGTTAGTAACGGCAGTAATGCAGTTACTACTATGTATTTCTGCAACACCGGCACCATACCAATTTTATTTAATGTGTATGCTGTACCAAAAAATTATGAGCCTGGAATTCAAACGTTAATTTATTATAATGTACCATTAACTTCGCATGATACTTATGTTGTTGAATCTGAAAAATTAATACTCGACGATGGGGATACTATACGTGCCAGCATTGTTGATCCTACATCAATTGCAAGTATAGGATTAGCTCAAACTTTATGGGGCGCAATTGATAAAATTAGTGCAGCTATTTGGGCATCTGATAGAAACGAATATTTAATAGTAGGTAAAAGTGGTAAAGTTGCCACTAGTCCCACTGGCGAAAGCTGGACATATCAGCCGGGGCTAATTAATATTACCTGGCCTAGTACAGTAGATGCCACTAGTGTAGTCAGAATGATAGGAAAAAAATATATAGTAGTAGGGCAGCAAGGATGGATGGGAATCAGTACAGACGGGCTAGTGTGGACTAATGCCACTGGTATTTCTAGTTTACAAGACTGGGGATCAAATGATATAAATGCAGTTGCAACAAATAATTCAATTTCTATAGCAGTAGGAAATAGTGCTCGTATTGCTACCACTATCGACGGGCAAACTTGGACTTATCAACCAAGCCTATCGGGTACAACTTGGCAACAAACTGATGTAACAGCCATTACTTGGGATGGAACAAATTTTATAATAGGTGGCGAAGGCGGCATCATGGCAAAAACAACCGATGGTGCTACTTGGACTATTATAGACGATTTAAAAAATAATGTTGCATGGGGACAATCTACTAGAGTAACAACAATAGTATATTCGGGGTCATTGGCAACCGGATACTTAGCATTATCATTGGATAATAATAAAGCAGCAACTAGTTATGATGGCATAATTTGGGCTTATAATCCTGGACTAGCACAGGCTGGCAGTTTATCAGTGTTAGGATCTGGCGGTGCAACTTTTAAAGTTGGATACGGTTTTTATGTTATAGGTAGCAGCTCAGATATATTTACATACGATGGTACTCAATGGACTGTATCGCATAGTTTAAATAATCTACCTTGGAATTCTGTTGCAGGATCGAGTATACTATGGAACAATGCAAGATCAGAATTTTTAGCAGTTGGATATGGTGCAAGAGTTGCAGCTAGTAGCAACGGCGATGACTGGACTTACTACACTGATAGTGCAGCCGCTGGGATAAATTTACCTGACATTGTAGCAACTGTTTCTACTATTGGCATATAAAAATGGGACGATATCTTAAAAATACTGAATTAAAATCTGGCAGCTATAGCATCAGATTGCCAATGGGCTATAGTTCAGTAGGACCAAATGCTCCAGTCAATGGATTAATCAGATTTAATAAAAATACAATTGCTCCTGAAATTTTTGTAAAAACAGCAAGCGAAGTAACCGGGTCATGGAAAACTATAGTTACTAGAATAGGTGCCGCAATTGTAGGGAAAGATACATTTTTAGGAACTGGTGCTCAGGTAATTTTTGGACCAATGAAAAGTAGTTATAGAAAAGGTGATGAAATTTTTCTTTTAGTTTATATTGGCAATGTTTTTCAAAATCCAGGAGTAGCATTTACAGTCGACGGCAGTCAAATAACTTTTACTAGTGTGCCACCTTTGGGTCAGAATATTATAATTTTACACGGATACGCAACATAATGGCAATAGGACGCATTTCGGGCCCAATGCTTGTTCCAAATTTGGAACGTCAAGGAATTGATTTAGCAGTTGATGGAGACCTTATATATTTTGATGTTGGTCGCAGACGAGTTGGTATTAATACTTTTACTCCTACAACAGAACTTGATGTAGTTGGAAATGCTAAAATAAGTGCCAATTTAACTGTTGGTACTGGCCCAGAAGATACTATATCGGTTGGTACAAAATATTCTTTACCAACTACTATTCCAGGCTACGGACAAGTAATTACATCAATGGGTGGCGGGGACCCTGCTACTTATTGGGCTCCCGGGCTTCCAGATTCTGCAATCAGAAGACACAAGTACGAAACAATAATTAATAACTTACTAGGATTTGGGACATCAGAATTTAAATTAAATTTAGGTGTTAGTGCTATTGTATACTCGGTGGGCGTTAGTAGACCTGTTAAAGTTGAAGTTTTTGGAACAGCAGCAAAAGATGAGGATAACCCATATACATTTATTGCTACCCCCGATCATCTAGTAGATGATGGTACAGTAATTTTAAATGATGGTAGTAGTTTTCAAAGTAGACAGTATAGTATATTTTCAAATATGGAGACTCCGCCAGATTCTAATGTATATGTAACACTTACTAGTTTGTCACCGTATTTGGCAGCAACTCCTATAACATTTAGTGTATATTATTTCCCAGCAGTTACCGACAGTAGGCCCGGAACAGAAATTCTTCAAAGTTTACCAACTACAGGTAATTATAATGGAAGAACTGTATTTGTTGTACCAACAACCAAGTTACATGTATTTGTTAATAATGCGTGGGTATCGGCCGTATAATGAATAATAACTGTGTTAACTTTGATAAATAACTTTATAATTCTAAAATCCCAATTGGATAAATATTGGGCAAGGAGCAAAAAATAATGATACCACCAAGAATAGTCTACGAAACATCTTACGCCGATCAGAACTTTTATTCTGTCGAAAAAGCCGGATTTACCAATATGAGCGATTTAATGGTTGACGTTGTTGGAAATTTAACAAACAACGGATTTACAACTGCTAACGTAGTTATAGTTGATACAACTGGTAACGAAATTGGTGATGCAGGCAACAATCCAGCGGAAAGAATATTACAAATAAATACCGGTGGTTTGGGATACAAGCAAAACGACATCCTTGAACTAGTACCACCTGATGAAATTATTGCAGATCAAAACTTACTGGTTGGCCATACATACAAAATTTTAGCAGTTAGTACAACAGGCGGCCCAACTGATTTTATGGCTTTTGGATCTCCGGACAATATGGTTGATACTATTTTTACGGTGTCTTTCCCTGGAGCAGTATATAATGATCGAGTTGGATCTGGTACAGGAACAGTAAAACCACTAGACCTAAAACCTCCACAATTTAATGTTGATGCAATTAACTCAGTTGGTGCAGTAACTGCCATATCTATTAAATCAGGAAAAGTAAACGATTGGTACAGAATAAATACTTCCGCCGGCGTATATCTTAGATATCCCAACAAAGATTTACAGAACACAGCTAGTGAAAAAGCGTACACATATACGTCAGCTGGGACATACCTTGGTCTAGCTGCAGGCGCAGGAAAACCCTCTGCATTTACAGCAGATGATACTCCGTTTGACATCGCCAGCGTTAGTTGGGCAGACGCCTCAAACGGCCCGCCTGTCATTAGCGCGTGGGGTTCGGGATCAAATCCGCGCCCTAGAGAAGCGTGGAGAGCAGCCAACGGATACGAGGCATCAGGTAAAAATCTATGGCCTAGAGGCGTAGAAATGGATCCCAGTAAAACTGCTGACTATGGTACAAAATACGAGGCGGCCTCAGCCGGCATATGGATTGCAACTGATTATGCTACTTTACGTAAAACTTTACTGGTAGGGCAAGAAATTCTATTAGATCCCGACACACCGGCAAATCATAATAATCGAAGTAGTATACCACCGGGTACAACAGTAACTGGCGTATTCCCCCTTGATGTTGTTGGCGGCCCACGACCAAGGCCCGATCTGACCACAACTGGGCAATCGCCGGTGACTTATAATTCTGAAAAAACAGTTACATATACATATATTACTGTTGCTCTTGCACCCAATGAGACCGGCGAGGTAAAAATAAACTTAGGTGATGCACTTTGGTTTAGAGGACAAGGACTAACTGTTGATGATGTAACAAAAAACCCAGCTGGTTTTACTGCTATCCTTGAAGCAGGCGGGCAAGTCGATCCTCTGAATGACGGTGTTGGTGTTTTTGGCGAGGTAGTAACAACAACAACCAATTCATACTATGTAAAGTTACAAAATCTGACCGATTCTTATGCAGCAGCAACAGTAAAACGTCCTAAGATATATATTGGGCAAACGTTACAAATGCCAGCTGGCACAATTGGTAGTATTGACCCAGCTGCCGTTCTTATGGTCAGTGATATAGTTGAAGAAGGATACAATCTGTTTGGCGCAGGCACCAATTGGTGCGCTAATATTAAATTAGATGAACAATATTCATTAGCCGGCCAAGAAACTTTAAATTGTGTTTTTTCCGAATTACAACCATATCGAATTGCATTTGAGGTATTAAGAAATACCACCGGATCAACAGTACAGCAGGCCAAAGCAGGTTCACAAGCAATGAATTGTTATACAGCTACACCATTGCAGTTAACTAATTTGGGTGCAATTGCAAATGTTACAAATAGTGCAGGCGTCATTAAAGATAGAGCTGGAATGATGGGAGAGCTGCCAACAGGCACACTAGCAACACTCGCATCTGGAGCTCAAGGATATGCTGCACATGGTGCAGCACCAATAGTAAAGCCAGATCCGTTAAAACCAACCGAAGGATTTGTAAATAGAGAACTTAGAGTAGCTGGCAGTCCCGAAGCATACCCGTTAAATTATACATTAACTATAACCAATCGTGGAATATTCTTTGGAGTTTGGGAAGGCAATTGGAGTAACATGCAAAAACCGGCAGCAATTAGTATCACCGACAAAGATAGTTTCTTTAATTGGTTCTTAATACAGCGTCCTGTTGATAGAGAAAATGGTAGAACATTATGCAAAGGCCGTGCGCCTGTATTTTGTGTTAATAGTGTTGGATATAAGTATTGGAAATTTGTAGTCAGAGAAGAAGATATCATGCATCCACAACAGGGAGATCCATGGAATGTCAGAGACTATATAGATCCTAGGTCTGGCGTGGGTTACATTGGCTCAGCAGGTGTGGGCGCTGCTGCTGCCGTGGCGTCGGCAACACCTACTGCTAGTACAGTTGGAAAAACAATTATAACTCAGCAAATTGCTTCTTATTACAGAATACCGGCTGATACACATACACAAGATAGTTATGCAATAATGAATACAACTAATCAAATATCATTGACTGAGTATAATACATACCTTATATCATTCTTACATAATTTAACTACTCCTAGATTTAGATACTCAGAAGAACTAGATATGATTGGTCAAGCATCAGCCGATGTTTGCATGTCGGGAAATGATGTAGTTTTAACTGCACCGGGTGGTGGTGGCGTGTACGGTGAACCAACAGCTAGAACATATAGGGCTATGCCTTCTAATTTACCATATAATACAGGTCTTAGGGTTTGTGTTTTAAGAGATATCCCACATTAATCAGGAGTTAAATAATAATGGCATGTTTTAATATTACAAAATACGGGTTCACTAGCATTCTGGACCTTGTAAACGATGTGATGAAAGAAATGACTGGGCAAGGCGTGAATACTATTCCGTATTTTAGAATGGCATATCCTCGCATATCGATGACAGTTACATCAATTGGTGCAAACGGAACTGGAAATTTATCAGTTGGTGGGTTTACTTATAAAGTTCCAATTGGAACTAAAGTAACTGTTACTGGAAGCACACCTTCGACGGGTGGTGTTGGCACCTTAGCAGCTGGTAACTATTATGTTTATCAATCATTTCCTGCATCGGGCGCAACTACTATAATAACATTAGTTACGCAACCGGTGCTAGTAGCCGGCGGTCTTACTCCTGGAATAGTTAAACCAACAACTTCGGCAGGCACCGCAGCGGGACGTACATTTAGTATATCTTACACACAAACTGTACCGGCTCCGCATACACCGCCCGGGGGTTCAGGTGGATATGTCGGACCAGACCCTGCAAATCCATTGGCAGATCCGGCACCTGTGGATGCCGACGACAATACGCTTAATGTGCCATGGGATCCGGGAACAACTCCAGCCGATGGCGCCGCGGGCTCAAGTTGGGGAGTTTGGATTTTAGAATCAACACCAGCAGTTGATCCATTGGCAGATCAACTTCAAGTTGGATCATATAGGTCAGCAGCTGGTAATAGTTCTAATTTTAGAATTTGTTTTAATGCATTGTCTGACACAAGAATGGCAATACATTGTGCTACAGAATTACAATTACCAAATACCGGAAATATTGCACAATTAAACGATAGAACCACCCTTGCCGCACTGCCAAAACAAACCGAGCCGGCTGGTAATTTAAGTTCTTTTGGAAACGATTGGACAAAGTCAACGCCCACTACTGGTAAAGAAATGCAACAAATATGGCTCAATAGAGATCCTGACAGGGGATCCGAGGGTGCATATCCAATGAGTTATTGTATTACAATGACTAATAGAGGTTGGTTTTTTGCAGTTTGGGAAGGAAGCCAAGAAGAAGTTCCGCAGAGCACATTTGATAAAGATAATAACTCAAATCCATATACAGCAGCATCAATTGGTAACAGTCCGTTGCGTTGGGTGCTAGTTCAGCGGCCAGTTGATCGAATAACTGGACATGTCAGAGGTGGATCGACTATGCGTAATCAAATTACAGGAAATCCCGGTGTTGAATTTGAAACTAGTCGTTGCCCGGTATTTGTAGTATGCGGTATGGGCGCTCCACAAAGTTACACAAAATTTATTCTTCGAGAAGTTGATGTATCGGCACCAAGTCTTAAGAAATCTGCCGTTATACAAACTGAGGATAATCCAGCATTGTTAAATCCGTATCCACAGCAGTCGTTAACTGAAAATGGCGACTTTGTAGTTACCTTTTTAAATAATCTTAGTACTCCAAGATTCCGTTATGCTGATGAATTGGATATGCTAGGTACTGTTTCGTCCGAAGTAGTCGGAGCAGGATCAGTAATTGAAGTTGATGTATACAATGAGGTACACGGCGGATATGATAATACTGGAGCAAAAATAGCCGGTCCAACAAGAGGTAAAAGAGTTTATCAAGCATTGTATGGATCTGAAAGATATGGTACTGGTATGAGATTAATGGTATTGACTAAAATGGGTTGGGAATCTGCTCCTGTTTCAGACGATACATATAATGTTACCGCCGAAGACAGTCATATTTAAATCTCCTTTATTTTAAAGGAACTAATAATTGACTATGTTAAACTCAATCGGAGGGCATGATGTTCAACAGCGTTTCGGCATGCACCCCCAATAGTGTTGTTACTGTAGATTTTTTCTCAAGTAAATCACAAACATTAAGTATCCAGCAGTCGGTTACACTATCAGTAAATGGTAGTGTAATTCCATCTGGCGTAGTAGAGTTGCTAGCAGGTGACCATGTAGAAGCTACATTGACTACACCACTGTCTTATTTGGGTTATCAAATCTATACGTATGTACTAGATAGTTTAAAACAAGAATTTGCAATTGTTAATAAAAATGATTATAGACCGTCAGTAAAAACCACGGATGCTAGAAAAAAATGGTTTAATTATGTACCACAAAAATTTTTAATTAGCTTCTATAAAAGTACAAAAAATAATCAACAACTACTAGGATTCAATAGGAATTTTATTCCTAATATTTCATCATACCATATTGTATTAGATCATATAAATGATGCAGTTTGCTTTTATACAAAATATGAAGAATTAATTTCTAAAGTAAATCTACCAGCCGGGCCAATTGATTATAGAAAATTTTCAAAAATTGATCCTGTTACTAATAAATTAATTACCGAAGCAGTAGTTTTATGTGCAGATAAAAAAATGTACAGAATTACTTTTAGAACGTATTCTATTAACACTAATACGTTTGATCCAGTTGTGACTCCTGTTGGAACATTTAATAATAATCTGCCGTTTGAAGCCGATCTTCCTAGTGGTCAGTCATATACAGATGCTAGACGCGCATACTATAGATCAAAAATAAATCCTATAGTAACATCATTTGATATAAATCAACGCGGTGCAAACGCACATATATGGGTAGTCGGACAAGGTAGTATATACTATTTAAATGATCAGTTTCAATTACTTAATACATTTAGCAGCGCCTTGGATAAATTTGCCTCAATTGCATGTATTGACAACGGCGCAATTGTTGTTACTACTCTAGGAGTAATATACTATGTAAGCAATTCTGGTAACCTCACACAGCTAACAAATTTGGGACAAAATGTTAACTCGGTTGGTACGCCATCAAGTATACTCGATGGCAGTTATGTGGCGATTCCGGACCCCAATAATCGTCGAATCATAGTTACAAATTACGACGGCGCAGGCGTCTATTATATTTCAACCCCAAATATGGCTCCTGCATATGCAAGACAGTTTGATCAAAATTTATGGGTCACGGGGCATGATAATAATGTTGCGTTATCAATTGATCGAAACAATCAAATAAAAGAATATGCATTTGATAATAAAATTACATTGGTATCAGTTGTAGATAATAGTTGTCTTGCGGTACATTACTTACAAGAGTTTTCTACTTTAAATTTTCTAGCACCCAGTGGTATTACTGTTAAAAAAATAATACCATTTCAATTTGATGATAAAACTGGACCATTAAGTCATATTGGTAGCAGACCAATCCGAGTAAAAATGTTAGGAGTTGAATCAATTGCAGCCTATACTAATAGTGGAGATTTGTCGTATTGGGTCAACGGTGCAAAAGGTGCAACAAATACTAAATTTAACACAGGCGACTATTTAGGTATTAGTTTTAAAGCATATTCAAATGGAATTTATAGACGTACTGTTGTTATTGGTGAAACTGCAATTGATTGTAATTTTACTGTAGTATCGTCAAGTAAACAATCTGATTTCTTTGTGCCTGGTACAGTAGCATTAACCAGATACAGTAGCCTGACGGAATACAGCTATATTAAAGCTGATGTTGATATTGGAAGCCGTGACACGGGAGTGGATAGTATATCATTGCCGTTTAACTTAACTATGTATGGCCTTGCCAAGACAAGTATAAATGTAGCAACCGACGGATATATAACTTTTGGACAAAATACTCCAATGGGTAATGTAGCAATTGGAAGCCTAACTACGGATGCATTATATGTTGAGGCAGCACGTGATCTGTATCTTGGTGCACCAATTGACAATACCAATCCCTTAAATATACACACATCAACTTTAAGTAGTGTACCCGGGGTATATTACAAAAAAGGAATTTTGGGTGATTTTAATTTTATTAGAATTCGCTGGGTAGGATCAGAAGCCCAACCCTATCCATTAGGAAATGTTGTTGTTACTACTGCACCAACAACCAGTTCGACTAAAGTTTTTGTTAATCAGATAGAATCTGTAAACGTAGGAGATTATGTCAGTGGACCGGGAATTACAGTCTCTACTAGAATTGCATCATTTACTAACTCTCCTGATCTTACTTTTATTGCTATTGATGTTAATGTTATTTCTAATTTTATAAGAGTTGAATATAATGCTACAACAAAACCTTATTTTACTAATTCTGTTAATCTAACATTATCGGGTGATCCAATACTAGTAACTGACAGTGGTGGATCTGTATTGTATGGTGGTACATTTATAGTATTGGCTCCAAGCACTGTGATAACTAACCCCCCTATCACGTCACTGATTTTAATCGACACTTTTAATAATTTATTGTTATTCAATGGAACAGTTGACACTGATGTTGACACTTCTTTTTATGTAGTATTTAATAGTAGTACTTACTCCTATACTGGACCAACTGAAGTTTACCTGGACGGTATACAGACTATAGACAGGATTAGTATTTCAATTGTTTGTATAGCGCATTTATACGCAGGATCATCTACACAATCTGTAAATGAATTTTACGTAAGTGCGGCAGATTATGATAAAGTATATATTAATACAGTTATTACTAATATTACTTTTGGCAGAGTGTCAGGAAAAAGATTCAACGGTGATTATATAATTACTACCGAAGATTATAATAATATAACAATTGGTAACACATATACTATACAATTTACAAAAATTCAAATGGCAAGTTTGACAGCGCCAAATGGGTATTTTTTAATATATTATGCATCAGTTAATAATCTTGGGTTCACTGGCATCCCAATTAAATTTCATAGAATTGGATTTGAAGTTGCAAACTCAACATTTATACCAAATGGCGCTACAATAATAGTAAAACAAAAATATTTTACATTAGATAATCCGGCAAGTATAACCTTTGGCACAAACTTACTGGTTAAGACTATATTACCAGTTAAAGAACTTACTTACGAGGTTGGAATTTATGTTGGTAGAGCATTGCAATACATTGAATATTTTTATGACAACTCTAATCATCTGAGTACAGCAAATGTTGGAATTTCATCTTCGTCGATAAAATCAATTTATACTAAAACAACAAATGCCAATGGTAGTATTGTATTTGCTAGTGAAGCCGGAACTGGCGATTGGTCCCTACTAGGCACTGGTAGTTTTTCTTATGTCGATCAAGGATTTCAGCCTTATAATAAATTTCAAATATTTAGACCAGTTACAGTACCAAGAAAAAACGAAACTAAAATTGAAATTTTAATGAGTCAATCTATATTAACTAGTCAGAATATTTATGTGAGTGCCGAGTTTGGAATATTAGCTATAAACGGGTCTGAGTACACAGACGGAGTAGCAATAAAAGAAAATGATATGATTTCATTGACGGTGCCATTTAATACATCTCAAAAGTTAGTTACGCCGTTGATTAGCATTGGAAATTATAAATTTGCAGCACCGATGATTTCAGATTCTGTATTTTTTCCAAATGGTCGTACTACAGCGCCATACTATGGATATCAATTAAAGGAAATATTATTCTTATATGATAATCAAAATCCTAATACTTCTATAACTGCTACAGTTACTATTCCTCTGTCAGATACTTATTATATACCAGACTATTATAGAAGCCCGGGTGCTGGTATTGGTCAATCATACTTTCTAACCAGGGGTACTACTATTATACGTGGTATATTACAATCTGGCAATTATTTTGATTTACGTGCAGGAGATATTATTACAATTGAAAATATATTAACTCCTGCTAGTATATACGACGTTCGTGATACATTAATTTCTACTTCAAGTAGAATACTTAGAATTAGTGTCAGAACTGGTCCTGGCGTAATTTTTAATTACATTAATTTTGGAACATTAGTCGAACCGTATGCCAGGGGAATAACATATACAAGTAATCCATTGAACGGTTCATTAAGTTATGCAGGTGAAGTATTTTTTACATCAAACTTGACCTTAACAGCAAATACTACAGTTTCGGGCGCTAGTTTATATATAGACACAGCCTATGCTAATTTAATAATCAATAATGTTGATAAAGGAAAATATGCAACCAATGTATCAACTTCTGACATTATTTCTATTAGAAGAACAATAGTAAACTATTTAGATTCAAACGTTACCTTATACCAAGTTAAAACTGATACTACATTATCAAGTAAAGTGTATATACCAATTGGAAATTGGGGATTGCAAAATAAAATTATTACCAATGGAGTGATAATTACTAAAGAAAATTCATCTAAACATAACATTGCTCCAAATAGTGTATTTAATACTGATGAAATTAAAATTAAAATCAGAGCCAATGTTGATATAAAAAACTCGCCCGACATTAAAGCTAAAGCACCTGAAATATTCTTAGAAAAATTAAAATATACCAACGCACCAAAAATTAAAACAGTTAAAATTTCTCATAGTAATAACAGATTTCTTGCCCCACTATCTATAAAATTACCCGGTATAAATTTAGTCAAATCAAAAAAAATTCCAATTGATTTGAATAATACATATTCTTATATAATGTCAACTGTGGCTGTACCACATGCCATGGAACATTTTAGTTATATAAAATCAACTCAGATAGCCTTTGCAAAACCTCATATTATAAGTTATTTTAGTATAGGTTCGTATACACCAGTATTACCTCATAGCATTAGCTATCTTGAGAATAAAGGACTAGTCTCTAAGACAGATGCTATAACAACCTACATTGTAAATGGAGGTTATCAAAGTAAAGCTGATTCTACAATAAGTTATTTTGAGAATAAAGGACTAGCCTCTAAGACGGATGCTATAACAACATATTATGAAAATAAAGGATTTATTGCTGCAACAGATGTTAATTCGGCCTATTTTAAACATACAGTGGGTGATGCCAAAACCGATACTGTAACAACTTATGTTGAAGCACCATTGGGTGATGCTAAAAATGATTCAATGACTACTTATATTGAGAATACCTTAGGTAATGCTAAAACTTATTCGTTAACAACTTATGTTGAAGCACCATTGGGCAATGCTAAAAATGATTCAATGACTACTTATATTGAGAATACCTTAGGTAATGCTAAAACTTATTCGTTATCAACTTATTATAAACAAACTCAAGGCAATGCTAAAAATGATTCAATGACTACTTATATTGAGAATACCTTAGGTAATGCTAAAACTTATTCGTTATCAACTTACTATGTCAATGATACATTTAGTGCTGGTCAAGAAGTAAATTCTACGCAACTTATCAAAGAAATTAATGATTTTAATTTGTTACGCGATGGGCAACAAATTGAATCTAAGACAACTCCTCATAACGATACTTCTATTCAATACCCTGAAATTCATGTACCATTCAGACAAGAAACAAGAACCAATGGGTTATACCATAAAATTGATGCAACTACTGAATATATAACATCAGAGTTTAGTTCAAACACGCCGCCAGAAAAAATAACAGATGTTGATTTATCTATCTTTTTAACACCAATAATTATGCACGATGCTGATATTTTAGGTAGGGTATCACCAGTAACTGAACAATTTATATCAGAATTTAGTGCAAATGCTATACCTATTATTACACAACCAATTGAATTAAAAACAAATCTTGCACCAAGTCTTGAAAGCAATGAAGGAAATCATATAGGTAGAATTGAACCAGCTGCTGAAATTAATGAAGCTATGTTTAGTCAAACATTATATCCTATAATGGATATAGAAACAGTATTACAAGATAATTTAACACCGGCAGCTGGTATGCCATCTGAGCTAGTTGGACCAATGGATCCAATATTAGAATCCGAGGATCCTTTCAGACTTAGCACACCATTGGTGCCAAAATTTGATCTTGACCATTTACCAAGTCAGATTCTGTTACCAGTTATGGAGGTTGATACCGGTTTATTACAAGAGCTGCCGCCACAACTTGATGTTGATACCGGTTTATTACAAGAGCTGCCGCCACAACTTGATGTTGATACTGGTTTATTACAAGAGCTGCCACCACAACTTGATATTGAACCTAGCACTCTTAAAGAGCTGCCACCACAACTTGATATTGAACCTAGCACTCTTAAAGAGCTGCCACCACAACTTGATATTGAACCTAGCACTCTTAAAGAGCTGCCACCACAACTTGAAGCAGAAACATTTATAATTAAAGAATTGCCTCCGCAACTTGATGTTGAGCGTCGCACCATGATACCTTTAATTAGTGAATTCCAAGCGCAAATAATGTATACTACTAAAGAGCTAGATCAAGTATCTTCGTTTTATACATATATAAAAATATATGCTATTGGAAATGTAGGAGACACTACAAAATACATTGATCCGGCCACTGGCCCAATTGGGAAACCATTTAGCAGAGAATACAAATATGTATCTGCGGCCTACAGAACACGCTACGATGCTTCTATAGAAGCGGGTAAATACTATGCTGCTGATGTAGTAAAAGTTGGAACAGATTATTGGAATTACCGTGTATATTTTGACACACGACATTTCTGCATACCTAAAAAAGGTAGATTATTCCCAACATCATGGTATATAAGCGGAGGATAATATGGCTGCTCTAATATCAAATCAGATTGTAATTGTTCCCAATACAAAAGACATAGCAATGAATACTAAGTCGGTATCGTCTGTGGCCAACGATTACATACATATAGAGTTATTTGGTGATAGCATTATGTGCGGCCGAGACCCTGACGAACTTGTTCCTTTATTAGGAGTTTGTAGTAAAAATGATCAAATTACTGCTAGAGTGCCAGAACCGCCGGCTAGACTGTTAACTTTATTAATGCCACAGCATAAACTTATAGTCACTACCAGATCCCAAGGAAATAGTACCAGTGGAGAATTGTTGTACGGAAAAGATGGAGTAAATGAAGTATGGCCGGACGTTATACAAGCAAATATTGTAATCATAAATCACGGTCTAAATGATGCTAAACAAAATGTATCATTGACCGAATACAGACATAATTTAATTTCATTACGAAACGGATTAAAACCAGATCAAATAATGATCTGGCAAACACCAACTATAACTAAATTTTGGGATACTAATCCTTATGCAGAAGTTATGCGCGAAGTTGCAGCAAAGTATAAAGATGTAGTTGCAGATGCTAATAGAATGCCAAATTGGTTAAATGAACTTCCTGACGGTATACATCCTAGACAATTGGGTTATTATAAATTAGTGGATCTGTGTTTAACCAGCAAAATAAATTCTGCAATTATAAGAAAATACGGATCACAGTATGTACCCTATAAATGGTATAGAAAAGACTACCAAGAGAAATTTCTATTAGATAATCAAAAATTAATTGAGTTATCGTTTGTTCCTCGATCTCATAGATGGGTAGAGGTATATTACAGAGACAATCTTTCTTTTAGAGCTGTATCACGCGGGGCATTGGATATTTACGGAAAATTAGATGCCGGTCTCTGGGATTCAAAAAAAGATGTAGCGTTTTTTTATACGCAACGTAGTTATAATTTATGTCGAATCAGACGCACAGACGGCAAAGTAATTTTTAATAAAAATTTTGATGTATACGGTAATCCAGCGGAAGCAAAGAATCTTGCCAAAGCATTAAATTCTACATCTAGCGATTATATAGTAGTAGTAACAACATCCGACGAACCAAAAAAGAATAGACTTACTGTTGAGTTAACTGAGGCAATGTATAGGTGTGGGGCAAGTGAAACAATTTTTGGGTCTGCACTATTTAAATTTAGATCAGCATATACCTTAGTGGGAATTCCTGGCTGCGGAAAAGGTAACGGGATTGAAGCATATAACGGATGTATTGACGGATACCCAACAACTGCTAAACCAATACTAGGATTGAAACCCAATGAGTTTTTGGTTACGTATCCATTTACTAATCCAAAATATCAATGGTCTTCGTTGTTAAATGCATATGGTATATGGGATGATAATATATCTGGATTGGTAACAAGCACGGCTGTAACTAAAACAACAATCTTAGCTGGATCAAAAACAAATGTAGGTGTTGCAAAAGGTACACTAGTTTTGCAACCTACTATGTCAAAATTATTGGCAAGAATTATTGTTAATTCACTGGTTTCAGAAATATTAGATACTATAGCCCCTACATCAACAATAACTAAAATAGGATCTGTGACACTTTCAACAGTGCCAGATCCAACGTTGGTTCTTCCTGCAATGCTATTTGGAGATAATAATAAAATAGGGTACATATCAATTGACAGTATGCCTAAATATAATTTGTCATTTTATGCACCAAGTAATTATACTATTGAGTTTTGGATATATCGTACCACTGCTAATCGTGGCGGCATAGTGATATCCAAAAACACCGAATATGAAATTTTTATTGAACAAGATGGAACAATGTCAATTGCAACAGATTGGAACCAGGGAACAGACATATCTCTTGCTGGCGGTAACGGTCGAATATTTACTACAGTAATAATTCCTTTAACTGTGTTAACACACGTAGCAGTAGTAGTTAACGGAACACAAATTCTTTTATATGTAAACGGAACACCTAGAATACAAAATAATTTAACTCTCTATTTAAATAGGACTGCCCAACCTAGTACTAGCCCTGTTACATTGGGTAATAAAGAAGGTGATGCAACTCCAGCTAATCAACTGTATGCTTATATTTTTGATATCAGGATATGGGACGAAGCTAGAGCTCAAGGGGATATTTTTTCATATATGAATTTACCCAATGCGTTAGGAGCTGTACAATCAATTTATTATGACATAGGGGTAGTTCCGTTACTTAAAAATCTTACAATAAATGTTGGAGCAGCATCCACTGAAGATATGATATTAGTTGGGTACGATGTATCGGCTACTGATCTTTTAAATTTTGGAATACAAACATCACTTAGCAATATACGAAAAGTTGAATATGGCGATATTGTAAATTGGTCAAGTGAATTTACTGTGGAATTTAATTATACTATTGGTTATTGGATATGGAATGTAGCAGAAATTCCTTCCATCCCAATGGCAGGGGTATTATACCATAATAATTATGCAGGTAGAGATACTACATCAATTATAAAATACAACGAATGGTACGTTGGCTCTGGTTCAATAACCGGTTATACTCATAATGGAAACGTAAATGAAAATGAACGTGTTCTTGGCAGTAATCCATGGTCTAAAACTGACGTAGTATGGGAGGCAAGACCAACGTCTGACAATCAGGCTGACGGAGGGTGGAATACACCGTGGTTTGACATCGATAATACTAAAATGTATAGGTTTTCTGTATGGGTTAAGCGCACTTCTACTGCCGCTGGGGGTTATTTTTATTTAGGTATGTATGGTAATAATGGCGGTGCATGCCGTATGGATACTGGAGATGCAGAACTTAATCCTTATTGGGACTATAGATTAACGTCTCAATTAACACAAAATCAATGGTACCTTTTTGTAGGGCATGTATATCCTGCAACAACTACATCAACTGGTAAACATCCAGATTCTGGGTATTATACCACAGCAGGAAAAGTTGGTGATAACAACGGCGGCACCATCGGCACCGGTGATATAAAATGGGGACTCAATTCCACACAAGGAATACATAGAACTTATTTGTATTATTGCAATGACAGCGCAACACGATTGCAATTTTATCATCCTAGAGTAGACATTGTTGACGGAACGGAACCTAGTATTAGTGACCTGTTGCAAGATGTTACATATATTAGTCGCAACCACGACACACAATCGGGACTATTTACAGTGCCCGAATCTTTTACTAGTACTTCTATTTTGGTATTTGGTGTGGGTGATTCATTGCAAGGGATGAACGATGTCACATTTTCAATTGATCAGTCTGTTACTAATTTAAATTGGTCAAAAAAATATTATGAATGGGAAGTATTTTTTCCTAAGGCAGATGACTATGTATTTTCTCTGTCAGCTGACACCTCTGCTAATTTACAATTAAAATCAAACATTGGAATTAGGTCGGATCCTGATCTTAAAAAAATTATGGCCACAACCGGCTCACCTGTAGAAAATTATAAAAATGTCGAAACTACTACATATACAATAGAAGATCCAGGATGGTATGACATAAAAATTTATGCAGAATCTGCAAATAGTTTAATCAAAGCACCAGAATATTACCCAGCACCTACAACAATAAATGGGCAATGGTCTACATTAATTAATAGTTTTGGAGTATGGGACGGCTCCGGCGAGTATAGATGGTATGTTACTATATACAACTCTGGCAAATATAAATTTAATTTATCGGTGGATGATATAGGAAGTTTATATCTGGCCCCTAACGAATTTAATGCTACTTTTGAATTGGTAGTAGAAACCAATCAAACTTCGAAAACAATTAATTTTACTAATATATTTACAGTAGAAAAATTTCTCTTTCAGGGAGACTACATAATTAAAATTATAGCAGATACCACTGGCAGTTCGGCAGCACTAGCAGCAAGTATAACAGATTATCATAATGATGTAATATGGAATTCTAGTGGAGTTAAAAACCCACAGGACATAGTAGCAAAAGGTGTTGCAGCATCTATTAGAACTACCTCAGGATCGACTATATGGAATACTAGAAATGCCGTTAATCTTAAAAATATAGACGAATACGGCAAAGAAAAACTATGCGATATGTACGATACATATTGCGAAATAAACTTTGACATTGCTCAAAACGGAACACCTTTTGTAGTTGACATATATCCTCCAAGTCCTAATAGAATAGATTCAAATGGAGCAGTTTTACCTATTAATGCACCATTTTATGACATGATAAAAAATGTACCACCTATAAATGGTACAAGGTTAATAAATTCAAAATATAGTACAGATAATCATGAAACAAAATTTGATACTTATAATTTTAAAAGTAACAACACAATTGTCTTTAGTAAACCATTATCTGGAATAGTTACAATTATCTCAGATACAGTAGCAGATATTTCAGATAACGCATTGGTTATACCTATACAAAATATACAAAGTTACGATACTTTTAAACAGACTTTTGCTCATAGTAGATGGGCACAAGGAGCACCCACTGCTCCTGTATCTTGGATGACGCAACCAGCTGGCAATTCTCCTATTCCTGTTAAAAGCACTGGACCTCTTGCAACCCCAGTGGTTAAAACTGCAACAGATACTAATAATTTAAAATTGTATAATACACATATTATGCAACGAGTAGGACCTGGTAAGTATTCAGAACCTATAGTATTATCTCAACCGCAGCACGGATATGTTAGAATAACAGTTGATAGACGAAACTTTGCATATGTACCATTTCCTGACTACGAAGGATTGGATACTTTTACATATACATTATTAACCCAAACTGGACAAATGGGACCACCTAAAAGTGTTTATATAAATGTAATTGGATCAATAAGTTACATATACGAACTTGAAGTTAATATAATTAATGGTCCTATAATATAAGAATTGGAGTTAAAATTGGCTTACCAAGTTTTTGAAAATGGAAAAAATGTAATAGTTACATTAAAAACTAATAAACCCGATGGGTCAATTATACCATATGTAATCTCTGGCGCTGGCATCACACTGACAGACATAGATGCTATAAATGGACAATTGCCCACTAGTTTAAGCGGTAATTTTATTGTTGGCCCAGTCGAGCCTGGCTACTTACAATTAGTAATAAATGTTAGATCCGATTTTCTGCCAGAGCCAGCTGAACCCTTAACTGTGACATTAACAGGAACATCACCGCCGGTTGTTAAAATAATTGAAATACTTGATCCTCCTACATATAGTATTGTGCCAGATAGAACATCAATTAATGAAGGGGATACAATTAATTATACTGTTACTACTGCCAGAGTCAAAGACGGAACAATTTTATATCTGACAAATAAAGGAACTACTCAACTTACAGATTTTGGTGTAGCAGATTCTTTATATAGAACAGGATCGGGTAGTTATGATTGGACAGTACCTGCCAAGGTTTATCAATTACAAGTGACAATTACAGGTGCAGGCGGAGGCAAAGGTGGCGATGGCCTATATCTAGGATACCCCGGATATCCGGGCCAGATTGTGTCTGGTACATTACCTGTAAATCCCGGGGACAAATTAAAAGTTTATATAGGCGGCGGCGGCAAAGAAGGAAGCACTGGAATTAACAGAGTAGGCGGCACAGGCGGTTTGGGTACCGGTGCAAGTTATTTTTCAAATTTACTAGCAACTGTAACTGCCAATCCTGAATTGTTACCCGACGGCAACGGCTGGTTTGCTAAACATTCAGAAGCAAGTCAAGACCCGTATAATGCCGTGCAATGGATAATTGTAGTAAATGGAATTATTAGATTTTCAGATACTGTTCCGCCTGCTCGTGGATTGTTTCGCCCCGGGCAATATAAAGGGATTGCAACTGACGATAGTAATTTATATGTTATGGCATATAATTTATTTGTTCCAATTTCTGGATTAGCCGGAGGAGTGGGTGGTGGTAGCGGCCCACAAACAGTTGCCGGAACTGGAGGTGGCGGTGGTGGCGCATCAGTATTACTGATTAATAATAATATTAAAATAATTGCCGCAGGTGGTGGCGGAGGTGGTGGTGGAGGCAATGCAGGATTAGGACCAGGAAAAGAACAAGATGTTTGGTACATGTCAGATAGTAATAGTGGCGGCAGCGGATATACTAGTCAATACATTGGAGCTGGTGGCGGCGGTGGCGGCGGGGGACTGTTTGGCGGAGCTGGTGGCGGCCCGGGCGACGACGATCAAGGTGGATTCAGTGGCAGTGATGGGAAAAATTTAATACCGTCTGCTGCATTAAATTTTTCACAAGACTACAGCGATAATGGTGGTCAAGCAGGCGGAATAGCGGTATCAATACCAGGTGGCAGTTTAAGTTTTAATAATCATAGTTACTATTTGAGTATACCTTATAGCCAGGCATTTGAATTTGACACTGGTAATTTTACTATTGAATGGTGGTGGTATCTATTAGAACCGTTTACAAACTACAGTGGACCAGGAATTGGACAAAAAGTTGATAATACTACAAACGGATGGGTAATATATAGAGATCCTTTAAATAACTCGGATAAATTAACAATCCGATTGGGGCTAACAACCGATTATCCCACAACTGTTTCCCCAACTAGTAGTGCGTGGGAACATTGGGCCGTGGTCAGAAATGGTACTACACTATCATGGTATTGTAACGGTGTTGTCTGCGGCGAGTATACTAATGTAGACACTGATATATTTTCTGCTGCTGCATTCAGTGGACAAAAACCCGACATGTATATTGGATACGCAGCGTATTGGGGATACTATATACATAATTCGTATATTTCTAATCTTCGCATAGTTAAAGGGGTAGCTGTATACACTGGCAATTTTACAAGACCAACCGGGCCGCTGACTGCTACACAAGGAGCAAATCCATACGGTGGTGGTAATACACAATCAATTACATTACCAACCTCTACGTCTTTACTATTAATATCTCAAACTAGTTTGTTATATCTGGCAGATTCAAGCGTTAACAATTTTAGTGTAAACAATCTTAATAATAACGGAACCGTTGACTATGATATTAATACACCGGTGTCTTATAGCAGTATTGGTAATACAAATGAATTTGGTGCTGGCGGGTCTGGTTCAGTGGCATTTAAATGGACTGTTGCAACAGCAAATCAAGATACTATTACTATAGTAAATAATTTGGCAACTTTTACTAGAATTGCAACCATTGACAAATTAACCGAGGGCCCAGAAAAATTAAAAATGGAATTGAGAACTAAATCATTAAATGGCCCGGTGGTTGCAAATGCAAATACAGTAATAGTAAATGACACATCTAAAACAGTAATAAAATGTTCCATAACCCCAAGTGTCACTTTAGTGGTCGAAGGAAGTTCTGTAACTTATAGAGTTGATACAACTAATGTAATAGATGGTACTGCCTTGTATTGGAGTAATGTTGGAACAGCAGCGGGAGATGACTTTGACGATTCTGAAAATGCTGGTATAGTAGTAATAGTAAATAATACTTCTACTTTCACTAAAACTATATCTAAGAATTACAGACCTATTAGGAGTATAATTTTAAAAGTAAGAATTGACAACAGTGTTAATGGTCTCATTGTTGCAGTATCAAAATCTGTAACAATTGCTGATAATGTTATCATGGCACCACCAATTTATTCAGTCTTTCCAGTTGAGTCTGACAGAGGAAGTAATCTATTAAATTGGTGGTGGGCTAATAGAAATGGTTTAGTAAGAAGTACAAGTACTACTAATTTGTTTAATCAGAATGATATTAATGCATATGCCATTGCTGATTCGTATCCAGGAGATGACTATCAAGTTACAAAATACGACAAATTTGATAGTTCACCAATTGTTCATTCTGCTACATTTAAATTTAAACAAGGATATGAAACAGATCAATTTCTAATAGCTAATAGTGTGGCTGTTTGGACAGTTGTAACTTGGGTCACTTCGCACACAGCATTTGATTTACCCGCCTGGGTAGTAGAACCAAGATTTGACACTCAAGATTACGAACGTAAATATCAATCTCCCGGGCATATATTAAAAATAAATCAAGTAGTAGGAGCCAATCCTCCAACTGAAATGTTTGCCTCGTGGCGTTGGGCAGATTGGGATAAAAATAAAAAATTGTATTTAAACATGCTGGCTGTTAGTATAGTAATACCAGGAAGATGGGAACCATCCTATTATAAGCCACAACCAAAGTCTAATACTGGAACTGGAATAGCACAGCAAAAATTTAAATACGATATAGGAGTGGGAAGTTTAAGTATATTCTTAGGTGAGGGAAATAGCTCAACTAGTATATTTAATAACGAAAATAAAACAAAAACAACACCAAGCATACGAGGCGGTTATCATCAAGAATATAACGGGGGATACTACATTGATGTTAATATGTTAGGACGTATAGTACCAATTTCTTATTATTCGGGAGACATTATAAGCATACTTGCATCTGGGCAAGTTATTGAAAATCCAGTAGGATTGTTTTCTCAAGGGCACGGTTTGGTTATAAATTTATCTGAGCGTAACGGAGGTACATTGATTTCATCAATCAATGAAGGGGACAGTGTGACATATGTTATTAAAACAATAAATGTACCCAACAATACCATGTTGTATTGGTCCAACGACGGAACAACTAATTCTGGAGATTTTTCTAATCAAATTAATTCAGGTAGTGTTATTGTACAAAATGGACAAGCATCATTTAACATGACATTGTATAACGATAAACTAAAAGAAGGAACAGAAACAATAAAAATAAACATTCGCACTCAGGGAGAAGCCGGGCCAATTGTTGCTACGTCGGCTACATTATTAGTCAATGACTCTTCGCAACCCACTGGAAAATGGACTATAGTATGGGAGTCGGTTAGTGGAGATTTATATAACAGTGTATATGGAAATCCTTTTTCTTTACCTATTGCTACTGATTCTTTTACAAAAGAGTTAAAGGCAGGAAGTGTTTCGTATGATTGTTTAGTACGCAACATGTTTTTACTGAATATAAATAATCCAGGACAAACTGTTGTTTATAAATTACTTGTAGTATCTCCTGCTAATTCGTCTGACACCATGGCAATAGACCCCACAACTGGATCTGTGACAGGATTTTGCGAGGGCGGGCATACTATAAAAATCAGTGCTCTTTACGAAAACGCTGATTATTTTGAATCAACTATTACATTGCCCAAGAGTTTAACAGTTAGCATGAATTTCAATCCTTAGGATAGTATGGTTTATAACAGTGCATAAATACATAAATTGAGAACTAAACTCACGCTAATAGATCGGATTTTAAATGGCTGCTCCTAATTTAATTACTACAAATTCCATTCTTGGAAAAACTAAAGCCGATTGGGTGGCAGATACACTTGATATAGTTTTAGAAAATTCAGTGAATAGTTCGGAATCTTACCGTATAAATGTATTATATGTTACAAATTTGAGTGCATCTGACACTACAGTTACTATTGATATATATAGAAATTCTGTTAGCTATAAAATTGGTAGTGCAATACCAGTCCCGGTTGGTGATTCTTTAGTTGCTATTGCTAAAGATACCAGTATATATCTTGAAGAAGGTGATGCATTACGAATATCGGCTGACATAGCAGGAGTATTACAGTATGTATTGTCCTATGAAATTATGAGCTAATATATAAATGATCAGATATTTACGCCAACCGGCTGTACTAAGAAATTTAGGAACAGCAAGCAATGTAACTTCGACTGTAATTGGTACGCAATTTAGCGTATCAAATGCAACGCAAAGTATCAGCACATCAACTGGTGCGTTAACTGTATCGGGCGGAGTTGGCGTAACAGGTAATGTATATGCCAATAACATTTCAGCCAATCAAGTTACAGGTTTAATAAAAACAGCATCTCAACCTGGTATTACACAAATTGGTGTACAACCAGTTTTTACAGCAGTAGATGTTACTATAACTGGAAATTTAGTTTTAACGGGTACTCCTACTACAGTCAGCTCTGTAAATACGTCTGTAAGTGATTCTTTAATAACATTACACACCAGTGGAACTACATTAACAGTTGATGACGGTGCCGATATTGGATTTAAATTTAATTACTTTAAATCTGCTATTGGCTCACAAAATTCTGCATTTATTGCTTGGGATAATGCAACTGGTCACTTAAAATTTATATCCAATGGTTCTGTTAGTCTGGGAGGAGTAATATCCGGAACACCTGGAATTATTGATGCTGGTTCGGTAAATTTAACAAATACAACTGCAAGTACTAACACTACTACTGGTGCGCTAGTAGTTGCAGGCGGCGCAGGTATTGCTGGTAATGTATACGCAGGATCAATTTATACAGACCAATTGTATCATGCCAATGGCATACCATATGGAGAAATTGGTGCAACTGGATTTCAAGGCGTAAAAGGTGACACTGGACCTAATGGGGACACAGGAGCAACTGGGCCAGCCGGATTAGCTGGTGCCAGGGGATATGTTGGATCAAAGGGTGCAACTGGATTTGGTTTACCCGGAGCCCCGGGCGCAGCAGGATATACTGGGTCTAAGGGTGCTAATGGCGCACAAGGGGTTACTGGTGCAACTGGTGCAGGAACTATTGGTGCCACTGGATTAGGCGGTCCAGCTGGTACCAATGGAATACAGGGCGCAACAGGGCCCCAGGGACCTGCAGGTCCAATTGGGCTGCAAGGATTAATAGGAGCAACTGGTACAGCAGGTGCTGCTGGTCTCACCGGTTCCCCTGGAGCAACTGGTTTTGGAGCCACTGGTGTTGCAGGAGCTACTGGTTCTCGTGGTGCAACAGGATTGCAAGGCGTACAAGGCGATACTGGCCCAATCGGAGCAACTGGTACAGCAGGTGCAGCAGGTGCAAGAGGTGCCAATGGAGCAGTTGGTGCAACTGGAATTCAAGGCATAGCAGGCGCAACTGGAATTCAAGGTGCAACTGGACTAACAGGAGCCAAAGGTGATGCAGGAACTAACGGCGCACAGGGATTAACCGGAGCAGGTGGCACTCAAGGTGCAACAGGATTAACAGGAGCAACAGGAGTACAAGGACCAATTGGTACTATTGGTGCAACGGGACAATTTGGTGCAACAGGGTTACAAGGCGTACAAGGCGATACCGGCTCAATTGGGCAATTTGGCGCGACTGGACTACAGGGGTTGCCGGGCAACGCCGGTGCAGTTGGCGCTACGGGTGTATTGGGTCCAAGAGGTGCCACTGGTGTAGGAACAATTGGTGCAACTGGACTACAAGGCGTACAAGGCGATACTGGTGCTATTGGGCAAGTTGGTGCAACTGGAATTGGAATAACAGGGGCAACTGGTTCTCGTGGTGCTACCGGAGTACAAGGTGCGCAGGGAACAATTGGTCCAACTGGGGCATTTGGTGCAACAGGCGTACAAGGCGTACAAGGCGATACTGGTGCAACTGGATTACAAGGTGCCACTGGATTACAAGGAATTAATGGCGCAACAGGAGTCCGTGGTGCAACTGGAATTCAAGGGACGCAGGGAACAATTGGTGCAACGGGACAGATTGGTGCAACTGGATTTCAAGGTGTACAAGGCGATACTGGCCCAGCCGGCCAAATTGGTGCAACCGGCTTTGGCATACAAGGCATAACAGGACCGATTGGTGCAACCGGCTTCGGCATTTCTGGATATACGGGATCGGTAGGCGCAACAGGATTTGGTGCAACAGGCCCAACAGGTCCAACTGGCGACCCAGGCGGAGCCACTGGCGCTACCGGCGAAAGAGGACCTACAGGCCCAAGAGGAGCTACTGGTGTATCAATCACAGGCGCTACTGGTATGATTGGTATAATGGGAGCCACCGGACAAATTGGCGCAACAGGATACGGATACACTGGTAGTAAAGGCGATACTGGTTTAGGATTTACTATTGCTAAATCTTATGCTTCTGTAGCAGCACTAACTGCCGATACTGCTCCTACTGGGATTACAGCAGGGCAATTTGCTATTGTTGATAACAATGTTGAAAACTCGGAAGATGCAATACTTTACTTATGGAATGGTAGTTCTTACATTTATGTAACAGATTTGTCTGGCGCTAAGGGTATAACCGGCCCAACCGGCTCAACTGGCCCGCAAGGAATTGGATACACCGGGTCTGCTAGTACCGTGGTTGGTTATACAGGTAGTCAAGGATTATCAATTACTGGCGCAACAGGATATGTAGGATCAAGAGGATCAATTGGCCCAATTGGTGCTTCTGGAGTTGGATATACTGGTAGCCAAGGGTTTCATGGATATGTTGGCAGCAGGGGTGTGTTAACTGGCACAACCGATATCCAAGTAACTATTACAAATCTAACAGAATCAACTAGTAAAAATACAGGTGCATTTGTAGTATCTGGTGGTGTTGGAATTGGCGGCAATTTAAATGTTGCCGGTAACGTATCACTTTTTGCATTAGATAATACTCCAATTGGTAATACCACTCCGTCTACTGGTAAATTTACAACACTAGAAACAACAAACGATTTATTAGTAGGTGGAAATTTAACAGTACGCGGCAATACAACTATTGTAAATTCTACTACTGTTGCTGTTGGTGATTTAAACATTGAATTAGGTAAAAATTCAACTACAGCGGCCGAATCGGCCAATGGCGGCTTAACTCTTAATTTAGGCATAGATGGTACTGCAACAATACTTTATGATTACGGGCACGATGCATGGTCAATTGGAAGACCGCTCAGGGTAGAGGGCACCGGTACATTCACTGCCGCAGTTACTGCCGATGGGTTTAAAGATGCACATTTAATTGAGAATAGAGTATTGATAGCAGGAGCATCTGGGTTAATAACAGATAACCAATACCTTAGCTATGCAATTGCTACTAGAACACTATCTGCAGGTAATATATCAGTAACAACAGACATAAAAAAGAATGGAAATTCTGTGTTAACTAATACAGATACAATTGACGGTGGCGAGTATTAAAGAATAAATACTTTATTGAAGTATAATAGCCGGGGCTTCGATACCCCGGTTTTATTTTATACGTTGGCTATATAGCACTTAGGACAGACCATAATTATGGCAAATAAAATTAAATTAAAACGCTCAGCGGTAGCTGGAAAAATACCAGACGCTGCGGATCTTGAAATCGGCGAAGTGGCCGTTAATACAGCCGATGGCGTTTTTTATGTTAAACATTCAGATAATTCCATTAAATCAATTGGAAATGCAACAATAATTACAGGTAATATTAGTTTAGATGCCAGTAGTAACATAATTTATGTAGCTAAAAATGGCGATGATACCAGTCGAGGTGGCCTTACTACGCCCAAATTAACTATTAAAGCAGGCCTGGCAGCAGCTACATCAGGGACTAGTGTACATGTAGCACCCGGCATCTATACTGAAGATAATCCTGTTACGGTCCCTGCTGGAGTTAGCTTAGTTGGAAACGATTTGCGCACAGTAACAGTAATACCACAAACAGCAAGTTCTGATTTATTCTATTTAAAAGCTGGCTGCTATGTCTGGGGGCTAACTATTAAGGATTATCTGGCAAACGGATTTAGTTACAATCCCTCAACCCCAACACAAAACGTCTATGTAAGTCCATACATACAGAACATTACCAGTAGCACTACAACTGGTACCGCTGTTAAAATTGATGGTAGTTTGACCAGTGCTAGTAGTACCAAAGCAATGATTTTAGGGTTCTTTACAATAATCAACAAAGGCGGAAAAGGTGTACACATTACCAATTTGGGATACAGTCAATTGGTTAACATATATACAATTGCTTGCGACATTGGTATACATTGTGAGTCTGGTGCATTTTGTACATTAAATGGAAGCGATTCTAGTATTGGTAATTACGGATTGGTAGCAGATGGCAAGGGCCCAGAAGCATTGTCGGGAACTACATTTGGTGCTAGCACCAATGGTGTATTTCAAATCAGAGGCCTGGCAGCACAACCAAAAGTCAATCAAACAATGACCATTGATGGCGACGGCAATTATTATAGTATTGATACAGTCAGACAAGTTGACGGATTAACATACGAAGTTACTGTACAAGAAAACTATATAAACATCCTGGACGATAATACCACAGTGAGATTCTATCAACGCAGTGCTATTATTGCCAGCGCACATACGTTTGAATACGTTGGCGCCGGCACAAATCCACTAACAGCATTACCACAATATGGCGGAATACCAATTGAGGCCAATGAAGTAACAGCAATCAATGGCGGCCGGGTTACATTTACTGGAACCGATCATAAAGGTAATTTTAAAATTGGAACAAATTTAACTATTAACCAAACAACGGGTTCTATCACTGGTGATAGCTTTACACGCAGTATGTTTGCTATGATGACACCATATATATTAGCTCTTGAAGGATAATTATGACAACCGCAATTAATGTTTTTAAAACATATACAGCAAACTTAACACCAACTAGTACCACAGTATATACGACACCCAATGGATATACCAGTATTGTTTTACTGGCACAAATCAGTAATACCAGCGAATCAACTATTTCGGTTACATCCGATTTTGTTAGGAGCTCAATTCCAACTAATTTAATTAAAAATGGTCCAGTACCAAGACATGATGCAATAAACATCATTGGTGGCAAATTGATTTTACAAACTGGTGATTCCCTAAAAGCCAATGCATCAATTTCAAATGCAAGTCAGATGATTATTAGTATTATTGAAAGTATAAATCCATAATATGAAAACAAATCGTGTTCTTACTAGCGGGCGTGTTGCAGTAACACCATTTGCTGAATTAAGCAGTGATAGATATGAATTTCTTTCAGTAAATGAAGCTGAACCAAATCTAGGAACATCGGCAAATAATAGCATACTAACTACAAATACATCGGGTCAGCGTATATGGACTAGTAATATTATTGTTTCTAGTGTTAAAACTAGTAACGTTTTGAATACCGACGGCTCGCCTTATGTTACAAGCAGCAATATTTATAACGGTAGAATAACTATCAATGACGAGTTGGAGGTAGCAGACTATGTGCCTGTGGCAGGTACAACTACTGTGAGATGGTTATTAACCGCTAAAGATAATATCAATAATAGATACAAGTTTAGTACTATTGATTGTATTAACGATGGAACTGTAGTATTTTTTACTGAGTACGCAGTATTATTAAGTGATAGCAATTATGAAGTTGCCAACTATGCATCAGACATTACAACTGGCAATATTGATTTATTGGCCCAGGGCGACAGTAGTAGTGTAACAATTACCTATCAGCGCACTACACTGGGATCCAGTACACCAATTGGGTATGTAATCCGCAAAGGATAATTATGCAATATACAAGCCCAATAGGGAAAACAAACTGTAATTAATAATTTAATTTTAGGAGAATACAATGACGGTTACTCTCAATGGTAGCAACATTCCAAACGCAGGATCTGTAGGATACGGAAACGGAGTAGAAGTAGCATTTACAAATCCCGGAACTGTGGGAGCATTTCTTGTGTCCAATGGATCAGCAGCACCAACGTTTTCAACCACTCCAGTTGACGGAACAGACCCAGTTGGATTTAGAAACATACCAATTAATAGTCAAAGTGCAGGATATATAACAGTTCTGTCGGATTCGGGAAAAATTATTTTTCACCCAAGTACAGATCCCAATGCAAGAACATACACTATTCCATCAAATGCATCGGTGCCCTATCCACTTGGCACAGCACTGACATTTATCAACATGACCAGCCAAGTTGTTA
>Ga0209084_1000057_pt1 | contig 109551 bp, 120 predicted proteins | sample C_130820_MF_Meta_FD_187309 | JGI IMG/M metagenome (GOLD analysis project Ga0209084, IMG submission 187309) | Freshwater microbial communities from Lake Croche, Canada to study carbon cycling - C_130820_MF_MetaG (SPAdes) (version 2) | ecosystem: Environmental > Aquatic > Freshwater > Lake... | reverse complement strand
CGGAAGTAACGGAAGTAGCCCCTGCACCTGCCCCCGTAACGGAAGTAACGGAAGTAGCCCCTGCACTTGCCCCCGTAACGGAAGCCATCGTGGGAGAACAGGAAGTAGACCCTGCACCTGCCCCCGTAACGGAAGTAACGGAAGTAGCCATCGTGGGAGAAAAGGAAGTAGCCCCTGCACCTGCCCCCGTAACGGAAGTAACGGAAGTAGCCATAGCCATCGTGGAAGAACAAGTAGCCCCTGCACCTGAAGTAGCCATCGTGGGAGAACAGGAAGTAACCCCTGCACCTGAAGTAGCCATCGTGGCAGAGGAAGTCGTACCAGAAGTAGCCATCAAGGCAGAGGAAGTCGTACAGGAAGTAGCCATCGTGGCAGACCAGGAAGTGGCCCCCGTAACGGAAGTAGCCATCTTGGCAAACCAGGAAGTAACCCCTACACCGGAAGTGGCCACCGTAACGGAAGTTGCCATCGTGGGAGAACACGTGGGAGAACAGGAAGTAGCACCCGCACATGAAGTAGCCCTCGTGGGAGAACAGAAAGTAGCAACCGCACCTGAAGTAGCCATCGTGGCAGAGGAAGTGGCCACCGTAACGGAAGTTGCCATCGTGGGAGAACAGGAAGTGGCACCCGTAATGGAAGTAGCCATCGTGGCAGAACAGGCCCCCGTACCGGAAGTAGCTTTAGTGTCACAACCACAACAGGAAGTAGCCCCCGCACCTGAAGTAGCCATCGTGGGAGAACAGGAAGTAGCCCCCGCACCTGTTAAAGAACAACCCATTAAAGAAGAATTAGTTGTAGATCAAGCTTCTTCTACTGTCGCTGTCGAGTTGGTAGATCAACAAGCTGCTCCATTAAAGGCACTGTCAAGAAAGGAATTGCACGATGCTTACATAAAGGGGTGTCAAAACGCGGCGAAAGCTGCCAGAGAAGCAAAAGAAGCTTATATTGAAATTTTAAGAGTAAAGGCACTGGCAGTTGAAGAGGCGAAAAAACAATCGAAATTAGACATTGAAGCAAAGAAGTCCTCTAGTCTTTTCAAAACCAAGTAGTCTTTCTTGTAAATTAAAGTCTTGTGAAGGAAGAAAAAAAATGATTACTCACAACTTATTGAAACCGTATGCAAAACCAAGCGCACTCCTTACATCCCAAATTCAACCCCACGCAGCAGGTCGCTCTTGGTTTAAAGTAAATGAACTCGTTTCATTGTATGATATACCATCACCTTCGTCTGAAAATGTAGTTGTTGGAATTGTATCTTTTGGAGGAGGCCTCGTTGGCACCGTGAATGCAAATGGAGTTCTTACAAATGGTGATGTTCAGACGTATTGGAGCTATTTGGGAATTGCACCGCAAAACATGCCGACCGTAATTTTGAAAACACTCAATGGGGCAGTGAATTTTCCTGAAGCTACTGACGGATCAACGGAGGAAAATACCTTGGATGTCGAAACTGTCGGAGGATGTTGTCCAACATCAAAACTAACAATTATTCTTTACATTGCTCCAAACTCATTCAATTCTTTTGTAACTGTACTTAATTATGCACTTCATACGCCTGTAGTGTACGGAAATGAAAATCTTACTCCATCAATTATTTCAATATCTTGGGGAGCTCCAGAGATTTATTTCACGAACTTGCTCGCCATTGATGAACTTTTGAAGCAAGCTGTGTCGAGAGGAATAAACGTTTGTGTAGCAAGTGGTGATAATGGATCGAGCGATGGTTTAAGAGGGAATAATGTTGATTTTCCTTCGTCCTCGCCAAATGTTATTGCCGTGGGCGGTACGAGTTTAGTAAGCACTGCAAACACGTATTCTGCATTAACTGTTGAAAGGGCGTGGACTTTCGGTGGGGGAGGAATTAGTAAATATTTTGCAAAACCAGCGTACCAATCTAACTTTTCTGGTTCTTTTCGTTATTCGCCAGATGTAGCACTAAATGCTGACCCTAACACAGGAGTCATATTTTACGTCAAGGGCGCTTACGTTATTTACGGCGGAACGAGCGTGTCGGCGCCTACGTTGGCCGGGTACTTTGCCAGCATAAATGCCAAGGCGTTTGCGAATCCAAGATTTTATGCGGCGAGTCGGACATGTTTCCATGACATTACAGTTGGGTCAAATGGAGCTTTTAACACAAAAACAGGGTTTGATAATTGTACTGGACTCGGAAGCATTGTTGGAAATCAATTGAAAGATGTCCTAAATGCACAGGTTGAAATCACGTCAGTTTCAATAACTTTGTCCGGGTCTTATTCCTTAAGCGTCGGATCAACTGTCCAGGCAATTTTAAACTTGATTCCTACGAATGCAACGGCAACAAATTTTGTTTGGACATCAAGCAACATAGGAGTCGCAACTGTGAACTCTTTTGGGTTAATTTCGGCAGTGAATAATGGATTTTCTCAGATTCGTGCGACATCCGTGCAAAATAATTCAATGTATGCAAACAGTACAGTTATTGTAACGACCAAAGTAATTGGGGTTATGCTCAATGTTAATACTTTAAGTATCAGTTTACGCACTCCTCAATACCAATTCATTGCGTCAGTATCTCCAAACACTGCTTCAAACAAATCCGTAACATGGTTAAGCTCAAGGACACAATATGTAAGAGTTTCTACAACCGGCCTGGTAACCGCTATAGCAAAGGGCTCCTCAACAATTCAAGTAACAACAACGGACGGCAATTTCAGAGCGACTTGTGTGGTTACGGTGAATGCATAATAATGACAAAACAAAAAATGTTTATATACGTGGTTCTAGAAAATGGCGACCTTTATTCGAGTGCCTTTACGTCTTATAAAATGGCAATCGAAGCTGTACAGTTTAAGCACAATGAAAAGGTGCCCGGAATGAATTCCGCAAATGAGTTAAACGTAACTGAAAGTCCAACTGGTGTGACATTACTTTACGTTGAAAAAGGTATTTGTATCGAAATTTACAGGCTTCAGTTATGTATTAGAATTAAATTGATTGTAGACGAGAACTGCAAGCAGAACGAAAGCAGACGCTGCGATAATCCAAGTTAAGAAAACAAGAGGACTACTTCCGCTTTTATCTCGTATTTTTCCACTGGCTTTAATAGATTTCATTGCATTGGTTCCGCTCTTCTTTGAGTTCTTTTTTGACGAATTTGCCGCTTTCGTGCTTGACTTTTTTACCATTTTCCCACTGATAGTTTTTGTGTTCTTTTTTGCCTGATTCGTGCTCTTTTTGCTCGTTTTCGAAGCACCCTTATTTGATGTTTTAGATTGAGTTTTCTGGTCGGACTTTGTCGTCTTTGAATCGTTCTTTGACGTTGACTTACTCGACTTTGCATCTTGTTTGGTGGTCTTTTGACTATTTTTTGTGCTTGTCTTACTTTGAGTTTTTGTCTGCTTGGCCGCCTTGTCAGTTTTTCCACTCTTGGTGGATTTTCCAGAACTCGAACCCATTTCTTTTTTTTCTACTTGGGATCCAGCGGCAAGTTAGTTAGTTTTGAATAGTTTAACATATAAAAAACTAACAATGTAATTATAAGTATTAAAACGATTAATGTGGGCAACCACTGTTTTCGTAATGAATGCAATGCTTTCCTCTTTATTGTCTGAGGTTGAACAGTTGAGGCTAGCATATGATTTTGTCCAGAAATGGAAGGTTTTACGGCGCCAATTTTTAGCTTTTTTGATGCCGCAAAGGATCCAATGTAAGCATCAACCTGCACTTTGATCGGAAGCGCTGATTGCAATAACCGTCTTGCGCCCTCTGGGCTTATTACGTAACCCTCCGTTCCAAAAAAATGATCCATGACGTGAAACAAGCCCGATTCTGTTGAAGGCAATAAAGGAAGTTTACTGCTTCCGAGCAACAACAAATCTAAACCTATTTTCTTGGCAGAGTCCCATTTTTTTTGAATCTCATTGCTTGCATTGGGAATTCGAAATACAATATCGTCTTCGGCAATTATTGCGTCGTTGCCTTCGGCCGAAATTTGTTTCCACAATTTAAAGTGAGACAAGTAGCATCCCAGGGCGCCTCTTGAAGGAATAAATCGACCATTTGAAGGACCGGAATTCAAACCCAAAACTTGATTTTTTGTTTCGGGAGACACTATGCTTGCGTCATTTAAATCGACAGAGTCGCCAATCACGGCTGGAAATCGTACGAGTTGAGTTTTCGAAAACCCGGATCCCAATAAATTTTTTTCGGCCGCTGAAAATCGCTCATCATTCATTGATATGACAAACACCTCCATTTTTGTTTATGGTAAAGCAATAAATAAAAAAGCATTGTTTCCTTAACTTTTTTTTGAGGAAACCCTAACTTGAAAAATGGTGCACCTCAAATTTAACTCTGACTCGTCAAGCCCTAAAAAGAGCCCTATTGTAGTTGTTGTTAAAAGCAAAAGCCCCAGTAAAAAGCGACGCTACATTAAGCGTTCTCCTTGCAAAAAGGGTGAAGTTCGCGACACGGTAACGCACCATTGCCGCGCTCCTAAAAAATCTGGAAGACCGAAGTTGCACAAGTCTAAAAGCCCCAGCAAAAGCACTGTAAAGCGGAAGTACTCGAAGCGCAGCTCCAAGGCGCGTTCTCCTTGCAAGTCAGGTCAAGTTCGCGACAAGGTTACGAAACATTGCCGCGCTCCTAAAAAATCCGGTAGACCCAAGAAAAGCAAGAGCAACAACACTCACTTATTCTTTAACTCACCGTCGTCGCCTAAGGTGGAGAAGGCGCGTAAGGCGCGTAAGGCGCGCTCTCCTTGCAAAAAGGGAGAAACTCGCGATACTGTTACGCACCATTGCCGCGCGCACAAAAAATCGGGAAGGCCTAAGCTGCATCGCAAAAGCCCGTCTCCTAAATCTCCCAAATCTCCTAAATCTCATAAAATTGAATATGTTATAACTGGATTGGGTTCGTCATCGCCAAGGATTCGCAGAAGCTCAAGCGCTTCAACTGAATTGGAGGGAGAAGAATAGATATTTATATGTTGTTGTGAAACTAAAAGTCAGTATCCAAGCTAAACGCATTTTCCTTCGCCTTTTCTTCCATCGAACCCGTCGACCCCACCTTCGCCTTTGAATACTCACCCACTCTCTTTTCAAAAAAATTGGTTTTTCCTTGCATAGAAATCATTTCCATCCATTCAAAAGGATTGGGGCTATTGTAAGCTTTTGAGCACCCCAAAGCAACGAGCATTCTGTCCGCGCAGAATTCCACGTAAGCGCACATTTGATCGGCATTCATTCCAATAAGACGAAATGGAAGGGCGTCTGTCACAAACTCGCGCTCACACTCAACCGCATTCATTATGATTTCGCGAACTCTGGATTCCGGCAACTTGTTTTCCAGCATGGAATATATCATGCAAGCAAAATCGCAGTGCAAACCTTCATCCCTGGAAATAAGTTCATTTGAAAAACTTAAACCTGGCATCAAGCCTCGTTTCTTGAGCCAGAAAATCGCACAAAACGACGCCGAGAAAAAGATTCCTTCAACTGCGGCAAATGCGACAATACGCTCTGAGAACGAAGCGCACGATTTGTTCAGCCATTTTAATGCCCATTGTGCCTTCTTCATAACGGCTGGAATTGTTTCCAAAGCATTAAACAGACCCTTCTTTTCTTCTGGATCTCTTATGTACGTATCAATGAGCAGCGAATAAACTTCAGCGTGAACATTTTCCATAGCAATTTGAAATCCGTAAAAGCATCTTGCTTCCGGAATTTGAATTTCGTTTGAAAAATTTATTGCCAGATTTTCATTTACAATGCCGTCAGATGCTGCAAAGAAGGCAAGGACGCGAGTCACAAAATACCGTTCATCATTTGTGAGCTTGGTTTCCCAATCCTTTAAATCGTTAGCTAAATCAATTTCTTCAGCCGTCCAAAAACTAGCTTCGGCCTTCTTGTACATTTCCCAGACGTTTTGGTGCTTGATTGGAAAAAGAACAAACCGATTATTGTTCGGAATTAAAAGAGGCTCCATGAAAACTTCGTTTCGATTGCTTTTTATTGTATAAAAACATGTATAAAGTAAAAGAAATTTAAAAATGGCCTTTGTATGGATGCTTACAATAATTGAAAATACGTGGAATGGCGAGGAATACAATGTTGAACTTTACAAAAATGTGTGTGGAGTACACAACTTTTTACTAGAGAATTGGAATAGTTGGCGGTATCGCGCGGATATGGAAGAAGGCTATGGACCTAAATGTCCGAAACTTGAAGACATTGAAAAAAAAATTAGAGTTAATCAAACTGAAATAATTTTGGCCGAGTTTGGAGGTGATTATCACTATAGCATTTTCGTAAAGATGGAGAAAAAATTTATTATAAATTCCGATTTGTCATTGCCTTCTTCTTAACAGATTTCTTGTCAAGGGAGCTTCCCTAGATTCTACACTTGAATCTCTTTCAGGACCACCAGTACCGTTATGCGCTTCTCCTTCTCCTTCACTTTGTGTTTGGATAAAAACATTTTTGTCTATCGCGTCTTTAATTGACGATTCTTTATCGCTCTCAATACTGTCAGCATCAAAATCGAGCTCATCAGTACTTGGTGTCTGTGTAGATGGCAGCAACGCGTTATTTTCTTTAAATGTAGTATTTGCGTTTTCGCTGCTTACGACGCACGCAGTACCCCCGGCCCCGGCTCCGGCATCAGCCTCGTCCTCGCCCATCGCGCACGCGCCGCACTCGCGCTTGCTTACACCACCACAAATCGTATTCTCTCTTACGTTTGCGCTTTCTCCTGTGCTTTCGCTTTCTCCTGCGCTTTCACTCCTTGAACTTGAAAATGAAGGAATAAATTTGTTTCTATTTTTAATGAATACCGAGAGCAAAAAGACGACAAGACTGGGAAACGAAACATTATAAGTCATTTCAGTTAAAAGACCAAGTAGAGCACCGGACAATGTGAATGCGAAAGTATGAAGTGCACTACTAAGAATTTCATTTGCAAAGATAGGTTTAATGAAGTTGAAAAACGGTCTTTTCATATCTATTGATAAAACATCAAGACGTACAAAGTAATGAGAAAGCGAACACCCGATCGCTGCACCACACCACGTAAAAAAAGACATTTTTTTAATATATTTTATTAAATTTTTTTTTAGAAAATTATGTAATTTGCGAACGAACAGAACGAACAAAATGTTTTTTCGATCATCGCATACGCAACCCAATCCAAACAACTCTTTCTATGTCTCCAGAGAAATATCGGCGAAATGGGGGATTTTTGAAGGACTTGCATACGAAGAAAATACGTTTCTTGATATTGACATTGATGAACAGACATTGTCCCTTGTTTTTCAATATTATAACGTAATTGACATTGATGATGTATCAATTCCAAAACCTCTCCCCTTTTCTGCATCATTTGTACTTACATTTACAAATGCATTTGGAAATAATTGCAATTTACAGAGACACGCCACATGGATCGACAGCGTAGCAATGTCGGGATCTGGATTAATAAAATTATGGAAGCTCTTTGAGGCCTCTAATTTTCTTCATGCCCAAAAGCTTCTTGATCTTTGCAGCGCGCGGATCGCATTTGAATTTAAAAACATGAATGCAAAAGAAATAAGAAAATGTACTGGAATTAGTGAAGGTAGTGAAGAAGGGGAGGGGGGCAAACTCGAAAATAAATTTTAGTTAAAATAATGTTTACATTTTTCCTAGAAGGGACTGTAAAACCTGAGATGGTTTTGAAGCAAGTTCACCAAGCCCTCCTTGTGATTCAGATGATAACGTCATGCTTCTTGCTTTCTGTTGAGCCTTCAAAACCTGCTCCTGAGCAGCTCGAATAGTCTCATCTTGATCTTTCACTGCTTGCGCTTCCACTAAAGCCATGTTCGACTTTGCAGGTTTAGGCGCAGGTAAATCATACTCGTACTTTCTGCCAAGTCCTTTCGTCAATTTTCCAAGAAACCCATCGTTTTCGACTTTTCCGTCAGTGTTTCTACCCTTGCACAAGAGCAACCGTCCCCACACTGCAAAAAACAAGAACAAAACGTAATAAATGAGAATTGCTTTTGTAAAGGCCTTTGCATTGTCTCGCAAAGCATTGTAATTTACGTAACTTATGATGTGGGCAGAAGTCGTAAGCTCCGGTGCATGATAAATATTGTTGTTTCGTACTGTTACTGTAGTCAATGTTACGTCAGTTACATCGTAAGTGCCATTGTATCCGATAAATGTTGCGCCGGTTACAGTTATCGTAGATCCCTTTACAATGCCGGCAAATGCTCCCGAGGCTCCAGTATATGTAACACGTTTCCTCAAGTTTGCAGTTGCCGCAATCGATGCAATTACAATTCCCGGAGACGACGGAGTGACAGTGGGTTTCGCTACTCTCACGCAATTGAGGTCGGTCGCGCACGGGCTCACAAGTAAGAGGAGAAAAATTATAATTACAGTTGCCCAAGCTAATCCAAACAACGGTAAATTTTGCCCGAACGGAAGCGCGAGAATTATTCCTGGAGCGAAAGGAATTCCAATAATGCCCTTTGACGTACAAACATAGTCGATCATGTACGATTCGAATGCCGACATTTTTTAGTTTCAAGTATAGCAGCAAACAAGGAATTGTTTTTTTTATTTTACTTATCTTTTATTTTGTAGCGTATGAAACAATAAGATAAATTGCCCCAAGAATTAATATAGTCCACAAAAACCAGAGCCAACCTACGTAACGCTGTTTTGCGTCAGTCTTCTTCGCCTGATTCCCGCTTGACTTGGTACCTTTCTTAACGTTCTTGCCGGATACCTTCGTCGTCTTCTTCGAGTTATAACTCACTGACTTCGAACTCTTTTTCGAAGCTCCCTTCTTGTCGGACTTATCAGCCTTTGACGCTTTTTTGCCAGAAGTGTTTGTCTTTTTCGAAGTCTTGCCAGACTTTTTCGACGTCTTTGATGTCTTATTGGTCTTTTTCGAAACCTGACCGCTCTTCTTGGTGTTCTTACCCGCAGCTTTGGTCGACTTTGTCGTTGCTTTAGTAGTCTTTCCAGAAGTCTTGTTTGCCTTTCCTGAATCCTTTTGAGCCTTCGTCTTGCTGCTTTTTCCACTCTTGCTGCCCATTTTAAACTAAAGCCAAAAAGGAAAAAAGTTCTTTTTGTTTTTTTTTCTTTCTACATCACGTCTCTAAAAACAAACACATTATCGAAAAAAATATTATAATCATTAGTTATAAAAAAGAAACATAAAATGAACGCAGAGTGCAGTGTATGCTTGCAGTCGTTTAAAAACGAAACATTCGTGGCGTGCAGTTGCGGATTCAAAGCCTGCAGAGAGTGCTGCTGCACATTCCAAATTCCTTCGTGCATGAAATGCAAAGCCGCCTTTTCAAAACAGTTCTGCCAAAAATTTAATATTTTACCAGTTTTCAAAGCGTATCATGAAAAATTGATCTGGGAGCGTGAATTCTCTTTATTACCATCCACTCAACCGTTTTTGGAGTGGGAAGATACTGTAGCAAAATTGAAAAAGAGATTGCGTTTTGGCGAACGAGTAGTTTTCCCAGAAAAACCTAAAATGTTTTTAAACAGTTCTACAACAAACCCCATTTTTGCGTGCCCTGGAAACGATTGCCGAGGATTTGTCGGAGGGTCTCATTGCGGCACGTGCAAGAAAGAAATATGTCTCAAGTGCCGCGAATTCGTCATTCAGGCAGTCCGAGAGCGTGAAGAAACAACTTCTGCTGCAAATGCAACTACGGAGCCGGAAAAGAGGTCAAATTTAAAAAAGGCGGCTCATGTTTGTGAGGCTTCTATTGTAGCCTCGATTCAATCCATTTCACAAGAGGCGAAACCTTGTCCTAGATGCCGTGCACAGATATTTCGCATTGAAGGATGCAACCACATGTTTTGCACAAACTGCAGGACGCACTTTGACTGGGAAACCAACAGAGTCTTGACGAGCAGTTCAAATCACCATTACGATTTGACAACGTCGTTTTCAAATAATGTATCCTTGGTTGTCGGGTCAAACGCTACAAATACTGAACAGTGTAATACGGATCCATTTTCGGACGCAATACCAAGTTCAGTCGTTCCCGCGATTGCTGCAGATCACCCGAACTGTTTTCGTGCCTTTTGGAAGGAACCTGTTTCTGCGCGTTTTTTAATGCGCAAGCGTCTAAGCGGCTTTGAAACAGAATTTCACTATCAGGAATCTTTGCTGCGCATTCGTCTAATGTTTTTGAGACGCCAGCTTAATGAAGACCAGGCAAAAGCAAAGGTGCTTTTAGAAGATGAAAAGCACGAGAAAATGTTTCGGCAAAGAAATCTTCTGGAAATGTACTTAAACATTTGCAATGACTTACAAAGAATGGTGTATGTTAATCCAAGTCTAAGCCAAGTGCAAGAAGCACTAAAAATTTACCAAAATTTGATATTTACTTGTCAATCGGCTTCTCAAGACACGAGAACAGAGCTGGGGGGGGAGTGTTTGGGATTTTCGAGCGATTTTTCTTCACAGATGCCTCATGTAACAATGTAAACGTTTCAATTTAAATTCAACAATATCCCTATACCTTACTTACATAGACTTGCGACCCGGAGATCTCTTGGCGCGGCAGCGCTTTGATTTCACGTCGCGAGTCTGCGTTTTCGAGCACTCCTTTCTCGCGACGCGCGTTCTCTTCCCGCGGCAACGTTTAGATTTAACATCGCGAGTCTGCGTTTTCGAGCACGCCTTTCTCGGAACACGACCAGGGGTTCTCTTTAAGCGGCAACGCTTTGACTTTACGTCAAGAGTTTTGCCGGCTTCGCATTTGTTACCCGCTTCTAAAGTTAAAGATTGTTCAGTCATTTTTTTTTTACTGATTGATTGAAACGTAACTTGCTTTTTTATTTTATATTAACATGATGTTTCTTTTTCCAACTTCTTTCAAATAATTTCTCGAGGTATTCTGGAGAATGTGTAATTTGAAGTGGTTGTTGATACAAAACCTTCTCCTTCTTTTCAATCAATGTTACTTGTAATAATTTAATTAATTCATCTACCAGATGAATTTGCACGGTAATTGCCCGCAAAATTAATTTATTAACTTTTTTTCTTAAAAGAAAAGGACAAATTTAATATAAGTGTAAAAAATGGAATCAGTCCTTTCGTTTTTTCGCGACTTGTCTTTCAAAAACAATGAACTGTTTCAATCTCTAACTACGGAAGGGGAACCAGATAGCCAGAAGCTTCGCACCTACTTGATAAAAAACAAGATTGAATGCAAAGGTTCAAACATGTTTTTTCTTGTGCAAGCATTGTCAGATTCATTGCTTTTGGCGACCAATGTTACTACCACACCCACTACTAAGCAAGACTCTTCGGTGACCACTTTGGATGTAAAACCTGAAGTGGAAAACTTAAAAGAAGAAATTGTTTCGACATTAAAAGATGAAACGAAAAGAATGATTTTTTCTAGAAAAGATTTTGATCCTGCCAGCGTTCAATCGCTTTCATTTGAATTCGAAGTCCTCCATGGAGTTTACAAAATTGGGAGGCCCGACGATAGCCGGCAAAAGGCTTTGGAGGACGCGCACATAAAATGCGATCAAGCTCTTGATTGGATAGTCGAAATAAAGAATACGACAGAAGACTTTGCGTCAGTGATTGGCGGGATCACGTATGCTGCTGACACTCCGTCTCTCGCGAATTCATTGTTTGAATTGTATTTGCAATTAAATTAAAATCAAATCCGCATATGCTTTATCCTTTAAAGATGTAGACAAGCTCCTCGCTTTTTCCATTGTTAACCAACCGTTTATCTCGTAAGCAAAAACTCGAATTTTAAATAAATCGTTAACTCGTGTCATTGCTTCTTGATCTGAAATATCTGGAGTCAGGTGTTTTTGATATTGAAAGCACCGTTTTACTCGGAACGAGCACAAAAGGTCCGCGTGTCTCACCACGTGGTACGCCTCTTGCCACTCCCCATGTTCAGGAAACGAAAGGTTTTGTTTCCGTCGCGATACCAAGTAACTGTAGGACATTGTCGTAATAATATTTATAATTGCGTCTATAAGGGGTGTTGGAAGGTGAATTGATTGAAAAAATTCGCGAACCTCAGTCACGGCCTCAATACTTGTATATTTTTTGTCGACAGTGTCGTGAACAGCGGCTGCAAACAAAATTACCGTTCTTACATTTTCTGAAGCATTTAGGGGCATTAATTCGTGTGCAAAATGCACGCAATCCTTTGAATGAGAAAGGTCGTGGCTTTCGTCGATGCAATACTTGACGCACATTTTTTCAACAAAGTCATAGACCAGCTCCATTTTCTTTGTATGTGTATGTGCTCCAAACGAATGCACACACCGGAGCAGCAAACAATATGCTGTCAACGCGATCGAGAACGCCACCGTGACCAGGAATTTTAATGAAGGCGTCGCTGTCTTTTGCTTTACAAATTCTTTTATAGGCGGACTCAATTAAATCACCAGAAACCGCGGCTGACGAGGTAATGATGCTCAAAAAAGCTGCATTTAGAAGGGATACATCAGGTTGATATTGATATCTTAAATACAAAACTCCAATTACTGTTCCGCCAAAAATGCCACCAATACAACCTGAAATCGTCTTGTGTTCACTTATGAAGCGTAGGATCCTTGTACCCCCTTGAAATACTTTTATGGTACTTGAAAACGTTCCCACTAATAACGCGCAGACATCAGTGGACCAAACCACGAAAAATAGATAAAAAATTAAATGTAGAGATCGAAGGAAGAATACTGACCAGACAAAGATTGGAGAATACATGGCAATCAAAACAAGGCACAAGGCGCCATTGCTTTTGCTGCTGCTCGTGCTCGTAATATTATTATTTTTTAAGCGCTTGTTATTCAAGCACCATACTTCGTAAGCGCTTGCGAATAAGACTGATGCGGTCAGGATCCCGAATCCGAGCTGAGTACTTGCGAGGACAAGAGCTGAAACGGCCATCGGCAGGGCGTACAAAGTTCGAGTCAAGAACTCCATTTATTTTCATGTAATATTTGAATTGCGCATTGTAAATAGTAAAAAGATTAATTGAGATTACATGAACTCGGACGAATCTTCATTTCGTTGCGCTCCGCCCGCCAAAGTTTCAATATCTGACGCTGACTCAAAAGTCTTGTGTCCATTGCAAGTTCCATTTCAAATCAGCGCTTCAATCAATTCAGGAAAAAATTGTACGCTTGGTAAAGGGACCTACGGAATTGTGAGAACAGGGACTGTAGTCGTCAATGATCGCATTGACAAGAATGAAAATGCTTTCAAGACGTTTTTAGGTAAAGACGGAGTAGCTTTTTCTCAAACAGTACTCAGAGAAATTATTCCACTGTGTTGCCTTCCTGAACACGAAAATGTTTTAAAACCTCGGCTTGTATACGCTGACGATAAAAACAGAATTCACTTTTCGAGCGAAAAAATGAAGTGCAATCTCTATGAGAGACTTAAAACTACCGCGTCAAGTGTTGATCAAAAGCTCATGTGGAGCATGCAATTGATTCGTGCTGTAAATCACATGCATGCGAACGGCTTTTTGCACCGCGATATTAAGCTAGAAAACATATTTCTCGACGATCGTGACAATGTTGTTCTCGGAGATCTTGGAATGTCTCGATACTCGTCGCCTTTCGTTGAGGCGCGTTTCTCAAGCGGGGTTTGCACTTTGTGGACTCGCGCGCCTGAATTATGCGCCTACGCAATTGACGTCCGCAAAAATTCGCGCGAATTGTCTTACGACGCGTCAGTGGACTGCTGGTCGCTTGGAATTACTGTTTTAAGCATTTTCGCGTCGCGTTACTTTTTTCAAGGGAAGGACGAAGAAGACATGCTAAAGTTAATCTTCGCAACCGTTGGAAAACCAAGCGAAGATACTACCTCGGAGGCGTGGTGCCTCAGAAGAGAGACGAGAAACTCAAAGATACGATGGAAAATGATTGCGCAGAATTCGACGCTCTTGTCGAAAAACACGGAGGATGTCGTCGACTCCCTGATCCTTGAGTGCTCGCGTCGAAGAATAATCGCGCATCCGGACTTGATTCGCTCCATTGTTCCTCTTCTCGCCATTGAGCCAGAAAAAAGGGGGAGCGCGAATGAAGTTCTGAAAACACCGTTTTGGAAAGGCGTCGAACAAGATATTTCCATTGTAAAAACCAAAATCAAGAAATTTGTGCCTCTTGAAACGGAAAAGAAAATAGGTAAAGAACGAGAAGCAGTTTTAGAAGAAAAGTTACTTTTTGTGTCCTTAAATTATTACGGTCTTGATACTCCCGAACCCAGATGTTCGATAACACAAAAGACGACTCAAACTAATGAAGATCAAATTTACGAGTCATGCACGACGCGAGGAATCTTGCGTTTGGCTGTCACAGAATGGATCTTGTCGCTGCAGAAATCGTTGTCACTTCTACCCTTGACAATAATCGACTCAATATTTTTTTGGGAGCGCGTGCGAGACTTGGTCGACGTACAGGTTAAAAACGAGATGGTCTTGGCCGCGGCTTGCTGCAGTTTAGTGTCAAAAATTCACGAATACGTTCAATATCCGAGCCAAAGATGGATTCGTTGCCTTTCAAATACAGCTACTGTAGAGGAACTTGTAAAGTACGAGATGCTGGCATTAAAGACTTCGAATTGCGGAGTGTTCACGTGCTCATCAAAACAAAAACACCCAATTTCTGTCTTGAGCGACTTGAAGTTAGACCTTGGCCAATCGGACCGTGACAAAATCTTATTGTCATTATGTTCGTTGATGGCGAAACATCATACGCAAGATTTCGGAATTGAAAAGCTTATTTCCGATTCGTTACTCACACATGTCGTGTAAGAACATATAAAAACAAAATGAATTTTTCTACTTTTGAAAAGTTTATATTTCCCGATGGGCGCCAGACACCAAGCCAAAAAATATCATTTTATGTTGCGTTGTTTGTGGGCGTTTTCGTTCTTTTTCTGTGTGCGATTATGCCCTCCAGAAAAAGGACGAGCGTTAAATTTGCGAATTCAAAACTAAGGGAGGTTATACGATCATGTTTGCAACTTCTCGAGGCTTCAAAACAAGACTCAAATTCTGTAATCCGTCTGGCTCACGCGAACTATGCGCAAGCTTACTTGAATGTCGCGAGAATGTTGCAGACTGACGAAGAAATTGAAGAGTCTCTCGCTTTATCAAATGCGCAAGCAGGGGGCGTTCAGGAAATCGAGGCTCTTCAGGCAGATCTTGACGACGCTCAAAAGGAGGCCATGAGGTCAGTTGCAAAGCAGCTATAATTCCGGTCCTCCGTCGATGCTACTACTAAGGCGGTTAAGAAGCAATGCAGCAAGAAGAGCGCTCACGACCCAAAAACAAACGGACAGTTTTTTATAGCCAGGACAAGAACATTTCGAAATTTCAAGATTTTTAAACTCTTTACACTCCTTGCATTCGTAATCATATTCGAAATCAAACATATCAATCATTTTTTTTTATTTAATTTTTTTGCGCGTACGATAGCAACGATCTTGTTTTGTTTCCCAAGGCGGCCTCCTGTTGTTCCATTTTTTTGGCACGTTTCAGGACAGTTTTGGGTGCTTTAAGTTCCTTGTCTTGTTCAATTTTGGTGATTCTTTGTTTCCGTACCTTCTTAATATCTTGATCTTGTTGAATTTCGGAATTGTTAGTTTTATTTTCCCACTGCATTGAATTGACGGACTTTTGAGGATCGTCGTTTTGGATTTGATTTTGGTTTTGATTTTGCCTTGCCTTTACCGATAGAATTTTCTTCTCCCTTGTCTTGGCGACTTGCTCTGGAACGTCATCCGGATCAAAGTCGCGATCGAGCGCAATCCTTCTCAGGTATTCAAGAAGAAGAGAAGGTTGCTTTGTTGATTCTTGTGTCGCAATCGGATCTGTTCGGAGTACAGGTTGACAAATCCCTTCCCTCCCATCACCCGCAGCTTCATTCTGATCTTTTGTCGCCGGAAATGTTCCTGGAACTGACCCAAACGTATTTGACTGCATCACCTCCGCGTACATTGCAAAAGACACAAAGGGAGCCGTGTGCACCTCAACAAAACGAGTACAATGAATGTCTTCTCCGTAAAATTCTGCTGTTGTGAGTGGTCCTCCAAATTTTTTTAATGCAGATCTTGGAGGTGCCGCGGTTGTCGATTTTAACTTAAAAAACTTTGTCAAGACCTCGCGAGTCCACATGTTGCAGCGAGTGCGGTCGGAGTTGAACTGGGAATCGCTTTGAATGAATGCTAGAGAACAACAGGGTCTGCAAAAATAGCCAGAAATCCAGTAAGACGAAGTCACTGGGTCAAAAAATTGAACGGCTGGGAGGGGAGTTGCGGGACAAGGTTCGCTGCAGTGAAGGCAGCAAGCGTCTGTACGTGTGGGCCACTTGTCTATTTGTCTTGTTTTTAGCGGAACGTGAGAAGGGGATAGCGAAGCATTAAGTTGTATCAATTTCGAACATGGGTCGCGATAAAGATTTGAGGATTGCACCAAAATTTCGTTAACCTTTTGAAATATTAACTCGGGATTGCGTGGAACAACCTTGCGCGACTCTGGCAAGCGTGGATGAACCATATTTGCCATTTTTTAACACTCAAGTGCAAACGCAATTATTTGAAAACCAATAGATGCCAACGTAAACTATAAATGAATTTAATACTGACGACGAAAATGCAATAATTAAATTAAAATTTTTATTTGACATTTTTTTTTTAATTTTTGTTACCAGCTACCAAGACACAAACAAATATTTTTTGTAACCTAAAAATATGGATGAAGATCACATTGTTGCTTCGGTCGCTGCTGGAATTGTTCTTCTTTGCTCATTTACTTGTTTGATAATGGGTTTTTGTAATCGGAATCGGATAAATAACATTGCAACAGATAAATTTATGTTACTGTCAGAGGCAGAGGGTTATCATTAAGCATTAGGCATTAGACTAAGTTGAAATGCAAATAAATGTCTCTTTTTAACTCTAAAGCTCTAAAGCAATTACGGCCCAATATAAATCAATTAAGCAACAGCTGAAACCGTGCAAATGTCGCCTCCCGTAAATGTTGTGGCCGTGTTTTGCATTGCGACTTCAATCGCCGTGTCGGAAACACTGCGGAGATGGTAATCCATAAAACCATTTACGCACCAGCTCGTAACGAAAACCACGAATAACAAAATGTCGAGCTGTCGATACGATGGCTTCAATTTTGAAATTGGTATTGCAATTGTCAGGGAAAAAAATGACGTGATCATTGCCCTCCTCCATTGCACAGCTGCGAGGTTGTGTACTTTCCTTACAAAATTTTCAGTGTGAATGTAATTGTTACACTGCAACGCTCCTCCTTCGTTTATGTTAGTGTCCGTCCCGTAATTTTTTGACTCATTGGAAACTGAGCTAGTAGCTTTCCATTCTCCCGCTAATGCAAAAAAAAGCAGGATTAATCCAACGTACAAGAGTGCACGTCCGTACGAGTTACTTAAAGGTGTTGGAGTTAAAAATGGGATTTGAACAGGTGTTAGAAATGGAATTTTTACATTTAAATTTTCATTCTCCATGATAATCTTCTCCTTTTTTTTTATTGTTTATGTGGAAAAAACTATACTATATATAAATTACACATAATCGGACCAATGTTTTTAATGTTATACATTTAAAAGACTTGAATGATAAGAACCAATAAATGTGTCAAAATTTTGAAGACTACGATTCTTATAAATTGTTTTTGACAATTTGTCTTCTAATCTGTCGACAATCATGTCAATAGTGTCTGTGTCGGAAATTAATAAATTTGCGAGACGAGCCATAGCTCTGAAAAAGGACAAGTCGCTTTTAGGAATTTTCCCTTCATATTGCGCTGCAGATCCATAATTTCTTTCAAACGGATAAACAAAGAATGGAAGTTTTGTTAAATCTGGTTTAAAATCAATTGCAAGAGGATTTCTAAAGATTGTTACTGGATCACCAATTATTAACTTCTCATCAGAATTTTCATCAAATCTATCGATAAATTCAACTTTAAAAAGATAATCAAACAAAATATCGTCGTGAAACACAAGTTCGACTGCGTTGTTACCAAAAATTTTAAACGTTTCGCTAAACTCTTTGTCTTTTTGAGTTTTTTGTTCGGCAATTCTGTTAATGCTTTCTAAAGCGGTAGGAAGTTGCCAAGGATAGTACGTCATATTTTGTCCAATGTAACCTTGAAAATCACCCATATTTATGTGAAAGTTGTTTTGTTTCAACAGATTTTTTGATAAATAAAGTTTGTAATTCCCACCTGGATATAAATCTACATTCGCTACGTTTTGTTTTGTGACAATACTAAGAAAAACTCCCGGAAATTGATCTCTTGTATCAAAAATAGCTGATTTAAGTTTCTTTTCACTCCATTCAATTGGATTTGTTTTAGTTATATGAACCAAATACAAAACATCTTCTAACTCATTTTCATTAAAGGGTTTGATTGATTTTATATCTTTATGTGATACTTTCCGTTTTCGAAGCGATGCTCTACGTATTCCAAAAGATTTTCGTCGTGATTGCTTAAATCGCTTGATCAAATTAATATTTTTTGTCGATCTACCAATTCCAAAATATTTTTGCCGTGATTGTCTACGTATTCCAAAAGATTTTTGTCCCTTTTGTCCTGACCGTCGTTTTTTAAAAGACTTACTTTTAATGATTGGCATTTTTCCTTTTTATTTTTACTTTACTTAAATAGTTGAAAAAAAACTCAAGGTTTATTTGAAGACCTAATAGTTAATCTAAAGGCGCTAATGCACGAATTGTATCCGCGGTCTGAGTGTTATTGGATGTCTTGTAAACAAGCGTGCATTTGTTCGAAGCTGCCCATTTCTTGTTGGACTCCGGAGCAGTCCAAGGTTTAACGAATTCCCAATCATTTGCATATTGGACGTTTTCCATGTTCCAATACCCAAACTCTTCGGCAAGCTCCTTCTTGTGCAAAAACGAACTCGAATCGATTCGTCCGAAACACGGCTTTTTGCAGTGCAGTTCCTCGACTCCGTTCACAAGGAATCCACTGAAAGCAAAGTCAGCATCGTTAGCTTTTATAGCTGTCATTAAAGAGCTCAAATGGTCTGGCAGCCACTCATTGTCATCATCCAAGTACGCAATCCACTTTGTGGTTGCCATCATTTTTAACCCGTAGTTTCTGGACACTGCGCCATACTTGCCGCTATTTTCCCCCAAATTCCAATAAAATATTTTTTTAGACTCTTTTGCTGAAAACGTAGGAACCAAAGATTTTAAGGTCTCATCTAGAATAGGACACTTGTCCCCAACAATGTAAAGCTTAAAATTAGTGTACGTTTGTGCGAAAACGGATAATATTGCTTGTTTTAGCTCTTTCGCGCGATTAAACGTAGGAATAATAACAGATATTGTATCTTCGTTTTCGTCTGGAGAGTACACCTGTTCGAGACAAGGAAATCTCGCTTGAGTTTTCCAGTACGGCTGATACTCGAATTTCAGATCAAGAGACCCGAGCTCTCTTAATCGTTCTGTTAATTCCTCCGCGTATTTTTGGTATATGTGAGCCGAATTGTGTTGAATCAGGGCATTCCGAATGTTTGTAAAGTTGTTTCCACCTGTATTTACGTATTGCACATAAAACGGTTTTGGGATGCGAACCCTTTGTCTCGCTTTTAAAAACGTTTTTAAAAGGAGTTCGTAGTCATCCGCAACGGACAAGGAGTTGTCGTGCTTTCCAATCGACTCATAAAACGATCGCCTCCAGACTCTAACATGGTTCGGAACACCGATAATGTGTTTCACGGTGCGGGGATTCATGCCTTGCGTCAAGCATTGAATCTGCCATTTTCCATTACGCAAGTACCTCTGGTTCGATCCGAATCCAAATGCATAAAAATCTCCGTAACTTCTTGACTCGCCAGACTCTTCGAACACTTCGTCGGAATCGCAGTAAATAAAATCAGCATTAGGATATTTTTCGGCCGCCGATTTGATAGTCTGAAGGAGAGTTTCGTCAATGTCGTCGTCGTGGTCAAGTTCAACAATCCATTCTCCTCTGGCAAATGAACTCGCCATGTTCTTCATTTCCCCAATATACCCAGAATGCCGAGGGGCCTTGTAAGGCCGAATTCGAAAGTCTCCGTCGGCCAGAGTTTGAACTTGCGCAAAAGTCAAGTCGTGATCATCCTCGGTCGAGTCATCAAAAATTATCCATTCCCAATTCTTGTACGTTTGCGCCTGCAAGGACTTGAATGGACGAAGCAGTCTCTCCTTGCTGTGAAACGTTGTGGTAATGACAGAAAAAATCGGATTGTCTTTACAGAACTGGTGACCCTTAAAGCCCAAGCTTCCAAAAATATTTGGAGCAACGTGGCAGTCTACAGAGAATGATTCAAACGATTCTAAATGAAGCCACCGCTTTCTGCACTCAAAAAAGGGACAAAGCAAGCTGCTAAATGTTTCAACATTGTTTTTGTAGGTATAAAACGCTTGAGGTTTAAGCTTCTTGTACATTTTGCTAAATGTTTTGAAATTTTCATCGTACGAATTTGTTTGTTTAAAGTCGCGTTCGTCAAACACATGCCATTCGTAGTAATCAGGTAAAACTGGAATTGAATCGCTTCTATTTTGCGAATGCATAAAAAGAACAAGTGCTTCCTTCATTTATTCTTTATTTGTACCTAAATGTCAACTTTCAGCTTTTTCAAATGATATGAAAACAAAAATGAAACAAGGATTTTTGGAGTCCATACCTAATTTTCCCATTAACATTTACGATCTAAAGGAAAAATCAGGTCGCCGAGAATACAGTTTAGAGCTTTTTTTGCATCTTATTGGAGGAAGGGGTAAAGTTATTAAATTTGAAATTTATGTTACAACAACAATTAGAGCGTCTCCTCAACTCATTTTTCTCTCTCACTTCCATCCGTTCTCAATGCGTCATACTCCTCAACCCATTTTTCTCTCTCGCTTCCATCCGTTCTCAATGATCCACATAAAGCTAACGCGCAAAGTTCATGATGCTTCTTAAATATTTTTTGAGAGTCCCTCTTTTGATTTTTCATTAACAAATCAGTATATTCTCTCTTGCAATAGTAAAAATCTGCAAAGGAAATTTTTCTGAGATTTTTTGACAGTACGTTTGAAGCCCATGACGTAGCAGGCAGCGCGATTTGGTACGCAGGCAGCGCGATAGGCGGCTTAGGAGATGGTGTCATAAAGTACGATATAGGTTCCGCGAGGCTTTGTTCCGAAAGGGTAGGGTACGAGGTGCTAGGTATAGGGTCCTGTTGCGACTGTTGCGACTGTTGCGATTTAAAATTCATGTAATCAACTCGCATAAATTCAGACCTATTTTGTAATTGAGATATTGAATAATCGCACATTTTTGAAAAAAACAAAAGTTCCCTCGCTATTTCCATGTCTTCATCTGTTACGTCTCTTAATTCACTTGTATTTGAAGTCAGTAGCGCCATACTTGCTATTAAAATGAAATCTTAATAGTCCGCAATTTAATATTTAAATATTATTTAAAAGATTTCCATGCGCAAATACCATTTTTATTCATTTTACTTTCCCACAAATTTCCGTCGTTTCCCCTTCGTACCTCTCCGCAATGATGATTAGCAGGAAGACCAGGGCTCTTTCGAGACGTGTACTTTTTCCACTTTAACATTGACGGAGAATATTTTTTTGATCTTTTGCTTTTTTGGCTGGCCTTGCTGACTACGTTTCTGCAGTGGCCAGTTTTCTTGCTGCGCTTTTGGTAACTCTTGCATTTTTTGCGGGATCCTGCTCCCCCTTCAATTAATTCAAGGGACATTCTTTTTTTAGAATTAATGTACGGAAGTTTTGTTTTTCTTCTTACCAAACTTATATTTGTTGAGCTCGATTTTTTAACGCTTCGTGATTTGTGTACAACTTTGCGTGCTCCTCCACCAAACTCAGGCTTAGGCAAAGATCTCCATTCAGCATCTTCATTGTATCCTGAAGTTGATTGTGTAATGTTTCTTTCTTGTAAAATTTGGAGGTATCTTGCATACAAATCGGAATTTTTTTGCTTTTCTTCATAGATGAACTCTCTGTCAATGTCAACCAAATTTACAAGTCTTGGTAAAGCAAGATCAAGAACGAGTTGAACGCCTTCGGGAGTGTGAATAGGTTTGTTGTTTGAGTCTGAAAGACGTAAAGACAAGAGAGAAACTGGAAGAAGTGGTAACAAAACTCTTAGATCTTCAATGGTAAAATCATTATACATGAATACAATTTTACGAAGTGATGACATGGATTGAAGAAACTGTCCAAAAACAGGTGTGGTCATTTTACATCCCCATAAATTAATGTCTTCGATACGAGAAAAGGCGTCTCCACAATTTCTTAGGACGTCATCTTGAATGCAAAACGACATATCAAGAGTTCGCAAATTTGGCATTTTTGAAAATGCGATTTGAAGTATACTGCCAAATGTTTCACCTCTGTCAAGTTGAACAGCAAAATCACTGAATTCGTTTAACGCGTTTTGATTACCGAAACCAAGTGGAACCCCGACTGCTAAAGGGATTGTGTCTGTCACCATGTTCTGTGCTAAATTAAAGTACTTTAGATTTTTGCAGTGAATTCCGACCTGCTTTACAATTTGTTTAAAGCTAATCGAATTAACATTCCATCCTGACAAATTTAAAGATTCCAAATTGTCCAATCCTCCTAAAGTCAACGCTTCATAAAGTTTTAATTCAATACCAGTTTTAAAACAGTGGGCCATCCAAAGAGTCTTGATAGTAGGAGGGTGTGATCCCAAAGCTTGCAAAAGTTTGAAGTCCCCTCTATTTGCTGCAATGGGCAGTGCCGCTGACGAATGATTATAAGACAAATTAATGTGTTCGATGCGTCTTAAACTTGGAATGATGCGCGCAATTTCTCCATAATCAAAGTCACCAAAATGACAATCTGAAAAATCAATTGTTTTAAGAAAGTTCATTCCTTCAAGACTTTCAATTATTGCACGATTGTAAGGCTCGTCGTGGTTCGTATCTAAATGTTTGAGTGACAAAAATTCAAGATTTGGTGAAGCTTTTAAAACTTCGATTAAAATTCTAGCTTCTTCCTCTGTGCAATCATATATTGTAGGAAAAAATGCCATCCTTCCAACAACCTGTCTGAAACCTACATTTAGTTTATTGTTAAGTGGAGATAAAGCTTTCCATTCCCGAAGTTTGGAAATAGGAATTTTTCTTAACTCTGCTGCACTGAATGACTTCATGTTGCGTAAATCATCGAGAACATTTTGACGTTCTTCACGACTTGTAAGGCTCAACGCAAGAGCATCTTGTACTCCTAACAAATTTATAAGAATCCCATCAGCTAATCTTATTTTTCTAAAAACCGAAAAAGGTGAAGGAGGAGCAGCCGAGCCCGACATTTTTATTTTTTTTCTTTCTAACTAACTAGTACAACACTTTTCTTTATTTATTGTTTAGCTTGTTTTAGCTTGTAAATTATTCTTAAAAGTTTTTCGACTGAATTCGCTGACCATAATGCTGACAAGAATGAGAAGAATGCCAAGAGGCCAAATACAATGAGGCCGATGATTAAATACTTTTCGCGCTGCTTTGCGTCAGAACCGTCCACGACTTTCTTTTCAGGATCTTTAAGTTTTACAAGGGAAGCGACAAGTGGTTCTAGGATCTTGACGATTGTTTCGGCCGTTCTCGCCTCCTTTTCGTCGTTTTCCTTATCCTTCTCTTCAACTACGTTTTTTTCTACCTCGGGTGGATTCGGTTTTTGATTCGGCCACACATTGTGGGAGGTGTAGCCCCTTCCCATTGTAATTCAAATTTCTTTTTTTACTTCCTAGAGCGGTGTAAAGGAAAAGTAGCAAAAAAACAAAATGCAATGTCCGTGGTGCGAGCGATGGTGCCTAAAGGATGACAATTGCATGTACATTTTTGCATGCGGCTTGTCGGCAAATGACGTTTTTTACCCAGAATGGGGGTGTGGGAATTCCTTTTGCTTTCAATGTGGAATGAAATACTGCGGGCAAGGAAAGATTCATCAGCACGACAATGCTTGTTGCGCTAAATCTGCCGCATTCTGTCCCGCTCAATTTTGTAAGGGAGGTCATTCTTCTCATTGCCCGCCGCGAGATTTTGATGACAAAGTTGCACAAGATCACAAACAATGCACGTTAAAAGCTTGCTGTTTGCAATCTAATGTTCGAAGCGAGGAAACAAACAAAAAATGAAATTTGTTCTTCTTGTAACTCACTCAACTCCGCAATTACAAAATACAATAGCAAGCTTTGATTTGGCCTCAATTAAACCTGAGATATTATGCTGGAACGAAAAATGGAAGGGTTGGAAATGGCGAATCGAAAAATATTTACATTTTTGCAATGCTATTATAGAGAGTAACGAAAAAGACGGTAAAGGGGAGGCAGAAGTCATTGCATTCATTGATGCGTTCGATGTATTATGTCTTCGTAAAGACATTTATCCAAATTTTGAAAAAACCTTCGAGTCGTTTAATTCAGACATTGTATTTAGTTCCGAATGGTGGTGCGGAAGCTCTTCAAACTGCGGCTATACTTCTAGGTTTTCAAACGAAAAAAGTTGCTTATTGATTGAACGCGATCTTGATGTTAGCGTAAAAGGAAACCACAATTTAAATGTAGGTTTTGTTTGCGGCAATGTAAGGTCTCTAGCAAAAATGTATTCAGACGTTTTAAATCGCGCAAATTCAGAGTCATTTGACGATCAAAAAGCTATTTCTCAGTGGGTAGACTCAGACTTGTCTAGCTCAATTCGTTTGAGTCTTGACAGACAAGGGTTGCTTTGCAAAACAGTAAATGTTTTTGACACTGCTTTGAAGAGGAATAATATTCAAACTGCTCCTTTCTTTGCGCATTTTCCTGGCCCGATGTTAAAAATTGGACTTTTTCCGCATTACAACTTAAATGCTGCGTCCATCTTGGGGCAAAACGCAAATTTAAAAGATTTATATAGTTTTTTATATGCCTTGTTTTGTATTTTAATAATATCATTTATTATATCTTAAAAAATGTCAAGCAGTTTTGAGTTAGCTAAAGCGATCGGCGATGTTTTACTTCGCACTGCCGACACGTGGATATACAATTGCGACGGAGGTTGTTTCGAATCCGTATGCACACGAGAGGCTTGGAAAAACGGACCTTTTCACGTAATTTATCAGCCACACAAATCGATGAGGGAATATGACGACATGTTCGCTACTGTTTTTATAAAGAGAGTAGACAAGAAATCAATATTAGGAAAGGAAATGAATGAATCTGTAAACATTGTAAAAATGTTGGTGATGAAGTCCTTTCATGACATTTTAGGTAAGTCAAACAATTTGTGGACTCATCCAATTAAGGACAATTTTGAACATTTGGTGCAAGTCAAGGACGATTTCCGCATAGAAAAAGATGCTGTTCGGTTCACTTTCGAAATTCGCGGCGCTTACGACGGATGTTGCGGAGACAGGTGGGAGCCGCACAGTCTACGCGCATTTGTTACTTCTTTGGGATCTTTTGATGAAGCGATTGAAAGTGCTTTATGTGCAGGAAAGAAATTTAATTTGGTTGATTTGGATGAAGAGTTCAAAAGTAAGCTCAAGTGCCCAGTGGTGTCCCCACCATAAATGTTTGTTTATGTAAACAAATAAAAAAGGAAAATAATAAAAGGTAATGGATGGTATCACTTACTGCACTGGCGATTGTATCAACGGTATTCATTAGCCACGTTTTAAAACTTCTTCAATCAAAAACTCGAAAGCAATCTTCTTTTCGTCTCGATTCATTAGTATGCGACTTGATCGTGTTTTCGCTTGTCGTAATACTTTCATTTTTTGCAAGTCATTCCTACAGTGAAGCAGTTTTGGTCGGCCTTGTTGTTGGAATCTCAACCTTCAGTTCGCAAACGCCTTCTAGAACAGTTGCAATTATTGCAATATTCACTCATTTCGCTGATTTTCTACACGAGCTCATGTATAAGTTTATGCAAAGAAATGTTAAACACGACAAGAATTGGGAGAGAGTTCAACGGAACGAGGTGCGAGAAACGTTTTTGCGCTTTTTGGAATTAAAGAATAATCAGCGTCTAGGGGATTTGTCACCTCCACCTGCCGGCCCCGAAAAGGAGTTGGAATGAGACCTCGGTTTCGGTTCTGCTTCCTCTCGCTTCAAGACCTTCCGCCCGATTATCATATCGTCTTCCTCAAACTCGCTGGTATACAAAACAACCAAATTTAAATTATTGTTCTTGTTACTAGATACACGGTTTGCATTCGCAGTAGCGAGTCTAGTTGCATTTAAGTAGCACTGCGCAAATTTTGCCGGAGGAGGTGTAACAAAAAGTAGGCCCGTTATCAAGAAATTAATCTTTGTTACGTTAACGCTCATAAGCGCTTCAAACGATACTATGAATATGCGAGGAGACCTCTTCTTTAATTGAGAAGTAGTTGAGAGGTTGCTTACAAGTTTATTGAGAGACCGCGGTGTCGACGGCGGTGTCTGATACGGAGACGGAGAATCGTCTTCATCTTCCGGATTCATAATTATTTTGTTTGGGCACGAGTCAGGAAAACCAATTTCAAATGTGTATTGCCGAGTGTCAGAATTTAACATTAAATGTGTTCTAAGAATGTCAAGAGACTTTTCAGGGGCAACGATGATGCCGGCAGATGCCGTCGAAAAATGTTTTGATCTAGTTTTGAACATTAGATTTAATTCCGTTGAAATCGCGCTTATTCGTGAAAGGGTCTTGTAATTTGCTGAAGTTGCTTGGTATGAGCCACCAAAGGCAGAAAAATTTAAAAGTTCGGACGGCATGAGCGCCGAAGAAGGCGGTGAAAATGAAATCCAGTCAAAAGGACATAGTGGAAGTCTGCATGTAGGACAATTGATGATGAGAGTGTTTGCGCGGCTGAAAATCTCAGTGCACGTCTTGCAATAACCGTGACCGCAAAGGCAAAAAACTTCCACTGGATCGCAGTAACAAACTCCGCAAACGGCTTCGCTCGCAATCGATTTCTGAAGACTTTCCAAAACAAACTTGCTTCCGCCCCGATCACTAGAGTCTACCGACGTGGCAGCTGTGAGCTTCAGACGGTTGCAACCCATAAGTTTTTGCGCGAATGTTGTACCCGAAGAAGGAGGAGCGAAATGTAAATTAAGGTTCGACTCTATGCCTTTTGGGTTCAGATTTATACAGGGTTGCTTTCTCGTCAAGGCCAAATCCAGAGAGCACCCCTTCGCATCAAAAGCGTCGCACCCAAGGAGAATAGGAAGATAATCACTATTTTTCAGGATTCCCTGAAAAGGAACCTTTCCCGCTAGCTGCTGTTCAGCCAGGTTTTTTACGACCGAGAGAAACAGATTTTCCTGTCGTGAAATTTGAAGCTTTTGAGTTTTTAAGATCACCTTATGCAAAATAGCCTTTGGAAATACAAATGGAATCACGCATCCTTCGCCATGCAAGAGTCGCCACTTAAACAGAAAATCGCGTTTGCGATCGAAAGGTGGCCAAAATTGGTTTGCATATTTCAATAATGTTTGAGGGGGCAGAAACCCCATTTGGTTGTCCGTTACATGCGAGATCCAAGTCCAATCAGCAGAGAATGTAGGAATGAATGCATCGTCTGACACAGCGGTGTCGTCGTACAAGACACAGCGAAAATGAATCCAATGCAGCGGAATGATAGATTGTCCGAAGCGCTCTACAATATCACCTACATACATTCTCTTGATCCGATCATCGCTAAGTTTCGAGGGAAATTGTAACATTACGGCACTGCCCGAGATTTCTGAAATAATTTCGTTGCTTGTCATTGATAACGCCTCTTTATTGAGAAGCAAATTTTTGGAAAGCAGAAGAGTTGTTCCCACAATTCTTTCCTTCGTGACATTTTCTAAGTCAAACGGTGTTCGTAGCACCAAAACGTCTACGACGCTCTCTAATTCTTCTTTCCACTTTTCGATTGCCTCGTCTTTGCAAACAATCAAGCATGTAGACAAGGACAAGTATGTCGACCCAGTGTGACTTTTTGCGCGAGTCGACAAGAAAGTTTCGGAGTCATGAGCAGCAGAATTTAGCATCGAAAAACATGCGCTGATTGTCCTTCGCCTTCCACATCCCCGCGGACACATCAAGAACCCGAGAGTGTCCGAAAACCTTTCCGTATACTCGGATCTTGACACATTTTGTATTTTTGTGAGCGGAACGTGATACAGCGGGTTGCGCTCGAGACTCCACGTGCGAGTATTTACAATAACGGATTCGCTCACCTCAATCCAAGGAACATAAGCCAGTGATCTAGGGGACTCCTTGTAACCAGATGTAATGATCGCATTGAGCATTGCTTCTGCATTCAATCGTTGTTCCGCCGACAGCTTCGCACTGCCGTGCGTCCGAACAGTCGTTATTTCGCTTTTGTTTTGCGCCGCAGACGTTCTCTGCGAAACCAAAATTTTTCCAGCACTTGTACTTTCTTGATCCGGGAAGACATTCAACTGTTTCTGTTTGAGCTGCTGCGACCAACCGTTTTTTCCCTTGAAAAGAAATTCACTTGTCTCGATAACAATTTTGTTTTGATCGGCCAAGAAAGAAAGGCTCTCAGAAAAAACTTGTTCGGCGCACATTCTTTCTAGAACTTGAAGTCCTCGCTTATCAAAGTTTGCGTCGACTGCTGTCGTTCGCACGTAAACTCTTACCATGTCCGGAACAATATTAGAGAAACCATTGTAAAAAACAGGCCGTAGAACCACGAACGACCCCCGGGTGCTTATATTAGTAAAGAGTAAACCAAAGTCATTATAGAGGTCAATCGAATTTATTGGAATTGAAAAGGAGTCGTTCTTGTCCTCGCTTCCTCGCGTAAAGACAATGTGACCCAAAATGGAATGCACTCCGCACTCTTCTGAATTCGTCAAATCTGTCACTTTTTCATTTGCAATCACAGTACAAAGATACCTGAGGCTCTTTTCAGACGTCTGATGTATGGGATTCCCCATTTTTATTTGTTTTTACCATTGCCTTAGAGTTTTCAAGACGGCTTTTTGTTACGCTTTTAAACTAACTTATTTTTTTTTTATTTTATAAAATCAATCAATCCTCCTTCCTTCGCTAATCAAAATTAAGTACATTGAAGCCGCAGTCAAGACATGCCATAATCCATGGTATAATTCGTACTTTGTGGATCCGTATTCGATTCCTGAATTAAAATAGAACCAAAAGGCAATTATTGCTATGAACAAGGCGCACAAAAATGTAGTGCTCGTATAATTTGCGAGAGGAACGTATAAGCAAATTAAAAGAACGCTTACAGCTGTTGCAACAAACATGTCAAACTTTAGCCACGATTGGTTGTAGGCGAAATAGTGATGGATTGTTGAAACAGCAAAGACAAAGAAGACAAGAGATGCACCCGCGTAATGCTTAGAAGCCATAAACAACGCTAAAAGGAGGTAAGCTAAATTTGACATTTCCATCACCATTAATTTTTTTGGTGAAATATAGTGTGAAACATCCTTCATTCTTCCTTTTTTTTGTTACATTAATTTTAATTTGAAACACGAGCAAACCCGCTAATGACGACATTTTCCACGCTTTCGCCCTGGCAACTCGCGGAAAACAAATCCTTGTCATTTACGACGGGACACAAGAGGCTCGTCCAATATTTATTACGCACGCAACGTAAGATATCGTAATCAACGATAAGAGCTGTCTTTTCATCCCTTTCCTTCTCCTGGTTTCTCTCAAGAATCTCAAACCACAGTTCTGAAGATGAAAAAGAAAAGTTGTTGTTCATGATTGGAAGACATACAGTTGAAGAAGCAAGAACATCCTTGTTCCAAGTAACGCTACATTTTAAAGGGGAAAAATCTGGGCGGTATTCAAGTCGAGGACACTCTGCATTTACGACGACAAATGTATACTTCGTCGCATTGTAGATCTTTACGACGTTGTTATACTGGTCGCGTTTCTTAAAGGGATCCATATTGTTGTTTTATGATGATTTGAAATCTAATAAAATATAATAAAAAACCATTAAACCAAGTACTTAAAAATAAACAAAAATGATTTATGCTGTTTGGTTAGGGTCTAAAGGTTGGGTTGTGCGGTTCGAGGGACGCTTCTACAAATTAAATCAAAACGTTGGGTTCGGAGAGGGGCTTAAAATAGTAATTCACGTTACAAAGAATATCCATTTTCTGAAGCAAAACTGGACAATTCAGGAATAAGCGGACCGACTTCCTAAGACAATTTATGACTACGGTGTAGTTCGGTGAGCTCTTGTTGTAAATTTACAACATTCTGGGTTTGAGCTTTTGCTAGCGTACGCAATTCCCGAGGTTTGGGAATGGAAGAGTCGAGATCAAAATCGTCTGATGCTTCAACCTCCTTGTTCATCCACAACTCTTTATCGTTATTGTTCTTGCTTGGAGCTCTTTTTACTGCAAACTCATTGTCCATGTCTTTTGCAGAATACGCCTCGCGGTTTCTGTCTGCAAGCGCATTCTGAATCGCATTTGAATCGTATAAAAACTCTCGTCTTTTGCCTTCATCTTCTTTAACTGCAACTTTAACTGTATCCGAAACTGGATGTAATCGCTTTTGGGATTCAAGATACTCTTGATACTCCTTTTCTTGCTTTATCAGTTCTTTTTGGTACCGTGTTGTCACATTCTTTTTGGGATCCGTAGAAACGTCTGGCCAAATTTTGCTCATTTTTTTTGTATTGTATATGGTGGGTGTGGAAAAGGGGATTTGTTTTTTTGATTGAAAAAGTGGGTAGGGTTTAAAGAAAGTGAAGGTATTTATTTTTTCTCGTTTAAACTCACTTCCCGCCCCGTAATCTTAACACTAAATGAAGAGTTGATTCCTTTTGTATATTGTAGTCAGAGAGAGTTCTGTTGTCTTCCAACTGCTTTCCCGCAAAAATCAGTCGCTGCTGGTCAGGTGGAATACCCTCCTTATCTTGAATTTTTTGCTTTACATTTTCAATGCTGTCGGAAGGTTCGACGTCAACTGTGATTGTTTTTCCAGTGAGCGTCTTAATAAAAATTTGCATTTTTTATTTTTTTTTAATGTAAGTAAGTGAGCGTGACTCAAAAAATATATAAAATTGTATTTTTTAAACGTAAAGTAAACAATGAAGCCTGAAAAGACAATGAAGTGGCTGCAGGAAGTGTACTCCAACCTCATTTCCGTTAAAATCGATTTCAGGGTGCCGTCTCTTCATGTAACTGCAATCGTAAAGAAAGGTAAAGTCGTTGTCATTCGTTCGAACCGTGTCGGATGTTCCGGACACACTCAAAAGCTCGGTTCTCGTTACAAATTAGGTCCGGCAACTCTTCACTCAGAAGTTGCCGCTGTTCGGGATCTAAAGTCAATGAAGCTTTTGAAAGATGCCGATATTTTTGTTTGGAAATGGAAGGTTGACAAATTAATGACAATCTCGTGCGATTCTACGATCAAGAATTCGAGGCCTTGTGCGGAGTGCGAGGCAGTCCTACAAAGTTGCGCGAGAAAGTATGGAATTAGGAAAATTTATTACTCTAGCGACTGAGCGACTGAGCGACGACTGCTTAAATTAAAAATTAAAATTAAAATTAAACGGTCGCTGGCTGCTGAGACTCAACTTTTAAGTCGAACGTGTACGGATCAACACCCGAATAATTGGAAAATGTCGAGTCAATGTGAACAGGAGTTAAGATAAGTCCGAATTGCGTTTTTGCAATTGAAATGATGCCAGGGTTTGCCAATGAAGTTATCTTAGCAGTGACGGTTGACTTCGTGAAATCATAATGCCTGTTTCCTAAAGTCACGGTAACAACGCCGTTTGCATCGGAAACGTTCGCGCTAGCGCCACCAAAGGTAGACCCTGTTAAAATCTTGTAAGGGTCGTAAACGGTGTCCAGGGTAATGTTTCCAGAGGCATCGACTGACACAGAGGCGTATGCGTTTCTGTGGACGTTCTTGTATACCCGAGGAAACGACACAGAGTGCGCCGTAAACATAATAAGAATGACAATGACAAGAACAGCAGATATTACGGACAGCGTAGTAGTAACATTCCCCATTGACGGAATCGACACTCCAAAAGCTTGAGGACTTAATGCTGCAGACATTTTAACTTTTTAGATAATCTTTTGTTTTTTTTATTATGAGGTAGGAGGAAGGAGGACAAGTGATTATTCGGGATATTTTTAAAGTTTTTATTTACAAACATACATTTTTTTACACCTCTCTTTATACCGCTATGTATTCAACGACCCAACTAAAGTATCCCGGGTCCGTCGCGGCGCTCGTGTGAGTAATATCAAAGTACAATTTGCGCTTGACAGGCGTAAAGTTTACATTTACGGTAGTCGGAGACGTGTCGTAAGCCGATACACCTACCAAAGCAAGAGGGTATACCGCACCAACGACTACAGATAATCCACTAGTAAGAATTTTGTTAGTATCAGCAGCGACAATGTCAACACCTCCACTTGTGGTGCCTACCGAGTAACCAATGCTGCCAGACGCAATCGCCGCCGCACTCGTGCAGACAATCGTAATGGACTTAAGAAGCGTCATTTTAGGCTGAACCCACGTGATTTCATTGGGAGTATTTGTTCCCGCGCCAACACGACCTCTTCCAATCGTAATCTTTTCGTTGCTGACGCCATCAACTTTGGTATTTACCAAGCCCGTGAGGACAATAGAGAGAAGGATAAGAACTATACCTAAGAGAAAGAATGTTGGGGTCATAAACTGTTTTGACAAATTTTTGGCAGCCTCCATTTGTGATTGTATTTTTTTTATTAACAAGAGACTGTATTTTTTTTATTATTACAACCAATGTTACAAAGAAACAAAGAAAATGTTTACATTTCAAATTTTGCCATCCCAATTTATGTGTGCAAGTTTTTTAATTTTTGGAGTGGGATACACTTTGCTAAAGTACAGTCGTGACGGAGACAATGAAAACAGAGTCAAGTCACCTTCAGTTTACGCGGACGATAAAAAGACAACAGTAACTGAGGCCTGGAAGGAATTACGGAATTTGGCAAATTATCAGCTTGTCGAGGTTACTTGGAACGTCTTTATGTTCATAGCAATCGTGTCAACGCTTGCATTTTTAGGCTTGGCTGGAAAACTTATTGGCGAATATAATGTCCGAAATGCGAAAACCACGGGTTTTGGTTTTGACAAGGTCGGAGTTGGAGCTGTGTCACTTTTATTTGCCTTGATAGTCTTTTCACTTCAAGATTTGGTTCACAAGTGGCGAAACGCCCACAGGCGTCATCCCCTGATCAAAGAAATGCATGACATTATGGATCGCTTACAATATCAAAATAAATAACAATATTTTTATTGCATAAGTAAAAAAGAAATGGACGATCCTGCGCATATTGTCCTTAAGGAAAACATTTTGAATGAAGTCCACACTAATAAGTTAGAGCACAGAGAGGGATACTTACAGTTCGTGTTCCTTTTTGTTTTTTACGCGTTCTTGGGAATAATTTCTGGTGCTTTTGTTGATATTGTATCGAAAAAGGCAAGAAATAATTCAACATCAAAATTAAAATGTTTTGGAATCTTAACAACCCAATTGCTCGTCATTGGATCTGTGTTCTTTTTACTAATGAAAATACGATTTAAAAGTGGAATTATTTTTGACGACTGGATGATGGCAACATGGTCAGGATTCATATTTTCCTTAACCTTCTTTACTTCCCAAAAATCGTTATCTGAGCTTATCCAAGTCGTATTTAGCTAAGGAAAGAACACTGTCATATTTTTATTGACGAATAATCGTTGATATTAACTTTGCTAAGCGTTTAAAAGTCAATTATTAATATCGTACGTATATATAATAAATACGAATATTAAACAAAAATGCCAGAAATGCCAGCGAAGAGGAGCAAAAAAGCTTTACCTGAAACTAGCGAAGAGGACCTTGATGTTGCGTTAGCGTTGGAGGGCGCGGATGAAGAAGTGAAGAAGAAGGTTATTAAGCCTAACGACGAGGAAAGAAGGGCCTTGTCTTTGTTCTGCGAAAAGAGTTTAAAATGTAAGGAAAAGCAGGCAGAGATAAAAAATTCGGTGAAGCAAATGAAGGTTCAGGTAGCTGATTTGAGGAAGAGCTTGCTGCAGGCAATGAAACTGTCTGGAAAGGACGTATTTGTCATTCCTAGGGCAATGCTGCGGAAGGCAGAAAACGAAGCACTGAAAAAAAAGTTTTCAATGCCTCCAGCGTACCTCAGACTCAAGACAAACTCAAAAGACCTTTCGATAACTGACGAGGTAATTTCAGAAGCAGTCGATTCTTTAAGCGATCAAGACATTGCTGATCAAGACATGCTGAGCGGCAAGAGCGCATTGGCGAAAGCCATCATTGACATTGTTCGCCGCAACATTCGAGAATATAAGGAACAATTTATAATGACACCTTCGATCCCCCGCGGAGTTCGCCACGTAGACATTGATGACGCAGAGGAAGACTGCGCGCAAATGGCGATTGAGCTCTTTTTTTTGCAGCAAACGATTGCAGAGAGAGAAGGGCTTGGCAAGGGTGACCTTTCCGAACTTAAGCAGATCATGAAAATTGCCGAACCCAAAGTTGAACAATACTTTGTTCGAGGAAACTTCACTTCTCAGCGAGTTCAGCTCGGCGAACTTCCCTACACTTTAATTAGACGCGTTGCCCAAAGCAAGCCTCGGATGAACTTTAAAATGCTCGAAAGCATGGTGTCTCAAGGTGTTGAGGACATCTTCTCGCATACAAAAACGAAAAAGGATACAAAGGAGGACGCGCTTAAATTAGTTTCCACCCCTAGTGCCCGCGAAGACTTAAAGAGGCTTTTGCTATCTCGCTTTGCTTCAATTCCTTCAAGTACTAAAGTTTCTATTCATTTAAAGGCAATTAGCGAGAAGGACGACCAAGATGAAGACGAAGAGCTAGGGGATGGGGAGGAGGAGGCTGAAAATTAAATTTAAAATACCAAATATTATCTGTCCGATTCTTCGTCACTCGTCAAGGAAGAAGAATCCGCATTCCCACCTATTAAAAACAAAGAATTTTTTATTTTTTCCGAGTCTGGGACAGAAATCAATGATGAATCCAAAATGATTGTATGTTCATTATTCTTACTGTATCTTGTAGATTGAGACTGAACTCTGCACCACGAACCCCCCCTAACCTTTTCCTTTCCATACAGGGAAAAATACTTTTGTGTAATTGTGTTTTCGAGGCCAGCACTCATGGGGTAAATGACCTCGAGAACTTTTAGGGGCCTGTGAAGTTTTGTCCACTTTGCGCCAATCCCCGAAAAGTGTTGCGCCATGCGAACATTGAAATTCATCGTTGCACCCACATAAACGCAACTGTCTTCAAGTTCAAGAACATATACGCACGCATTGAGCTCAATAGGCAAAAACTGAAACGCCATTTTTTTATACTATATAATTAAATAATTATTTTTCATTATTAATAATGCGTTGAAACTGACCATTTTCGCACTCTAATTAAATTTTTATTTATTAAAACAAAAGAGAATGACGAGCACTAACGATTCACAGAAGAAGAACCTTAAGGTTGCAGACGCAAAACCCGTTATTCAATCCGAACCAAAAAAGGTTGAATCGGATAAATCTTTACCTCAAAAACGGTCAAGTGAAGACCAAAATGTTTCGTCGTCATCAAATGTAAAGAAAGCGAAGAAAGACGAAGACGTGACGAAGGAAGTGATCAAGGACAAGAAGAAGGAGAAGGAAGAAGACGTAGGAAAAGCAAATAAAGACGAAGACGTAGGAAAAGCAAATAAAGACGAAGACGTGGAAAAGGCGAAGAAAGTAAATGCAGATGTAGGCTCTCACCGGCCTGAGGGCAACCGCCCAGAGCTAGTTAAGAAGCCAAAGAAAGTAGTAGTAGAAGACGACGAGGAAGAAGAGGAAGAAGAAGATGTAGATGACGAGGAAGACGATGAATCAGAAGATGAAGACGATGACGAAAGTAACATTTCTGAAATTGTTTCTTCAGCAGAAGAAGAAGTTATTGAGCCGATTCCTCCGGAAACGGAAGAAATGTTGGCTAAATTAGAGGCTGATCGCATTTTAGCCTCCATCAAGGGAACCTCTTGCGTAAACGGTAGAGTTTTGAGAGATCGCACGAAAATTGTAAATCCTACTGTAGATCGTTACGGCGACAAGGAGAGAGAGCTCTTGTTTATTAAAGATGAAAAGAAAGAACTTATTAGAGAAATTAAGATTTGGAGGGAAACTCCCGATCTTTTAAACAAGGTTGTCAGTTTTGCATGGCCTGTTCTTAATGTGCGGATGTCTTTGGAATCAATACGCCTGGAGCATGAAAGAGTCCGCATTGCTCTAGGACTTGAGTCCACTGATGAAGAAAGCGAGTCATGTAATGAGGATGAAGATGAAGATGAAGATGAGGAGGTTGAGGATGATGAGGAGGAGGAGGATGAGGATGAGGATGAGGATGATGATGATGATGAGGAGGAGGAGGAGGAGGAGGGAGAGGAGGAAGATTAAAATTAAATATTGAAATCATTTTTTCTTGGGAATCTTTGGCCAGTCCGAATCCCCCTTTCTAAGTAAAGTTTCTAATACGGCTCCAGCAGCGCTTTCTGTTGGAGGATTGTATGTAATTGTTGGAAGCAATCGTATAGTTAATCCAACAAGAAACGATATTATTACTGCCAAAATCATAAATTTGACTGCATTGTATGTAGACCCCGAACTGGCTGCAGTTGTAGGTGAAACAATTGTAATGTATGATACAGCATTGTCGTTAAGTATGTTAATAGCCTTGTTGTCCCGAGGCGAATACACTGGTAAATATCCGCACGTTATTCCCGAATCGAAGTAGGGTGCATCGCAAACGTAAGAACATACCGGGTGGTCGGGGTCGGCGCTCTGCGATATTCCGATAAGCTCTGTTCCTATCGGACAAGAGTAGTTTTGATTTGATGATCCTGCATTTGTCAAGACTTGAGGTAGAAGAGAAGAAAATGGTTTTGCGCATTTCTTGGCGTAAGGCAACGCGAGTTCATTCGAGTCTGAAGTAACTTCCGAAAAGTTTGTTGGACACGATTGTTGACCGTCCCAAGCGCAAACTGTAAGTGCTTTAACTTCTTGAAGGCGAAAAGAGCAAGACAAAGACGTGTTCGCGGGTACTATGAAAGGTATAGGCGATGTCGCGACTGTGCTTACAAATCCTAAAGTACTTGATGCTTTTAAATTTCCTGAAATTGTTAATGCTGAAGTTGTAGTGTTTACAAACGTAAGAAATTTTCCCCGATTACCATACTGAACGTTAAGTATTTGGTTGGTTGTTGCTTTTAAGATTTGAGTCTCAAGCATGACCGCGAGCGAATTGCCATTGTATGTTCCATCTACAAGTTTCACCTCAACGTCATTCCCGGTTCCTCCTCCGTAAAACGAAAATGTTTGTGAAGAAGAAATCAAGGGCGCCAAAGAAAAGTTGTACGGACACGTTGTTCCGGTCGCTACCAATGTCAAGGAACCATTAGATCCCGGCAGAGCAAATCCAAGTTTAGCAGATGTAACAGAATTGGCCTCCGGAGTCACGGTAACCGTGTACGCGGAGTTATTTACCCATCGGAGAAAGTCGTAGCCATTTAGATTGTCAAGCGTAACGACTACGCGCGTCTCTGGTTGAGGAAGCGCGACACCATAGACATTTATTTTAAGATCCGCTACGTTTGAGTCACCCAGAGCGTACGGAGAAATGTTTCCCGGGCGTCGAGGAATTGTAAAGTTTGTTACACTCGTTCCCAAAAAAGTTTTTGCCGCTGCGTTAAGAACAACATTAATATTTTTGGGACCTGCATTAATCCATTTAATTCTGTTTGCAAATGCGTCAGGGAACCCTTCAGCAGCGCTGAACACTGCAACTGACACGAAGTTTGTAAATGGATCTGAGCTGTTCGAGAACCCTGCGTTTAAGTACTCCACAAGACGGTACACAGTTGGAAATCCAGAAAACGTTCCAAAATCCACATTAGCTCCATTGACGTGAACAGTGCAACCGTTACTCGTAAAATTAGACTGCAACACGTTGTTCAATAGAAATTGCTGAACAGGAAAATGTGAGCGAGCGTAGGAAGTTGTGACTACCCACGAGCTCGCATTCATTCCAAAGAGGGTCTGCGCTGTCGCGTCGGCGCTTACAGTCAAGTCGTATTTCGAAAGATTTTTAAATCTGAAATGAAGTGTTGTCGAATCAATTTCAATTTCCAGAATTCCTGCTCCCAAAGAACTGGACGTAATCGATGAGTTCATATCGACTAGATACGAACCAGACAATGAATTACTCAGAGTTACTATAGACGGTGACATATTTGAAGAGGAAACGGTTATTTGGCACGTGCTCGGACTTCCAGACGAAGACGCATCATTATCAGCAACCAGAAAGTTAGTTTTTAGAGTTAGCCATCCCAATCCATTGTAATCAGTAAAAGAATCGGTGGAAACTAACAATCCCACCAAATTAGCGCAAAACGCGTCACCCGCACTTATTGTTTGTTCATAAGTATCTTCTTCTGTATTTTTCCACCAAATATAGTTCAAGTCGTCCAGAACCCACGGACCAACATTACAGTTAATAAAGTCTGTAAGTGTAAAGATTCCAGTATTTAAGTAGTACTCATTACTTGTACTCAAGCCCGTGCTCACGTGGTATGTTGTCGTTACAATCTTGTATTCTTTCCCATCGTTCGAATTTACAATAACGGCGTTAGAGCTTGTAGTTAAAAGAGGGCTTATCGCGTTATCGTACGTCGATCCGTTTACAAATTGCGCAACTCCAAACAGGTTTGAAGTATATAAGTAATTTGGATACACTGTAAATGCATCTCCTGATCCCAAACCAAGCTTGATTCCAACATTACTGTCTGATGGTACAACAACAAGAGCGGTCGTTCCCGTATTGTTCCATTGCAAATAGTTGTTGTCTTTCGACACCGATAGATGTCCGGTTTGCAGAGCCAAATTGGCGTTTAGATCTGAAATATTACCCGAGCTGACTGTTGTCGACCAATTACCACCATGAAATTCAACAGGGGTTTCGCTTGGCAACAAGGCAGCGCGAATGGACTCTTGAACCATATTCACAAAGGTAGTGACATTGTATTTTCCAGGAAATAATTTCGCAGTATAATTCGAGCTATTCTCATTGATGTTGATTTGTTCGTAATCAAATGCTCTAATGTATTGAAAAGTTGTGGGTCCCAAGTCTATTCTCAAGGACGTCGCGAAGTAGCATGAGGTCGTATAGCCAGGAAGCTCATACCTAAGGTGATTTGTTACATCGTTTTCTAGGCCAAATAAGGTCGTCGAATTGCTTTCACACCCAATACCGATTGTATTACTGCTATCGGTATGAAAGGAATACACAGGATAGTAAGCCGGGCCAGGTAAGTTTATGTAAGAGCTGTAAGAATCCATTAGTTTCCATGTGCTATAGGGTTGGTACATCAACGTGACGCGAATTGGATAATTTGTTCCAAAAACCAGCAAGGATGCTAATTTCGAATTTAATTCAGCCAAAAAAGACTGAGGATTGTACATTGCGTAAGTGAGAGCTACTTCTGCAGCATCCTCAAACTTTTCATTTGGTGGTCCAACTCTCATTGTGTTGTTTGATGAAACTACATTAAAAATGTTAATGTCGGCACCAAATGAAGGATCTCCTACACATTGTACTCCAGTTTTAAAGGATGACGGTAAATATATGACATCAGCGTAACCCAAATAAGCAGCAAGCCCATTGTTTGTCGTGCTAAGTTGTACTCTGAGTTGAGACGCAGACGTCTGAAATACGGGATCAAGTCCCCAGTGAAATGTGCTGCTAACATTATCGTACGTAACTTCGATTGGAATTCCACTGTTTATCCGAAGAAAATCTTGAAGGCACTTTGCAAAAGTAGTTCCGATGTAATGTCCAGATGGAAACGTAGTCAAACTGACGACATTTTCATAGTACAAACTGTCATTGTTTAAATTGATAATGTCAATAAGTAGTTCGCCACACAATTCAGACACAACAAAGGACTCTATAATCGTCACTGCTTGAGAAAGTGTGTAATCTGAAGTTCTGTAAATGTTTTTGTTTGGAGGAATCGTAAAGATCGAAGGAGGTTCAACGATTCCAAGTACTGTGGCAGCTTGTGCGGTGTTTGCAGTCAATACGTAAGCGTTTGACGAAGTATTTCCCCAAAAAAGTCGATTACCTAACGCAGATGCCGTGAGTCCATCGGGAAGGTTTGCGTTATTGTTGATAGCTAGCAAGAAAGAAGTAATGTTGTACGCGTATTTAGGAATAGTCATAAATACTGGAAGACCACTTACTGTCAAACTGTTATTCGATCCGTTTATCTCTGCGCCAGTGTTTCCAAACGTAAGTGGAGAGTAACCTGTGAGGCAGCTTGTCCCTGAAAAGGTCTCTGAATAAAAAAATGGATGCGTAGTTGGAAGCGCTGCTTGCAAACCCCATTTTGTCGCCAAATAACCCTCAACCAACAAAACTTCTTGCGGAGTTAAGTCGTGTCGAAACGTAATGAGTTCAGCAAAGTCTCCCTCCCACCCATCCTTCGAAGATATGTCGTCATAAAAGAGCCCTTTAAAGACCGTGCCTTGATTACCTGACGCTTGAATACCGTTAATGCTTAATAAAAAGGTAGAGCTTTGCTGAGGAAACGTGACAGATCCTGCTGTAGACTGTTCTGCTCTTATAAATTTAGTAGCCTCTGAAGTTGTTTGGTATTGCGCAATTCCGGCTCCATTTATTGAGTAACATGATGCTGACGCCTTAAGTAAGTTCGACGTTGTGGATAATATAGAATCTCCAAAAAAGACCTTGGACGTTCCAACGTTTTGAGAGTTCGAAGCCTGCGCGGCAACGTTTGTCACAGTCGTACTTGCAGTAATCGGCGACATTAGATAAGGTATAACTGATCCTCCTAACAATGGATTTACGTTGTCAACGCCTCCGATTACAGTGTCAGGGTTTACATCATTATAGCCTAAATTTCCAAACAGAGTTTGATACTTTTTAATTCGTTTCCAATAGTCCGTGTCTGCGGTTATATTAGGAACTTGATTAATATTACCAGCAATTGCCTTGGATGCAAACATGACACCCTGATACAAAATATTATCTCCCCCAGTCGTGCTGTACGTCAGCACTGAATTCCATTGCGAAAATTTACCCGAATATTGACCCTGTCTTCCCACAAAGAAAATATGAGTTAAACCGAAAGCAAAGGGAGTATTTACGATATTTCCGAACGGGCGATAACCAAAATAATAATTGTCGTCGTTTGTTTTTAAACTTGACTCGCTGTCAATGTAAATTGCGGGCAGGCCGTTAATGGGTCGCTCCACACTGGGACTACCAGCCAATGCGGAAAACGGACCGACTTTCCCTGCAACTATATTTGAAGGAACAGAAAAGGTTGGTGTTATAAATTTTGGATCGTAATTCGAAAAACAAGGCGCTACCTCCTTGTTTGTTATTGAATCGAAAATACGAAGAGTTGCAGTTACTTGAGAGTCCGACGAGTCATACCAGACAATAGGACTAAACGTTTTTGGCGTAAAGTCTGAAAAGGGCTTTACGTTGGGAAACATGACGGGCGGGGAGGAGTCATACAAGGAAAGTCCCCATTTGTTCGCCAAGTACATCAGGACCAAGTTGCTCTGATTCTCAGACAAGTTCTTCTTCTTGTAGACAATAAGCTCTCCAAAGTCGCCGGTCCAACCAGAGTTTGAGTTGTATGAGTCGTACGAGATGCCCTGAAATCGCGCAGTTATCTTTTGTACCGAAGTCTGTGGTAATTTTAAAGCCAGAATGAACGGCGAACCAACTGGAGGAAATGAGTTGTTGTGATACAAGGTCCCATTTGACTGGTAATATACTGAAGGCTGTAGAGTTTGTAAGGGAAAGGACGTATTGACGTATAATTTTGGAGTTGGACTTGTCATCAAGATACGTCCCCCTGGTGAGCAAGTACCAGACGGCTGAGTGTTTGTGTCATTTACTTCAATTACCATTTTTAATCGTTGGTTTGGTGCAACTGATCCAAAGTCAAAATTAAAGCTTCCACTTGCAGTATGAGTAAATTGACCTCTGTCAATGTGTGTTAAGCCAAATGTAGTTAGGCGACCTCCGGGAATGATGCTAACGTTATTTGAAACGAGCCTAATATCAAGGAAAAAGCCCAAATTATTGTTAGTAGTATATAAAGTATTATTTCCGCCAGGTGTAATGGTATATGACCAAGAAATGGTTGCGACCTCAGTTGCATTTACAACGTCAGTGGGTCCAGAAGTACACGTAACAATGTACCACCTCCTGTCTATTATACCCCCAGGTACATTTAAAAGAGTAGAATGTCCTTGTTCACGAGCATATGTACTCCAGCCATCAAGATTGTAATTTCCAAGCGAACATCCAAAGTCTTCGTAATTGTCATGTCCCAACAAATTTTCAGCCCACGAGTTTGTTGCATTAGACGGAACCGCTCCCTGAACTCCAACAAAAAACAAGTCCGAAACGTTTTCGATGCTATTCGGCTGCGTGATTGCGGCAAATTGCGTAAACCGCGACGTGCTGAGTCCATTTAAACGCACACCCTCGGTGGGCCACACTACGTTTCTCTTGACTTCGGGTCGCGTCGTCAAATGGTAGCCGTGACCACTCTTGTCCGTCAATTTAGTTACGAAATTTGTTTGGAGGGACTCTGGGTTCGAAGCGTCCAGCCAAAGAATCGGTGACGGAATACTGGTCACCTGGACTCCGAACGGAGGCGCGTTTCCAGAATTGAAAACAGGCGCACTCGAGTAGTACGGATGGTCAGACGGAAGAGGAACCCCCCATTTATGGGCAATGTATCCCTCCACCGTTTGCTGAGCATTATTGTTTGCTGACGCATTTTGATCCCAAACCACAAGCTCCCCAAAATCTCCTGTCCACCCATTCAAATTTGACGGAGTAAATACATCATTCGGTTTATCATCCGTTTGGTAAGATTCGCAATTAAATGCAATTCCATTGAAAATTAACCCGTCATAAACCGATACGTTAATGTTTGAAATGCTCAGCATAAAAACTGTATTGGCCGAAGGTTCTTGCATATTACAGAGAGACGCATTAGAAGAACCCGATGACGTAAACAATGTAGTTGGAAATGCGAAGGTTTTTGAAAAGTTGCCTATTGCAGTATTCGAATCTAATGTCGACGTTCGCTTGAATGCCCACGGATTCGGACGGTTGTCATAAGAATCGGCCGAAAATCTGGAATATTTGCTATTGAGTCCAAACAAAGTGCCTGGTTTTGGACCTTGACGAGCTATCAAAACGATATGCGCATATCGTCCATACCCAAATTTAACATTTCGTGGCTGCGTAAGCCCGCTTGCATTACTCGGGCTCGGCATTTCAAACGTTACCGTGTTTAGGCCATTAATATTTTTAGATGTCTTTTGTCTTGGTAACACAAATTGTAATTTATCAAACTCCTGCAAGGAAAGCATGTCATATCCGTTTGATGTTAAGTCGCGTAAACCAGAAACAATCTTGTCGTCTTGAAAAGTAGTTTCTTCACTCGAACAATCAAGCCAAATGTAAGGACGCTTTAGCTCTGGGTTTGTAGCAATGATTGTTCTGCTTGATACGGTTTGACTTGGCGAGACGTTCCATGATGTGCCGCTGCCTGAAAGTATAAACGTTCCAACAGTAACTCCAGTTCCCGAAATTACAGTTCCAACGCCAATTAGCGTCGTCGATACTGCAAGCGTAAGTGACGTCCCGCTGATTGATCCCGTGCCCAAACTAAATGGAGCAGGATTTGTAGTAAGATTAGCGGGGGTCCAATTACTCACCATTTTCTTTTTCTTTTTCTTTTGTTTTTGTTTCTGCACAAGAAAAAAGGTAATGTGAAACCTACTTGGGAAAAAAAAAAGGATATTAAATGGCCTTGCCTTGTGAAACGTATCTTGATAGTAACTCTGTTCCCTATACTTCTATACCGGACTGCTGCTACTGGGATGCGCCCTGCGCAGGATGTCCTTGGCTCCTATCCGGACTGCCGACAATCACGACGCAGTGCATGACGCGTCAATTTTCAAACACGTCTTCAATGTCGAGTGCGTCCTGCCCCCTGTGCAGCACGGGGTACACGACTACAGCAACGAGCAAGATTTGCTGTTGGACTAGCGACGCCTTTGATTCAAGTACGTATTGTTCAACGGTCAGCCCGTGCTTGTGCTCGGCGAATCAAACACACGCAGTGTTTAACCCCATGTTAAATCCACCGTCTGTGTCCTCAGTCAGCCCTTTGCAATGCATTTCTGACTGCAAGACCAATTTTGCGGGAGGACCGTATTATCAGCTGGCAGGAGATACGTGCGTGACTTCAAACGCTATTGCACAGGCGTGCCCGGGTGCTACTATGAATCGCTTTGGCGTAAGCGGAACGCAAAGAACTTTAATCAAAGACGGTGTTTGTGATGTTGCTTTAAATTTAGTTAGTGTTAGTGGTTCGACATCGATAGCCGCAGACTCGCTGAGCAATCCAGATCAAGATATGAAAGCCAATAAGGCTTACAAACTCGCAAGCTATTTGGTTTGGGTGGGTATTTTTTTGACGTTGCTTGGTTTTTGGGGAAACAGGGCCTACCTCAGATCCAATATTCCGTCCGTGATATAAACTTTATTGCAGAGCCCTTAATTTCAGTGCCCACAGTGATACTCGGTCGTGCGGACGCATCAAAACGTAAGGCTCGTCCTTTACATTTACAATATCATCTAGTTTATCGAGATCTTCGTCAACGTTCAAAACAAGGCAATCGCCCCACTGATCGCCTACTGACAATGTTATTGGGCACTTGTACAATTGCGCAATGGCCTTGCGACTTTCCATCTTCCAACGGCTGATCGTGCTCATGGACTCGCGATTTTTCTCCGGAGCCATGGACAAGCTCTTGTACATTCCCTCCACATTCACTTCCTTGTCCTTTCCGTGCAGCTCTTCCAACGTAATTTTTCGCATTTCTTCGTCGTCCCTTCTTGCTGTAATCAAGTGAATCTCCACGTTCAACTGATGCAATCTGTGCAAGAGTTGCAAGACTGCAAAGTTTGGCTCTATGCCGGACGGGGCATCGGAGTCGTGAAGAATCGTATCGTCAATGTCAAAGCACGCTATGGCCCTTGGAACATTGAACTCATTTGCCTCTGTCTCTATTCCGTTTGTTTTGAGTTGGGATAGCAAGGCTTCTGGAGCATTCTTAGCCGCGAGTTGGGTGGTGTTGACGTTGCTTAATAAATACGAAATCATAAGTTTTAAAGTGTGTTCAACAGCTTCTGTGCCGTGCGCATACTGGCCGATTATTTCCAGTTGGATATCAGCCTTGTGTTCCTTAATCTGAAGACGTCTTTGAGGCGTCCGGACATCAGACATTTTTTGTCTTGTAAGTTTTTTTTATTTCGTCAATCACGATATATACATGAGTAAGAAGAAAAAAGAAAAAGCGTTTCAACGTTCATTTTTTTAAAGTACTAAAAAGTTAGAAATGTCAGGCTATACTCAGGAAAAAGGTATGCTCGGAGGCGCCCTGGGCGCGACGGGCCTCGGATTCCTCTTTCTGTTCGTGGCGCTCGCTCCCGGTACTCTGCTGACACTGCCTATGCCGAGCGTAGGCCGCTGCGAAGAGCTTGTTCCGTCTCCGACGGACACTGCCACTAACCACGATTGCGGTGAGGCCAGCGAGGATGCGATTCTGGCAGACATTTGCCACGCTCGTACGAAGTGCCGCTCTACGTTCAACTCTGGTTACACGCACGTTGGAGCCGTCTTCCTCCACGGCTTCCTCTTCGTCCTGCTCAGCGCGGCGATCCTGGCCGCCCTCAAGCCTGTTCTCTCAGGCCTGAGCGGAGCGACCAAAATGGTGCCCGGCGCGTAAAACGTAAAACCCGTAAAACAAGGAAATATTATTAATTTTAATGTGTGTGGTGATTTTGATACAAATGTTTAAACTTAAAACCCAATTTTTTTCCCTCGTCTCCCCTCGTCTCCCTCCTTAACCCAACGCATTAACGCTAAGAATGCATCATCACAACCAAAAAAAGAACCAAAAACTCGATTATTTTGCAAGATGTTGTCTCTTGATAACATCAATAATGTTTTGGACAGTATCTGTTAAGGATGCAACCAATCCAATTTATTGGACATCAAGACTCGTTTCTGTGTGCTCGTTCCTTAATTATGTCACGTACAGTAATCATTCTCGAGGGTGCATCGGACAATTTGATGCTATAGTCGTAAGCATTTCGGCGATACATTTTTTGTTTCACATTGCAAATGAATATTTGTTCATGACCATGACAAGGATTAACACGTACAAAATGTTGAATTTGCTTGTTGCATTTTCGGTCGGACCGATTTACGTTTTCAGGCCTCACCCTAATTGTCAGCTTTTCGTTCACGGCTCTGCATTGCTCGCCCTCAGCATGTACTCACATTCAATTTGATTTCTTTTTCTTGGACTCATGAAAAAATACCGGAGAAAAATTCATTTGCTTTGCAAGATCTTCAATGCTGAAGCAGGTGGTTGTTAAAGGACGACCCCGTCTCGTCAAGAAAAATTCAGGGTCTAGTTTTTTCATAACGGACAAGACCGAATTGAGCCACGGTAAGCTCTCGTGCCTTTTCTCTTCGGCTTCTTCTTGCAAGTTTGACACGAAGCAGGCAATGTCATATCCCAAGTGGCGCTTTGAGTTTTCAGGGTTAAGTTCATGAGTCCAAACTCCCCAATCATTGTCTTGCTCTTCCTCCTCGTCCATTTCATCTTCTGAATTTTCGGAAGATACACTGCCCGTTTCTAAAAGAGATTGGGAAATTTCAATGGATGAAGACTCTTCATCAGCTTCAGATGAACGAGTTGATTCGCTACTTCCGCTGCTCTTGCTATTTTCGCTTCTGCTTGCGCTCGTGCTAGTGCTTCTGCTGGTGCCCGTGGTGTTGCTGGTGCTTCTGCTGCTTCTGCTTTCACAAGGCCCAGAGTGAGAGCACTTCTTCTTCATGTGAACATCACTGCTGTGTCCTGATGCTGAAGTAGAACCGGATTGAGTCTCCATTAAATGAAAATCTGCGCGCGTTACTCTGCTTTTTGAAGACGGGTCAGTTGCCGAACTCAAACCGTAGTCGGCAATAAGGATTTTGGGCATTTTCGCGGGCAGAGAGAAGGTTTTCCCTTCGGGAAACTTTAGCTGCGTAGTTTGTTCAATTTTTCCATCTATAAAGACGTTTCCGCAGTGCAGGTCGTGGTGTTTTAAATGAATGTACTTTTGCGCCCAAGCAATCGCGTACATCGCCTGAAGCACAATGGCTTGAACTTGCAAAGCGCTAAAAAACGAAAAATGAAAATTGATATCGAAGCCAGCATTCTTTAAAAGAATGTTTCCGTGCCTCTTGCTGCGCCAGGTGGCAGAGCTCGTCAAGAAAAAATTAGCCTTGTCCTTCATGTGGGTTTTTACGAGATAGTCGACTGTAGCTTCAACTAAAAACTCTGTGGACTCCATCAAGGTATCTGCACCATCAGAAAAGGTTTCCAATTTTTTGGAACAAAATTCAAGAGGAAGGAAAACATGAGAATATCCAACGGGGGCAGAATTCTTTAATTTGTCAAGAATCTTTTGATCGCGGCGACTGACCTTTATCACTGAAGGAACACCATCGACTTTTATGGATGATTGCTTTTCAAGCTTTTGTTTTTCGTATTTCTCAAGTTTTTTGGGATCTTCGTCGGTTATTTCCAGAATTCGAGATTTGCACTGACCAGCAAGATACTCCGGGCAAGTTTCACCGTCCTTCAGAAGATACTTTCCGAAAATAGGGTTTCTTAATGTTTTTACTTGCTTTAAAACAAATACTTCGTCATCAACGTCTCTCACATTGACAGTCAAAATGCGTGCAGAAGAATGGTGCGAATCGGAAAGAAAACTAACTAAACGGGGTTTACCCAAACCAGGAGTACCTTTGGAAGATGAACGCGTTAAAAACTCTTTCATTTTGTAAATTTGTATTTTCTTTAAGCTGGGACATAGAGTAGTAGAATCAATCAAGAAAAATATTGGAAAAGAAACGAACATCTATTTGTGAAAAAAATTACATATTACTTCTGCACAGCTTACAAAGGGCCCTTGTATCTGTATCTATTTCCTTTCCGCAATCGCCACAATAGCTCGTATAAAATTTTTTGACCCTTTCTTTAATTAAACTTACAAGCTCATCTGTAATGTGTCCAATCACAAATACAGTCTTGGGTTTATCTCCGCTTGACTTGTCAGTATAAGAAAGCCACAATCTGCTTCTCGTAAACCAAACATCCTTTTGCTTTAAATAATCTAGAGAAAAATAGCGGTCGTAATATTTAATAAATTCGTCTACAAGCTCGCCTATTTCTACTTTTGACTTTCCATCATACAGATCCAAATCCTCAAAGACAACAATTTCGTAATTTTGCATTGCAACAACTTATTTTTTATCTTTATTACTAGTACTACCAGAATTAACTAACCGCTCTAATATTTTGAAGAACCAATAGTACTGAAGAATGCAGAAAGTGACGAAAAATGGAGCTCCAATGTTTTTTTCGCCTTCAAGCAATGGTTCATTTGGAATAAAACTGAAAAACAATTCTTGTGTTGCTTTTGTTGGATTATACAGACGAAACGGAATCCAACACACTGCAAGAAGAATGAAAACTAATTTTGCGAACGACTTGTTCATTACCTTTGGTTCATTGTGAAGAATCCAAGCTCCATGAAGTAAAGGAGTTGTTGCTTCCATGTAAAGATAATTTGTGATATAGGGTGCAAGTGAGTGATTCTGTGCTAGTTCATAGAGCCCAAACGAAACGACAAATCCTCCCACGAGGTGATGAAAAGCGGCGTCTCTGGGTAATTCGGTATTTCTTAAACATGTATCCGCTGCTAGATACAAGAGAAAAACTTGCATCGCATAATAAACTCCATTAAAATGTTGTTGATAGTACACAAAACCTTCATGCACCAACAATATGATGATGGCAGCGATGGAAGAAAACACGCGAGAACGACCCTCTTGAGAAAACATCATTTTTGCAAGATTATTTGAAATAAATAATAAAATTTGAATATGAATAATATTATTTATATAAGGAATAAGGAATGGATTGGAGCATGGCTTTAACGCATGACGATGTGCTTGGATTTCTCACCTTGAGCGACGCAGTAAAACTTAGACTAGTAAATGCTGATGCTTTGCGAAAATGCACGACAATGAACTGGAACGACAACATCACGCCCGTAAAGGACTTGGTAAAGTGGAAAAAATATTTTCCAAATTCAATCGCATTATATTTCTGTCCTACTGAATTTCGACACGAACGATTGGATATGGTGTCTTACGTCACGGCAAATCCAATAGTCAGAGACATTTTTTGTGACATGCGTATAGAAACACTTATACTACCGATAGCGAAGAAAAATCATTTTAAGGATTTGTGGCCACTAAACACGGGTCAATTTAAACACCTTAGACAATTGACAATTTGTGTCGATTCGCACGTAATCAACTGCTTACCACTTCTCGAATCTTTACAAGTTTTTTGTTGCGGCGAAGGAAGCAAGATAAATGACGCAGATTTTTTGCTTTCAAGAGGGAAATTTTGGCAACTCGTACCTGCATTAAAGGAGTTTGATTGCACACACACTAATTTAAGTTTCGCGATTCTAGAAGGTTTTGACGGGTATCCTAAAGAACTACACCTTATTCATACACACCAACGTTTTTTTAATGAAAAAAATGCAACTATAAAACAAGACCGATTCAAAATTTTGATTAACCGAAGGTAACTTATTAACTGATTAACCGAAGGTAGTGGTAGATCGAATCATCTTGCTTGTTTTTAACTGATTACTAGGCATTTTACTCCAAGGATCAGAAATCTCGTCTTCTTCCTTTTCCTTATCCTTAACAAGCGTTTCAACAGCAACAGAAGGTTTTACGAGTACTGCGAGAGGACGCTGCGCAGTTAAACTAATGTCGCATCCATTCTTAAGCTTTTTAAACTCCGGTTCGTCAACTTGGTCAGAAGGTAAGTGGGACTGGGAAAGCATTGATGCCATGCTCTCGGACCGTCGTTGCATCTGGTCCATTGCTAATTGACTCGAAGTGCTTTTTACACCTTCATTTTTTTCAGTTACTTTAGTGGGTTGAGAAGACATTTCTTCTTTATTGTTTATGTTATGGTGGATGTAAGTATATTTATTTTATTTGTGAAATCATATTCATAAACGCTTGCATTTCCTTCATAAAGCAACTTCCCGCGCGCGATTTATAAGACACACAAAGAGTGACTCTTACTTTGCTAATCATGTTCCATGTCTCTGGGCTCACATTCCAAGCAACTTGCGTGTTGTACCGGTCTCTATAGACGCTTTTCCAAATCGCATCACGCCAAGAAGACAGAGGCGGGGTCTGGACTCCAACAAACGCTGCGAATGCGGCGAGGTTAAATTCAAAACACGGTTGAAAGCCACAAAGCTTGTTTTTAAGTTCAATGTCGCTTAGATTTGAAACAATACTCGGGTTTTTTTCGTAGAGGGATATGATTGCAGCAACTCCTAGGTCATGATTGACCTCCTTTACAATGTACGGTACCTTTGAAATCCAATAAAATGCGAAATCCTTACGCTCTGAGGCGTTGCGCTCTAGATCGTCGTCGTACCGTCGATCCCAAACGAATTCGTTAGTGACTTCATTTCGCAAACATTCCATGAGAAAGTCAAAAAACGTTTGCTTTATCTTAATTTCTTCATTTATATCTTTTTCTTTTTCATTTAAAGCGGGCGGAGGAGCGCGAGGATCGTCCCACGAAGTCTTTTTGGTTTTGCGGTTGTAAAAATACTTTCGCTCGTGCGTTTTGGAGAACTTTTCAATCCAATCCGTGTCCTCAGACATTTTATGCCTTTTTTTAATTATAAAAAAAAATATTTATCATTTTTTAATACGGAATTTGTTGCCGCGTTGAACTTGTAATCACGCGACGGGCGAGGGCGTCGCATTCTGCAGTTGCCTCGCTAAAAAGCATTTGCTTTGGAGGCGTCTTTTGAGTAAATGCGCTTGCGCCTCGAAGGCTTCCACAAATTCCCAGTTCGCGCGCCACCTTGAGGAAGCGCACAGCGTCAATAACGACCCCTGCAGAATTAGGAGAGTCTTCAACGTTAAGCTCCGCATCAAGCGTAACGGGGGCGCCACCAAACCCCTCCATTTCTATATGAAAGTTTGCCTTTTTTGAATCCTTGAAATACCGAATGTACTCCGAAGGTCCTGCGTGGAGAAAAGATACACTATTTTTTTCCACTCCGCGTAAAACGTTCTCTTTCGATATTTTTTTAGATACAAGTCTTTCCTTGCTCTCCATGTTGCGAAAGTCAGTATTTCCGCCGACATTCCGCTGTATGTGGCATTTTACAGTGTGTCCGCGTGCGGCGGCGAGCTCCTGGAGCATTTGAGATAGGACCGAAGCTCCAAACTGTGATCTCATGTCGTCACCGATAAGATTAATTCCAGCGTCGAAAAACTTCTTTTCCCAAACCGGGTCCGACGCTATAAAAACAGGAATGCAATTGCACATTGAGACTCTGGCAGCAATGCATACATTTGCCCAGAACTCTGTTGCGATTTGAGACCCAACAGGAAGATAATTTATCAGGATATCTACTTTCATTTGATTTAAAAGGAGAACAGCCAACTCGTGCGAAACGCCAAGCTCTTTAGTGGGTATAAAACGCTCACTTGCATGCCCAGTCAACATGTGCGGAGCCACTCCGTCCAACATGGGCGCCGAGTAGACCTCGCCCGATTCCATTGATCGAGCCTCACCATAGATTTCGTACGCGCAATTGGGCTCGGAAAAAATTGCTTCTGAAACATTCTTTCCGACTTTTCGCGAGTCAATGTCAAATCCAATTACAAAGTCAATATCACTCGGCTTGTAGCCCCCAATATCGGGATATGTTACGCCCTTTAACTTGTTTTCGCCACTTTTTGCTAAAGCGACGCCTTGGACAATTGAAGACGCACAGTTCCCCACTCCAACGATTGCTACGCGAATAGGCATTCGTTGTTTTTTTATTCTTTTTGATTTTCTTTGTTGTCTTTTGATGATTATTATTATTTATTTGTTATTTCAACGCTTTAATGAAAAAAACGAGCAAGTAAAAAAAAATGTCAAATTTGGACACTGGAAACGTACTAGGAATTTTTGCTTTTTTAGTTTCAATTTGTGGCGTTATCTACACTGCAATAAACCATAAACGATTTAGATTAAGGTGTTGTGGAAATGACATTGATGTTTCTGTCGACGTTGAGGACACGAAGAAACCAGGAGATCAAGAGGAAAAATCTAAATCAGAAACAAAACAATCAATAATGAAGAGTGAAGAGAGAAAAGAGAGTCAGGTGGAGGCGGCACAAGAGAGTCAAAACGAAGCGTTAGAAGACGAAGAGGAAGTAGAAGAAGAGACTTTTGATCGTCGAAAACAAAACATTAGAGAAAATGAAAGAAATGAAGCTTTAAAAGCTCAATACGCTCTTCGTGTTGCTAACGCTAGAAAGTACAACCGAAGGGTTGCACCTCTTCCACCACTTCTCCCTCCCTAATTAATTCAATCGGCAACTACTCCTTTCATAATCTACTACTAAAGGTAAAGTTAGAGACAAGTACTCAAAACGGTGTCCTCCTTCAAGACGTTAAAATATTTTTTTCCTGCATAAAGGACATGTTGTAATGTCTTCAGAAGCCCTTGACCAATGTATCCAACAATCAAGACAAAACGTATGTCCACAAACAACTTTAATTATTTCTTTAACATCAAAACAAACAGCACATTCTCTTTTTTCGTCTAAAAAGTCTAAAGGTCCTACTTCGCTTGCACAATATATGCACATACTCTCTTGACAGTTTAGAACCCATTGTGGTAATTTCGCTGAACAATATCTATAATTTTTGCACTTTATAGGTTCACATTTGTGCGGACATTCTTCTCTACAATAATGATCTTCATGAAAAAATATAGTATGATTTTTATTATGATCGCAGCCTCGACATGTCGACGAACTTATTTCACAATCAGACTCGTCTAAAAACGTTATGCACTGAACACAGAATGAGTGATGTCCACATTTTTGTTCAAAAATACGAGTAATCCCATCACATGTAGAACATTTGCCATCCTTTTTATATTCATAATTTGTGTTTACGTAACATGTACAAATTTCCGTACATTGACATTTATTATCGCATTGTAATAAACACATGCCATTTCCAATACAAGGAGGGCGCAAAGACATTTTGTTTATTGTTTATTTTTCATGAAAATTTTTCTCCCTCAAACCCCTTACTCCTTTCTTTTTGGATTTTGAAAATAACCCTAAAAAAAACAAACAAATAAACATTTTCGGAGGAGAGGGTGGAAAGAAGAGCGGTAAAGGGGAGAGGCGAAGTGATACTGATAAATTTATAGTTTAAAAAAATTATTTTTTCCTTTTTGATGTTACGAAGAGCAATAACGCCAACATTTATGCTAATTTTGACGGAAATAAAACCAAAAATATCAATAATATGATTACTACCATGGATGCGTAAAACCAATTCTTGTACTGTTGTGATTTAGGACTTAACATATTTTGAAGTTCTTGCTGGCTTAATTGTCGCCAGAATTCGTTGGTTCCATTAAAAGATGAGAGAGCTTGTGGTGGTGGAGATGCATAAGGCTTTAGCGGATATACATCATTTAACGTCATATTTTTTTTGCATAAATATGCAAAACCTGCGCCATGATCAATGTCACCGTTAGACCATAAATCGTCATTCTTAACGATAATAATGTCATTTATTGCATACAACTTCGTATTAATGAAAATGCAGCTTGAAAAAACTCTATATTTGTTTAGAAGAAGGGGAGTACCTGCTCCTGAACCATCGCTACAGTAACTCAAACTAAGGCTCATTCTTTTTTGTTTTTCTTGGGTCGTTTCGTTTTATTTTAATAAATTTTCCGGTTAGGGTTAGCCCGGTTAGGTTATGATTAGGATTAGTAATTCCACTTTGACTCTTGAAATGTTGTGGAAAAATATATACCCTTTTTTAAATTTGATTCAATTTAAAAAAACTACACTTTCCAAAATCCCCATTCTTTCATTTTGGCTTCTTTCTGATTACCAGTTAAGTAATTAAAGTGGATCATGATTGCATTAGGTAGATGTTCTTTAGACGACTTAGAAGAAACTTGTGCAAAAGATCCGTTAGGAAACAATTCTCTCATAATCGATAGTCTTTTTACATTGTTTTCTATCCATTTATCTCTAATGAATTCCTGATCAGTTCTGTCGAGTAGATCTTGATGTTTGTAAGCGAACCATGTTTCACATATCCCAAGAACTCGAAAAAGCATAAAACCCGCACAAGGATTAGGACAATGTTTTGGAGATGAGCACGAAAAAGCAACAGTTTCGTCGCATTGAGTAAAAACATCTACCTCTGGATTACTTTGAGTTATCGTTAATAAAGTTTGGCGAGGATCAGCCAGAAACGCAACATCTAAATCAAGATAGCAAATATAATCTATACCATTTTTTTTGGCAGACTCTGATGCATCTAGAATAATTTCAAGTTTTGAAAACATCATTTTTTTGTAATTTTCATTTCCGTAAAACTCAAACTTTTCGGATAAAGGACTTGAATTAGGATTTTTATAATGAATTGCGCTTGTCTCAGTAGTTTTCACAGCTAAAAATGAAGTTTCATCAGTACACGCAACAATGAGTGGAAAATTTTCAATCTGTAAGTCTTTTAGGTTATGCATGAGATTATAAAAATATGGCAAGTACCCTTGATTAAGAAATGCAAGGAAAACGCATTTAAAGCTTGAAAAGTTTTTATGCTTTTCCACGCAAATATCCCAAGACGAGGAAGACATTGTTATATTTATAGAACTTGAATTTTATTTATTTGTTATGTTGTTAGCAATGTTAGCAATGTCTTACTTAACTTGAATCATTTATGTCTTACTTAAGGGGCAGTATATAAGTAAATGACTGAATCACTAAAGATGATTTTGTTAGAATTAGAATTAGAATTTACTAACTTTTCGATTGACTCATAAAATTCAAAATCACCACCATAAAGTAATCCCCAATAAGCCTTGTTGTTTAATTCATAAGGAATGATACCACACGGAGTTCCGATGTTCTTATTTTCAATAAAATTATAATTAATTTTTGGAACATAAGTATTTCTTTGTGTAAAAAACATTCTAAAAATATAGAGTGCGTTAACGTCTTTGCATTCATTTCGTATCATGTTAAATGCATCAGGGGAGTAGGTGTCGTCATCATCTGCGTGTAGTACAAAATCGGTTTTTTCGAGCAATGATGCGTACTTGTTTCGAACTCCGTGTCCCCAAAATCCAAGAGCTACATCTTCAACATAAATGTGGATGTTTCCTTCACTTTCCAAATTAAGACTTTTGCTTGGTTCCACCCCGTCGAAAACTATTGTAACGTGATCCTGTTTTCTTAAATACGGAAGTATTGAATCAAGCATGTTCTGAAGACTTGGCCTTGCGACACTAGGAATTAGAATGTGCAGAGAAGGTGGCGCCTGCAACTGCAAAAAGGAGGAGGGGGCAGGTGCTTCAACAACTCGCTTCCAAACCATATGAAAACCGCTCCAAATACAAGTTAATCCATGACTCTTAAGATTTTGCTCGATTTTATTGTAGTCACATTTGTGAGCATAATCCATTTCGTACAACACAGTATTGAGTTGATCGTACATGCATGGATTATCATCAAAAAAGGTTTCGAGGAATCCTTCGCAATCGGCTACGAGAGCAGTAAACTTTAAATTATAAAATTCTTGTACTTCTTCGAGAGTAAATGACTTTACGCTTGTAGGTTCTGAAGTGTGCACAGATGTAGTTCCGTATCCACCATGTCCATCTAGTTCTTGCAAAGTAACTGGTTTTTTTGAAATTACTCCTTTTAAAATGTGGAAGCTACAATCGTGTGCATCTCGATTCGATTGCAAAACATTCCATATTCTTTCGTCCGGATCGACAGCAACATGGTTTTGTTTGTTTTGTAATTTTGTATTTATTACTATCGATACACTACCAAAACGAGCGCCAAGTTCCAGGACTACATCATTAGGATCAATAAATGCGTTTGCGTGTATCTGCTCTGTATTTTCAAAAACAGTTGTATCTATCTGATTTCCCTTTTCGTCGTAAATGGTCATATTCATATCCATTGCGTTTGTTCGTCTTTTTACAAAAATAAGCTATTTTTTATAAGTAAAATTGAAAATTAAAAATGAACAGTGTAAAGTTTTATGTCATTTGCGAAACTGAACTTGATAGAAGATTTGCAACTGAACAGATTCAATACATTCAAAATGGAAATGATGAAAGAGAAGGAAAAAATTTAAATGTAAAATATTTATTGAGCTCTTACAATGATGGATTTCATGCGGCGCTTAAAATGATAGAAAGTAATGTTTTATTTGAGTTCGGTGTTATTTTGCTTGGTAATGATCACTTTTATAGAAGATTGTACACTGCAATCGATATGATATCGCAAAGATTTACCGGAAGATCCATTTTTCTTTACGTTAGTAACGGTCATGATTTTTCAGCATCAAGTGCGCCTGCGCATGACTTTATTATTCAAGAATTGGTTCCTAAATTGTTTACTGTCTACGTCGCTCCCTTGGAGGGTTCTAATTATACACATGGCCCTACAAATACAAATACAAATACAAACGCTCAACCTTGTTTTGTTTCAAAATCCTTTTTAAAATTAAAACATGATAAAAAGGGTGAGATTGGGTTTGTCAAGCCACCCCTAAGCGTTACAAGCAAAATTTACAATGAATCAAGCTTCGTTTATTATGACCCCGTTAAAATTGAATACGTGCAGTCTTTAAGCATGGTTCATTATATTCGAAAACGAAACGAATCATTGTTTAATACTTTGTTTGACGGTGTGTATTGCATTAATTTAGAGTCTCGTCCAGATAGGCTTCAAAAGTTTCAACAAAAAATGAAATTGCACAATATTAAATTTGAGAAATATAATGCAGTCTCAAAATTATTGTTAGACCCTATTGCAAAAGTCGTTATGCCTGACGATCCTCTTCTCGAAGGTTCGAAAAACAAATCTGGACTTTTGGGTTGCCTCTTGTCTCACATGGGAGTGATGAAGGTGGCATTAAGCAGAAGACAAAAACAAATATTAATATTTGAAGATGACGTTGCTATTCATAAAGACGCAGAACTTCATTTAGAGTCATTCCTTACATCCCTTGTAAAAAACTCGATCGAAATAAAGAATCTTGACGTAATTCATTTTGGATACGTACCAGTTGTAGAAAAGGGAGATTTTAATACAAGAGATGTATGGTCATACAGATTTTTAAATCACATTAACGGATCCGGAACGCTTTTGAAATCAAAACACTTTATTGGATGCCATGCATATGCGGTTAGTGAAAAGTTTATGAAGGCGTACATTAATTTCTATGCATCTTTGGAAGCAGTTCCAAATGAAAACACAAGTGAATGGCCTACAAATGATTGGGCAATACGGAATTTTTTCTTAGAAAATAAAGACTTTTTATGCGTTGCTCCTTGTCCGCAAATATTTTCAGTAAGTCCGTCAGTATCAGATAATTCTGGTTTACTAGAAGATGATAAAGTAGAGCAAAGAGTTACAAATGCTAACTTTACTTATTGCGATGATTATGATTAAGAAGAAGAAAAGAAATAGATAGAGAGATGACAAACTGTAACTTTGACGCCTTTGACGCAGTGTTTGTTTTAAATTTGGAGAAGAGAAATGATCGAATGGAAAGAGTAAACGATGTACTTTATTATCTACAAATACCATTTGAACGCTTCAATGCCATTGATAGTGAGGTCGTTACAGGGCTTCACAATAACCTCATCAGCAAAAATGTTACTTCAACAATGACCAGACCTGGATACCTCGCTTGTCTCTTATCACACTTGTCTATTTACAAGACTGCTTTGGACAGGGGATTCGAAAAGGTTTTGATTTTAGAGGATGACATTCTCGTACATAAAAATGCAAAGGAAAGCATAAAAACTTTTATGCAGCAAGTTCCAAACAATTGGGATATGATTTATTTTGGATATCTACCTTTATCAGAAGATTTGCAGTACTGGTCATACCTTAACTTTGAGCCCCTACAAGCAAATGGTGATGAGCGAAATCCGATTGAACCTAGTAAAAATGAAAGCAATGTGTTTTGCGCAAAAGGACTATGGCGTACACATGCCTACGCAATCACGTCAAAGTTCATGAAAGACATAATTGAAATGTATGGGAACACAGCTTTTGAACAATGGCTCGAAATCGATCGTTTTTTGGTGCAGCAACAAAAACAAAAAAAAAATGCTATATACGGGTGTAACCCTCCTCTTTTTGGACAAAATGAAGAAAAGTTTATTAATTCTAGCCTAACGAGAAGGGAGGATTTTTTATAGAATAATAGCGACGTCAAGTTTAGAAATAGAAATAGTAAAAGGTAAAAGAATGCTATTTTGTCACTCTATAAAATTGGAGGATGAGAAAGAGAAAGAGGAAGATATATATAAGTATGAGGAAAGGCAGGACTTTTGCGAATGGTTTGCATACAATTACAAGTTTGAAATTCTTTTTGCATTTTTAGCAGCAAATGCTTTCCTCTCATTTTCATTTTTATAAATTATTTGCATCGAGCTTTTTCAAAATTTTCAAAATATTGAAAGGGTTTGCATTGGCGGCATAGATCTTACCGACCGGGGTGGACGTTGTATTCACTCGTGGGACCATGGTCACTATAGCTTAGGAAGACACATTAGAACTTTACCTTTAACAGGTAAACTTCCTTTTTACGTTTTATGGTTTGGTTTTTAGATCGATCCTTAACAAGTTCAGAAGAATAATTAAAACATTTTTTTGTTCACAACATAGAGAAAAACTAGACAAGATATAACAAATATGAACACTGTTAAAGTTTACGTCATTTGTAAGAATGCAGAAGAATTAAAATGGTGCAAAGAACAGTGTAACTATATATGTAACGGAGGAGAGAAAGGTCGAAGGCAAGGAGGATTATTTAACGTTAAATATGTACAACACGAATGCTATGAAAAGGGATTTTTAATGGTTCAAAATATGATTGCAGAACACCAATTCTTTGAATTCGGCCTTGTTTTATTTGGGAGTTATCACCTCAATCGCAGGTTATGGACAGTCATTCATGAACTTGCAATGCGCTACCAGGGTAAATGTGTAAGATTACTTATATCGTCTGCATCAGCAGATTTTTATACTCATTGTGAGATAAAAGAATCCTTTCGAATAATTGCAGATGAACTTGTTCCTAAGCAATTTCTTATTCAAACCTTTTCTAATTTAAAAACCGGACATGACACTACTCCTGTTCCATGTTTTGTTTCAAAATCGTTTATTCGTCAAATGATGCACAAACAAGGCAGCGATGAAATAATACAAGCACAAGTACGAATACCAGGCAGTGATGACGACTTTCAAGGATTTATAGCTCCACCATTATGCATAGAATTGCACCTTTATAGTAAAAGTGCATGCGAAATGTTTCTGTACTGTCCTAAACGAGAAGACTCCATTTTTAATCAAATGTTTGACGCCGTGTATTGCATTAATTTGTCATGTCGAACTGATAGACTGCAAGAATTCACTAAACGAGCAAAGTTTCACAATATCAAATTTGAAGTGTATTCTGCAGTATCGAAAACATACTTAAATCCGCTTTCACGAATGGTCATGCCAGATGATGTACTTTTAGATGGATCTCCGAACAAATCAGGTCTTTTGGGATGTTTGTTATCACATTTAAACGTAATGAAAATTGCTCTTTCACGAAAACAAGAGCAAATATTAATCTTTGAAGATGACGTTTCGTTTCACAAGGATGCGCCCTTGTTGCTAAAAAATTTTGCTGAGTCGTGTAAACAAATTTCATTGAATGTAAAAGATTTGGACGTAATTCATTTGGGATATGTTCCAATTGTGAAAAAAGGAAACCTGAACGAAAATGACGTCTGGTCATACCGTTTTTTAGAACATGCAAATGAAGCGCAGACTATAGTTAGATCGAAACATTTTCTTGCGTGTCATGCATATGCTGTAAATTCAAAGTTCATGAAGGCCTATATAAACTTTTACGCAAATTATTCCACAGATGCAATGGAGTGGCTTACAAATGACTGGGCAATACGAGATCACTTTCTTGAAAGTAAAGATTTTGTATGCTTCTCTCCTTGTCCTCAAATTTGTGCAATAAAACCTACAATGTCTGATCATTCCGGATTGTCCGATGATGATATTGAAATAAGGCTTACGAATACGTTTTATACATATTTTGACGACTACGAATAAAAATCGTTCGTTCTTTGTATTATTTTCTACTTACTTAAAACAAACAAAGCACTAATAAAGAGGGTAAGGAAACAAAGAAGACAAGATGCTCGACATTTTTGACAAAATATTTGTTATTAACGTAGAAGAACGTTCTGATCGATTAGAAAGAGTCAGTGATGTATTGCATTTTCTAGAGATTCCATTCGAGCGATATTCTGCAATTCACAAAGATTCTGTGGAAGGAATTTTTAATACATTTATTAAACGAAATCCAGACTCTACCATAACGCGTCCAGGGTACATTGCATGTCTCTTATCGCATTTATCTGTCTATAAGATTGCATTGGATCGAGGGTATAAGAAAATTTTAATTCTTGAAGACGACGTCTTGGTTCATAAGGACGTCAAGGCACTTATGAAAACATTCTTTGAAGATGTTCCAAACGACTGGGACATGATCCACTTCGGATATCTTCCATTATCAGACGATCTTCAAACATGGTCGCACAACAATTTTAAACACATTGAATGCCTTTCCGGAATGGTTTTCAGAAGCAGAGGTTTATGGTGCTGCCACGCGTACGCAATAAAGTCAGATTTTATGAAAGAAACTCTTGATGCTTACAATACGTCAGATTTGAGTGATTGGAAAGAAATAGATCGACACTTTGTCGAACTTCAAGCTCAAAACTTTGATTCGTTTCAAAGAAATTTTTATGCATGCTTTCCTTCCTTATTTGGACAAGTCGCTTCAATGTCCGACTTATCTCCTGGATTTTTCAGTTTAGAGAATGAAAAGAAGTTTATAAATGCTTGCAGAAGTAACTACATCTAGGAAGTTCAAAACCTCATTTTCTTCGCAGGTAGTTCAAATAGTTCAAATCTCATCATCTTTGCAGTTTAAACCTCATCATCTTTGCAAATCAAATCAAACCTCATCATCTTCGCGCTGCAAAAAATATTTCATGAGCTCGTGAGAAACTCTGGAGACCATGTGACTCGACTCATGATCCCGTCCGTAATTATATTCGAACAATCCAGAGGAAGAGATTTCGATAATTTCAGAAACGTCATCAATGTCTCGAAGAATAAGGTGTCTTGAAACATATTGACGTTTTTTGTGCAAACCGTGCCACAAATGATACACACAATGGGTAGCACATGTGACTTTAGGTGGATATTTTTTAACAGTGTTTGAAAACTGATGAAATGAATTTCTAATTGCCTTTATAAAACAAACTTTAGGAGGAGGAATTTGAAGCCAAGCGGCGACTGAAAGAGTGTCACCGCTTCCTGTAATTCCATACTGGAAAAACCCTACCCTTTTGAACCAAGAACGCTTGAAGGCCCATCCAAACCCCGGATGATAATTTACACTATCGTAAAGAGCTTTTCGGTTCATTAATGCGGATGACAGCCGTTCCTGTATGATTTCCTTATATTCAGCATCAATCCATTTCGCAGTTTTAAAGGGTTGGACAATCTCATGAGTATCAAGCAAAACCGAAACTTCCTCGTAAAACGATGGATTTTCAAAAATGATATCGCAGTCGAGAAATAACAATTTCGTAAAGTGAGATGGAATTTGTTTTTCAAGTAAATGACACAATTGCTCCTTGTGAAACATTACATTTTCACTTTTCGTAAATATATGAAATGCTTTTTTGATTTCTGGAGCATTGTCTCCATAACAAAGTTCTAATGTGTAGAAAGGAATCCGTGACGTTCTTAATTTCTCGATCGTGTAAAGATAATTCATCAATAGTTTTGTGGATCGTGCAGGATTGAAAAATACGAAACAAAGAGCCATGTCGTGCCTCGAGAAGAAAGATTTTCGCTTCGGAGCATCATACTTTATTAACGAAATACTTTTTTTGAGATCCAAACAAAAAGAAGATGACGAAGGTTCAGGGAATCCATAGGAAGCCATGTTCAAATACAACAAATGATTTTTGAATCTTTCTTTTTTCTAGACTTTAAACAACAAATGTCGAATCGTCAAATTGACTTTTTCGTTGGTGATTGTTTTCCTTTTTGTCCTCAGCAAGACGACTTGGGCGGAAGTGAAGTATCGCTTGTTCAATTATCCAGATTATTTTCCAATGAATATAATAATAAGGTCCGCATAATCATTAATCGTGAAAGTTTTGGGGATGAACGTGTTGTTGATAATGTAGAATATGTTCACTCCTCAAGATTAACAACAGACTCTTTCAAGTTTGACATTGTAATTTTATGGAGGTATTGCGGAATCAATTTGTACATGAAATTTTGTTCACTTCACACTATCTTACCTTGCAACTTACTTTGCATTGATTGTCATGACGATTTGAATGCATTTCATTCAAACGATCCTTCAAAACTTCATAAATTGGAAAAGGAAACAAACTGCGTTTTTCTCCTCAAGTCAAACTATCATAGACAAATGGATTTTATACAAAATCTTAGCGTGTCTACTTTTGTTTGTCCTAACGGAGTTGACACTGAATTGTTTAAGCAGCTTAAAGACGGAGACGATTTTGGGTTAGAAAGAAGAAGAGAAAGGCAAAAGCACCGTTTCTGCTACACTTCATCGTATGACCGAGGATTGAAAGAACTCTTACTTTATTCGTGGAGGCAGATAAAAACACTTGTTCCAGACGCAGAACTTCACGTGTATTACGGAATGTCACTTTTTTCGAACCAAGACCAAATATTAAAGAATGAAATTGCATTTTTAGTAAAAAATACACCTGGTGTGGTTGATCACGGACGCGTATCGAGCAAAGATATAAGTGTTGAAAAGCAAACGTCGACATTTTGGCTGTATCCTTCGCATTCTGAAACGGAAATCGACTGCATCAATCTTACTGAATCTTTAATCGCAGGCTGCATTCCTATTATATCAGAAATCGCCGTTTTAAAAGAACGTTACGGAGTTCACGTAAAAGGAGATCCATTGAAAAGAAACTTTCATGACTTATTTGCCTCGACGTGCGTAAAAATGACAAAATTAGACGCAGCTGAGTTACAGAAAATACGCAATGACCTCTACGAAAAAACGATTGAAAATGGATTGCCACTCACATGGCCCGACGTGGCTTTAAAATGGACTAAAATGATATCTTCAAATCTGGGATATTGATTTTTGTTTGACACAAACATACATACATTCAATAATAAAAAAACATGGAAAAAAACATTTCATTACATGTCGTAATCGTGACTTTGGGAAGGAATTGTCTTCAACGCATGCTTAACTCAATTTTGCCATTCTTAGAAAAAAATGATCATCTTACTTTAATTTTTGATGGAGTTTCACAGCCTAGCTTGACCTTGGAAACGGAAGGAACTATACACACATTTGAGGAAGAGAAAGGGCAGTGTTGGCCCTGTCATCATTTTAGAAATAAGTATGCATCAAAGTTACATAAAACCGACTTTGTCATGCACGCTGACGACGATGATGTGTATACAGAAAACGCGTTCAAAAAAATACGCTCAGCATGCCAAGATCTCAAAACCCTTTATATTTTTAAAATGGAAATAGTCAATCATAAAATTGTTCCAAGTCATCATGTAATTGTCCCAGGAAAAATTGTAAACGCTGGAGAAATTGGGACTCCGAATGGTGTCATACCATTTGATTTAAATTGTAGAGGAATATGGCAACTTAAATATGGTGGCGACTGGGATTTCTACAAATCACTCGAAACACATTGTAAAAATATAATTTACATTGACGAGATCATTTACAGGTATTATTGTAGAGATTTTATGTGATTGCTTCTATAAATAAATTTAAAACAAAAAATGCCAAAACCTGTACACAGTTCGTTTTATAAAAATAATAAATTTATTCTTTGATATTAGAAAAGAGAAAAGGAAGATATAAAGATCCAAGATCCAAAGATCCAAATGTCTGCTTCATTTCCTTTAAAGTTAACCGTCTTTACAAACGTCTATAATGAAGAATACATGCTTCCGTTTTGGTTAGAGCACCATAAACGCATATTTGATCATGGAGTTGTATTTGATTGGGATTCTACTGATTCCTCAATGGACATTGTACGTAAGGTTTGTCCCACGTGGGAAATTATAAAGGCACCACAAAAATATTTTGATGCTTTTAAAAATGATGAAATTTTGATGAATGAAGAGATGAAACATACTGGGTATAAGATGGTGCTTAACATTACTGAATTTTTAATTAGCCCTAACCCGATCCGACAATATTTGTCTCCTAATTTGAATTCTTATTACATGAGAACCGTTCCTTCGGCACTTTCAACAATTACATTTCAAGAACCTACAAATTTACTAGAGTTATTTGATGGTATCGAACGAGTTTGTATCGGAGGAATTCCAATTACAGATAGAGCAAAAAGATGCATTCACTCCTATAATCACGGTCATTACAGTCTAGGACGCCATTGTGAAACTCTTCCAGTAACTGAAGATATTCCATTCTATATAATTTGGTTTGGATTTTATCCGTGGAACCCAAAATTTCACCAGAGAAAACTTCAAATAAAAGACCGTATTCCATTGTCTGATATTGAAAAGGGATCAAGTCATCAACACATTGAAACTCAAGAAGGAAATGAATACAGAAGAAAAAAGGCACTGGAGTTTTCTACCCCTATTGACGAGGTACCATTTTTAAGAGAGTGCTTAGATTATTCTATGTCAACTTTTTCACCAACTTTTTCACATTCCTTATTTACAATTTCAAAAAAAAAATGTTTGCCTTATGATCATGTTATGTACTTACGAAATTTAAAGGAACGTGGTTTTGAACCTAAAGTAATTTACGATATTGGATCCTGCGTCTTGCATTGGACGAACAGGGCAAAAGAAGTTTGGCCTGACGCGACATATATCTTATTCGACGGAATGCGCGAGGCTGAGTTTTTGTATTCCGGTTATCAATATCACATGGGGGTACTTTGCGACGAGGACAATAAGGAATTGAAATTCTATAAGAATATTGAAGAACCAGGGGGAAATTCTTATTATCGCGAAATAGGTCATCCTGACAGCGCTAAAATATTTCCCGATGACGGGTTTGTGATTGAAAAAGGAATGACTCTTGATACCATAGTAAAGCAGAAAGGATTTCCACTTCCGGATTTAATTAAGATGGACATACAAGGTTCAGAAAAAGACGTTCTTCAAGGAGGTCAATTCGTACAAGCTCATGCTAAACATTTGATTGTAGAGATGCAACATGTAAACTATAACGATGGTGCTCCGAAAGTACTTGAAACAGGTTCTTTTATTGAATCACTTGGATGGACATGTTGCGCACCCAAGTTTTCTGTAAATTATGCTGATGCAGATTATGGATATGAGCGGGTGTAGACGTATTTTGCAACAATCTATTTTTAACGAGGGAAATTTCTCCCTCTGAACAATATTCCATATCCCAAGCCCGCTGCAAGAGCAAGCTTACCTGCCAAGGAAAGAGTCGTATACGCGCCTTCTACGGAAGGAAAGCTTAGGGGTTTTCCACGAAACCGAACTGTCATCTGAAATTAGCTCCGTACCTTTTCTTAAAGAATGCTTGGATTATTCAATTTCAATGCATACAACAGGCATTATATGAGATTTTGGTGGGATTGACAGTTGACAATATATTATCTATCTTAAAGATTTGAATGAATCTTCATTGTCTTTCTTTTGCTGCCGGTGCAGCAATTCTTTAATCGTCCTGACGTCCTTGTCGCATTCCCTGTATTCGTCTAGTTCGTATAAAATTGTTTCTGTACAATTTTTATGGTTTTTGTAGTGTAAGGTAATTTTTGGCTGACACGTGTAATGAGCCCCACAAAAAACGTTTTGTAATGAAGGAATGTGGATTTTTACCCCTCTGATTTGTAGATACGTCATTTTTTACTTACTTAACATACTTGTTTTATTCTTGCAAATATTTTTTTAGTTTTTTAGATTTAAAGGATGTGACATGAGGTGGGAATAAATAACTTGCAAATCTCTTTTTTAACGAGGACAATTTCTTCCTCTAAACAATATACCGTATCCCAATCCAGCTGCCAAGGCAAGTTTTCCCGCAAAAGAAAGAGTTGTGTATGCGCCCTCAACTGACGGAAAGCTTATGGGCTTTCCATTAAATGCTGCAAATATTTGACGCAATTGAAGAACACCAAAGCTTGAAAAGTTTAAAAATTGTATAAAGATAATTCCAAAGACCCACGGCGGTACCTGAATCTTTTGGCCGTCACCATCATACTTGTTCTTGTATTTTTTATTCACACCTCTTACAAGGTCAATAAAATTTACAGTAAGTGGTATCCACATTGACAATAGCGAAACCCAACCTCCAAGCGTAGCAGCAATCACAGTTGCTCTATCAAACGAAACCCCAACTCTTAAAGTGTTTTCCACAATGTATCCAAACGTCATTAGAGACGCAGTCGCCAAAACGTAAGATATGAGCTGACCCTGGTCACGAGATCCGGTACTTAGACCTATAAGCAACGACATCAAACTAGCTGACAGTGCGTACTCAACCCATCGATACGGATTCCACCCCTGGGTCAAAACTGCTTCAGAATAAGATTTGCGACCAAACGCATCCGTTGCATAAAATAAGTGGGCAAGAATAGTAATGAAAAAAAATCCAAATACACCGTATATAATGTTTACATTTCCCACTACTTCTGGTGGTGAATATGGAGCATTTACAGTGCACTGACCCGGCGAAGTATTTAACCCACTTGATGTACACGTTCCAGCGTTGGGACCCGCTATATCGTACTTGTATATTGTAAACTTTGCGAGCGCGTGTGTTTGCGGCATCGTAAGGTACAGAACCACCAAAAGCATTAAGACGACTACGTGCGCAAACAATGCCCTATAATTTTGTGACCTCAACAATTCAATTGTAGGAACAACATTTTTTGGCTTTACAAAATACGACGACATTTTACGTCCACTGGTTTTTTTTTATTACTTTGCTTTTTACTAAAATGTAAGAAACGAAAATAATAAAATATTAATATTGAAGTAAAGAAAATGATGACGATTAAATTACAAGGTGGCCTTGGGAATCAATTGTTTCAACTTGCAGCATTTGACTATATCACTACAAATTTGCAAGTCAATCAAAAAATGTATCTAACAACCCGCAATGTTCACTCCGACCAAGACTATTTCTCTTCTATTTTTTCAAGTTTTACGTTTCAAAAAATGCAGGAGAATGACGAGATTAATGAATCAATACAAGTTAATGAAAATAATTCTGAGATTAATTTACATGTTTCTTACATTGAAAAAGATTGGTCTTTTTTACAAGAAAAAATACAAGATATACATAAAAATATTGTCTTGGTTGGATATTTTCAACACTGGAAATATGTTACAAGTTCATTTATTGATAAACTTGTACTTCCTGAAACCAATGTTTTAGATGGAGCGTTTCTTCATATTCGAGGAGGTGATTACGTAGATCACTTTGTTCATTACGTACATTTAAAACAATATTACAATAATGCAATTAAGTGTTTTCCTCCTGAAACTCGCATTTACGTATTTACTAATGATCGAGAGTATGCAAAAACATTTGAATTGTCGAACTTTACTATTGTAGAAGAATCTAATGAACTTTTGAGTTTAGCTTTAATGTCAAGATGTAGAGCAGGTGGAATTTGTGCCAATTCAACTTTTTCTTGGTGGGCAGGAGTATTAAACAAGGGAAAAATAATTATTCCAGATACATGGTCAAAAGAAGGCATTGAAGTCGTTCGTGAAGGTTATTTGCACCCTCGATTTGTAGTCACGTCAACATCAACATCATTAACAACCGAAAATCGAGAATGCTTTTACATTAATCTTGATTCACGTGTTGATCGGAAGATTTTATTCGAAGAAGAGTTTAAAGATAAATCTATAAAACCCCAACGATTTAAAGCAATTCCGCATGAATTCGGACTCGCTGGGTGTGGCTTATCTCATTTAAAACTTCTTCAATACGCTAAACAAGAAAATTTAACTTCAATAATAATTTTTGAAGACGATTTTCAATTTAGTATAACCAATGAGGAGTTTGATATCATTCTACAAAACTTGCCTAGCGATTTTGATGTTGTCATGCTTTCATACAATCTGAAAAAAGAAGGCGCTTCTTATAACGAACATTTTGGGTTGTGTGAAGAGGTACAAACAGCGAGTGGTTACATTGTAAGCTCTAAATTTTTTGACGCATTAATCAATAATTTAGATGTAGCTATGAAAGTTCTATGCACTGATTATACTAAATATTGGTCCCATGCAAACGATCAATACTGGAAAATTTTGCAACCACAATCACGATGGTATTATTCTAAAAAACGAGTTGGAATCCAAAGAAGCAGTTGGAGCGATTGTGAACAAATGTTTGTTGATTATAAAGTATAAAAATAAATGAGTATAATTGTAATTAATTTGCCATGGAGACATGATCGCCTCGCTGAATTTACCAAAAAATGGCCAGTTGATTTTTTGGTGCAAGAAGGCGTTACACACAGGATGCCGCATACCGGTTGCGGACTTTCGCATGTTAATGCAATTCGAAAAGGATTAAATTCGACTGGGAATAATACAGTTTTAGTTTTGGAAGACGATTGTGATCTTGACATTAACTTTGACTTGTTTTGCGATCTTTTAGAAGAAGTTGACTCGCATTATGACGACTTTGACGTTATTGTTTTTGATCCTTCCCATGACGACTCTTCGAGTAAACCTATTGAGGATCTTTGTGTAAAACGAGTTTTTGGAAATTGTGTTAAAGTTGAACCGAATACTCGTTTAATCGGTTGCCACTGCTGTCTGTGGAGCAAACGAGCTCTTCCAATGCTTGAAGAGTACGAGAATGCTTTGAAAAAGTATTATTTTTTGCCTATTGATAGGATGATATTTAACAATAAATGGTCATCTGCTGATTTGGAAACGTGGGAAAGGTGTATCGATAACATGTTCAAGTCAAGTAAAAATTCTAATCACGTCGTTCCGATGCCTCCGGATCTTCAATGGACGCCCCCAACAACGTGGGTGTGTACCGATCACGTGGTAAAATTGCGCCCGTCTGTTTCAGATCACACTCGAGAAGTAAACAACATGCCAAATGCAGATGTATTAATGAAAAAGTTAAAAAGCGCAAAAGATTTGTACGTCGCAGAATTACCTCATGAGTTAAAAGTACGTATTGCAAATTTGTAAATAAATTTTTATGAAAGACTTTCGAGAACATAATTAGATTCAGTCACAAAAACCCCGGGAGTTTGGAGTCTAAAATTGTACACTGTAAATTCCTTATCCATAAAAGTTTCCTGGAATGACGGGTGATGAATGGGAAGGATATATTTTCCTTCGAACAAAATCTTGTGCCAAAAGGTAATGACGAGTTTTTCATCATCCGATGAAAATAAACGAGAGTCGTCTAACAAATTGTTCTTGAAATCGGTGATCACTGTCTTTACAACTTCAGTAATAGCTAAACTTTCTGAACCATGCGCGTGGTGGGAGTACTCTTGCGCAAGTTTATCGCCCACCTGTAATTGATAAACTCGCTTATACGAGCCATCTTCCAAGAGTAGATTAGCATTTCCCAAAATGCAAGAAATTCCCGTAATGGACTGCGTTAATTGTGAATTGTCGCCGGCAATGGCGAGCATTCCGTTTTCGCCAATAACTGCTAAACTTAATGAACAGTTGTTATTTCCAGTAATACTGGATTCAACAGTTAATTTAAATGTGGCTTCGTACGCTTGTCCCGAATTCGTGATATTTAAATCAAATACTGTTGCCCCAAATACGATTACATAAGGAATAGTATTTCTATCTGGAGTAGTCCAAGTAATGCTTCCATTTGAATATTGCGCTGAATATGTGGTAGACATTAAAACATTATACAGTTTGGGCGCATTCTTGCTTTTCTTTGTAACGTACAGTGTCAGAAAAACAACAAATAAAACAAAGACGACCAAAAATAACATATTGGATTGCGAGGGCATTATCGACGACATTTCCTTTTTTTAAAAGGTTTTTTCTTTTTGTTATACAATAAAAAATAAAAAAGGAAACATGCCTTACGGTATAAGAAAAAGTCCCAACAAAAATTTGTACTGGGTTTTCAATAAGGAAACTGGAAAGAAATTCTCAAAGAAACCGATTCCGAGAGAGCGCGCGGAAGCTCAGAGACGTGCAATCTATGCGAGCGAAAATGGTTACAAGAAGCGATCGAGATCGATCAGTAAAAGATCACGTAAATACGTAAAAAAGTCACTGAGTCCTAGAAGGTTAAGGGGTGGTGGTTGGTTTGATTTTGAAAGTGCACAAGAAGGTCAATTAAAATACATTAACAATAATTTATTAGGCTACTTATTTAAATTCGAAGAACACCACGCAAAGCCAATATACGATTTACTTTTGTGGAATAATAAAGACTTTGAAAAACTTTATGTCGAATTGTATGACAAGAGTACAAACAAACTTGCTAATCAGACAAAGATGAAACTTGATTATTATGGAGATATTTTGAATTTTAAATCGGTAGATTCAAAACAAGTAACTGAAGATGTATCTAGTGGACCTATTCAACTTAACATACTACGAGGAGCTTCTCAAACTGAAAATCAATATTTGGTATTTTTGTTGAATAGCAATGACGATTTAAAGATTCTGATACCAGTATTTAAAGGAGCAAATGATGAATATGAAATTGGTGGAAATTGTTTCATTCAGTATCAATTTTATGATTTCTATACATTTAGATCTCCAGTTGTGTCAGGTAGCAGTTTAAAAAGTATCTTAATTGATTACATTACTGTTGATTCAAGAACTGGATTTAGTAGAAATCAAGCAGATTATAGAGAACGACGTTCATATTTACTTAACAAATTGTTGACGGACTGGCAAAATTCAATAGATACGACCGGGAAATTTACATTGACAAAATTTAATTATTCCAAATTACGTAGATCTGGATTCTTTAAAAACTTTAAGAGCGATGTTTTTGATAAAAGAGATTACTATGAAAACATGTATTTTGAAACAATACAACCCCCACCTGCTTCCTTGGTATCAATGCGTAGTGACAAAATAAATGGCGGTAATCGCGACGCTCTTTAATAGCGCGGAAATCGAGAAAACTATGAAAATTAGGCGAGATTTTGTGTTCGTGTGTGTTTGAAAATAAATTTTAATTCGTTGCTTTTTAATTAATTCTTTCAATTCCATATTACTATAAACAAACAACAAAAAATGGACATTTACGAATTTATTCGTACTCAAAATGTTAATGTTCTACTTGAAATTGGATGTCATTTTGGGGAGGATACGAAAAGATTTAGAGACATGCTTCCAACGACGTGTCGTATCTTTGCATTCGAAGCTGACCCACGAAATGTAAAGATTATACGAGAATCAAAAGTAGACTCATTGGCACTCGCCCTTTCCAGAACAGATAGACGTCATATTAAATGTGAAAAGATAACTTAGAATTAGCAATGTCAATTCTTTGCAAAGATTACTCAAAAGAATTTTCTTAGCAAAATTCTCGATGGTACTATTGTAAAAAACGAGTAGGTTATCAGCGCGCAAATTGGAGTGATATTCAAAAAGACTTTGTTGACTATAAAGTTTAAATTATTTTTCAATTGTTATCTCATCCACAACCCCACCCAAGGGTTTTATGTGTATCACAAACCTATCATTTTTTGAAAGATAACTATCCAGGTAATAAAATTGTATAACTCTTTTTTCTAAACAAGCTACTATACTTTTTTCGTTAATATTTTCCCAACCTTCTCCTTTACTATTAAATAATCTACAATCATCTACTATTATTATTCCTTCACGTTTTGAAAAATTATTAATGTGTGTTAATTCTGTTAATAATGGATTAAGTTGATCTGACTTTCCTGTATCTCCACCACTCCAATGGCCGTCCAAAAAATATATAATTGGTTCCTCTATTTGCTTAAGTAAGTTATTTAATACTACACCACTATCTCCTAAAACAAAATTTATTTTGTTACCTTGGTATTGACGTTTTGTCTTTTCAAAATACATTTCGCTAAACTCTATTGTGTATAGCGATCTAAAGAAAGGTTCCATGGAAAAAATTGTTGAACCATTATAAGTGCCAGTTTCTATGAAACAAGAATATTTTTTATAATCATCGTGCAGTGCGTATAGAAACTTTATATCAATAGACGGCATCTCTTTTTATGTATGTACTATACTTAACTATTAACTAAATGTTATTTCAAAACGAATATAAATAAAATTGATGTGTATATATTTCTTAGAGAAAAAATCTGGATTTAAAAAAAATGTATGTCACATTCGAAATTAAGCATGTGACTTCTTATCGTCAGAATACCGGACAACATACAGAAGAACTTGTCGGTTTTCCGCGGAAAACCGACAAGGAAGTATTCTATGTTAATACATTAGAAATTGCTCGCAAATCTAAGTATTCTATGAAGTCAAATAGAAGATTTCTAAAGTAGATTTCAATATTTTTGTTCAAAACCCCGCAAATTTTCGAAAACTAGACAATTTTGCTAAAAGTATTACATCATCAAGAATATTTTGATTCTTGACTGTTTTCTTAGACGTCATGAAAAAAGTATTTTGATTCAGGAATATTTTTATGAATGTTTTCAAATTAAGTTTTCTATGCGACGAGGGAGTCTACTTCACTGTACCATTTATAGACGTCATATTCTTTATGGTTCTTAAAAAGCATCTGAAGTTTTTTGGTTTTTACATCATCAAAAAAATCCAGTTTCTGTAGAAGACTGACAATTGTCCACAAGTTTTTCTCCATCAAGTCAAAAATTTGAGACGAGTCAAGATGTAAGTTTTCTTCAAAAAGACATAATTCATTTCTTGAGATTCGTCTATAGTCTACATGTCTCCTGTTTAACTTGGTTTTAAAAGATTTTTTGAAATGCGTAATAACAAGATTTTTGGCAAATATTGATAAGGATTGAAAATTAAGCTTGCTCAACATTTCATCCGAATACAATAGAAAGTTAAAAAAATTGCCTTCATCATTATACGTCGGAAAAGTTTTAGACATGTCTGTACTACAAGAAGAATTTCCGTAAGTCATGTCAACCAAAACTCTATCAGAAAACTCATTTTTGTTTGACGCTCCCTCAAAAAGAGATTTTGCCAATTTTACAGAATCTGCACCAGAGAATTGCTGTATAATTATTTTTGAACGAGGTGTTTCTAAAATCATATCAATTCTATTTTGCAACGGCAATGTATTGTTTTCGTCAAAATAATCGCAGAAAACCTGAACATTAAAATGGTTACTCAGAAAAATATAACACTGTGTAAAGTTTCCAGTTACTGGATTAAACAATTTTGTCACCACAGTTTCCAAAGTAATTTTAATTTCTTTTTCAAGCCTCTCAAAATACGATATAAGAATTTTTGATCTATCGTCTTGAGAAAACATTGGGTCAATCAAAATTACGTCAACAAAATCTCCTTTCAAAATGTGACCTCGCAAAAAAGTAGGAATCATTTGGTCCCAAGCTTCATTCAAATCCTCAAGCTTGAATGCATGAGGGCAAGATCCGATTGAAATGTAAGTAATTGAAGCACTCATTTTTTGAATGAATGAATTAATTTTATTATTAAAACAGACAGACAAAAATAAAATTCTTAAAAAACTAATAAAACACACACAGAATCGCATTTCAAGGCTTTCCTTAACGGATTATTTGTTTAACGAAAATGAGTGCTGTAGCTAATACTGAAATGAAGGGATTAAAAAAAAAGAGGCCGAACCCGCGACAAAGACGCCAACGTCGCGCCCGTGATGCCGCTTTTGCCGAAGAAAATCTTGCAGAGGACCTTTCCGAGCCTTTCGGATTAAATCCTTTGCAACAAATTTCCTCATCTCCTTCCTCTACTTCTTCACCGCCATCAGCAGCTTCAAAGAAAAAAATTATTTCTCCATGGATTAAGCTCGCTCATGCTCAAGCTTTCACAAATCCTGCTCACCCAACTGCTCAAGGAAACCCTTTAAATGTATCAGCTTCAGCGCCCTCATCATCACCTGCAAAGAAAAAATATGTTTCTTCTTGGGTAAGGTTAGCTCATGCTCAATCTCGACCAAATGTTGAAGCTAAACCAGTTCAAAAACCAGTTCAAAGAGAAGGTTTTGAAATTTGTTTGCCTCTTCCAATAACTCAAGAGAATTTCTTCGATTCTCAAGTTTTAGCTTTGGAGGCCAATATCGTTTTCAAGTTGGAGCTTCAAAACGCAATTCTTTTTAAATGATGGATGTAGTGTTGCAATTTTTGGATTGTGCACATCTTTACAGATCACCAGCAGCGTCGCGCGCCTTCCGCCTTTCCCCCTTTCCAGTCGCATGAAAGCCCGCCTTGATGAGAGTTACGCTGCGGCTGGAGCCACACATGGAGCAATCCATAAAAAAGAGCCGCGTCTCGCTGTCGCGCCTCAATTCGGTTTCAACCGTGCTGCAGTTCTTACATTTGACAAATTCGTCGACGTATTTGAGTAGCAATGTCTCAATGTATTTCGGAAGGTACTTGCCCTTAAGTATAAGCCGATCACTACCGTCAATGACGCCTGTCGTTCCAAGCTCCGAGAGGAAGTAGGAAAAAACATGATCAGGATCGCGCTTCAGGCCAGCGCAAATGTCCTTGTAATTTGTCCAGGCCGTGCGAGTTGTGCCGACGCGGCCTACCTGAGGAGGCGGAAGCTTCTTCTTCTTTTTATCGTTACCCAAAAGCTGGGGATTGTTCTCTCGAAGCTTATCGTAAATTCGCTGCATTTTCATTGTGGGAAACAGGAAGAAAAAATTAGTTAGAAAAATAATTCAGAAATTCAAGAAGCGGAAGCAACGCACCGAAAGCATTTCATCGTAGGGCTCATCAACAATTTCATCCCCTCCGACATGCTGCTTTTGCTTGGAAGAAGAAGACGGCTCTTCTTCCTCTGGTCCTCCTCCGGCAAAAGAAGAAAGCAAAACCTTCTTCTTCTTCTTCTTAACTTTAAACATCGCAGTCAGTTCTTCGTCCTCTTCGTTCAGCTCTGAAAGAAGGGGCGGCTTCTTCTCATTATGAGGGAAGGAAGATGTATATGGAAGTAAGGCTGAATTGGCGATTTCCAACACTTGATTTAATTCCTTGCCTAATGAATCCATTTTTTGACGACAAGAAAAAAGTGCAGCACAGAGTTATACGGTCCGCCGTTAGCGTAAGCCGTCTTGAAATGCGATTTAAAGAAGTATGGTTGGGTTTGGAGAGCGACAGACGACGGTGTATATCGGTTTTTAAAAAAATTTAATTAACAACGTTTTATTAATAAAAATTTTAAAAAACAGGCGAGAAGTTTCTCCTACTTGTAGTCATCATGTGCGACACCGGCGAAGTCGCCGGCCGGGCCGCGTCGCTGCAGCGCGCGCGCGCGAGCGCGGGCAGCAACGCCGTCGAGCTGCACGTCGCCTCGCGCCACGAGTGCTGGGAGGTTGACGCCTGGTGCAAGGTGGGCGAGCCCTGCTGCGCTCTCGGAGCATCGCTGAAGAACACGCCCTGCGAGGTGTGCGGGATATTTTGCGCCTGCGCCGGCTGCCTCATGCTCATCATCGCCCTGCCCGCCTGCATTCCGCGCCGCCGCATGCGCCTCAGCTACGTCGCCCTCGTCACGACGCAGCACATTGTGACAACCGAGGAGCTCGGCGTCGGCCTCTGCGGCGAGGAGGGCGACGTGATCACCGACAAGCTAAGCGTTGCCAGCGTCGCAGCCGTGGAGGCGCAATGGTGCTGCTGCGCCAGCAACCTAGACATTTTCCTCAAGAACGAGCAAGGCGAGCGCCGCACAAAACTGGATTGCTGCGGAAACGTCGTGAACGCGCCCGCAGACCAGTCCATAATTTGCCTTGAGGACGCGGGCACCTTCGCAGCCGCAATCGCGCAGGCGAAGCTTACGAGCGCGGGGACCGTTAACGAGCGCCGCGCCAGCCACCAAGGGGCGGGCCTCCGCGCCGCGCCAGATGCGACCTCCTCGGAGTTCCGCGTAAACCGCGCGGCCGTCTCTGGATCAGCGAAAGAGCTGTACGCGTGCTGAGCTCTTTCCAAGGGTTGCACGGAGACGCCCTCGGCCGCCTCCTACAAATTGTGCGAGGAGAGAGTTAAGGGTTCTTCGTTTGCAAAGCAAAGATGTTTAAATGTAGGATGCCCCCTAGGCCCTCGGCGCGTTGCGCGAGCGCAGCTCCTCGATTACAGCCTGGCAATCCATCTTTAGTTGATAATAAAAATGGTTCGGGTAGAGCACGGACCTCCCGACTTGCATGCGAATCATCATGGCCAGCACGGTCTCGCCGGGGCCGGGGCCGTCATCGTCATCGAGCTTGATCGACAAGTCGGCGCCTGAGTCGCAGAGGAAGCGTACGGCCTCAACCTGGCCATGCGAGGCCGCGTAGAAGAGCGGCGGCTCGCCGATTACGCCGTCAATTGAGGCGCCGCCGGCGAGCAGAGCTTCCACTAACTTCTTGTTGAAGGGCTTCTCATTCGAATAAGGATGCTGGATACAGAACTTAAGGGGGCTGCTTTCGCGGTACTCCAGGTCCGCGCCCAGCGCCGTGAGCTCCTTGACGACGGCCGCGTCGTTGCGTTCGATGGCCCACAAGAGCGGCGTCTCCTTTAAACCGTGAAAGCATTTGGCCTCGATGTCTGCACCGCGCTGCACGAGCGCGCGCGCAGCCTCGGGCGTCGAAGCGAAGTGCAGCGCCGTCAGGCCAACGTCGTTCGCGATCTTGACGTCGGCCTTGAACTCGTCGACGAGAGCGATGATCTTCTGTGCGCTTCCGCTCTTGGCCGCCTGCATGAGAATCGTCATGCCGCCCTTCGGGGCTGTAAAGGGAAATGGAAAGGCGAGTCAGCAACGGATTCGAGGCCTATCCGGAGGCCTATCCGGAGGCCTATCCGGAGGCCTAAGCTGTGAGTGGTGTGCAGAGGAGACGTACCGGGCATGAGCTTGTTGGGGTAGCGGCGCGACATTTTCTATATTTTTTTTTAGGAGTTCTTTCTCCAGTTACGCTACGCAATACGCTCCGCAAAGCTTTTGAATCGTTCTGAAACACTTTGTTAAGGACGCTAAGCGGTATTTTACTGTTGTTCGGGGCGTCTAAGATTTGTTTTTCTGCGGACCTCCACTTCGAGTACCGAAAACGCTTGAAACGTGTTTCCTCCGCCTACTCCTCCTCCTCCTCGCTCTCCTCGGGCACGTTTGAAACGTGTTTCCTCCGCCTACTCCTCCTCCTCCTCGCTCTCCTCGGGCACGCACAGCGCCACCAGCACCATCTCGTCTGCCTGGTCAATTTCGCCGGCATCCAGGTGCTCGCTGTAAAAGTCGCGCATGATCGCACTCGCCTTGTTGATGTAGACGTACTCGCCGGAGTCCGGCGGGTACGCGCCGATCTCGAAGAACGAGATCAGCTTCGGCTCCATGAGCTGGCTGTCCGGCGCTCCAGGGCCCATCTCGCTGATAAGGCTCCAGAAGGCGCCCGGGCACTCCTGCGCGAGCTTGAGAGCCTCGGCCGGGCTCATGGGGTTCGCGCCAATGGCGCACATGAAGTTCGTGCAGTTGTCGTCCTCCATGAGCTCGCCTTTGCCCTCGACGTTGAGCGCGGCGTAGATGACGGAGAGCAGCCTGGGGCGTCGATCCCGGTCCGTCTCCAGCGCGTGCTTGATGCTCTTGATAAACTTGGGGCCCAGCGCCTTCATCATGTCCTTGTAGGACATGGAGTTCTCGGGGTCGCTCAGCATGGAGGCCATCTGGTCAATGATGAGGGGCATTTTCTATGAAGGATAAAAAGATGAGTTAGTAGTTTTACGGTCCGCCTCCTGCTCACAACGCATTGAAATGCGATTCTAAAACGGATAGGAGGGCAAGCGGACGATTTTGCCCAAGACTCACTTATGATGTGTGTTGTGGTAGTTATGAAGTTGTGAGGGATACTGTAGACACACGCAGTTTCCACCACAGGGTTAGTTTCTACCGACGGATAAAAATATGAGTTACTAGTGTTACGTTCCGCAACCAACACCGATCGACTCGAAATACGATTCTAAAGAGGCTGGGGGGCCTTTGGTGGTCGTTCCGGGAAGTATTGCGAACTTTTGTGGAGTGTAGGCCCCGGGCGTCGAAATTTCGAAATTTCTGGCTGGCCAGACAGTTGACCTCCCCCGCTCAACCACAACAAAAAATTTGCACTTTGTTCACAAAACGCCTTCCCAGCTGCACCAGTCGACTGGAAATACGATTCTAAGCGGGTCTGTGTAGGTCGCGGATAGTAAAACGCCGTTCTGGGAAGTATTGCGAGTTTTCTTGGATTGGGGTTGAACACCCCCTAACTTCAACTTCAACTGCGGTGCCTGGCCTGCTCAACCACGACGCCGGCCTGCTTAACCACGACCACACAATTTTTGCACGTTGATCGCTGAACGCCTTCCCAGCTGCACCAGTCGACTAGAAATACGATTCTAAGCGGGTCTGTGGAGGTCGCGGATAGTAAAACACAATTTAAAATGAGCTGCGACAAGAAAATGAACAAGCGCAAGTTTGACGAGCTGGAGTCCAAGTACGTCGAGCTGCAGTCTGAGATGTTCGGCCAGCGCCGCCTGCTCGCGCTGCCCAACGTGCGCGCGGCGCTGCTTGGAGAGAAACTCATGGACGTCATTGGCATCGTGGCGGCCGGTGGCGGCGGGCGACGCTCGCAGGGCTTCGCGGCCGACGTGAGCCACTGCCTAAACCTCTGCAAGCTGACTCACGACATCGTGCAGCGCAGCGACGTGGCCGACATGCTAACGCAGAGCCTGCGGCTGCAGTGCGGCGAGCGCGAGGCGCACGAGGCGAAGCGCGAGGACTTTTCCATCGTTCGCATGGCCGAACGTCCCCATCAGGATGTCGGCAGTATTTACATTGTCTATAGCACGACGCAGCTGATCCGCGCCGCGCTGCTGAACAACCTGCCGCGAGTGCTGCAGCTCATCCAGCTCGGCGCGCCGCTCGACCTCGTCGATGAGTCAGAGCACGGCTATTCGGCGCTGCATTGGGCGTGCTCTGAGGGCCTCGAGCATGTCGCCAAGGCGCTGCTGGCCGGCAAGTACGCGGGCAAGGGCGCGACAGTCGACCTACCCGACAAGAGTGGTCGGACGCCGCTCATGTCAGCTTGCATGAACAGTCATGTGGCCTTGGTGAGGCTGCTCATCGAGAACGGTGCCAATCAGGTTTTGCAAGATGAGGACGGGTATGCGGCCCTGCACTATGCACTGGATTCGAACTGGGATGACATCGACTGCGTCGTCAAGCTGCTCCTCGCCGCTCCAGGCGCCGCGGCAGCCCTTAAACTCAAGATGAAGGCCACAGAATGGACGCCGCTTAAGTATGCCATCATAAATGGACGCACCGCGTGCGAGGCTGCGTTGCGCGCGGCCGGCGCTGAGATCAGCAGCGAGGACCTCCTCCTCCTCCTCGCCGAGCCCGAGGATGAGGAGGAGGAGGAGGGCGAGGAGGAGGAGGAGGGCGAGGAGGGCGAGGAGGAAGAGGACGAGTGAAAATGGTATATAACATACACAAATCACCCAAAATCTGAACTAAAAAAACTCTTCACAGAACGCCTTCCCAGCTGCACCAGTCGACTAGAAATACGATTCTAAGCGGGTCTGCATAGGTCGCGGATAGTAAAACACAATTTAAAATGAGCTTTGACAAGAACAACAAGCGCAAGTTTGAGGAGCTGGAGGCCAAGTTTGAGCAGGTGGAGGCTGAGCGCGACGCGCTGCGCCGCACGATCGCGCTGCCCAACGTGCGCGCGGCGCTTCTCGGAGAGAAACTCATGGACGTCCTTGGCATCGTGGCGGCCGGTGGCGGCGGGCGACGCTCGCAGGGCTTTGCGGCCGACGTGAGCCAGTGCCGTTACCTCTGCAAGCTGACGCGCGACATCGTGCAGCGCAGCGACGTGGCCGACATGCTAACGCAGAGCCTGCGGCTGCAGTGCGGCGAGCGCGAGGCGCACGAGGCGAAGCGCGAGGACTTTTCCATCGTTCGCATGGCCGAACATCCCGATCAGGATGTCGGCTATATTTATATTGCTGAAGGCACGACGCAGCTGATCCGCGCCGCGCTGCTGAACAACCTGCCGCGTGTGCTGCAGCTCGTCCAGCTCGGCGCGCCTCTCGATCTCGTCGACGATTGTGGCAATTCGGCGCTGCATTGGGCGTGCTCTGAGGGCTACGAGCATGTTGCCACGGCGCTGCTTGCCGGCAAGTTTGAGGGAAAGGGGGCGACAGTCGAACTGCGCGACGGCTGCGGTCGTACGGCGCTCGTTTTAGCTTGCCTGAAGGGTCGCGAGGTCTTGGTGAGGCTGCTCATTGAGAAAGGAGCCAGTCAGCTTCTTCAAGACGACGAAGGCGATGCTGCCCTGCACCTTGCAGTCGACCAAGAAGACAATGTGGGCATCGTCGCACTTCTTCTTGCCGCGCCAGGCGCCGCGGCTGCCTTGGTGCTGAAGAACAATGATGGCCACACGGCGCTCAGTATTGCCATCGACCTGGGACAAACCGCATGCGAGGCGGCGTTGCGCGCGGCCGGCGCGACGGCTTGAGCTGTGAAATCTGCGCTTTCGTCATCTGCGCTTTAAGAAAGTTCAACGCTCATCAGAATTCCTTGCAAATGCAGTACTTCGGGTCCTCCGCCAGGCAGCCGCACTCATTCGCCATGTCCTTCTCCTTCTCCGCCTTCTCCTTCTCCGGCGCCATCAGCAGGTTGCGCAGCACGAGGCAGCGCGTATAGCCGATGCCGTGCGACTCGTGCGAGATCTTGAAGCCCTCCGTACTGATGAGGAAAGCGGCGGCCTCGTGGATCTGGCGGCGCTTGAAGGAGTTATTGCGCACTTCGATCGAGCGCTCTCCAGAGCTAAAGAACTTGCGCACGAACTTAATGGCCTCGGCATCCGGCCCTTTGTTCGGGTAGACCTTAGCGGCCTTTGCCCCCTCCATGACCGGGGCCTGGAAGGGCGCTGCGAAAGCCTCGACGTGATTAAAGAGCTCCTCCTCGTTCTGGAAGTGCTTTGGTGGTGCAGCCGCAAATGATGCACGCGCGGCGGCGATGGCCGAGCGAAACTTGGAAAGGTCCTGCTCGGTCTTCAGCTCGGACTTCACGTCGATCCACGGAGACGTTACGGAACTCATTTTAAAATCCACTTTACGACCCGCGCACGTCCCAAACTTACTCTAGTACCGTTCTAAGACGATTGGGTAGGTTTTGGGACACACTGACTCAAAACTGGAGAATTTTAGTTTTGATGAAAGTGAAGTGCCGTTAAGGGCAAGAGGAAAGAGGCGGCCGACAGGAAAGTTCACACGACACCTCACCACCTCTACATCACTGGCGCTCTCCGCGGATGCGGCGCGCGAGCTGCATGTCCTTTACCTGGATCGTGACGCGCTTGGCGTGGATGGCGCAGAGGTTCGTGTCCTCGAAGAGGCCAACGAGGTAAGCCTCCGCGGCCTCCTGCAGCGCCATGAGCGCCACGGACTGGAAGCGCAGGTCGCAATGGAACTCCTGCGCGATCTCGCGCACGAGGCGCTGGAAGGGCAGCTTGCGGATGAGCAGCTCCGTTGACTTCTGGTATTTGCGGATCTCGCGCAGCGCCACGGTGCCCGGGCGGTAGCGGCGCGGCTTCTTGACTGAGCTGATCGGAAGGCCCTTGCCCTTGCGAGCGCCAAAATGGCCCCCAAGCACGTCCTTGCGTGGCGCCTTGCCGCCCGTGTGCATTCGCGCAGCAGTCTTGACGCGCGCCATCTACTCTGTTTGTCCTGCGTGCTACGGGAAAAAAATAAAAAAAAGTTAGTTTTGTGTTTTAATAAAAATCAATCATTACGCTCCGCGACAGAGCTTAATGCATTTAGAATCGCAATCCAATGCGATTAATGATGTTTAGGGGTGAATTCGCTAAACTTACAAAAAATTTGTTTTGTGAATTCTGGGGATTCGCTTCGTGGGTCGTTTTCGACATTTACATTTCACGCATGCGCCCCTCGCGCCCCTCGCGCACTCGCGCCCCTCGCGCACTCGCGCCCCTCGATGTAGCTAGGCGAAGCTGAGCTGCACGGCGTGGTACGACTTGACATTGAACTTGTCCATCTTCTCGTCCACGAAGAACTTGATCTCGCTCCCCCGCTCGAGCATGTCGAAGACGGCGGGGTCGCTGTTGCTGCGGTAGGCGATGAGGTTCTGGCCGAACTTCTCGCCGTTCACGGTGGTGAAGGCTGAGATGTCCTTCTTCTTGTTCCCAAGCGACTTCTGCGTCTTTAGCCACTCGCACATGCAGTTGAAGAGCTCGACGTTCACGTTCGCCGGGAAGTTGATGTAGACGACCTTTCCATCAAAGCTCTTGGAGTAGACGTGGCCAGTCACCTTGCCGTCGTTCTCCGCTGGCGCCGCCTCGGAAGCCGCCGCGGAAGCCACCGCCTCGGCCTCGCCGTCCTCGTCCTCCTCGCCATTGTCCTCGCCGTCATCCTCCTCCTCGCCGTCATCCTCCTCCTCGCCGTCGTCCTCGCCGCCCTCGCCCTCGTCGTCATCCTCGTCGTCATCCTCGTCGTCGTCCTCGGCCTCCTCGGCCTCGCCGCCGTCGAACTTGACCAGGCTGACCTTGTCGCCCTCCACCTTGAAGCGCTTGTCGGACATGAGCGCGTCGATGAGCTTGATGCCGCTGCACTCGCGGGGCCGCGAGAGGCCGAGGTTGTGCTGGCACATGTTCGCCAGGTTCTTGGGCTCGTTCGTCTCGACGAGGTAGTTGAACATTCCCTCCATCCACTCGCGCGCCTGCGGCGATGACTTGATCTGCAATTTCGTCGTCTTGACCTTAATGGCAGCGATCTCCTCCTTGCTCAGGCCCTTGCCCAGGCCGTTGGTGAAGGTGCGCGGGCCGCCGCCACCGCCGCCGCCACCGCCGCCGCCATCGCCTCCGCCGCCGCCGACCTGCTGAAAAGCCTTGCGCGCCGCCGCCGCCGCCGAGGAGGAGGCCTTGGGCGCCGCCGCCGCCGCCGCCGCCGAGGAGGAGGCCTTGGGCGCCGCCGCCGCCGCCGAGGAGGAGGCCTTGGGCGCCGCCGCCGCCGCCGCCGCCGAGGAGGAGGCCTTGGGCGCCGCCGCCGCCGCCGAGGAGGAGGCCTTGGGCGCCGCCGCCGCCGCCGAAGAGGAGGCCGAAGAGGAGGCCGGGCTGTAGGCCAGCAGCGCCTGCTTGAAGGGGTCCGCCACCTGCCGCTTCGTGCTGAAGTTTCCGCCTCCGCCGCCGCCGCCTCCCTGCGCGTAGGCGTACTGGAAGGCCGCCGGCGCAGGCGTCTGCGAGCTGCTTTCGTCGTCGTGGTCGTCGTCGTCGTACTGCGCGAGCACGGCCTTCAGCATCTTGAGCTTCTTCGCCATCCAAAAATTCTTCTCCGCCATCCAGTTGATCTTGTTCTCGCACTCCTGGATCTGAAACTTGAGGTTGGTCTTGAAGACGAAATCGTCGCTGGCGATCACGCTGGCGCTGGCGCTGGCGCTGGCGCTGGCGATCAAGGGGAAGGACATCTTGAATGCTTTCGTTGATGGAGATGGGGGCGGGTGAGGGGCTGTGTGATTTTGGAGGTGGGAAAGAAAAAAAAATTATGTCAGTTATCTGAACCAAACAAAAGTTTTACGTTCCGCCGCTGTGCGCTTCGATCTAGAATGCGAATATAAAGAGGTTGGGGACGCTTTGGGGAGAGGCTGGGGTCTTTTCGGATTTTTACTCACACGATTTTGAAGTTGTGGTTGTGTCACTTTCTGGAAAAATCAAAATCTTTAGAGTGAGTCTCCTTTCGCCCGAAACCTATCCCAAACGTCGCAGATAGATACTTGACAACGTTTCGGAGGCAAAGCGGGGCGTAATGTTTCGAACTGACTGCGTCCGACATCGAAAAAAATCTTACTTTTTCTGACCTTTCACCCGACCCTCCTGACCCTAACTGCCCAGGTTACCATGGCCTCCGCCTCCGCCTCCGGCGCAGCCGCACTCTCGCCGGCCGAGATCATCTCTATCGCGGCGCCCGCGGCAGCCACGCCGGCGCGCTGCATGGCCGTTTCATTCGCCTCCGCAATTCCAAATGCTCCCCAGCGCCCTGCCGTGAACCGAGCGGACACTGGCTGCGCCGGCGCCGGCGCCGGCACGACGCTGAAGTTCATGGAGATCTCGCGCGGCTATATGGGCGGCGGCGGCGGCGACAGTGGCACTGCCGAGTCGCTGCTCTCCTCGCCTCCGCCCGCGCCCGCGCCCGTGCCCATCATCAACATGAAATTTGAGCGTACGCGCGCCGAGGCGCAGGAGGAGCGCCAGGAGTACGCGCGCCGCCTGAAGGCTATGAATGATCAAATCGCCGCTGAGGCGCAGGCGGCGCGCCAGGAGCACGCGCGCCGCCAGAAGGATATGGATGATCAAATCGCCGCCGAGGCGCAGGCGGCTGTGTCGCGCCTCAAGCGCATGGATCAAATCGTCGTCGAGGCGCAGCGCCGCCAGAAGGATAGGGATGATCAAATCGCCGCCGAGGCGCAGGCGGCTGTGTCCCGCCTCAAGGCTATGGATCAAATCGTCGTCGAGGCGCAGGCTGCTGTGTCCTTCAGCTCGTCTTCCTCTTCTTCGTCCGCGGCCGCGGCCGCGCCCGCGCCCGCGCCCGCTCCATGCGGGCCTCACCGCCGCAAGCTCGTTTTCTCGATGAGCCGCGGAGGCGGAGGCGCTGGCGGAGGCGGAGGCGCGCTCTTTCCCGAGGACAAGGACACGCACGAGGGCATTATGCTGCGAATCAAGCGCCTCGGAGACAAGAATGAGTTCCTTAAGCGTGAGATCCGCATGAAGGACAAGAAAATCAGCAAGCTCAATATTCAGTTGCGCCGCCTTCAGAAGCCGGAGGAGAAGGCGGAGGAAGCCGAGGAAATCGAGGACGAGGACGAGGACGAGGACGAGGACGAGGAGGTGGGAGGCGTCAAGGGCGGCGGCGTCAAGCGCGGCCTCAAGCGCCAGCGCTCGGTGGCCGCCGAGGAGTCCGAGGAGGAGAGCGAGCAAAAGGAGCGCAAGGCTATCTAGTAAGCGGGGAAAAAGAAATCGGAAATGTGTGTGTAACTAACGTCTGCATTATTCTGCATCGAGCTTAAAAACATTCTAACCCGTTTAAGCTGCGCACCATAGAGTGCGCAGCGTAGCAAATAAAAGTACTTTGAGAGTGTGGAGGATCGTAACGAGGATCGGATCGTAAAATGGATGTGATTCTTGAAGCCGCGGACGCCTTGGCCGCAATTGCCAAGAAGGAAAAGGAAACCGCGATTGTCAAGATCCAGCAAAAACTTGACGAGCTTAACAAGAAGTTGGAGCTCGTTCTTTCGCTTCTCAAGGCGCAGAAGAAGCAGAATAAAGAGCCACGGAATATAAAGACGCGATCTGTAATCAAGATTGCTTCCTCCATCACGAAGCGCACTTCAAGGACATCTTCTTCGCCGCCTCTCCCGCCTCTCGCCTCGCCTTCTTCTACTTCGTTTACCTCCAAGACAACGAAGACAAGTAAATATTACGCCAAGTACCCTGAAATCAAGAAAAAGTTTTGGGGCGTTGGGCCAGGCAGGCGATCGACCTCGATTCTTCAAAAGATGGATGAGCTGATTGCGAAGCTCAGGGCGTAGTGTCCAAAAGTAAATTTGTTGAGTGAAAGTTAGAATTCTAGCCCCTTTCGAAAAACTTCGAGTCCAAAAGTAAATTTGTTGAGTGAAAAACTTCGACAAAGCGCGTCAAAAGTGAAAACGTAAGTTTTTCGCAGAATCACTTCTCCTCTCATCAGCTGCTCTGAAATACAAATATAATTCGAATAGCGTTAATGGCGGGTCGTAAACATTAATGTTAATCCCAAAAACTTAACATCCCCCCCTAATCTACAGTTTCGCTTGTTGTGTCTTTTCAAGCCATCTAGCAAAGCAATACAACGTTTTCAAGCAGAGCAAGATGGTGGGCGGCCAAGGCAACAACGCGATGCAGCAGCAGCAGCCGAACCACTACAACCCAGGTAACCTCTTTATCAACATCCCGCTGTATAACCCCGTGGCCGAGATTAGCGCCTTCCGCAATGACCTTGCCTTTGTGTGCTACTCCGTATGCGTCGGCGACGTCGAAGGACTTTCTATTGCGCAGAAGATGGAGTTCTACAGCTTCGTGTACAAGAATTTTAACAAGCACCACGAAGACATCATAAGCTTCGTGCACCTTTTCATCACTGACGCCGTAAAGAAGGAGAGCGAGCGCCGCTCCCACGAGCAGCAGAACAACCTGCCCATCGACGTCGAGGCCATTCACATTTGGGCTCGGCGCAAGTCAGCCATCAATTCCGTCTTTGGTTTGGTCGTGGACAAGTTCGTAAAGTACTTCCCGAACCAAGTTCCTATTTCGAATATTCTGCAGACGATTGCGTAAATCGCGATCAGGGAGGGTAAAGGTGTTGGTAATTTGCACGCGGAAACCTAGAGCAATTTGTAGCCGCCCGCGCGTCCGCTGCTCTCTGTGAGCATTCCGCCTCGCATTTTGAAGACACAGTGAATCACTGCATTACTCGCAATGTTCATTTCCTTCAAAGTGGCAGAGCTCGAATGAAGTTTCTTTCCACCAAAAATCAAGTAGAAACTGTCTGCATGTCTCGAAAATGCCTCAGATGTTACTATGAACATTTTCTCTATGCTGGTATCGTTATTCCACATAAAAGTGAGAGTTTGCGTATCTGTCTTTACCAGAACGGGAAACATGGTCTTGAAATCAATTTGAACCTGCGGCTTAGGCGAAGGAGGATCGATACTTTGCAAAGGGGGATCGATACTTTGCGAAGGAGGATCGATGCTTTGCAAAGGGGGATCGATACTTGCATGTTTCTCTTTGGGAAAGTTCATCGAGTAAAAATTTCTTTCAAATTCGTACATGATATCTGTCATCTTTACGACCCGCAAACCGCCTTAAACGTTTGAAGAGACGATTTCAAGAGGCAGAGAAGAAGACGGCTTCTCAAGCGCGCTTGCTTAAAAAATCTGATTTTTTTTTCTTTTAGGTAAGTTTTTTTTCTATCAACCAAAACTTTTAAATTTTTTCTTCTCGCGCGTCGCAAGCGCTGTGCTCAGCTGATCAGGAGTGATCTAAAATTGAGTTTGTGAGCTGCTTCGGAGGGTAAATCGTCGCAAGGAGCCCAGATTTTTGAAAAAAAAATTATGGCCTCTCCGAGCGCAAGCCTCAAGCCGCAGAGCCCGCCCTCAAGTCCGGCTTACCGCCAGAGCTGTTCTTCTGTGGCCAGCCCGCCAGCGCATGGCATGAGTTTGGGCATCCCGCCAGCGCGCGGAATGAGCTTGGGCCGCTCCATTGACCTGGTTGGGGCTTCCGGATCTGTGGGGACGGGGGTCCTTCAATTCCAAAATCCCTTTTCTTCGCTTCCTTCCGCCTTTTCCGCCGCGGGCGCCGGAGAAGGCGGCTACGTTTCGCCTTCGCCTCGCGAAAGCATTAAGGTTTCGCCTGATGCGTCTGGCGCGCCGCGAAAGCAATACGGCTGCCTAAGTCTCAAGGGGGCAAGTACGAGCGAAATTAAAATTGATCCCGACTTCTACAACGTTCTCGCCATCTTCCAGAAGATAAGCGACGAGGGTGACGGCTGCACGATCGAACAGGTGGCGCTCTGCGCAGCGGAGCTTCCTTCTTCGAAGCATATGTCAAAAGAAAAAATTTCCAAAATCACCAAGGAGCTGGAGCTCGAGGGCCACATCTACAGCACGATAAATGAGAACACCTTCAAGACCACTGGCCCGCTCTCGCAGCCCGCGCAGCCGGCCCGGACCGCGCAGAACGAGGAGGATGAGGAGGATGAGGAGGAGGACGAGGAGGACGAGGAGGACGAGGAGGATGAGGAGGAGGAGGGAAATGAGGCCCTAATGCAGCGAATCAAGAAGCTTTCGCAAGAGAATGCCGCACTCAAGAAGCAGAGGGACGAGCTCATGCAGGGGCACGTCGAGAAGAACAAGTGGTTTAGTAAGCTGCTCAAGGGCTTCAAGAAATTCAAGGAGGTCGTTGCCGTCGCCGCCGAGGACGCGAAAGACGACTTTGACTCGGACGAGGACGAGGAGGAAGAAGAGGAAGGGGAAGAGGTGGAGGAGCGTCCTAAGAAGCGCGGGCGTAAATCGTAAAGGATAAATGTGCAAGAAATCGAAAGTTTCGCAGATACGACCAAAACTTGAACAACCGAGCCCCGACCTACCTAAACCTGTTTGAAATCGTATTCAAAAGAGGGTTGGCTACTTCGCGGGTCGTAAAACGAAATGGAGGCTTCGGATCCGACGAATGAGATCGAGAAAAGCGAGGAGCCCTCCGTTCTCGTCGAGTTTTTCGACCGCCTTCGCAACAATTACTGCCTTCCCTTCTTCAAGCTGCACAACTTGGAGCACGAGGAGGTATTGTGCAAGTGCGGTTACGATAGCGCGTTTCCGCCCAAGTTCGAGTCGCTTGAGAAGCTGGAGCTGCACGCCCGCGAGGTCCTCAAGTGGACTTTGAAGGAGACAAAGGCGCGCAACGACAAGAAGGAGATGGAGTTGATGAGGGAGGAAATCAAGGCATACCACGAGATGCGCATCACCCGGTGGTCTGACGGCAGCAGCGGCTTCTTCGCCTTTCCCATTCTCTTCTGCCCCGACTCAGTTTTCATGCATGACATGATCGAGAAGGGCGGTCACCGCGAATGCTCATACTGCGCATGGTGTTGAAAAAGCTTAAAGCGCAAATCCCTTCACAGATAAGCACAGATAAGCCGGAAGAGCGCAAAGGGATTTGCAAAATTTCCCCTCTTGTTTTCTCGCCCATTCCAGCTCAAGAGCTCAAACCGTAGCGCCCAATCTTCGACCAAAGGCCCCCAGCCTCTTAGGAATCGTATTTTGAGTCGATCGGTGCAGGTTGCGGACCGTAAAAACTTTATTTTCAATCGAGGCGGCAAGAATGCCCAAGATTGATATGTTGGTCAAGCCGAGCCCCGGACTGAAGGGCGTCAAGGGCGTCAAGGGCGTCAAGGGCGTCAAGGGCGTCAAGGACCGCAACACGCTTATCAAGGAAAAGGAATTCGACAAGGAAGTAAAGACGTGCTACAATGCGCTCAAGAAGCTGAAGCGCATGGAGGGCGACCAGGACACGGACGAGTGGGAGACCTTCTTGGGGTACAAAGGAGAGGACAAGATCGTCAAGGTGCTCAAGGAGCGGGCGAACATCTCGCAGGTATGGTATGCCGTGTGCGACGGCGACGGCGACGCGACCGTCGAGATGTACGAGGGCATCGAGTTCGTGCTGAAGCACGAATTCATGCCGACCTCCGCCAAAGAGGCCAAGGACCTCGCCTTCATGTACCCGAGCGTCGCCTTCCGCGTCATTGCAGACGACACCTCGCCGGCCTCGCTCAAGGTGCGCGCGCTGCTGGCGGCGGATCCCGAGAATGAAAGCGCCTTCAAGACTAAAATGCGCGAGTGGTACGATGACCACCCAATCGACGTGGCCTCGCAGGCGACCTTCGACTACATCGAGTGGAAGGAGGTCGATGCCGAGAACGACGAGGAGGAGGGCGACGAGGGCGACGAGGGCGACGCCGAGGACAACGCGAGGCACCACGCAGAGCGCCGCGAGGAGTCGCTGCGCATGGCCGACCCGGAGAGCCGCCAAATTGTGGAAGGCGTGGACTACTAGTAAATTGCGGCTAATGAGGCGATGACCGCGAGCACAAAGGTTGCAATCGTACCATCTACTTGCTTTTCGGCACCGCAAAGACGAGCGTGGCCTTGATCACATCGTCGCTCATTGAGGCAGAGCTCTTGCGCGAGAAGAAAGTAAAGAAGGACTCGGGGTCAAGGTAGGGCGCAATGGGGTGCGGCTTACAGGGAATGAAAGCCACAAGCTCCTCATTCTTCAGCTCGTTTGTTTTTGTGTGGGAAGAAAAATCAACGAATGTCAATTCGCTCAAGCTTGACGTAATCTGAATGATACGACCCGCCTGAAGCAGTGCGTGCTCGCTGGCATTCAAGAAGTAGCGTCCCATCTTTCGCGGGTTTAACCCAGCAGATTTATAAAACTGGTTTTGCCGAGCCGAGCCAAGAAAAAACTGCGACAATTCGCGACGCAACCAAAGTTCCAAAAAATTGACACAATCCGTTCCCCCAAAGCCCCCTGCTTCTCTTGAATCGCGTTTTGATTGCACTGCACGCAGTTGCGGACCGTAAAGCTTTTCAGGCGTTGGGAAAAGCCACCAAAAAAAAAAAATGACCAAGACCTCTGCCGTTCTTGAGCTCGACGTGGTAAAGGCAAAGGGCATCAAGGGAAAGCCCTTCCAGAAACCGAATCAGAGCAAGCGGAGCGATCCCGTTAAGAAGCTCTTCTCTGAGGTGCTTGAAAAGATGAAGGAATCTGTCGTGAAGCTTGACCAGAGTATCCTCATGGATTTTCTGTTTGCAAATGGAGGCAAGGACGAGGTCGGCTCCAAGATGAAGGAGGCTTTATCGCATGGACTCTTTGAGATTGAGGAGATTTGGAAGGCCGCAATTCAGGATCACAAGTACCCGCTGCCATCCGAGGACGATAACGAGCTTTACGGAGCCGTTTTGTTCGTCAATGAGTTTTTTATGCCCATTTACGACCACGAGATTGTCTCAATGGCAAATGTCGCGCCGAATCTGCTCTTCTACATCTGTCACTACGACTTGGATACGTTCTCTGACATGGAGGACCTCGCTGGCTCGATCAGTGCCGAGAAAAAGATTGAGTTTAAGAAGAACATGCGCTCTTGGTGGGAGAGCCAGCCTAAGGGCGACTCTTCTGACTCTCCAGAGGAGGAGAAATTCAACTTCTTCGGGATTAACTAGTCTCTAGTCTCAGAGGAGGGCGGGGGGGGCAAGGAGCGTGCAAAGAGCGTGCAAGGAGCGTGCAAATTTCGTGCAAATCGCGCAGTCACACCCGGCCTATCCCGAGCGCACTGTCATTTGCACGAATTTCCTCCGACCTCACCACCCGTCCGCGTCCTCCGCCTCCTCCTCCTCCTCCGCACCCTCCGCCTCCGCATCCTCCGCCTCCCCCTCCGCCTCCGCCTGCAGCGCGGCGAGGCGCGCGGCGAGGCGGGCGTGCGCCAGGCCTTCCTCTTCTTCTTCGTCCGCCTCTGCCTCCGACTCCGAATCCTCCCATATCTCCGAATCCGTATTGAGTACCTCTAACCAGGCCTTTTTCGTCTCCTCGTCCTCGATCGAAAACTTCTCGAAAATCTTGAAAGCCTCCTCCTTCTTCTGAAAAAAAAAGACGTTTCTTGTTCTTGTGGACAAGTCCTGAAATGCAGCCTGGATTTGTTCGCCTCGCGAAGCAACCAAGGGTAAGTCGGGGTCGAAGCCGGAAAATACGTTGCAGAGCCTTGACATGTGACCCTGGAAGCACATGCCGAGAGAGTCGACGCATTCTTCCCAAAGGCGAACATAAAGTTCTTGCCTGGTTTCGGAATTATTTCGCTCAATTTTCTCGACGACGCAGCAAAGAAGCCGTTGGTACCGCAATTCTTGAACCGTGTCTCCCTTTTCATTGATGTAAAAGATATCCAGTGCATGTCTTTTGATGTCAAAGTGAACTGAAACAAAAAATGTAGAAGTGGCCCAGGACGTGTACCAAACGTCACGAAGCCTAAGAAAAATTACCTCGACAATGCCGCAGCCTTCTGAAACCACCGTTTTCAAAATGCTGTCCATGGCCTCGTTCGCCTGGACATTGACTGCGCCCGTGTGGATATTTTGCTTGTCCAACGCAAGCGTAAGGAGTGCGGGTTGAAGTTCGGCTGCCTTGAAACCCTTCATGGCTTGGGCTTCCTCCTCTTTTCTCAACTTGATAAGTCGTGCTTCTTCTTGCTTCTCCTTCAACTTCTTCATTCGCAAATCGTTTAGAATCCCGAGTTTCAATTCGTTTTCCTTGCGTTCCTTGTCCAGACGGTCAAACTCGAGGAAGAGGTCAACCATGTGAGCCGAAAAGCGTTTTCGAATGACCGATTTTCCGGTAAAGTCCAAATACATTGAGATTAAGTCAACAATGTGTTTGTTCACGACAGAATTTCCAGAGAAGAAGGGCAAAAATCGAAGCATGAAAATGTCCATCTCGTCCAAGATGTCATTCCTTAAAATGCCCCAAAAACAATTGAAGTGCCCGTTCTCCTCCTGCTCCATCAATTTTTTGCCTTGAGTCATTCCTTTCAATTTCCTCCACTCAGATTCATAGGAATACTCAATTTTTACTGAAGAAAGCTCATTGAAAATGAAAAGTTTGGAATTCTCGATGAACGATTTTCGAACCATGTCCTCGCACGATGAGAGAAGCAACGACCTCTGCTTCTTCTTTTCAACAATGGCCTTGATGATTTTCGAAGCAAACGAAAAAGGGTTCATGCCGACAAAGTTTTCGAACGTTAGCTCCTTCTTGTAGTAAATCTTCACATTGTCATCCTCGTAGTCAATGTACTTGACCTTTCCGTTTGCTTTCATCAACATGTTAAAATCGATTCTTAGCAACTCCAAAGCCTTCTCCCTTCTCTTCAGGAGACCGTCAAGAGGGTAGAAAAGAGCAACTCGTTCCCTCAAAAACTCCTTGTCCACTGGTCTCCTCGTCACATAATAAATTTCCCAGTCCTTCAAAATGCTCTCAATTTCCTTCGGCATTGTGCTTATTAGAAAGAGTTACGCGCCCGCCTTAGGCCCCGCCTCGCATTGCACAGATCAACTAGAAAGGTTTCAATCAATTTTCCTTGTTTGCTTGTCGTCGCAAATTTTTTGTAAAATATATTTAATAACCAAACCAAATTTTTTTTTTTAATATTTTCTAATAAAAACCACTTTCACCACCCTACCACCCACCTTGCAAACTTTGTAAACTGATTAAGGAAGGAGCTTGCGGATCGTAAAGCGTAAAGCTTAAAAAATAAATCCTGTCCAAAAATGGTTGGCTTTTCCAATAACGCTGCGATTGTGCACCAGCAGCCTCTGAACTACAACTACATCCAGTACGACGCCGTGCTGGAGCGCAGCATGTTTCTCAACACACTTTCGTATGTTGCCGAATGCGTATTCTTTGGTAGTGTGAATGATCTCACCATCTTGAAGAAGATGGAGTTCTACAGCTTTGTGTACAACAACATTACCAAGTATCTCGATGACGTCGTGCAATACTCCTTTCTCTTCACGATCAACGCTGTAGAAAAGGAGAAGCAGCGCCGTCTTCTCGAGCAGGTCATTGACGTCGACCTCCTCAGCAACTGGTCTAAGCGCAAGTCTGCAATCAACTCAATCTTTTCGCTTTTGGTCGACAAGTACGCACAGTATTTTCCAAACCAGCAGCCTCTTTCTACTCTGCTAACGTTCTAAGGCTGCACAAAGGGCTGTCAGATGGCGCAATGAGCAATCTGGTACACTGTGTGCAACATCCTTGCTTAACTGCCCATTAATATGGGGACCATGGGGACCGGCTGCGAGCCAGCAAGGGCTAACGCGGTAAGCTTGTTCCTTGGCCTGGATTACGATCCAAACATTGACGCGCTGGGGGTAGCTGTCTGTGCAAAAGAAAAAAAAAGAGAATGTTTAGATTGTTTTCCCTCTTCTCGTCCAAAAAATATTTTGCTTCAATTGACCTCCTCTCAAAGGAATATCTTGAAACACTTAAAAATGGAACATTTCAGGAGCCTCCAGAAAATGAGATAATTATGAGACAAATTGTGAATTCTCTAAACAAGATGGAAATGTATTCTGATTCATTAGAATTAAAGACTTTCTTTCCTAATTACAAGAGACCCCTTTCAGCTGACGAAACGTACAATGCTGATAACTATGATTTATTGAACTTTGTTTGGAAGCTGAAAGTAGCTGAACGCGAAGGGAAAAATTATCTTCCTTTACAAGTTACTCTTCAAGACGATAAAAGAACAACAGTTCCGGTTTCGAAAGTTTCATTTTCAATTGCAAACATTGACTTTAAAGTTAACATTGATAATTATTGCTTTACGGGATACATTTTAAACGGTAACTTTATGATTACTTTAAATCCTAAATTGTTGTTATACTTATGGTTTAAACTGTGCACTAATATTGACGAACTATTGACTAATGAAGAGCAAGATTCTTTGAATTTCCGGCGTCAGTTACGAGGCGGTGGCGGTGTCGGCAGTAAGAAGAAGCGGAATTCCTCGTCGCCTTCGAAATCTGGACGTGGAAAATTAAAGTTAGTGTCCGTCAAGCGTGCGACAGACGGCAAGCACAAGTTTACTGCTTCTTTCGAAAATGCGAGCGGCAAGAAAAAAGTGACACATTTTGGTGCTTTAGGCATGGATGATTATACTTTGAAACACGATGAGAGCCAAAGGCAAAGATACAGGGCACGTCATCACAAGGACTTGGAGACAAGAGACGTAACAAAGGCCGGGTATCTTAGTTACTATATTCTTTGGGGCGAATCGACAAGTCTTCAAAAAAATATAGCGTCTTACAAGTCAAGGTTTCGTGTTTAAATTCGTATTCTCTTGAGCCTTGCGTTCAGTCGTTAAGAAAACCTACGTAGGTTAAGTACTTTTTCAATTCGCGACAATACAAAAAATGAATGATAATGAAAACTTGAAGTCCGAGTGGAAATTACTTGTTGAATTTCATAGTGGAAAGCTTGAAATTGCAAAAGCGAAACTTAAACAGCTTGAAGAAGGCACTTTAACTCAATTCCAATTTAGAGAAAAAGTTTCGCTCTTGGCGAACAAGAAATCCGCAGCTTTCAAACAGGGCTGGAAAAAAATTATTGAAAATGGTATGGTCGAAAACGTTTGCGGAATCTTAGAAGAGTGCTACTCAAGTTTCTTGGATTCTAACAATGTTGAATTAGAAGTCAATGCAAAGGATCAGTTGGGTGAAGAAAATAGTTTAAAGAGGCAAGAATTTAAATTTAAGGTGATTAAGCGTTTATTTGAGGAAGGAAGTTTTGGAAATGAAAAGGAAGAATATGGATTTGAGGATTTCGAAGACACGGCTGGCGGGTGTGATGAGACTGCGTGGGATGCGGGACTTTGGGTTCTGACCCACAACTCACAATAAGTAAAATCTATCTTTTATCTTGTCATGTACTCATAATACTCCTGGAGTTCTTCCTCGGTAGCATCTTGAAAAAACTTTTTGGCTCGCGTTGGGCTTCTGCTCCTACTGCGGCTTCTGCTTCGACTTCTCTTCTTTTTTTGGTCTCGTAAATCCATCAATATTTTTGAGATTCTCGTCTCAAGTTTACCTCGGATCGCATGAATTAGTAAAGCCTTCCCCGTGTCTTTCAAAACTTTATGGAACAAGCTGTCATTTTCAAACTTGTAAGAAATAGCCTCCCGCATTACCTTGATAGACTCATCATCCCAATCCTTTACTTGTTTTTCGTTCATCTTTAATCCTCCGCGCTTTCCGCCCTTCCCCTTTAATTTCGCTCCTTCGATATTTTCGTATTCACCACCCACTTCAAATTTTTCTGCTTCCTTCAAGGAGTTTGCAGAGTTGATCAAGTATCCCTTTCCGGCATGAAACGCGTGCTCGACTGACGGATACTGTCGTCCTCCAACTTTCACTAGACTAGGAAAAAAATTTGACAGGACTTTACGGCCATTGTTCTCTTGAAAATCCTTGTATCCAGACCGCTTTACTAGATCATCTTCATCTCCTTCTTCTAAATGCGCTAAGTGTTCGCCTTTTCCCTTTCCGACCGCAACATTCCTGGACTTGTCCATAAATTGGATCGCATCCATACGCCTCGCCAAATCTTGAGAGGAGAGCATTTTGGATTCCGCAATCTGTCTCAGTCTTGGGGAATCTTCGATTAAACGTATTGAAAACTCCATTTTTATTTGTTTTGTTATTTATTTTTTATTTAAAAGCGTATAATTAAATTTTATTAAAAAATGAATCATCTATTTAAAACTGAGCAAGAGTTCAGAAATCACCCTTATTGGAAGGAGCTTTACGAAGGTATGTCGGAGCAAGAGCTTCAAGATACTGAATTGCCCCTTTTCTACATAGTTCAAGAAATGAAAGAGGAAGCAAAGAGGAAAACACTTGAGAAGAATCTATTGGACGCCAAGGCTCTTATGAATATGCGATGCCGATCTTCAAATATGTCGCCTGACAGTGTCGTACAAAGCGACCTCAAAGTTTTGAATTCAGTCATTGAACGAATATCAAACGGCTTAGATGATTTCATGAGCGATAACGTAAGGAAAACTGCGCTCGCCCTCAAAAAATCGCTTGACGAATCTCCGCGTGTTGGAAGTTCAATCCAATGCGATGGGTACGCATTTGTAAATTGGTACCTTTTTGTTCTTGCGAAAACGCGAGAAAACCGCGATTTACAAAGTTATATGTGTATAAATAGAGTGGGTAGTTAAGTTGTTGAAAAAAAAAGTATAACTCACAAACCCCATACATAGTTGTTACAAGAAAAAAAAATGAGTCTATCTCAAAATTCGCAAGGCATTTTCGCAAATGTCGGATCATCAAAATCTGTAAAGATAGAAAAAAATACCTGTTTTCAAATTGATCGAGATATAAATGGACAAAGAGTCACAACAATATATAAAATCTTAGAAGTTCATGTCAGGCAAAACCTTTTGCACGTCGAAACTTGGCGAGAAAAAAATGGTGAGAAGGCAGCACATTGGAGCGATAAGGTAAGGAATTTTAGATTTTCTAATCCAGTTAAAGAATTCTATTTGTCAACAATGAAAATTGTTGCGTGTCCAATACCGAGCCCTTCTAGAAAAAGGAGTCGCAGTCCGAGCCCTCCTCCTACTAAAAAACGCAGTCCGAGTCCTTCCAAAAAAAGAAAACGCAGCCCGAGCCCTTCCAGAACCAGAAACTGTGATTTCTCCTATCAGGAGAATCCAGAGGATAATGTCATAAAATTATTGTCTGATGATGCCATCATAAATGGATTGTCCGCATCATACGAAGATTTAAAATATTTTAAATTTAACTTTCCACCATTAGAAGAATCAGGATTAAAAGCAGTTAAAACAGGTCATGGTTTCCAAAATGATTGTTTAATTCACGCAATTTTGAATTGTTGCGACAAGAATTTTAGGCACCGGAACTCTACGCAAAAAGATATAATTGCATCACATGTTCGCCGAAAGATACTTTCACAATTACTGATTAAAGAATCTGTAAATTTTTCACGTAAACAGTATAAAAAATCCTTAACTTCTAAAAATTTTCTTGAAGATGTAGAATTAGGTAAGATTGCAGAATGCCTGAAATTATGCTTCTTGGTTTTCTCTGTTGGGGACGGAAAAACAAGCGTGAAAGAAATGAAGATTGAAATTATTGGGGCTAATGATGTCAATAATCCCCCGAAAAGGTGCTTCATGATTCAAAATAATGGAACTCGAACTAGATCTGGAAACCATTATTCTTCAGTTTGTGATCCAACTGATGAAGATTTCTCCGCGAGTTTTGATAATGCAACAGAAATTGTAGATGAATTCTATAAAGTATTTCCATACTTTCCGATGTAATTTAACGTCTTTGAAATCCTAAAAATTCTTTTTCGAGGCGGCGCGACCGCTGCTCAGCCGTCTCCCTTCGTCCTGAATCACGATTGATTGGGATAATTTTCTGAATTTTGTGGCAGCGCCCCGTTCCTCTTCGCGTTTTCCCATCCTTACAAGGACTCTTCTTACGACTCAAACTCTTCCTACTCCTACTCTTACTGCGCTTTGATTTTGATTTTGATTTCTTTTTGACACCACCTTCTACGCTGCCGCCATAAAACCTCGCTGGACCCCCGTATTGCTGATTGTATTGAGTAGCCGCTGCTCTTCCAAAGCCAGGAGTATAGCTTGCCGCGGCATTTTGAAGAGCAGGAGCAAACGAAGGAGAAGCTTGAAGGAGACCTCGTGTCCCTCCTTGAGAATACGCGTCTACATATGCAGCATTTTTGTCTTGCCCGTTAGACCAATATTCGTTCTTAAGAGCAGGAGTTAACTGTTGGCCATAATATGAACTTGGTTGAGGTGCAGAGACCGCGTAAGCTCTAGCTCCTAAACCGTCTGCTGGTTTTGTAGGATAATAACTTCCTGAACTCGATCTAACCTGGGGGCTGTAATTTACCATTTTGGGGCGCGTTAAAAAGATCTTTTCTTTTTTGCTTATATTACGGTATGGTTTGCAACGTATAGTTTTTTTTTATTCCCCCCCTCACCTCTTCGATTAAAATAGGAATTCTCTCAAAGTAAAGATTTCCTTCCTTTGATTGTCCCCAGTGCTGCATCTGTGGATACTCCGCTCGCATACGACCGAGCCAGGCTCGCAGACTTGTCTCGTCCAAATGAAAATCCCCATTTCCAACTTTATTTTCGCTCCTCCAGAACACTGCATAATAGTTTAAAGGCATGCTAGACGCAATGAAATACACCACCTACCACCACTCACCACTTCTGCTTCGATTCGAGAGTCTGTGGTTAAATTGGAGAAATAAATTTATTTTTTTATTTTAATAAGGTGGTAATAAAAAAAAAAATGAAAAAATCTTAAAAAAACGCTTTGTCGGGTACAAGAGGCTCTGATACTAGAGGCCTTTAACGATAAGCGGGTGGTAACTCGGGCGGATGGTAAATTCTACTCGATGGAGAGAATCATTGAAATCGTGAAGGAATGGGGAATTTATTTTTGGACAAGTAGACCAGTTGACAAGGACTTCTTGAGGGAACGAGTAGCTCTTACATACCCTCTTGACGACCTATTGAAGAGAAGAGACAAGGCTTTGGAATTGATCAAAATTGATTTCAACAAGTTGATGAAAGCAAACGGAAAGGTAAAATACATTGACTATGAGGATGACAATGTCAAGATTTACTATAAGAAGGAGCTGACGTTCGAAAACTTTGTCGACATGAATCCCTTCTCAAACGCTTCGAAAATCATCAAGGCGATTGTTGAAAAGAAGAAGAAGAGGTCTTTGATGCTCTTAACATGCGAGGACAAGATTCGCGAATTGTTCATCAAGAACTTTAAACTCGTCATTTTTAAGAAGCTTTCTTCAGATCGTATTGAGCATTCGTACGACTCCGAATGGAGGCCTTTAAGAGAATTGACTCATTACAAGAAATTAATTGAGCAAGAGGAGAATGAGCAATTCAACATTTTCTGGGACGGGTTACGGAAAAACATCATTGACGAGCTGGAAATTTTCACTCTTCGATTCTTGCCCTTTTTCTTTGGAAATTCTGTCGTGAACAAAAACATTCTTGACTTAATCTCCATGTATTTGGACTCTACTGGGAAATTGGTAATTCGCAAACGCTTTTCGGCGCACATCGATAAGCTTTTTGTCGATTATGACAATCGGGACGAGGGACTTCGACGCAAAAGAATTGCGGCTCAAGTTTTGCATGAGGCGCAAATGAAGAAGTGGAAGGAGGAGGAAGAGGCACGAGTTATCAAGTTAAGGAACGAGGAGGAAGCAAGGGCTTTAAAAGCTTATAAGGCAGCCGAGCTTCAACCTGCACTCCTCACGCTTGCTTCAGACAAGCAGAATGTCCACACGGGCGCAATAAATGTCAAGGCAAACGAGGCCATGGACAGTATTTTGAAAACAGTGGTTCCTTTTGGCTTTTCGGCCTTCCTTCTTCCGGAGGTCTTGAATTTAATTTGGTTTCGGTGGAACAACACGGAGCAAATTGTTTCGAAACCTCGCTTTCTTGATTACGAGTGGCCACTTCGCACGGATATGAAAAGACACGCTATGGAAATCTTTTATTTGAGAACAGGTGAAGAGGGTGATGAGCTTGTTCAAGAATTGCGGTACAAAAGGCTTCTTTGCTGCGTCGTCGCCAAGATCGAGCAGAGCCATTCCGAAATGAGAAACGAACTTTACATTCGCCTTTGGGAAGAATGCCTTGACTCTCTTGGAATGTGTTTTCAGGGGCACATGTCAAGGCTTTGCAACGTCTTTTCCGGCTTCGACCCTGGCCTACCCTTGGTTGCTTCGCGCGGCGAGCAGATCCAGGCGGCATTCCAGGACTTGTCGACAAAAAACATCTTGTTTTCTCAGAAGAAGGAGGAGGCTTTTAAGATTTTCGAAAAGTTTTCGATCGAGGACGAGGAGACTAGAAAGGGCTGGTTGAGTGTTCTTGTTCCGGAAGAAGACGAATCGGACGAATCGGAAAACAAGTTTTGGGTTGTACCCCCCTAGAGCGTGGCGGCTTTGAAAGGCGGCGGCGAATTGGAAAGGCGGCGGAAAGGCGGCGGCGCTTCGTGAAAGGCGAAAGGCGAAATCGGGTGTTTCAAAGCCAATCACCCCCCAAACCCGTAGAGCGTCTTTCCCTGCCGCTTGAGCGCATAGATGACGTCGAGTGCCGTGATCGTCTTGCGGCGCGCGTGTTCCATGAAGGCCACGGCGTCGTGCATGATGCTCTCGAGAAAAACCTTGAGCACGCCGCGCGCCTCCTCGTAGATGAGGCCCGAAATGCGCTTCACGCCTCCGCGGCGCGCCAAGCGGCGGATCGCGGGCTTCGTGATGCCCAGGATGTTGTCGCGCATCACCTTGCGGTGGCGGCGAGCGCCGCCCATTCCCAAGCCTTTCGCGCCGAGGCCGCGGCCCTTTCCGCCGCCGGGGCGGTGCGCCGCGTAGCCGCCACTGCCGTTGGGCTGCGTCGTGGCCTGCGTCGTGGTCGTGGCCTGCGCCTGCGTCATGCTCGGCTGGGGGGCGGCCTCGGCATCCGAATCCGCGGTGTATTGCTGCGTCGGAGTCGCCATTTTTCTGTGGAAGTAAAAATTAGAAACGTTTATGAGTTAAAAACTTTGAATTACGATCCGCAACCACGCCGCAACTCACTTAAAACACCTTCTCTAGCGATTTGCGCTAGTGATTGCCTGCAGGAGAGCAAGCAAAAAAAAATTTAATTTATTAAAAGTTGCCACCGGCCGAAAATAGAAATACATAAAAATTAAGTAAGTTATTCTATCGCGCCCCTAAACTCCTTCACGCGTCTGCGATCGTTTGGACATGCTTGCAAGCGCGGCGGCGGATCGTAATCGTAATTAGCCTTCCTGAATCTTACCCCCAAAAAATATTCATTTTTTTTTTCAGCACGCCGACTTTCCACACAACAACACGAAAAGTTAGTCTTGACCCAATCCACCATAGCGCCCATCTAACCTCAGTAAGAGCGCAATCCAAAGCGATTGCGGGTGTCCGCGTTTCGTAACGTTTCGTTTTAATTTCGCACTGACTATAAATTTTTCCAAAAAATCAGTCGGCCTCAAAATCAAAATGCAGTCTGTCATGGCCGCTGTCATCGCAGGAAAGGGTGAAAAGGTAAAGAAGCCGATTGCGGTAAACCCGAAGGACTCCGCTTTTCGAGTCATGGAGGATAGAATCAGGGAGTTGACGAAAGAAATCAGCAAAATCCAATTTACGTACAAAATGCTTACGGGCCAAAATTTTGAAATCAGCGACGACGACGCCGAAGACGACGTCTCCGTCTGCTCGCGCCAGTCAATCCAGCACATCTCTCACCAGATGGCGAACGTCTTCAACACCTCTGGGCAGTCCTCGATGGCGACGTCGCCCTCATTTCCCGCGCTTTTCTACAGCCCCGAGCAGCAGAACATCGCCATGCTCGCCGCGCAGCAGCTCGCCACGCAGTTCGCGCAGCAGCAGCAGCAGCAGCAGCAGATGCAGCAGTACCACCAAATGCAGCAGCTGCAGCAGTACCAGCAGCAGTACCAGCAGCAGCAGCAGCAGCAGCAGGAGAAGTCAGTCTTTTCCGCGCCTGCTCCATCTGCGGAGGCGGCGCCATTCGTGCCCTCCGAGGCGGCGGCTGCCTCTGAGGAGGAGGAGGAGGCGGCTTCGACGCCCTCTTCTTCCGTGGCTGCGCCCTCGGCTTCGGCTGCGGCGCCCTCGGTTTCGGTTGCGGCGCCCTCGGTTTCGGTTGCGGCGCCCTCGGCTGCGGTGGCTTCGGTTGCGGCGCCCTCGGCTGCGGTGGCTTCGGTTGCGGCGCCCTCGGCTTCGGTTGCGGCGCCCTCGGCTGCGGTGGCTTCGGTGGCTGCGGCGCCCTCTGCTTCTGCTTCGGAGCCCTCGATGGCGGCGGCCGCGGCTACCTTTGCTGAAAAGCTCGAGACGGCGCGCCAGCAGGTGGCGTCGTGCCGTGCCGCGAAAAAGTACCTGGACAAAATCTACGATTTTATCCTGCAGCGGAACCAGTGGTTCCACGTGGGCGACCTGGGCCAGAAGGTCAACGGCCTCGCGAGGCCCAAGAAAATCGTCGCGCTCGAGCCCCCGCTCAAGCTTTCATTCATGCTCATGTCGGACCCGGAAGAGCGCTTCAAAGTTATTGGCAAGCGCGTGGGCCTCGCCGAGTACCCCTGCGAGGGAGAGCGCTGCGAGGGCTGCGATGAATGCGAGGCCGACGAGGGCGGCGAGGGCGAGGCCGAGGCCGAGGTCGACGAGTATTTCGGCACGATCTACTTCGTGAACGACAATGCCGGAATGGCCTACATCAAGTTTCCGGCCGAGTATGATGACAAGCACAATCAGCTTTTCAAGGGTCAGTGCGACTGGCTCGTGGAGCAGAAGAAGGCGAACAAGAAGAAGGAGAGCGTCTGGGCTTTCGAGGAAATCGACGGAGTCAAGTTTGGGCGTAACCTCATCGCCTACCGCAGCGAGTCCAAGGACATCTTCAGCAAGCTGAAGGAGGGCGATAAGATTGTGTACTACGTGCGCGAGGAGATCATCAAGGGCGTCAAGAGCTTCTTCGCCCACGACATCGCCTTCGCGAGCGCGAGCGATGAGGAGTGAAATGATGTGCATAAAACCTACTATCCGCTTATCCTCCGCCGCGTATTCCGTCATTTTTCTGGTTAAGGGTTTTTCAAAAAAAAAGTGTATTTGAATTGAATTTTATAAAATTTTTTAAACTTTTAAACGTTTCGCTGGAAGGAGTACATGTCGTCTCAACTATCTACGTCTATGGGACGGGACAAGGCGTCGGCGGAGGGTAATGTTGACGCAATGCAGCAGATAGCGCAAATTGTGTCCGATTTGGAAAATAAAGTGGAAGGAGCGATTTTGGCTCTAAATTCAAGGCAGACTGCATTCGAGGTAAGCGCTGCAGTCCCTGACCTCAAATCTCGCGTGTCAAAGCTCGAGATTGACTTGAAGATCGCTGCGTCGAGCGTGGCAAGCTTGCTGCAAGATCGCGACAGAGACAGAGCAAAATTCTTCGCCTTGTCTGCGGAACTCGATAAGTTTCGGCTTCAAATGTCAAGGCCGTCATCATCTAAGAAGAAGCAAGAGGCAGAGGCAGAGGAGGAAGATGAGGAGGAAGAGGAGGAGGAAGCGGTCGCCACCAAGCCCGCAAAACTCAAGTACAAACAGAAGTCCAAGTCCAAGCGAAATCGCGACGAATCGGACGATGATTCGGACGATGACGACGATGATGGAGGTTCGAGCACGGAAAGCGAGCGGCAAGGCAAGCGAGCGAAAGTAAAACCTGCTTCTCCAGTGGATGCTAAGCTTACAGATTTTGAGCTTTGGATGCTCTTTAAGGACGTCGAGACCTTTGGAAAACGCGAGCGCGGCCATCTTTACTGCTTCTTATCAAATTTTAAATCGAAACTCGACGAATTTTGCAGCGGCTTCGAGGTAAGTAGCTCAAATCTCAAACAGCTTTTTCATGAAATCAAATTGACTGTTGTGGAGCAAAGAAAAATTCAGCTTGAGTGCTGGGAAATAATGATGCAGGATGAGCCGAGGAAACGCGGCCGCCCCATGGGCAACATTGGGCTCTTCAGGCGCGCAAAATTGGCATTCAAGAGCAAGCATAAGAAGAAGGAAAAGAAGAGGCGAGCACAAGAGCAAGATCAAGATCAAGAGCAAGAGCAGGAGCAGGAGCAGGAGCAGGCCTCGTCTTCATCTTCTTCTTCTTCTTCTTCCTCTTCATCATCTTCCTCTTTAGCCCTTGCTGCTCCACCAGCTTCGACGTACGAGAGACCTCGATCTGTATTCTATGGCCTTCTTGATGAGGAAGGAAATGTTTTGAATAAATAAATAAAATAAATATTAATGAAATTCTGATAATAAATAAATACTATCACTTTTTTCCAAATTCTATCTTTTACCAAATACAAAGCGTAGAACTCTCTTCATAACGTACCCCTATACAGTAGGGGTACGTAGCGGAGCGTAAAGAAGGCATTCAAGTCCGCGGCGGGGCGTAAATCGAAATGGATCCATCCAATCCGGAAAGCGGTCTTGGCGGTTCCGTTCTCGGAGCTTCCGATCCTGGAGCCGCTGCGCGCGTTACCTGCAAGATATTTTCCCTCGACATTTCCGGATCAATGAGCGCTCTTGCTACGAGCGGGAGCGAGAGTACGGGCGAACAAAATGTGGCACTCATCTCAAAAATCGTTTCTTCTGTCGTCGGCTCCATGACTCCAAATCAGCGCGCAGGGATTGTGACCTTCAATCAATCAGCTTCTACGCTCTTCCCTCTTGCGGAAATGAACGATTTGAATCGCCAACTCGCGATCTCGGTTCTCAAGAATACGCAAGCGAACGGGTCAACGAACCTTTGGGGCGCAATCGAGCTTTCTGTAAGACTCCTTCACGCGAATTTGAAAACTAATGGAGCTTGCCCCTCCTCGATCGACCTTCTTACTGACGGAGTTCCAAACGTCGACCCTCCGAACCTGCGCGGGTACGAGGCGTCTCTCGACGACCTGTGCATAATGCTGGACGGCTTCATGCCTCCGATTAATGTCTATGGCTTTGGGAATGAGATTGATTTGGGGCTACTGGAGTCAATCGCAATCAAAACCGGAGGACATTTTTCGTACATTTCCGATCCGGGAATGGCCGCCACAGCCTTTGTAAATAGTTCCGCTGTTTGGGGCGCGCAAGACAAGGAAGTTGTTCTCGATCCGACTTCAGACGTCTGCCGCCGCGACATCGTGCTCGCGACCCGCGCCATGCGCAAGCACGGCTCACTCTCAGATTTCGCAAAGGCTCAGCACTGCAATCAAACACTCATCAAATCAATTGAGGAAGCAATTTCTTCAGCGCCCGCCGGGTCGGTTCAAGCGCACATTCTGGGCGAATTCGTAAAGGACCTTTACGGAGAAGTGGCTCTTTCCATTTCAGACTCTGGCACCTTCAAGAAGTGGGGCAACAATTACCTGACTTCGTTCTCTCGCGCGCACGAGCTCAAGACTTGCTCAAATTTTAAGGACAAGGGCCTTCAAGTCTACCAGACCGAGCCCTTATTTCCGATTCTTCAGAAGCGCATAGCTTCAAGCTTTACGGACGCCATGAAGCGCCTGGCGTCAGAGGGAGAGGCTCGCGCTGCCTTGATTGGGAGTGCGTCTGCGAACGCGGTTGCCGCAGCCGCTTCTCGAAGCCTCGCGAACATGTATAATCCGCATGGGGGCTGCGTCGACGCGCGCTGCATCGTCAGCATGGCTGACGGATCATTCAAATACCTCGAGTACGTCAAGATCGGCGACAAGATCTTCGGCGGCGAGGACGGGCGCGCCATTGTCGAGGTTTACGAAAAGGTGACGACCAAGCCGAGGCCGGGCACGGAGCTGGCTTACTTTTTCAACACCTCCTTCTCCAATAAGGCTAACGGCCTCTTTTCGGAATTCGTTCTGACAACCTCGTGGCACCCGGTGCTGTACCGCTCTTCTCGCAAGACCGAATGGCAATTTCCCTTCAAGAGCGAATTCCCAAAGATGCTTGCCCCTAATAAAGCAATCGTGGACCATGGATTCGAAAATGTAATCAGCATCGCTGTTCGTGGGGAAAAGGGAGAGCACGGCTTTCTGGTAAATAATTCCGTTATTTGCGCGACGCTTGCGCATGGCGTCATGGGCGATCCAGTTCTCGAGCACCCATTCTGGGGAACGGATCGTGTTATCGTCGCAATCCGCGAAATGAAGCTGAAGGGCGCTCGTCGAGGAATTTACAATCCAATCCTTGGAGCTGGGCCATTTAACTGGGCCTTTTCTGAAGAAAAAAATGAATGCATTGGAATTTCGGAGACGGAGCTGGTCGCGCCCAAGGCTCCCTCGCGCCAAGTGCAAATGCCGAACAATATCAAGAACATGATCATGTGCGCACTCCTATCTTCACCACATGAAATTCCACCCTCTGCGTCTTAATCGTCATCTTTTTACGTGACGGAGGCGAGCGAGGGCGAGTCTTAGGATAAAGTGAAAGAAATAAAAAACATGAAGATTTTCTACGTTTTCCACGACGAAAAATCAATTCAAATTCTTAGAAATCAAGCGCCTGAATGTAAGCTTCTCTACGTAGGTCAAAAGAATCTCACTAGAAAGTATGAAAATGTGTACGTTTGTAAAGACATGAAAGACAATATCGAACAACACCCTCAATTCTTGTCCTTTACCGCGTGGTATGCGATTTCGAAGAATAAAGTAGACATGGACACGGAGGGAAACGACGAATCAATTGCCATTTTTGAATACGATTGTTTGCCCTTGAGCGAAACATCAATTAAAAATCTACAAGAAAATTCTAAAATGTACGACGTTGTAGGAACAAGTAAAATTAACAATAGTTTTTACACGGATATTGACAAGAGTCTTCTTGACAAAACTATTGAGAATCTCCATTTACTAGTGCCACCTGACCTCTCATGGTTTTCATCAACAAATTTTGTAATGAAACGAAAGTTTCTAGATGAATTTGTCGAATTGTTTTGGCCGTATGCCCTGGACATTATAAACGTGTTGGATCGAAAAAATGTTGCGTATTACCACGAAAGGGTCTTTGCGGCTTTCTTGGCGAAAAAAATGATGGATTTTCAAACGACGGCTTTCCTTTGCTCAGAATTCAAGCATTTCCAATTGAAATCTCACTTTTGGGGCTTTAACCGTCGAGAGTTCCAGTGCACTTTCGTAACATATGGCGACGAAAAATTCAGGCACAGTGTTTCTCGAATTTCTAAAGAAATGAAATCAGTTTGCGAAAATCAGCTTATTTATAACGAAACTGATATTGATGATCTGTTTAAGCTCAAGTCAAACATCGATTGGAGGTCTTCTCGGGGCGGAGGTTACTGGCTTTGGAAACCATACATTTTATCACAAGCTTTGCAGTCTGTCGAAACAAATGAAAGCATTTTGTATTGTGATTCTGGTTGTTGCGTGGAGAATGATTTGCTTTTGCGTAAAAATATCGAACTCTTTATTCAGTCAGATAAGGAAATTTACGCTTTTAAGATGAATAATTTCGATCGAAGTGAAGTTCAATGGACTTCTCGAACAGTCCTTGAAAGATTCCAGGTGCGATCTTGCGATGTGAACGACGGACAGATCCAAGCAACTGCCTTTTTATTAAAGAATACTCCAGCAGTAAAATCAATCGTTAAAAAATGGTTGAATGTGGCAATAAACGAACCTATGTTGTTCACGGATGATTTCTCTAATGAAGGAAAACACAGACATGACCAGTCTGTTTGGAGCTGTATTATAAAGCAGTCCGATGACAGGAAAAGGTTTTTTCTAGCAAAGGACTGCATCGAAAATGAGAAAAATTCTTTTGGGCTTTTCAAAGCTCATGCGCATGGGAACGAAAGCTGCGCGATTTCTTATGCTCTTCGATACGAGGACTTGCGAAAAGCTTTCTCGTTTTCAAAAAAAGATCTTGCTACTCATTACGAAAAACATGGAAAAACTGAAGGACGAGTTTATTGTAATTGTTTTGTTAATAGTTAAATTTTAATTTTCAAGTTTTTTCTTGCGCCCGCCTCCGCCGCTGGCTGCTTTAAACTCTTTTAAATACTTTACACAATTCGAGTTTGGCGGCGGGTGGTAACTCTGCAAACTTGAATATGCAAAAAAGATGAACCGCCCCGATTCAGAATTTTCACCAATTACGAATCCATGGATTTCTAGAACATTTTTGAGTACTGGATTTGAAAAGAAAAAGGCTTTATATTTGGCGAGTGCGTTTCATGAACAAAACGGTTACTTTTATGCAAATTCTGTAAAATCTATTCACGAATGCATTGTGTGCGGTTGTACATGTAAGTTTCGTGATCAAGAGAAAGTATGTGGTTGCGATAGTTGCTCAAAAGTAGAATGTCACATCTACAGTGATCAGCCTGACCTGGAACGTCATAAATATATTCATGAATTAGACAAGATGGCCAAAAGGTTTTCATCAAACATGGTTGACTTACGAATAGCATTTCGATCAATGTCTGAAAGAGAAATTGAAGAGCACATAAAACACAGTCTTAAAAACAGCGAATTGAGTCAACAAATATTATTGGAAAAGCTAAATATTCGCGCGGATGAAAATCTGTGCTCAGTCTGTATGCTCGAAAAAAAAAATATCCTTTTATCTCCGTGCAACCATCTTTGCGTCTGTGAAAAATGTTCTACTCATATTAATTCCTTGTGTCCAATATGCAGAACGCCTGTGAAAAATATATTAAAGGTATTTTTATAAAATATCTTGATGATGGATTCGAAAAATGTAATCAGCCATTTTCTGTTTTGTTTTTTTTATTTATCGCGCTTTTAAAAAAACTACCAATTAAAATACACATATTCTTTATTTTAAAAAAATGGCCTCTTCTTCCTCCTCTGATGAAGGAAGCGACGCGGACGTAGCAGACGTAGCAGCCGGAGCCAAGAGCGACGTCGAAGGGGTTTTTTCTCTGATTAACTCTGTAAACGTATTAAATGAAAATGTTGCAAAGAAACTTGATAAACTTCTAAAGGAGTCGAGTTATCTACGGTTTAATGACAACACCGTTTTTGTGAAGGACTTCCGCCTTTTAAATGCTACAGTAAATCACATGATAAGTGTTGCGAACAACAGGCTAAGGCAACTGAAAAGAAAAGTAGATAGACTTGAATCAATGAATGATGAAAAAATTAAC